>Ga0075522_10003804_pt1 | contig 10963 bp, 10 predicted proteins | sample NGEPerA_FD_74796 | JGI IMG/M metagenome (GOLD analysis project Ga0075522, IMG submission 74796) | Arctic peat soil microbial communities from the Barrow Environmental Observatory site, Barrow, Alaska, USA - NGEE PermafrostL2-A | ecosystem: Environmental > Terrestrial > Soil > Wetlands > Peat ... | reverse complement strand
GCGGTGGCCAATAGTCTGACCGCGGTCGTGGCCGGCGCACGCCAGATCGAGTGCACCATCAATGGCATCGGCGAGCGCGCCGGTAACTGCTCGCTCGAGGAAGTTGTGATGGCGCTGGCCACGCGCGCCGCGTTCTTCAATCTCGGCACCGGCGTGCAGACCGCGCGGCTGTATCCGACCAGCCGGCTGGTCGCGAGCATCACCGGAGTCTCGATTCCGCGCAACAAAGCGGTGGTCGGCGAGAATGCCTTTGCCCACGAGTCGGGCATTCATCAGCACGGCATGCTGCAGAATCGCGCCACCTACGAAATCATGCGTCCGGAGGACGTGGGGCTGCAGCGCAGCAACCTCGTGCTGGGCAAGCACAGCGGCCGTCACGCCTTTCGCGAGCGCGTCAAACAGCTGGGCTTCGAACTCGAGGAACTGGAGCTGAACCGGGTGTTTGAGGAGTTCAAGGCCCTGGCCGATCGCAAGAAGGAGCTGTTCGACGGTGACATCGAAGCCCTGGTACTGCGCGCCGGCAGCCACGCACAGGGTCCCTGGACCCTTGAGCATCTGGACGTCGAGTGCCATAGCGGTTTGCAGGCTGTCGCACGCGTGCGCCTCAAGCACGGCGATGGCCGCACCGTCGAGCGCGACGCCACCGGCGATGGCCCGGTCGATGCCGCCTACAAGGCGATCGTCCTGGCCACCGGGGTCGCCGTCACGGTGCGCAAGTTCGAGGTCCATGCCGTGACCATCGGCGAGGATGCCCAGGGCGAGGCGATCCTGTACGTCGACACCGACGGCCGCAGCTATCGCGGCTCGAGCATCAGCACCAATATCATTGAGGCGGCCAGCCGTGCTCTGCTCGAAGTCATCAACCGCATTGAGCTGTCGCACAACAGCCCCGTGCGCGGCAGCTCAGCGAGCCGCCAGGAAATCGCGCGCATCGCCCAGACGGCCGTGTAGGAGCCTTTAACATGCCAATCCCCGCAACCCCTTTTATCTGGTTCAACGGCAAACTGGTCGCCTGGGAAAAGGCCACCGTTCACGTGCTCTCGCACGCGCTGCATTACGGCTCCTCGGTATTCGAGGGGGTACGCGCCTACGAGACGCCGCGCGGCGTCGCCATTTTTCGTTTGCGCGATCACACGCGCCGCCTGTTCGATTCAGCCAAGATCTACCGCATCCAGATCCCGTTTTCGCAGGACCAGGTCAACGCTGCCTGCCGGCAGGTGATCGCGGTCAACGAGCTCTCGCACGGCGCCTATATCCGCCCGGTGGCCTTTCGCGGCTACGGCGAAATTGGCGTGGCTCCGAAAATCGATCCACCGGTGGATGTCGCGGTCGCCGCCTGGGAATGGGGCAAGTACCTCGGCCATGAAAGCGAAGAGGCCGGGGTGGACGTGTGCGTGTCCTCGTGGCAGCGGGTGGCTCCCAATACCCTGCCGGCACTCGCCAAAGCCGGCGGTAACTATCTTTCCAGCCAGCTCATCAGTCAGGAGGCCAAGCGCCTGGGTTTTGCCGAGGGCATCGGACTTGCGCCCGACGGCACGGTCAGCGAGGGTGCCGGTGAGAACATCTTCATCGTCAAGGACGGGGTACTGCTCACGCCCAACCTGGCGCATTCAGTATTGGGCGGCCTTACCCGCGATACCGTCATGACGCTGGCACGGCTGCAGGGTCTGGAGGTGCGCGAGACTTCCATACCTCGCGAAATGCTGTACCTGGCCGACGAGCTGTTCTTCACCGGCACTGCCGCGGAGGTCACGCCGATTCGCTCGGTCGATCGCATCACCGTCGGCGCGGGCCGCCGCGGCCCCATCACCGAAAAATTGCAGCGGGCGTTTTTCGGCCTGTTCTCCGGCGCCACCGCCGATGCCTGGTCGTGGCTGGACTACGTCGATATGACACTCAACACGCGCACCGCTGCCACCGCGCACTGACCGTTCCGGGAGCGAGCGCAGGCAGCAGATGAAGACGATGTTCCAAAAGCTCTGGGAGTCTCACGTGGTGGCGCCCGAGACCGCCGATACGCCCGCAGTGCTGTACGTCGACCTGCATCTGGTGCACGAGGTGACCTCGCCGCAGGCCTTCACGGTGCTGCGCGAACGCGGCCTGACACTTCGCCGGCCCGACCTGATGCTCGCGACCATCGATCATTCGAGCCCGACGCGCACCGAGCAGATCTTCGGCGGCGCGCCGATCACGATCGAATCGGCCGCGACTCAGATCGCGCAACTGGAGCGCAACTGCGCCGAGTTTGGCGTCGAGTTGTTCGGTCTCAGAAGCAGCCAGCGCGGCATCGTTCACATCATCGGTCCGGAGCTCGGGCTCACGCAGCCCGGCCAGACGCTGGTGTGCGGCGACAGCCACACCAGTACGCACGGGGCCTTCGGCGCCCTCGCCTTCGGCATCGGTTCGACCGAAGTCGGACACGTGTTCGCGACCCAGTGCCTGTTGCAGCGGCGGCCGAAGACCTTTGCGCTCAACATCGAGGGCGCATTGAGCCGCGCGGTCACGGCTAAGGACCTGATCCTGTCGATCATCGGCCGGATCGGGGTTTCCGGCGGTACCGGCCATGTACTCGAATACCGCGGCGCGGTGATTCGCGCATTGTCGATGGAAGAGCGCATGACCGTGTGCAACATGTCGATCGAGGCCGGCGCGCGCGCCGGCATGATCGCCCCGGACGAGACCACGTTTTCGTACCTCAAGGGACGCCCCCGAGCGCCAAGCGGCGCCGGCTGGGAGCGTGCGCTCGAGCGCTGGCGGGCATTGCCGAGCGACGCGGGCGCCCAGTTTGATCGGGAACTCACGCTCGACGGCGCCGAGATCGAACCCATGGTGACCTACGGCACCAATCCCGGCATGGTGATGGCCGTCTCGGGTTCGATTCCGGATGCGCGCAATGACCCGGTATTCGACAAGGCGCTGGCGTACATGGGGCTGCGCGCTGGCGAGCCGATCGGCAATCAGCCGGTCAACGTGGTATTCATCGGCAGCTGCACCAACGGGCGGCTGTCCGACCTGCGCAGCGCCGCGCAGATGCTGCGCGGACGCAAGATCGCGCACGGTGTACGCGCGCTCGTGGTGCCGGGCTCGCAGCAGGTCAAGAAGGCAGCAGAGGCCGAGGGACTCGACCGGGTGTTCATCGATGCCGGCGCCGAATGGCGCGAATCGGGCTGCTCGATGTGCCTGGGGATGAACGGCGATCTGGTCGGCAAGGGTGAATATTCCATCAGCACCAGCAACCGCAACTTTGAGGGCCGTCAGGGACCGGGCGCGCGCACCCTGCTCGCCAGTCCCCTGACCGCGGCGGCCAGCGCGGTACGCGGCCGTGTGACCGATCCGCGCGAAATCTTCGAAGGCTGACCGCACCATGGCACCGATCCGACAGATCCGCTCGCGCACGGTGGTACTGCCGTATTCCAACATCGATACCGATCAGATCATTCCGGCACGCTTTCTGCGCACCACCACACGCGAGGGCCTCGGTCAGCAATTGTTCGCCGATTGGCGCCGCAACGCCGACGGCACCCCTGATGCGCAGTTCCCACTCAACCGTCCGGAAGCCGCGGGCTGCAGCGTGCTGGTGGCGGATCGGAATTTCGGCTGCGGGTCCTCGCGCGAGCATGCGCCATGGGCTTTACTCGACTATGGGTTTCAGGCCGTCATCAGCAGCGAGATCGCTGATATTTTCCGCAGCAACTCGCTCAAGAATGGCCTGCTGCCGATTGTCGTCGACCCGGCGAATGGTCAATGGTTGCTCGAACACCCCGGCGCCGAGGTGACCATCGATCTGCCCAGTGCCACGCTCAAACTGCCCACGGGCGCGATCATCAGCTTTCCGATTGAAGCCTTTGCGCGCTTTTGCCTGGTCAACGGCGTGGACGAACTCGGATTCCTGCTCGCCCAGGAGCAGCAGATCGGCGCCTATGAACAGCGGAGGCAAGCGTGAAGGCAGGCATTGCAGTGCTCGGCGGCGACGGCATCGGTCCGGAGGTAATCGCTGAGGCGATCCGGGTGCTCGAGGCCATCGCCCGTCGCCACGGTCATGAGTTCTCGTTGCACCAGGCGGCGTTCGGCGGCATTGCCATCGACCAATTCGGCGATCCGCTGCCGCCCGCGACCCTCAAAAGCTGTCTGGACGCCGACGCGGTGCTGCTGGGCGCGATCGGCGGCCCGAAATGGTCAGCGCCGCAGGCCAAGGTACGCCCCGAGAGCGGCCTGTTGCGACTGCGGCGGGAGTTGGGCGTGTACGCGAATCTGCGCCCGGTCAGCGTCCATCCGGCGCTGCGCGGCGCCTCGAGCCTCAAGCCCGAAATCCTGGACGGCGTGGATATGATTTTCGTGCGTGAACTGACCGGCGGCATTTATTTCGGCGAGAAGACCCGCGATGCTTATCGCGCCACGGACGTATGCACGTATACCGCCGCGGAAATCGAGCGCATCGTGCGCGTTGCGGCACGCATTGCCCGCACGCGGCGCAAGCGCCTGCTGTCGATCGACAAATCCAACGTACTGGAGACTTCGCGCCTGTGGCGGGAAGTGTGCGAACGCGTCATGCACAGTGAGTTTCCCGACATTGCGCTCGAACACATGCTGGTGGATTCCGCCGCCATGCACCTGATTCGCCGGCCGCGCGACTTCGACGTGGCGGTAACTGAAAACATGTTTGGCGACATCCTGACCGACGAAGCCTCGATGCTCAGCGGCTCACTGGGACTGCTGCCCTCGGCCTCGCTGGGAGAGGGCAGCCGTGGGCTGTACGAGCCCATCCACGGCTCGGCACCCGATATTGCCGGCAAGGGTATCGCCAATCCCTATGGCGCCATCCTCAGTATTGCGCTGCTGCTGCGCCATTCCTTCAAGCTCGAAGAGGAAGCGCGCGCGATCGAACTCGCCGTGCATCGTGCCATCGACGATGGCGTGCGTACGCCGGATATTGCCGCGCCCAGTCATCGTGCTGCCTCGACCCAGGAAGCAGGCACCGCCGTGCTGACCGCACTGGGCTGAAGCCGGGCGACTACCCGCGTCGGCGGCTGAGCAGCATGCCGATCAACAGTCCCGTCGCCACGCCGATACCCACCGCCTTCCACGGCTGGTCCTGCACATAGGTGTTGACCGCCTTGATGCGGTGACGCGCCCTATCGGCCACTCCGCGATGCACCTCTCCGGCCGCTTTCCTGGCCGCGGCTATACGCGCGTAGAGCTTGGCTTTGGCATGGGTCAGATCCTCGCCGGTCAGCGACGTGGTGGCCTCGATTAGTTCCTCCAGGTCGCCGATGAAATCGTGCAGTTCCTGCGATGCACCGGACAGCGCCTCGGCGGCCGCGTTCTTGCTCGCAGCCGATGCCGCGCCGTGCCCATTGCGGTGGTGGCCCGGAGATGATCTGTCGGCTTTCATAACAAATTCCTATGGGAAGTGCAGCGCGATATCAGCCGCATAGTCGGCCTGGCGGCCAACCCAGTCGGTGCGTTGTCGCACTCAACAGGTGCCGCGTGAGGCTCACACGAGGCTGCGCCAGCGCCCCGATATCACCCGACGCATCAGGAACACCCCGGCAACGGGCGTGGATGGCAGCGCTTCCCTGAGCCGGCGCTGGCAGCAGGTATAGTGTTTACCGCTGGTCAATACGTCATCAAACAGCGCAATTCGCTCGCGCACCGGTCGCGCAGACAGGACTGCAGCGTCCAGGCGCAGGTTGTCATAAAGCGCTTCGGCGCTCCCACGCGTCGCGCCAGCATGATCGGGCACGGTGCTGTGAATCTGCTGCAACAGGCTGCGCACATCCACGTCGTAGGCGTCAAAGGCCAGACTCAGAGTCTGAATCAGACGGTCGTCATAATCCGGATCGCCGCGGCGTTTCGAGGGCGGAATCGGTACCCAGGTGGAACGCTCGGCCTCTTCTTGCGTGAGCGCCGCCCGCAGCCACTGCGCCATGGTCATGATGGCACGCTGCTTGTGACGCCGCCGCTGCGGATTGTGGCGCGCGACCGAGGGTTCGCACTTGAAGTTGCGGATCAGCTGATTGCAGCCACTGCCATCCCGTCCCCCGCCCGCCAGGTATGGCGCCAGATAGGCACAACGGTCCGAAGCGGCCAGAAAGGCATGATCGACGCGGTTCGGCGCGTCCAGCACGGTCAGTATCAATGGCGGCACGTTCATAAGGCCATGTCCTTGTCCCCGGCCGCAGGCGCAGATTCATCGGCCAGTGTCGCGTGATCGCGTGCACTCGTGCGCGCGGCGTGCGCCGTCTTGCTCAGCGCCTGTGAGTCATTGCCGGATTGCGACGCTTCACGCCGCAGCTGCAGCCACGCTTCGCGCGCGCGCCGGCGCAGCTCTTCGATGCCGGCAACACCACCGGCGAGCGGCGCCGGCTCGAAAGCGGCGACATCAGCACCGTGTGTAGCCGTCCGGGCGGCACGCGCGGCAACACGCTCCCGATAGCGCTCGCGAATCTGTTCTGCCACCTCGCTGCGCACTCCCCTGCGTTCGATCTGCAGGGCCACGTAGGGAATGCGCGGCACGGGTTCGCGATCGATGCCCTGGGCCTTGAGACTGCGGTGGTCCACGCGCTCTGTAAGTCCGGCGGCGTGAAAGCTGTCATTGACCAGCGTCGCCCAGCGCTCACGTATAGCCATGAACTCTGCCGGCTCGCTCAGCAGGCCGCGCCTGATCCGTTCGGTCTGCGGCATATCCAATCCGGTCTTGGCGCCCAGGCCCGCTGCAGTCAGCTCGCGCGTGGTCGCGAGCAGGTGCGCGTGATGGTTTCGCGGATCACCGCCGGGGCGCGGTTCGTGAACCGCCAAGTCGATCGCGACGTTATGACGGTCGGACAGTTCGCACGAGAAGTTGCGGGCGAGTTCCAGACGCTGCTGCGCGCTCAGCTCGTGCGGTAAGGTCACCTGGTATTCACGCGCCACTCTGGAATTGCGGCGATGCTCGGCGGCTTCGGCTGCATTCCAGAGCGCGGCGCGCTGTCGCACCCAGTCAGGCAGTTCCGATGTCAGCGTTCCGGGCACGAATATTTCCGTGTGAATCACGTCCCGGCGGCCCGAATAATTGTGCAGCACGCCGGTACGCTCATCCCGGATCCTCTCGCCGGCACGATAGGCCGCGGCTGCCGGTGCGCTGCGCCCCGCGGACCTTGAAATCGCCTTGATGTTCAGGAAGTACAGCGCCATGGCTTCAGCGCTGCAGCGACACGCGACGCCAGGAGGGCGAACCGGCAAGCTTAAGGTACCCGCACAGGTCCGGCAGCTGTTCCACTTCCGAAGGCATGAGCGCCATTTCCGTGGCGTGCTGCTCGCTAACCTGCAGGGAACGCCGTGCGCCGTGCGCCGTCAGTCCCTGTTCGCGGTCACGGCCGCGGGAAGTCTGGCGCCGCATGACCTCGCGTTCGCCGATCAGGCGTGCTGCGAATTGCGACGTGCCGCCGTTTTCGCTGCCGGAACAGCGCAGAATCAGAGTGTTACCGCAGTTTTCGACGATTGTCTGTGCCTCTCCAGCCCCATAGGTGCTGGAGACCTGCGCTACTGATTGGAAACCGAGAACGCAGCGCCCGCCGAACTTGCGTAACCGGGTGAGCGCATCCTTCAGTCCGTCAATGGCGCCCAGAGCGTCGAGTTCATCGACCACGAACCACAGCCGTTGGTCAACATTCTCGCGCTGACTGAGCGCCTCGACGATCGCCAGGCGCATCCACGTAGCAATCATCGATCGCAGCGCCGCGATCTGGCCGGCCTGGTAGGGGATGAACAACACCCCACGGCCGCTGCGCACCCACTCGCGCACGGAAAACGGCAGCTTGCGCTGCCCCTTGATGTACTCCAGCGCCGCGATGGCCGAAAGCAGCACGGATCGTATCGAACCGAACATGCGCGCGTTATCAGCGTCGAGAAAAGGCTGCGCGGAACTGCCCGCCACCACGGCACGCAATTCGTCGGTCGTGGCCGTCGCCAGCAGCCGCCAGAGCTCAGCGAGGCCACAACCTCCCTGAGCGTGACAGCGCCGCAGTACGGCTGTAAAAAACGTGCGCGCATAGGCGCGCCATTCACGCGTCGACGGGTCATCGCTGACCGGAATCAACGCGCTCGCGAGCTGCTCAATGTCATAGGAATTGCTCACTTCCGCAAACGGATTCCATTGCACCGAGTCGGGCTCGAAGGGATTGAGCACGATGTCGCCCCGGTAGCGGCGGTAGAAACGGGCGTGGTAGCCAGCGTCCGGATCACTGATGATTGCCCGATCACCGCGCTGCAACGCGGCCGCCAGCAACTCGCGGATGGCGGTCGATTTTCCAGTGCCGGTAGTGCCGATGAGCTTGAAGTGTTTCACCTCGTCGATGGGCGCCACGCCTATGCCCGCAAGAGTGATTTGGTGGGCGCCTGAGCGCCACCGGTTCAGAAGCCGTGTCGTCACAGGCCGGCGCGAATGTTTGATCAAGGCGCCGCGCCGGTGAACTTGCCGCGGCCGGCCGCGCCAGAGCAATCGCGCGCCGACGGGCAACGCTATCGCCACCGCAAGCGCCGCGGCCGCGGTAGATGCCGAAACTGGAGCCAAAGCAATCACCGTCAGTAGCCCTTGACCACAAAATAATCCGCCTGTTCGCCATAGGCCGGCGCTCGGCGATCCACGCGTACACACCAGCGCTGCACGGTACCGCAACGGCGCAGATCGATGAGACCGCCCCGGTGTTCCATAGTGTCGATGGCAGTCAGCAGTTGCTCACGCTTGAGACGCAGAGCATTGATCTGGGAAGTCGAGGGCAATAACCACCACGCGGACACTGCGCTGGCCGCCCCGGACAGCAAGGTCGTCGTGAGCGTCCAGACCATGAACCGCACTCGTGCCGAGCGCTCGAGAGCGCGCAACGAACGGATGGCGTGCGCACTCTCTTCGACGACGGCACCGAGTTCTTCGACCAGCGTACGGCGGATCTGCTCACGCACGATGCCGTCGAGCTCCTGCGTGTGCCCCTCGAGCCGTCGGAGACTGGATGCCGCCAGTTGCTGCTGCGCCTGCGTGGTCTCCAGTAGCAGCCCGAATTTCATGCTGGCATCATCGAGCGGCTGCGATGCGTTCATAGTCCGGCCTCGGGAGAATCGCGATTCGCGGCGCGGGTGGGCTGCGACGGCACGAAGGCCGGCGCCGAAGCGTCGCGCGCGGCCGCGGGCCGCGGCGGCTGCAGAGCGACCCGGAACCAGCGCTCGCTCGATGCGAACTTAAGATAGCCGGCGAGATCGGGCAATTGCTCGACCTCGGAATCCATCACCGCCGATTCAATGCTGACATGTTGGCTGTGCGTCACCGAACCCAGAAACTCGCTCGGCCGCCGGCTTCTGGATTGCGTGGTGCGTAACACTTCGCGTTGCCCGATCAAGGTCGAGGCAAAGCGCGAAGTACCCCCGCCTTCGCTCGCCGAGCAGCGCAGAATCAGGCTGTTGCCGCAGTTTTCGACGATGGTGCGGGCATCGCCGGCACCATAGGTGCTTCCCACCTGCGCAATCGACTGCAGACCCAGGACACAGCGGCCGCCGAATTTGCGCAGCCGGGCCAACGCATCCTTGAGCCCATCGATCTGTCCCAGCGCGTCCAGTTCGTCGACCACGAACCACAGATGCTGATCCTGCTCGGGGCCGGCCATCGCCTCAAATATCGCGATGCGCATCCAGGCGGAGATGGTGGAACGCAAGGCAGCGATCTGGCCGGCCCGATAGGGCATGAACAGTACTCCGCCGCGTCCTTCTTGTGCGCGTCCGACCCACTGCCGCACGGAGAACGGCGCACCGCGTTGCTGCGCGATGTGCTCCAGCGAGGCGACCGCGGAACTAGTCACGGAGCGTATCGAATCGAACATGCGGCTGTTGTGTTCTTCCAGGAACGGCTGCGCTGGCGTGCCGATGGTAAGCGCGCGCTGTTCGGCCGTGGGGGCGATGACCAGCAGGCGGTACAGTTCACCGGCGTCGCGCACACCTGCGGCATGCGCCTGTCGTGTGACTGCCGTCAGGAACGTGCGGGCATAACCGCGCCAGATGCGATCGCCGGACTCGTAGTCCGGGATCAGGGAACGCGCCAGCTGTTCGACATCATAGGGTTGTTGAATTTCTCCGAACGGGTCCCACTTGGCGGAGCGCTGATCGAACGGGTTAAGAATCACATCGCCGCGTGCGGGATTGTAGTAGCGACGCAGATAGCCGCCATCCGGATCGGCAATCACGGCGCGATCGCCGCGCCTGAGCGCTGCTCCCAGCAATTCCGCGATTGCCGTGCTTTTTCCCGTGCCCGTGGTGCCGATCAATTTGAAATGCTTGGTCTCATCCCCCGGCGGTACCGGCAGTCCGGCCAGCGTCAGTCCGTTGCTGCGCGCGAGGCTGGGTACTGCTGCGGCGCCCTGACCTTGCGTCCTGACATCAGGCCGGCGTGCGTCGACCACCAGCGCGCCGCGCCGGTGCTGCGAATGCTGTGTGCGTGGCCTGGCGATGGCGCGGCCCGTGGCATAGCCCACCGCGACCGTGATCGCCGCGCCGACCGCAACCTGCGCCACGCCCCCCGATGCCACGCCCATGGCGCCCAACGCCGGCTTGATAAGCGAGAGCCCGACGCCCGTCGCCATCATCACGGGCACGGCGACCACTGGCGACAGCAGGATTTGCTGCCACGCTGCGCGGGCTCGCGCCAATCCGGCCAGCATCGGTCCCTGCACGCTCGCGTACGCCAAACCCAGCCCAGGCCAGCCGTGGGTCAATGCGTAGAAGCTCAAGTCTGCCGCCATGGTTCAGATGCCCCTCAATCAAGAGATTCCAGATTGCGGCGCTTAAGGCCGGGTTCGTACCAGATTTCCTCGATGAAACGCTGGTGCCGCCAGCAGGAGAACTGGATGACAACGTCAATGAGCAGATACAGCAGTGTCCTGATCTCACGCCGGGCGAGTTCGCGGCCGGCAACACTCTGCTTGATCAGCAGCATGAGCTG
>Ga0075522_10003801_pt1 | contig 10965 bp, 9 predicted proteins | sample NGEPerA_FD_74796 | JGI IMG/M metagenome (GOLD analysis project Ga0075522, IMG submission 74796) | Arctic peat soil microbial communities from the Barrow Environmental Observatory site, Barrow, Alaska, USA - NGEE PermafrostL2-A | ecosystem: Environmental > Terrestrial > Soil > Wetlands > Peat ... | reverse complement strand
CTTGAAGTTATACGTGCGAATCTTTTCGGACCGGTTGCCGCTGCCGATCATGCCGCGACGCTGCGCCCCGATGGCCGCCTGCTGCTCGGCCAGCTTCATCTCGTAAAGGCGCGCACGCAAAACCCGCATCGCCTTCTCCTTGTTCTGGAGCTGGGATTTCTCGTCCTGGATGCTGACCACCAAGCCGGTCGGCTTGTGTGTGAGCCTGATCGCGGAATAGGTGGTGTTCACGCTCTGACCGCCGGGTCCCTGCGAGGTCGATGTCTTGATCTCGAGATCCTCGGCCTTCAGCTCCACTTCGACCGGATCCGCCTCAGGCATGACCGAGACAGTCGATGCGGATGTGTGGATGCGGCCCTGGGCCTCCGTCTTCGGCACGCGCTGCACCCTGTGCACCCCGCCTTCGAACTTGAGCTGCGAATAGGCGCCGTGACCGTGAACCTCGAACACGATCTTGTCGTAGCCGCCCTTCTCGCTGTGCGAGATGTCCACGACCTCGATCTTCCAGCCCTTTCGCTCAGCCCACCGCGAGTACATGCGGAAGAGGTCGGCCGCGAAAAGCGCCGCCTCCTCCCCGCCCTCGGCGCCCTGGATCTCCACGACGACATCCCGATCGTCGTTCGGGTCCTTGGGCAGCAGGAGCACCTTGATCCGCTCGTCGAGCACGGCGACCTGAGCAGCGGCCCGCTGCTCCTCAGAGCGCAGATAGTCGTGCATCTCGGAGTCCTTCTCGTGCTTGAGCATCTCGCGGGCCGACTCCAGCTCGTGGCGCGCCCGCTTGAAGGCCTCGTAAGCCTCAACCGTCTCCCGCAACGTCCGCTGCTCGCGGGCGAGCTTGGTGAGCTGGGCGTGGTCAGCAGCGACGTCGGGTCGCCCCATCTCCGCCTCGATCTCGTGGTACCTGCGCGAGATCGCGTCTAACCGATCGATCAAGCGGCGGCCCCGGCCGTCTCCTCCTCACCCTGGCGGGCGCTGTTGAAGGCGGTGATGGCGACCTCGAGCATGTCGTCGGACGGCTGGCGGGTGGTGAACTTCTGGGTCGCGAGGACAGGGACCAGCATCACGCGCACGATTGGGTTGCGCCGGTGGCGGGCCATGAACCGGATGAGCTCGAAGCCGGCCCCCGCGATCAGAGGAATCGCAAGCAGGCGACTCACCACCAGCCAGAACCAGTTGGGGTGAAACACGGCGACCACGCTGAAGACCACCACGCTGACCACGAGAACGACGATCAAGAACCCGGTGCCACAACGTGGGTGGAGCAGGCTCGCGCGCCGCACCGAAGCCACGTCGAGCGGCCACCCGGACTCGAATGCGTTGATCGTTTTGTGTTCGGCTCCGTGGTACTGGAAGACGCGCCTCACGTCCGGCAGCAGGGCGATCGCCGACAGGTAGCCGAGAACGAGGGCGACACGGATGACGCCCTCGACGACCACGAAAAGGAATCCACCGCTTCTATGCACGGCCAGCCCCGCCAGCAGGAGGGGCAGGCCGAGGAAAAGCCCGAGCCCGAAGACGCCCGCGAACGCGACCGACCCCGTGATCTCCTTTTTGCCGATCACGATGTCGTTGCCGCCGGCGTTCATGTTCGCGGACCAGATAAGTGACTTCATGCCGAGGTGCAGCTGCTCGCCGATGAGGGCCAGGCCTCGAAGCAGTGGCAGCTTCCACATCGGGTTGACGTAGATCGCTGCCTTCAGCTCACCGCGGTCGACGACTATCTCTTTCGTGTTGGGCAGGCGCACGGCGACCGCGTAGTGCTGCTTGCCACGCATCATCACCCCTTCGATGACTGCCTGGCCGCCATAAAAGAACTGGTCCCTCGAAGGGAGCTCCGGGCGAAGCCCGGTGAGAGGGGCGGAAGCGTGCGATCCCGCCTCCGGGGCAGGTGCCGGGGAGCTCCTCGCCGGAGTCGCAATCTCCCCCGGGAGCGGCATCTAGTTCCTAGTCGACTTCGCCGCCCGCTTGCGGAACCGTTCGACCTGGCCGCCCGTGTCCACGATCCGCTGCGTGCCGGTGAAGAACGGGTGGCAGACGGAGCAGATCTCGGTCTTGAGCTCTTTGCGTGTGGACCCGGTCGTGAACGTGTTCCCGCATACGCAGGTGACAACCGCGTCTTCGTAAAAGGTGGGATGGATCTGTGCTTTCAAAGTGTTTGCCTCCAGGCGATTACTAGTCTAGCGAACGATGGCGCCGAGCAAGTCGGTGGTCTGAACGAGCGCGAAACCGAGATAGACGACCAGCGCAAGCCAAGCGGCCCCTAGGGCCCAGCGAGCGCCGGCTGGAACCGAGGTGTAGTAGGGGTCGGCTGCGCTGCGAAAGCGCTGAATGAGAGTCGGGATTCCAAGCAAGGCGATCAGGATCAGGAAGAAGCTCACAAAGTGAAACAGCGCGAGGGCCGCAACTATTGCAAAGCCGGCGGCCTGCAGCCACTTGGAGACCGGGGCCACGATCCACGCACCGTCCAGCTGCCAGACGGGGATGAGGTTCAAGAGGTTGAGGAAGAAGCCCAGCCACGCTGCCAGCAGGAGCACCTCGTTATGGGTGGAGTTGTAGAGGACGAAGGCGACGGTGGCGCCGATCGTGCCCGCGATGGGTCCGGCGATGCCGATCTGAGCCTGCTTCAGGGCATTGGTCGGGTGAGAGCGCTGGAAGATCGCCGCACCCATGAAGGGGATGAAGATGGGCGCGGTCGCGCGCATGCCCTGGCGGCGGATCTCGATCACGTGACCCATCTCGTGCACCAGGATCATGGTCACGAGCGACCCCGCGAACCAGGGGCCGTAAAAGACCGCATAGGCGCCAAGGCTGACCACCAACGAGATGAGAGTGGCGGCGAAAGGGATCTTGAACAGCACGAGCAGGGCGTACTTGCCGTACGCAAACGCCGCCGCCGCGGCTGCGGCCAGCCCGCCCAGCACGCCTCGGTTGTTCTTCCGGACAGGCGCGGGCGAATAGTGGTACGGCGACTGCGGCGGGATGTCCGACGTCACCGGGAAGCTCGGCGGAGGGGGCGGTAGATAGTCGCCGCCCTGAGGGGGAAGAGGATTCCTGTCGTCCATTTGTCTCTACTACTAATACCCCTGGCCCGTGGTCGCTAATCCCGGTACGTGAAATACGCGAACTCGTGTCCGGCGGGGCTGCCGACCACGACCGAAACCGAGCAAACGGGGGTTGAGCAGGGTCCAGGCACCACTTCGACCGAGCGGCTGCCGGGCGGCTGTGCGGCGACGGTGGCTCCGCTGATCTGCTCCACGTTCAGCGAGGCCGTGTATCCGGAGGCCCTAAGAATTCCCAAGCACACGCCCTGGCCGGGCACCAGCCTCACCGCCGCCACCGGCACCTGGATCGCAAAGGTCTTGACGACTAGGTCCAGACGCCCGGCGTCACTCTCCGTGACGAGAAGGTTCTGGGCTCCATCGAAACCAAGACCTTGCGGATTGCGAAGTCCGGTCACGATGCTCTGGCCGGAGGTGATATCGCGGAGCGTCCCCGGGCCGGGCAGGGTCACGAGGACGTGCCCCGCGGAGTCCCGGACGACATCGTCCACGCCTGACAGGTTGCCTGCGAGCTTCGTATGCCCTCCGGCACTGGTCAGCTCGTAGACAGCATTTGCGTTCTCGTCAGCGACCAGGTATCCGCCGGCCTGCCCCGCCACCGGCGCCCAGACCCCCGCGGGGCGGCTGAACCCGCCAAAGCGAGCAGTGACGTGGCCTGACGGATTGACGAATAGGACCGTTCCGTGTGGACTGTCCGGCACGACGAGTTGCGTGGCGGTGGCGGTGATGCCGTCCAGGTTCAGCCCGCTCGGGTCAGGCACGAGCTGGATGATCGTCCGCACGGTGTTGCCGGTGAGGGCGACCACGCGGTTGCGCAGCTGGTCGGCGACGTAGATCGTGGTCCCGATCTGGGCTATGCCTTCAGCTTCGGGCACCACCTGCGGGATGCGCGTCAAACCGTGGGGTCCCCCCACCTTCGCGATGTGGCCGTTGCCGTGCTCGCCGACCAGCACCGTGCCATCCGCCGCCAGGTACAGCAGGTCGTCCGGCCCGTTGAGTCCGGTTGCGAGCAGCAGGACGGGGTCCGATGAGGTGATGCCCGGAGTCCGACGAGGCGCCGATGCACGGACGCACGGGGGTGGCGGCGTGGCGGCGGGTGAAGGCGCCGTCGATGGACTGGGCGACGACGTGACGCCCGGCGACGGCCGCGACGCGGTGCCGGTGGTGCATGCGGCGAGGATGCTGGTCGCCGCGAGAGCGAGAGCGAGAGTTCTGGGCCCGACCCTCAGCGGGGATCCCCGACCGTGTGGTGGCGCGTGGTCAACCGGCGGACTGTCGCCTGCCGGCTCGACATGAGGAGCGAAGCCGTCTCGGCGTAGCCGCTGCCGAACAGCACGCCAGGCAGGAGCTGTCCACCTGTCACTCCGGTCAGCGCGACCGCCATGTCAGTCCCAGGCGCAAGGTCGGCGGCACTGTACAGGCGCCCGGCTGCATCACCGATGAGGACCCTCTCCTCCTCGTTGCGCGGCCAAAGACGTGCCTGGAGCTCTCCGCCCAGGCACCGAACCGCGCAGGCCGCGATGAGCGTTGCGTCCACGCCGCCGATGCCGATGGCGGCGTCGATGCCGCTGCCCGGGATCGCAGCCATCACGGCCCCGGCGATGTCCCCCTCCTCGAGGGTGAGGATTCGCGCGCCCGCGGCGGCGACCTCGGCCATAAGGTCCTGATGGCGTGGGCGGTCGAGGATGGCCACTGTGAGGTCCTGCACCCGCGCGTCGCGCGCGAAGGCGATACGTCTGAGGTTGTCGGCGATCGGATCGTCGAGGTCGATTCCACCGCGGGCGGCAGGACCGGCCACTATCTTCTCGACGTACCAGACCGACGGGAGCTTGGCGAAGCCGCCCGGCTCGACCGCGGCCACTATCGACACAGCATTCGCCGAACCCCTGGCAACCTGGCTGGCGCCTTCTACGGGAAAGAGCCCGAAATCAAATCGATGCTCACCACCTGAGAGCGAGGTGCCATGCGAGAGGTAAGGGTCGCCCCGCGGGCCGAGCACAACAGTTCCTGACGGGCCGAGATCCTCGAGCACCCGGCGCATCGCCTCCGCCGCGACCTCGCTGACGCGGTCCGGGTCGCCCTTGCCGAGAAGGCGCGCGCAGGCGAGGGCCGCAGCCTCGGTCGCATGCACAAGGTCGAAGGCAAGCTCGTGACGCGCCTCGAAAGAGGGGATTCCCCTCCTAGGTTGCTCCACGGGACCCTTCTCTTAGGTTCCTTCGGTGCCTTCAACGAGCTCCGCCGATCGGAGCTCCATCTGGTCGATGCCGCTCTGGAGGAAGGCCGCACGGACGAAGTCACGGAACAGCGGGTGGGCCCGGTTGGGACGGGAGCGGAACTCGGGGTGAAACTGGCTCGCGACGAACCATGGATGGCCTGCCAGCTCGACGATCTCCACCAGCCTGCCGTTGGGCGAAACGCCGCTGAAGACCATCCCCGCATCGCCGAGCGCCTCTCGGTACTCGTTGTTGAACTCGAACCGATGACGGTGGCGCTCGTACACGACCTCTTCACCATAGGCCTTGTGCGCGAGCGATCCGGGCAGCAGCTTGCACGGGTAAAGGCCCAGGCGCATCGAGGCGCCCATCTGGTCAACGTTGCGTTGTTCGGGCATGAGGTCGATCACAGGCGTCGAGGTGAAAGCGGCGAACTCGGTCGAGTTGGCATCCGGTGCATCGAGGGCCTCACGTGCAAAGTCGATGACCGCGCACTGAAGGCCGAGGCAGAGGCCGAGGTAAGGGATTCGATTGTGGCGCGCATATCGGGAGGCCTGGACCTTGCCTTCGATTCCGCGATAGCCGAAACCGCCGGGGACGACGATGCCGGCCACGCCCATGAGCGGCGATGTGTCTCCGGCATCCAATTTCTCGGACGAGACCCAGCGGATATCGACTGCGACACCGTGGTGGATGCCCGCGTGTCGCAAGGACTCGATAACGCTCAGGTATGCGTCGGGGAGCGCGACGTACTTGCCGACGACTGCGACCGGTACCGTCGCCCGCGGATGCTTGATGCGCTCGACGAGCTGGATCCACGGTCCGTTGTCTGGTGAGTGCGTGACCTCGTCCAGCTCGAAATGCTTGGCCATGACCCTGCCCAGCCCCGACTCCTCGAGCATCAGCGGCACCTCGTAGATGGACTCCACGTCCGGCACCGAGACGACCGCATCGCGTGGCACGTCGGTGAAGAGGGCGATCTTCTCTTTGAGGTCGGCGTCGATTGCCCTTTCTGAGCGACAGATGATGGCGTCCGGCTGGATGCCGATGGCGCGCAGCGCCTGCACCGAGTGCTGCGTCGGCTTCGTCTTCATCTCCTGGCCGCGGACGACAGGGATCAACGAGCAGTGCACGTAGAAGACGTTCTGCCTGCCCACGTCGTTCTTCATCTGGCGGATCGCTTCGAGGAAGGGAAGACTCTCGATGTCGCCGACGGTCCCACCCACCTCGACGACGACGACGTCAACCTGCGGGTCGCGCGAGGCTCGGAGGATCTTCTCCTTGATCACGTTCGTCACGTGCGGGATCACCTGCACCGTGGCTCCGAGGTAGTCGCCGCGACGCTCGCGCGCGATGACCTCCTGGTAGATCTTGCCGGTGGTCACGTTGGAGGCGACCGTGAGGTTCTCGTCGACGAAGCGCTCGTAATGACCGAGGTCGAGGTCCGTCTCCGCGCCGTCGTCCGTGACGAACACCTCACCGTGTTGGTACGGGCTCATCGTGCCAGGGTCGACGTTGAGGTAGGGGTCGAGCTTCTGGAGGGAGACGGTGAGGTGGCGGGCCTTCAGGATGTTCCCGATCGACGCCGCAGTGATGCCCTTTCCAAGCGAGGAGACGACACCCCCGGTCACGAAAACGTACTTCGACATAGAGACCTCCAGGGCGGTTTTAGCAATGGTACCGGACGCGGAGCCGCGGGCACGTTAGGTTTTGGGTTCGACCCTCGGCTCAAGCAACACGACCTTGGTGTCGAACTCGCCGGACGACGCCTGTAACGACAGCTTCGGAAGGGGCTCGCCGGCGGCCAGGCCCATCTCCTTGAGAAACCGGTCCATGGGGTCGAGCTCCAACGTCAAGCCGGGGATGGCGTAGTGCATCGGAACCACGTACCTCGGCTCGAGGTGGCGGACCATCTCCGCCGCCTGCGTCGCGTTCATCGCGGTCCGGCCCCCGACCGGAACAAGCAGCACGTCAACAGATGACACGGTCTCCGCGTCGGTGTCGTCCAGGCGATGCCCGAGGTCGCCCAGGTGACAGACCCGGACGTCGTCGATCTCGATCAGGTACACGGTGTTTCGCCCGTGCTTGGCGCCCTTCTCAGCGTCGTGATAGGTGGGAAATCCGATGACGCTGACACCGGCAACCTCGTACTCGCCGGGTCCGCGGATCTCGTACGCATCGCGGACTGCCTGCGTGTAGTTGTGATTCGCGTGCTCGTGGCTGACGGTGACCAGGTCGGCTTCCAGCCGCTGCAATTTGAGCCCGATCGACGGTGGATATGGATCGGTGACGACCGCGGCGTTGCGGCCCCGAAGCCTGAAGCAGCCATGTCCCAACCAGGTGACGTCCAATATCAGTCTCCTCTAATTAAATCGTGGTCCGAATCTCCCCCCCACCTTAAGGGGGAGGGCTAGGGGTGAGGGCATACCGGCGAATTTACATCCGATCTGGTGCGCCGACCCCCATGAGGTCGAGCGCCGTCTTCAGCGTGTGGCGGGCGGCCCGGCACAGCTCGAGCCGGGCACGCGTCAGGTGCACGTCGTCGACCACCACGCGATGCTCGCTGGAGTCGTTGCCCGCGTGGTAGAACCTGTGCACCGACGTGGCGAGGTCCTGCACGTAATACGGGATGCGGTGTGGCTCCAACAGCAGCGCCGCATCCTGTACGACCTCCGGCCAGAACGCGAGCTGGCGGGCGACATCCAGCTCCCACGGGTGCACGAGCAGCGACACGTCGGCGTGCTCAGGGAGTCCCGGATGCCGCTCGTTGGCAGCCACCTCCACGTTGACCAGCCGCGCATGTGCGTACTGCGCGTAGTACACGGGATTCTCGTTGCCCTGGGTGATCGCAAGCTCGAGGTCGAACTCAATCGTCGTGTCCGGTGAGCGCAGCAGATAGAAGTAACGTACGGCGTCGGAGCCGACGCGATCGATAAGCTCGTCCAGGGTGACGAAGCGGCCGGCCCGCTTCGACATCTTGCCCTCTTTCAGATTTACCATCTGATGAAGGATCACGACGAGCTTCTCGGGGTCGTAGCCGAGAGCGGACACCGCAGCCTTCATGCGCGGCACGTATCCGTGATGGTCGGCGCCCCACACCTCGATGACGCGGTTGAAGCCGCGTTGCTCGAAACGGCTCAGCAGGTAACCAAGGTCTGAGGCGAAGTACGTCGGCTGTCCATTGGATCGAATGACCACACGGTCCTCGTCCTCGGCCAGAACCTGCTCGCCCAGCCCGTCCTCCTCTTCCAGCGCGAGGCCGAACCAGACCGCGCCGTCACGGTCCTTCAGGTAGCCGGATGCGCGAAGCCGGTCGATCGCCGTCCGGGCGAGGCCTGTCTCCCACACTCTCGATTCCCAAAACCATTCGTCGTAGTGGATGTTCAGCCGGCCGACTGTCGCGCTGATCTGCTCGATCACCTTTTGGATCGCGTACACCCTGAGCTTCGGCTCAGCCTCATCTTCCGGGAGGCTTTCGATACCGGGTAGATCCCGGCGCGCGGCGTCGGCGATCTCGATCACATAATCGCCGGTGTAACCACCTTCAGGCGGCTCCTGCCCGTGCAGGCGCGCGAAGACCGACGCCCCGAAGCGGCGTGTCTGGGTGTTGTCGGAGTTGACGTAATACTCGCGCTGCACATCGTGCCCGGTGAGCTCCAGGAGCCGGCAGATCGAGTCGCCGAGAATCGTGCCCCGGCCGTGACCGATATGAAGCGGCCCCGTCGGGTTGATGCTTGCGAACTCCACCTGCACGCGCTCGCCGTGCCCCATCGATGAGCTTCCATAGCCGGGTCCGGTCGCCGCCACCTTCGCGACCAGCCGCTGCAACCACTCCGTCGTGAGCCTGAAGTTCACATAGCCTCCGACCGCCTCCGCAGTCGCGGCCGCCTGGGGGATAGAGATGATGCCGGCCAGACGACTGGCGATCGCCGGCGGCGCCTGCCTCAGCGCCTTGGCCAGCTTCAGCCCCGCCGGGCTGGCGTAATCGCCGCGCTCCGCGCCCTTCCCGCGTCCAAGCTCCAGATCAGGCAGCTCTCCCTCGATACCCAGCTCGCGGACAGCCGTGGTCAGCGCCCTGGCAATCAGCTCGCGAGTGCCCTCCCCGGTCGGTGAGGTCATGTGCATGTCGGGTGCTGGCCGGCCAGGGTCAGCTGGACCTGTGTCGAGGAGCCGGCGCGGAAGTAGGTCACCGTAACGCGTTCGTTGGGCTGGAACCCGGTGCGGAGCAACAGGCTCAGCGGGTGCGCCCCGTCGAGCTTCACATCGTTCAGCTGGGTGATCACATCGCCTGGCTGCAAGCCCGCTGCCGCGGCCGGTCCCGCCTTGTCGACGGTGACCAGCTGGCTTCCCTCGGGCAAGCCGGCGAGGGCAGCCGCCTGCTGGCTGAGGTCGGTGCCCGTGGCTCCCAGGGACGGGACCACCACCTGGCCGGTGGCCAGGACCTGCTGTACATCGTCCGAGATATCGGCAACGTTGAGCGCGAAGCCACCCGGCCCGCTCGATCCCTGCCCCTGCATTGCGAGGCCGACCACCTGGCCGCCAACGTTCAGCATCGGGCCGCCCTCCGTGCCCGATCCGATCGCGGCGCTCGTCTGAATGGTGTCGCTGATTTCCACGCTGCGCAGGGTCACCGGGTCGGTCACCGTTGTCGGACGGTGCAACGCGCTGACGTAACCGGGCGACACGACTCCCCCATCGAACGGGCCGCCGACAGCGACGACCACCTGCCCTTCGACCAGCGCAGTCGGGTCTGCGAAAGCGAGCGTGGGCAGGCCGATCACCTGGTCGATCTTGAGCACCGCCACCCCTGTCTGGCAGTCGTAGTCGACGAGGTGCGCGGCGTGCAGCCTGGCATCGCCCGTGAGGAGCACCGTCATCGTGCTGGCGCTGGCGATCACGCTCACGGTGGTCACGATGTAGCCGTCAGATGTGACCAGGTAACCCGAGCCACGCGCGACCTTCGGCTGCTCCTGCGTCACAACGCTCACGACCGCGGGTTTCGCCCTCGCGGCGACCTGGATGATCGCCGACTCCTCTGAGATCGTCACACCTGACTGCAGGTTGACCTGCTGCGGGTTGGTGCGCGACTGCAGCCGCAGGATGCCGAGGGTGACGCCCGTCGCGACCAGCACCGTCACGAGGATGCTTGCGACGACCACCAGTACCGGCCGCCAAAGGCGGCGGCGGGGCGCCTGCCGATCGTCCGGGCGCGGCTCGCCCCGAGGTTGGATCACGGCCCAAGTTTAGGCTGGGGAGGAAGCGGGCCTTTATCGGGGGCGGTTTGGCTCTGTCGGATACCAGGTGAGGACGAGCTGCCGGTTTGGTTCGAAGCCCGCGGATGTGTAGAGCCGCACCGCGGCCTCGTTGTCGGAGCGGGTCCACACGTAGCCAAGTGTCACCCGTCGCTCCTGGAAAAGCCGCACCGCCTGCTCCATCAACATCTCGCCCACTCCCCGGCCACGGTGCTCCGCGGCCACGTAGACCTCGGCCACCTCGCCTTCGAGACCGGTCCCAGGGTCGAAAAGGACTATCCAGCAGAAACCGATGATCTGGCCGGGTTCGTCACGGACCGCGTAGATGACGTTTTCGCCCGCGAAGCTCGAGGGCACGGTGCTCAGGTGGTCTTCCACCTCGCCCCGGGTCAGCTGGGGATGGTCGGAGTAGTGGGTCTGCTCGCCCAGGTGCAGGTCGAC
>Ga0075522_10003800_pt1 | contig 10966 bp, 11 predicted proteins | sample NGEPerA_FD_74796 | JGI IMG/M metagenome (GOLD analysis project Ga0075522, IMG submission 74796) | Arctic peat soil microbial communities from the Barrow Environmental Observatory site, Barrow, Alaska, USA - NGEE PermafrostL2-A | ecosystem: Environmental > Terrestrial > Soil > Wetlands > Peat ... | reverse complement strand
CCCCGCGCACGGCCGTATTCATGATATTTTCCGCGAGTGTCTGCGTCGCATTGTCGAGTTGTTCGAGCTTCTCACGAAGCAGCAGGTGATCGTCGCCGTGGTATACGACGAGCACTTCGTTGATGGCGCGATCGATTTCCGCGCGCCCTTCGTCTGTCAGTTCGCTATAAGCCGTGGTGTTCCGCGCCTTTTCGGTCGCGGCCAGCATGCCGTCAGCTTCCACGCGCGCCTCGCGCACCTGCCGCTCTTTGAAATCGGCCTCGGCCTGACGGAAGGACTCGAGAATCATCGCTTCGACTTGCTCGTCGGTCAGGCCGTAGGACGGTTTCACTTCGACGGTTTGTTCCTGGCCCCCGCGAAGATCGTGCGCGGTAACGTTGAGGATGCCGTTCGCGTCGATGAGGAAACGTACCTCGATACGCGCCATGCCGGCGGTCTGCGGCGGAATGTCTTTCAGATCGAAGCGCGCAAGGCTGCGGCAGTCTTTTACAAGTTCGCGCTCGCCCTGGACGACGTGGATGAGCACGTTCTTCTGGCCGTCCACCGCGGTTGTGAACTGCTCCGTCGCCGACGCGGGAATGGTGGAGTTGCGGTGAATCAGCTTGGAGACGAGTCCGCCCATGGTCTCGATGCCGAGCGAAAGCGGCGTGACATCAAGCAGCAGTTTATCTTCAACTTCTCCGCCGAGGATGCCGGCCTGCACTGCCGCTCCGAGCGCGACCACTTCATCGGGATTGAGTTCCGTGTGCGGGCGCTTGCGGAAAAGCTTTTCGACTTCCGCGCGTACCAGAGGGATGCGAGTGGATCCGCCGACCATGACGACTTCGTCGATCGTTTCCACACCGACGCCCGCGTCTTGTAAACATGCACGGCACGGCGCGAGAGTCCGTTCGATGACGGGTTGAATGAGGCGATCGAACAACGCGACGTCAATCTGGCGCTGGTAGCGGCGGTCGTTGTATTCCAGATCGATGATGGCGGTTGGTCTGAAAGAAAGCTCCTCTTTCGCCTGGATCACGGCCCGTCGTAGCAACTGCACGGCCGTGCTGTCGCCTGAAATGTCGACGCCCCATTCGGTGCGGGTGTCTTCCAGCGCAATCGCCATCAGGAGATGATCGATATCGTCGCCCCCCAGGTGCGTGTCCCCGTTCGTGGCGAGTACTTCGAAGATACCTTCGTGCAAACGCAGGATGGAAATATCGAACGTGCCTCCGCCGAAATCGTAAACGGCGATGACGCCTTCGTTGCGTTTGTCGAGCCCGTAGGCGAGCGCGGCCGCGGTCGGCTCATTCACAAGTCGGAGCACTTCCAAGCCGGCGATGCGGCCGGCATCTTTGGTGGCTTGTCTTTGCGCGTCGTTGAAATACGCGGGAACGGTAATGACCGCTTGCGTGACGGGCTCGCCCAGCGCGGATTCGGCGTCAGTCTTCAACTTGCGAAGGATATGCGCGGACACTTCCGGCGGCGTCATGATGCGCTGGTCAAGGCGAAGGCGCAGGACGGAATCGCTCCCAGGTTCCAGGTGAAATGGAAACAGTTTGAGCTCTTCTTCAACGTCGGCGATGCCGCGACCCATCAAACGCTTCACGGAATAGACGGTGGAGTCGGGCTGCGTGAGCAGCAACTCGCGTGCCTCGCTACCGACGACGACGCTTCCGGTTTTCGTCACGGAAACAACGCTGGGTACGATGCCGCTAAGAATACGCGGACCGGTGAGATCCATGACGGCGACGAGGCTATTGGTTGTGCCCAGATCAATGCCGACGATTTTCGGCGTGCTTTGCGTTGCCTCGCGTTCGGCTTCCGTGCCGAAATCGATTTGAAAAGTAGACATGCGTGTGTCTCCGCTGGCTGGGTTCCGCTTATAGGACAGCGGCGGGGAGTTCCTTTTCTACGTCGCGCAATAGATTCGAGATATAACGGCGGCGATCCAGCGCCGAACGGATTTTGGGAAGAATCTGCACCGGAGCGTAACCGCCCTGTGCATCGATCTTCGACACTGCCTCATCCGAAGCATCGTACTCGGCGAACGATTCCGCCAATCCCGCGTCGATCTCATCGCGCATTTTAAGAAATCGCTCGTGGGCCTCCACCAACTGAGGACGTGCCGATTCATCGCCACTGCGAAGTTCTTCGAGCGCCATATTTAGCTCGAACACTTCTTCCAGCATCTCTGCCGGGGGATTCTTCGACGGGCCGAGGCCTTTCTCTTCCAGAAAATATTCCGCGCGTGCGACCGGATCGCGCAGAGTGCGAAACGCATCGTTCAGCACCGCCGTCATATCCAGCGCTTTCTTTTGTTCTTCGGGACTGCGGCGGCTGAAGCGGTCGGGATGCCACTCCCGGCTCTGTCCATAGAAGCGCTTTTTCAGGTCTTCGGCGTCCAGCGAAAGCTTTGGCGCAAGACCAAGCGCGTCATAGAACCGCATGGGGGATTGCATCGTGATGGGGCGGCCAGGGATTACGCCGCGAAGGAGGTCCCGCAGCCGCAGCTTTTCTTTGCGTGAGGATTATCGAACACGAAGCCGGAGTGGATCAGCGAATCTTTCCAATCCAGCGTCATGCCGTCGAGATAGACCATACTCTTTGGATCGATGAAGACCAACACAGGGGCAGATCCATCGAGAGGATACGTCAGCACCGTGTCGGTGGTGCGCGGCTTCGGGTCGAACTTGAACTGATAGCTCAAGCCGGAGCAGCCGCCGCCCAGGACACCGAGGCGCAGCCCTCCGTCAACGCCCTGCTTCGCGAAGGCGTCGTGAATCTTCTGGACGGCTTTGGGAGTAACTGTGACCATTCTTCTTTTGCTTGCAGCTTACACGTGCGCTTGTTCGCGAACGTTTGCGTGCGTCTTGCTCTTGTAATTTTCGATAGCAGCCTTGATGGCGTCCTCGGCCAGCACCGAGCAGTGAATCTTCACCGGCGGCAGGCTGAGTTCGTTGACGATGTCGGTGTTCTTGATCGCCAAGGCTTCGTCCACCGTCTTGCCGCGCAGCCATTCTGTGGCCAACGACGAACTGGCGATGGCGCTGCCGCAGCCGAATGTCTTGAATTTGGCGTCTTCGATGACACCCGTTTCCGGGTTCACCTTTACCTGCAGCTTCATGACGTCGCCGCATTCGGGAGCGCCCACCATTCCGGTGCCCACGTTAGGATCGTTCTTGTCCATCGATCCGACATTGCGCGGGTTGGTGTAGTGATCAACGACTTTTTCTGAATACATGTTCTAGACTCCTCTAAGAATTCTCAAACGAGCGCACAGCCGAAGCCGTCGCGCGCGATTCAATTAATGCGCCGTCCACTGGACCTTGCTCAGGTCCACACCTTCTTTGAACATTTCGTACAGCGGCGAAAGCTCGCGCAGCTTTTTAACCACGTCGATGACTTTTGCCGCTACGTAATCCACTTCTTCTTCCGTGTTAAATCGTCCCAGGCCGAACCGAATCGACGAATGCGCCAGATCGTCGCCTGCGCCTAACGCCTTCAACACGTAGCTGGGTTCGAGCGTCGCCGACGTACAGGCGGAACCGCTGGAAACCGCGATTTCGTTGATGCCCATCAGCAGCGATTCACCTTCTACATACGCGAAGCTGATGTTCAGATTGTTCGGCAGGCGATGCTCCATCGTGCCGTTGATGTAAGTTTCGTCGAGCGAAGCAAGCAGGCGATCCTTCAGCTTGTCGCGAAGATAAGCCAACCGCTTACCTTCTTCCGCCATTTCCTTTTGCGCGATGCCGCAGGCTTCGCCCAAACCGACGATGCCCGGGATGTTCAGCGTGCCGGAACGCATGCCACGCTCATGACCACCGCCATCCATTTGCGCCGTGATCTGCACGCGCGGGTTGCGGCGGCGTACGTACAAAGCGCCCACGCCCTTGGGTCCATACATCTTGTGCGCGCTGATGGACGCGAGATCGATGTTGTCCGCCAGCACGTTCACAGGCACTTTGCCGACGGCCTGCGTGGCATCCGTGTGGAACAGCACGCCGCGTTCATGCGCGATCTTACCGATTTCCTGGATTGGCTGTAGCACGCCGATTTCGTTGTTGGCGTACATGATGCTGATCAGGATTGTTTTATCCGTGATCGCGGCCTTCAGCTGATCCAGATCCACCAAGCCATTCTGCTGCACCGCTAAATAGGTAACGCGCAGGCCTTCTTTTTCCAGGCGCTTGCACGTATCGAGAATCGCTTTATGTTCCGTGGCCGCCGTGATGATGTGGTTGCCCTTTTCGGCGTACATCTGCGCCACGCCCTTCAGCGCCAGGTTGTCGGATTCCGTCGCGCCGCTGGTGAAGACGATTTCCTTCGGCGTCGCACCGATCAGGTCCGCCACTTGCTTGCGGGCTTTATCGACCGCTTCTTCCGCCTCCCAACCGAAGCTGTGATTGCGGCTGGCGGAATTGCCGAATATCGTGGTGAGATACGGCGTCATGGCCTGGAAGATCCGAGGGTCCACGGGCGTCGTAGCGTGGTTGTCCATGTAAATCGGCAGTTTCATAAGTTAAGAACTCGCTGGGCCACTCGGCCTCATCAACTGAATATTCGAAAGCATCGGCCGGTGAACGGGTACCGGCATATCGTCACTGGAAAGGTCCGCTAATGAGATGTTATTCAGCAGCCCCAGGATTCCTTCATGTACTTTACGCAATGGTTCCCGCACCGGGCAGAGGTTCGCCTGATGACAGCCGGTGTTATGCTCCGTGAAGCATTGCGTCAGGATGATGGGCCCGTCGATCGTGCGAATGGCCTCCAACGCTGAAATGGTGGACGCTTCGCGCGCCAATCGATAACCGCCGTTGGTCCCTTGCTCGGACGCAAGAAGCCCCGCGCGTGCCAGCTTTTGCAAAACCTTCGAAAGCAACGGCAGGGGAATCCCATACGCGTCGGCGATATCCTTGGCGGAGGCGCTGCCCTTCGGGCTGTGCGCTGCTAAAGCTAAGTGCCGCAAGGCAATTAGCCCGTAATCCGCTTTTTTGGTCAGCTTCAGCATTAGGTCATGGACCAAATAGGCCCAGTCGGACTAGAACGATCCTTCCAGACCACTTTGGTCCTAAATCTATTGTGAGCCTCGTCTGCGGTTCTGTCAAGCAAGGGGTAAGCGATTGACAATAGATGAGAAAAGGCGAGTGCGAAATGTGTCAACTGCTTGATGCCGCAGGCCTTCGCGGCTATGGGCGGTCCTTCCAGTTCCACCATTTTAGGAGTTGGGGATCGTGCGTCCGGTTCGACGCGTAGTAGACAGCGCAGCGGAACGTATAGAGGACGCAGCGGTCAACGTGCTGGCCCACCTGGCGCATGTGGCGTTGATAAAGCTGCTCCGGGTCTCGATCCTGCAAATCGGCGACGCTCCGGATACCGAGGAGATAAAGGTCGGCGGCGATCGAAGGGCCGACACTGGGAATTTCCGTCAGGCGCTTCGTTTCCTTTCGGGAAACCAGGGCTCGGCGCGTCGCGTAAGCGGTTTGCGGGGGAGAAGCGACTGGCATCAATCCAGCATAAAGGAGAAAGGCAAACGAGGAAAGGGCACCGCCGGCTTGAGCCAACGATGCCCTGGTACTACCAAATAAAGAAGCTGCCGCTAAGAGCGACCCTGCTCCGGTGCGCTATCGCGAGACCTCTTTTTACGAGCCCGCTTGCGTGCCAGCGCCGACTTCACCCGCGCCTTCTGGCCGGGCTTCAAGTAGAACGTGTGGCTCTTGATGTCCTTAATGATGTCTTCTTGCAGGACCTTGCGCTTGAAACGTTTCAGCGCGCTCTCCAGGCTCTCGCCTTCATGGAGTTGAACTTCAGCCAAAGAAAATCACCTCAAATCCCGACAGATTGTCAAAATCTTAGCTTAGCAGTTGCCGCGTGCATTGCGATAGCGGGTCTGTTCGCTGTGGGCGCAGTCGAGTGATTCCCGCTCGATGACTCTCGCGGATGCGAAAGAGCTTCATGACATTGCGGCGCTAAATCTGTGTGGCTGCCTGGTTCCGGGATTCCTCGGTCACTCTGAACGCAGCCACGCGATTGATATCGGTGAGCGCGCGGGTCACGATACCGCCCGTCTCATCCGTCAACGGATTCACAGGTACAAATAAAACTGTGCCTTCGCGACGTGAAAGGATGTTGCTCGCCACCAGAGCCCGCATCATCCAAACGGCGGTGCGGACGCCGGGGCATTCGATGCCGAGCCAACCCGCATATTCATGTCCGGAACGCGCCAGTCCGGTTGCTTGCCGAATCGCCTCCGCCATGCGGCCGCCCAGCGCGCGATGGCGCTCGGGATCGAAGCCGTGACCCGGCACCGCCGGCTGAACCAGCGGAGATTCCGCTTCGGTCTTCGCGAATAGATCGGCGATGTCCCGCTGCTGGCCGGACCACAGATGATCCGCGAAGTAGTGGCACGTTTTCGCGATCACTGTGATGACGTTCTTGATCTCTTTTTCGACGCGGTATGCTGGTCCCGCGGGCAGGTAGAGCGCCGTGCCATCGGCATGGGCGGAGACATTTTCCATTACGATCGCGCGCACCAACCAGCCGGCCGTCACCGGGCGGTCGCAGTCCACACGCACCCAGCCCGGGATCGCCGAGGGCTCCACGGCCAGGTCGGCAACCATCCGAATGCCGCGGCAGATTTCCGCGGTCACATCCCGATACCGATCCGGTTGCGCATGGATCTCTTCCTGCGAGCCGGGCTCAAGCAATGTGCCCTTGTGAGGAGGACCGCCCGCCATGGCCAAATCGCAGAAGCTGCCCCAGATTTCATTCCATGCCACGTTGCCCTGCGCGTCGTACTTCAAGCCCGCCGAGCCCATCGAGACGGGCTCGACGTCTTCGTAGCACTCTTGATACTCTTGCGGAAGAATCGTCTTCAGCCTCGCATTCCACGTTTGCAGGAGCGCTTCATCTTCCGAGGTGAGCCGCGTTTCTTCTTCCACAGTTCTAGTTTAGCCTCGTCGTTCATTGAAGCAGAGCCCGTTAGCAGTTGGCGTCACCGCATTCTTATGAAAGAATCGAAGTAGGGTGAAACGAACTTTTTGTTTGTTCGCGCTTTGCGCGATCTCCGCTCTATTTTTGTCTACCGGCGCCTCTGCGCAGGCGACTCGTCCTGGTTCCAAGTTCGTCCCGGTGCAGCCGGTGAAGTCGAACAGCGGTGGGCCGTCAGCATCTTCAAGTGCCCCCGGCTCCGCCTTGCAGATCGGCACCGGCCGATTCTTCTCCTATGCGATGCCGCAGGGCTGGCGCCTGGGCGAGGATGGACAGTTCGCGCTGACGCTGGTTGCTCCGGATAACAAGGCTTTGACGATTATGGTGGGCAATGCCGGCCTTCCTCTGAACTATCCTGCCGCGCGATTCATATCCGACAAGCTCTCTGCGATGCGGCCGCAGAATTTGCAGATTGGCCCTCCTCGCCAGGCGCGGCCCGTGAATGGATTCGCGCAGGCTTTCGAGTTCGATGTCAGCTATTCCTCGCAGGGCATCGACTTCCGCGGCGTGGCGAAGTGCAACGTGCAGCCCGCGTACGATTCGGCGCTGATGGCCATGACCGCGGCGATCGCCGAGGCTCGGCAGTGGCCGGGCTATGCGACGTGGCTGCCCCAAGTGGCGGCCCAGATTTCTGCCACCAACGGAGCGGCGTTTGGAGCGCGCGGCGTGATGGCGCAGAATCTTCGCAACTCACAGGAGTTCGGCGAGGCGGCCCACAACTATCGCGAGTGGTCGCAGAAGAACCAGCAGGGCGTGACCGATGCACGCAACGCATCGCAGGATAAGACGAACGCGGGCATGCGCGACATCCTCGGCGGCACGCAGCCGTATCTGAATCCTTACGGAGGCGTCGCGGTGGAGATGCCTCTCACCTATCGCTATTATTGGAGCGATCGTCAGGGCCACTACGTGGGCACCGATGATCCTAGCGCGAATCCGAATGTCGGTTCCACGGACGATTGGCGTCCATTGAAGAAAGCGAACTGATTCACGGCATGAGGTGGCGTCGTCATCCTAAATTGCTCGGTAAGGGAAAAACTTTGCAATATTGATCGCCTCGCTTGACCCTGAGCGAGACGCTTGTTCGGAACCCCCGCATTGTAGCCGGTCGCGATGAAAGCGAAAGTGAAAAGGCCAGGCAACGCGCAGGTGCGTCATCGAGTGGCTTGGCGGACGTGCCTGTGCGGTGCGTCTACTGCACGATCGGCAGCAGCGTCGCGAAGGTGCCGTCGTTCGGACCCACGCCCAGCACAAACGCGATCGCGCTATAGGGTGAGCCGTCGCCGCTCACCGTGACGGTGCCCTTCGCGTTTGCCACACGCGGATCGCTTGCGGCAAAAGCGGTATGCGCGCCTGCTGCCAGGGCAACGGTCTGTGACATCAGCAGCGAGCCCGAATCGTCCACGAAATTCAGTGCGAGCGTTTGCGCCGTGCTGGTGATGTTGGCGATAGACAGGCCAGTAATGTTGTTGACGTTGTTGAACGGCAACGCCATCGAGACGGGAGCCGGAACGGTGCTCACGGGCACGCCGCCTCCCAGCAGAATCAGGCTGGCCTGCGGGCCGTTGCGCACCAGAGGCGCCGCCGCGATTTGTTCGGGACGGCCGGTCACGGCGTAATGAAGGACGGCTTGCCCGCTGACGGAGCCTGTGATGTCCACCGCGGCCCATCCGCCGGTAAACGCGTCCTGCGTGGGATCGATCGAGATATCCAGTGTGGCGTTCGGCGCCACTTGAAACGTATGCGTCGCAGCGCGGCCGAAGCCGATGACAGGCACCGACAGCGGCGCGCCGTTGTCTCCGTACCAGCGGAACGTCAAGGTCGCTTGGGTCGTCCCCAGATTCGTGAAGATGAGCTCGGTGGTCCAGGCGTTGGCCGCGGGACCTCCATAGGTGATGTACGGGATGCTGGCCGTGACGTTCGCCGGGGATTGCGCCTGAGCCGCGCACGCGCCCGCCATCGCCACCGCCGCGAGCAGCGTCCTATTAAGCCACGTGTTCTTGCCAACGGCACGTTTCACTGAGTTCATACGATTCACTTCTCTCAACCTTTCGTATTCCGCTGCGTTCCCTGTTCGCGGGCCGGCTGTGCTCAATTGACGGCCACCTGCACCTGGTTCGATGGGAAAATATTGCCGCCGCTGCCCGCCACATCCACCTCGACGTACAAGGGCACCAGTGGCCCGGCAAGAACGCCGTTGGGCACCTGCGCGATAATCTGAAATACTCCGTTGCCGCTCTGCGCCGATCCTACAAACGCCGGCGTGACTTGAATGCCGCCGATCCAAGCCTTCACCGTGTTCTGCGCCAACGCCGGCGCCGTCCCCAGCACGTTCCCCAGTCCGGTGGCATATATCGAAATGAATTGGCCGTGCACGGCCGGAACGCTGTTGTAACCCGGCGTCGTGGGCATCGCCAGCGTGCCGGTGTTGCCAATCAGCACCAGGCCTTGTCCTGCGCGTGCCGCGTCCACTACGAAAACCGAGGGAGCCGCCGCCACCACGCCTTGAATGGGAACACTGGAGGTGCCGAGCGAATTCGTGATTGTTACGCTGATGGGCGCCCCGGGCGCCAGCGCCGGGCACTGGAATGTTACGAGCGAGTTCGACACGTACGTCAGCGGTGCGGGCGTTCCGTTCACCGTCACCTGCACTCCACCGAGCGTCGTCACAAGGCTATTGGCGGACGCGATCTGGTTCGAAAGTTGAATGCCAGTGATTGTCCGCCAGCTTCCGTAGGTGCAATTGTTCGTGGACCAGTTGTCTGCCGAATCCATCACGCCGCTGACCAATGGACCCGAGGTATTCACTGCCGCGCCGATGCTGACCACCGCGACTAACGACGTATTCCACTGTGCCGTGATTGTCCCGGTCAGGTTCCCGCTGAATTTCGCGGCGGTCACCGCGAAAGTGCTCCCGATGATTCCGGCCTTGATCGTTACGACGGCGGGCAGCGACAGGTTCGGCGTGCTGGTGAGCAAATTCACTTGAATGTCGGAGGGCGTCGGCTTGTTCAGCCCAAGCGTGCAACTCCCGCTTTGTCCAGACGTCAGCACGGCCGGCGAGCAGTTAAAGGTCGACAACTGAACCTGCGCCACCAGCGCCAGCTGGAAACTCTTCGTAAAGTTGTTCTCGTAGGCGATAACCAGCGAACCCTGATCCGACGGAACATTGGCAACCGTGACGGTAAAGTCAACGGAGGTTTTCCCGGGTTGGATGAAGACGGAAGGCGGAGCAACCGTCTCCGGGTAGTCGCTGCTCTGCAGATTGACGGTCACTCCTTCGAGCGGCGCCAGTTGGCTCAGGCTCACGGTGCACGTCGTGATGCCGGGGGCGTTCACCGACTGCGGAGTGCAAGAAAGGCCGCCTAGCGGAAGCTGGGCCGCGGCCGGCGAAGATCCGAAGATCGCGATGGCGATCATCGCCGCCAATGCGGCGACGGTCGGATGCCCGGCTCGCCAAAGCCCGGAAATCGCGGGCGCGGTCGTCAACCGTTTCATATATTTCGAGAGTCTATCCGCCACACTGTAAAGATCGGCGGTATTAAGGCCTCCATCTAGGTGGGGCATGACTCTAAATGGGTACTGGGTGTTTTTCCTTCGCTGCGTAAGGCTGCGGAATTAGTACTTCGGAACTAGCGCGCAGCGCGCCGGCGGGGTAGCCCCGTCGCATGGGTAGCGGCCGGTTCGGATAGCCGCATGCATGGCCTTCCGGCATAAACTGGTCGGGACTAAACCAAGTGGTCGATACTCGGGCCCCCCTGGACGCATCGCGTTTTTTTGATTATTATCAGTAGCGGTGTCTAAGCATCCTACGTCAGATTAGGAGGTTCGATTGAAACATAGAGTTTGGTCCCTGTTGGCAGGTTTAGCGCTGGTGGTCCCCGGTGCGGCTCTGCTAGCGCATCATTCGCCTTCGGCGATTTTCGACATGAAGAAGCCGATGTCGCTCAACGGCACCTTGACCAAGGTGGATTGGGTCAATCCGCACATCGTC
>Ga0075522_10003799_pt1 | contig 10966 bp, 5 predicted proteins | sample NGEPerA_FD_74796 | JGI IMG/M metagenome (GOLD analysis project Ga0075522, IMG submission 74796) | Arctic peat soil microbial communities from the Barrow Environmental Observatory site, Barrow, Alaska, USA - NGEE PermafrostL2-A | ecosystem: Environmental > Terrestrial > Soil > Wetlands > Peat ... | reverse complement strand
TCTCTGGAAAGAGATCAAACAAATACTCGACAACATCGATCCAAACGAATGCTCCAACTTCTTTACTTCTTGCGGATATGTATCTCACTAAATTAGAAATGCTCTAGCGTATGGCGCACGCGCATTTCTGAGTGTCTCTCGTTTGCGGGATGGACGCGGAAAGTTGTTACGCGGCGGTTATTGGTTGGGCCAAGTGACCGCTAGTGACGGCGCCCGCATCGTGTTCGAGGTCCAGGGAGTCGAAGACGGGTGAAAGGGCTAGCACTGCTACGCAGAGTATGACGATGTGGAAGTCGTGAATCTCCGGAAACGCAGAAAGATGCCCTTGGGAGTGTGCGACGATGCGGAGAATGACTGCTCCGACAGCGACCCCCATGCCAAGTGATAGCTGTATGACTGCCGAGAGAAATCCGTTCGCGCGAGACATCTTTTCGGGGGCGATTTCGGTGTAGGCGAGAGTGGTCATGCAGGTGAATTCGAGTGAGCGGCAAGCTCCATGAAAGAAAAGAATGGTGACGATCAAGATGGGCGCTGTGGCGGCTCCAATAGTGGCGCAGAGAGCGACTGAGCCGGCGGTGATGATTCCATTGACGATAAGTATGCGGCGGAAGCCGAACCGGCGCAAGGTCCGGACGATGAAAGCCTTCATCGTAAGGTCGCCCCCAAAGAGTGCAAGCAGGTACAGGCCGGAGGTGAAAGCGCTGAGATGGAAGGCGATCTGAAACATGAGCGGCAAGACGAAAGGCAGGACGGATACGGCAATGCGAAATCCACTGGCTCCGTAAATCGACAGACGATAAGACTTGATCTTCATCGATTCCAGATCAATGAGGGAGTGGGTTGAGCGGCGGGCGTTGAAAACTGCCAGAACTCCACTGAAGAGGCAGAGAGCAAGGACGATCACAGGCCCCGGCCAGCGGACGCCGAGTCTCCCAAGTTGTTCGAGAGCGCATATGACTCCGCTGGAGGCGACGCCTGCGAGGAGGAAGGTGAGCCAGTCGAAGGAAGCCTGGGGCACACAGTCGGGACGTGCATTTTTCACCCAGCAGAGGGTCAGGATTAAAGCAATCAGGCCGAGCGGTAGATTGAGAAAGAATATCCAGCGCCAACTGAAGTAGGTGGTGATAAAGCCCCCGATGGGAGGACCGATAAGCAGCGCAGTGAGAGCGGGCCAGGTAATGTAGGCGATCGCCTGGGTGAGCTGATTTTTAGGCGTAGAACGCAGCACAATGAGACGTCCCACGGGAACCATCATTGCTCCGCCTATGCCTTGCAGGATACGCAGCAGAGTGAATTGGGTCAGGGTGTGGGACAAGCCGCAAAAGACGGAGGCAAACGTGAAGATGCCGATGGCAGAGGCGAAGACGGAACGAGCACCATACCGGTCGGCCACCCAGCCGCTGACCGGTATGAAAACCGCTAGCGTAATGAGATAGGCTGTCATTCCGACATTGAGATAAACCGCACCCGTATGAAAGCTCCTGGCCATCTGTGGGAGGGCAGTGGCAATAACGGTGCCATCAAGATTCTCCATGAAGAAAGCGCCGGCGATGAGCGTGGTGATGAAGATCGGGGAGCGTGTCTGCATGGGGGCCGTTATGGAATCAATAAAGAACTGGTTTTAGTCGATCGAGGTTGAACGAAACATGTATCGCGGGTAATCACGTTTGTCACAGCTGCGTAGTCCAGAAATCCGCGCATCCTAGAGACTTTCCCGCATTTTCATTTTCGTGACATCGTTGTCATTGGGCTACGAAATCATACTTCAGGTGGGTGAGACTTGTCGACCGATCTGCGACGTGTTGCCAAAAGTCCGGTGGTGGCGCTCCACCACTTACGAAGGCAAAGCGTTCACGGGCTGACAGGCGCCGCGCCGTCCGCGACGAGCGGGCATGGCAGCCTGAGACAATCTCTGCCGAACTCTCGATTATTGAAAATTTCACTGACCGTTCCAGCAAAGATAACGCCTGTTGTCACCGTGGCTTTCGGAGTTGACTCACGGTGTTGGTGACATCGTTGTCAGAAGATAGTACCGTAGATCAAGACGGGGGCTATCAATGATTCGGAGTCCGATTCGTGTTGTCATTGCGGCACGTTTACGGCTCCAGTTGCGAGTAACTCAGCGCTCTGGTGGCTTTCGTCAAATGAAGTTCGATCACTCATGATCGAAATAAATTGTGAATAACCGCGGCCGAGACTCATCGGCGGAGGTCGAAAGATGCGAGTGATCAGCAATTGTTTGGATAATGGCAGGACTTCCGTCCTGACGGGTTTATGCCTTCTTGCGACAACCAGCGCTTGCGTACATGCACAAGTCGATGTGCTGACGCAGCACAATGATAATTTTCGAACCGGTGTGAATCTTCGCGAGACGTCACTGACGCCGGCGAATGTGAACAAGGCCCAGTTTGGAATGTTGTTCAAGAGAGTTCTCGACGACCAACTCTATACGCAGCCGCTAGTTGTAACGGGTGTCACCGTTGGCGGAGGTACTCGAGATATTGTGTATGTGACGACCGTGAATAACAGTGTCTATGCCTTCGATGCGAATGATGCGGAGGCCTCGTTACCGCTTTGGCATGTAAACTTCGGGACGCCGGCGAATGTACACAGCACTAATTTTGGATGTCTTGATATCAATGGACAGATGGGGATTATCGGTACGCCGGTGATCGACAAGGAGCGTGGCGCGCTCTACGTAGTTGCGCTCACGCGTGCAGGCACTGCAAGTGGTCCACACACAGGATTCATACAAAGGCTTCATGCGTTGGATCTGGCGACGGGCGCAGACCTGCCAGAGAGTCCCGTGACTATAAGTGCGCCAGATTTCAACGCACTTATGCAGAACCAGCGGCCAGCGCTTATGTTGGCGAACAAGATGGTCTACGTGGGATATGCATCCCACTGCGATAAGGAGCCGTATCACGGTTTTCTAATGGCCTATGACGCTAAGACACTGGCCGAAGTAAGTGTATTGAATACGTCACCGACCGGTTCCGAAGCCAGTATCTGGCAGTCCGGTCAGGGGCCGGCCGCAGATGAAAAAGGGAACGTATATGTGGTGACGGGTAACGGAAGTTGGGACGGTGTGAGGAACTTCAGCGAAAGCTTTCTGAAATTGACACCGCGGCTCAAACTTCTCGACTGGTTTACACCGACGAATCACTTTCTGCTGGACGAGAGGGACAACGACCTGGATTCCTCGGGCGCAACATTAATCCCGGGCACTCATCTGGTTCTTGGTGGCGGCAAAGAAGGTGTGCTGTACACGCTTGATACGCGCAACCTTGGACACCTGGGCGACGAACACGCGGTACAGCATTTCCAGGCTACCGTGTCGCACCTGCACAGCCTTGTGTATTGGCAGAGCGCCAAGGCCGGTAACCTGCTCTACGTGTGGGGGCAGAAGGACAAGGCGAAGGTCTACAAACTTGACGGAGACAAACTTGGAGAGACGCCGTTGATGATGCGGGACGTGCCGAACCAAGGGCATCCAGGCGCGATGTTGTCGCTCTCTGCAAACGGAGATAAAGATGGAATTTTGTGGGCAGCAATCCATGCGACTGGCGACTCGTGGCATGAATCGCGACCCGGAATTCTCCATGCCTTCGATGCAGACGATATACGTCGCGAGCTTTGGAACTCGCTGGAGAATCCGGCTCGCGATGACTGCGGGGAGTATTCCAAGATGGCGCCCCCGACCATTGCAAATGGCAAGGTTTATCTGGCTAGCTTTGGTTCCGAAAACGTGGGGACCGGTCAATTCTGCGTGTACGGCCTGTTGCCGTCGAAAAATGCGGCGAGGCTCGCTGCGCCCGTTGAAGTGAAGACTTCTGTTTTGAAAGGTAGCTTGACCCTCAGTTGGACTCCGGTGCAGGGAGCGCTGTTCTATCGTGTCATGCGAAGCAGCACGCTCGAACCTGAGGCAAAGATGATCGCTATGGGACTAACGACGCCGATTTTCACAGAGCCTGCGCCTCAGAGAGGCGAATCTGCGGCGTACACCGTTCTCGCGGTGGGGCGAGATGGTGTCGGTCCTGCATCACAAGCTGCGCGATACACGTCGCCGAAACCGAAGCCAATGGAGGATTGACGAATCATGTCCAAGTTATTGGTTCTCATTTATTTTTTTGGAGCGGGTTTGGCGCTCGATGCGCAGATTCCCATCCATGCGGGTCAATCTCCTTCATCCTCTCAGCTTCCGGGAAAGGGTCTCGCCCAGCACGATTTTCTGTATGCGGGTGAATCACACGACCGCAAAATCTTTATCGTGCGAGGCGGAAGGATCGTTTGGACTTATGACGATCCGACCGGCAAGGGCGAAATCAGCGATGCCGTGATGCTTTCGAACGGGAACGTGCTCTTCGCACATCAATATGGCGTGACGGAGATAACACCGGATAAGAAAGTGGTTTGGAACTACGATGCTCCCGTGGGGCATGAAGTCCATACCGCCATTCCTATAGGGAAGGAGCACATTCTGTACATCCAGAACGGCGATCCGGCGGTACTTCGAGTAGTGGATATCGCCACGAATACTATCGAAAAGGAGATGACGCTTGCCGTAAGACAGCCTGCGAGCACTCATGGACAGTTTCGTCATGCGAGGCTGACGGACAAAGGTACTCTTTTAGTCGCTCACATGGACCTGAACAAGGTGGTGGAATATGACTTCGACGGAAAAGAGCTATGGTCGTTTCCTGGAGTAGGCATTTGGGGTGTAACTCCTCTACCCAACGGAAACGTTCTCATTACGGATCGCGAAGGGACACGCGAAGTCACGCGACGCGGAGATTCTGTATGGAACTTGAGCCCGTCCGACGTGCCAGCTTATAGAATTACCAGCCCGCAGCAGGCTTGGCGGCTGCCGAACGGCAACACGGTCGTCAACAGCTGGGCAAATGAGTGGAGCAAGTCACCAGAAAATGAACTTGGGACCATCCAGGCGATCGAAGTCACTCCCGAAAAGCGAGTTGTGTGGGTACTTCAATCGTGGACGCCTCCGGTAAATCTGGGACCTGCGACGACGATTCAATTTCTGGATGTTCCTTCGGCGCCAGAGGATGTACATTTTGGGCCCATCCATTAGCTAAACGGCGCTGAAACCAACCTGAGGAATTCTATGAATCGCAGACAGATTATGACATCTCTACCGGGATTTGCTGCCATGGCCGCAACTGGATATCCCGCCTTCGCCTCCACATACGTCCACGATAAGGCTTCGGGCCTGCCGATTTTCGATCCCCGCCAGATGGGAGCAACCGGCGATGGCAAGACTCTTGACTCCGGCGCGATCAATGCAGCCATCACAGCCTGCAACGCTGCTGGCGGCGGAATTGTTTATGTCTCTCCTGGAATTTATCTGTGTGGGGCCGTGGTTCTCAAAAGTAATGTCACGCTCTATCTTGAGGCGGGAGCGACTATTCTCGGGAGCACTCGTATCACCGACTACAGTCCGAGGCACCTTATCTACGCACGCAATGCAGAGAACGTCGGTCTAGTCGGACCGAGTTGTGTCGACGGACAGGGACCGGCCTTCTGGACGCCAAGCGGGCGCGCGCCGGTACCACCTGACAAGGAGTGGATGGATGCCGTCCACCTCGACTGGAAATACACCGAAAGGCCAGAACAGATGGTCCAGTTCCATAGCGTCAAAAACCTGCGGGTAGAGGGTGTGCGGCTTCAAAACGCTCCTGGGTGGACCATGCGACCGTTCAACTGCGACGGTGTCGTCATCCACGGGATAACCATCAAGAATCCCATCTATGGACCCAATACTGACGGAATAGATATCACCGGTTGCCAAAACGTGATGGTGTCGGACTGCGTCATCGACACTGGTGACGATGCGATCTGTTTGAAGAGCGAAGACGTCGATGGCGACCCGTGTCGGCTCAGCAAGAACATTGTGGTCACAAATTGTGTCATCACCGGTTGCTGCAATGGCTTCAAGATCGGGACCAAGACGGAGAACGGCTTCGAAAATATTACGTTCTCTAACTCTGTGCTTTTCAACGATGACGTTCCATTCAGTTCGCGCCTGAACGCCGGGATTTCCCTGGAGATGGTCGACGGCGGCTGGGTTGATGGCGTCGTCATCACTGGTATTCAAATGCGTCGAGCGCGCGCGCCCCTCCATATTCGTCTGGGCACACGCTCCAAGCGGCACAACTATCCGCAGAACGGTTTGCGCGGAATTCTGATCGACGGCATTCACGCTACGGATGCCATTTTGACAAGTTCGATCACGGGGCTTCCCGACCTGGAACTCGAGAACATGAGTCTTTCGAATATTGATATCGATACGGTCTATCCGGGGAAGAAGGAATGGATCAAAGGACCGGTTCCCGAACTACCCCGCGATTATCCTCAATCGAGAATGTTTGGGTGGCTGCCAGCCTCGGGTCTCTATTGCCGCCACGTCAAAGGTCTGAGTCTGCGCAACGTAAGCTTCCGCGCCCCGGCTACCGAATGGCGACCCACTCTCATTTGCGACGACGTTAGTCAACTAACAGTTTGCGGGTTCAATACGATGCCTATTCAGGATGGCGTTCCCGCTATTGGCCTAACCGGCATCGACCGCGGCTGGATCTCAGGCGCAGCGGCGCCGGCAGGGTCAAGGGCATTATTGACAGTGGATGGGGCCAGAGCGAAAGACATTCTGATATCCGGTTGCGATCTTCGCGAGGCCGCGCAAACCTTTGAGGCCGCGGGAACCGCTGCTAAAGGAGCTGTACGAGCGGAGTTCAATAGCAGCAATATCACTCAAGGCTAGATTGGGCACTGCGACAATTAATGCGATCGGGAAGACAAAGGTGGATGAAGGTTCGGTTTGCGTGGTTCGGGTCGGACGCTGAAAGTGGTTTGGTAAGAAAATGGGTGCTCGTCACATCGTTCTATCTGAACCGTGATTGGTTGCATTTCGACGGCGCAGCTTGGCAAAGGACGAGCGCCCATTTCGCTATGGTCGGTTAGAAGTTGAACTTTACGGAGCCCTGGAAGATTCGGGCCGCCGAACTGCCGGAGATCTGGCCGAACGTAGAGGAGGTGAGGGATGTCGTTGGGTTGTTGAAGTTTGGGTGATTGAGAACATTGAATGCCTCCAGACGCAAGGTTGCATTCAGGCGTTCATGGATGGGGAAGATGCGGGACACCTGGGCATCGAACTGATACGCCGGAAGACCGCGGAGAGCGTTTCTAGACTCTGTGCCGTAGCCCCCTTGCGCGACCGGATTGGTGCAAGGATTGGTTTTGGTGGGCTGCGAACAGAATGCGAGAGGATTCAGATAAGCGTGAGTGCTCGCATTGACCAGTATTTGTTGTTTGATATAGATGGGAACGCCCGGAATTATATTCGGCCGATCCTGGTTTATATCCGTGAGTGAATTGTCCACGCTTGCCCCGACCGAGAAGGGCGCCCCGCTCAGGATGTGGGTCAGAGGTGCGACCTCCCATCCGTTCACAACGGCTTTGAGGTAGTGGTTGGGTATGGCGAAGCGGCTCTGGAGAACCAGAACGATATTTTCGATGTTGCGATAATCGGAGCCGCAGGGACCATAGTCCAGAGCAGGGTTCGAAGGATTCGAGACCGAGGTAGTCGACACGTCGCCCGACGCGTCATTCTCGTTGAGACACTTGGACCAGGTGTAGTTGGCGAGAATGCTGAAGGTGGACGAGAGGCGATGCTGCACGGTAACGATCAGGCCATTGTAGTCGGAGAGACCTTCATCGCTTACCAGGGTCGCGCCGCTGCCGCCACCGCCATATTGAGGACCCGACACGGGATTCTGTTCCGTGAGAAAAAAGCGCGCTGATTGATTGGCAACGGTGGAGCATGGGGTGCCAACGGCTCCAGCGGGTATGCCGGCAGGACCGGTGAGAACTACTCCGGGGCATCCTGTGCCACCCGCTCCCCAGGTACCGGGAACATAAGTGGCGGGGCTGAGCGCTAGACCTTGCGCAATGTGGCTGGTCTTGTTTCCGATGTAGTCGAGTTGAAGCTGCCATCCACGTCCAAGCTTTTGCTGAAGACTCAGCGTCCACTGCATCGTGCTGGCGGGCTTGAAGTGGGCGGGTAGCACCTCATAGTCCGACTGCAAGGGGAAGACCGCATTGGCGGGGGTGGCATTGTCGGGCAGGGGGAAGGGATCGCCGACCGTGGTGCCCGCCGCCCAGGGGTTGGCGAAGCTGAGCGGACCCGACGTCGAGGTCGGAGCCTGAGCGACTGAGGTGGCGAAGGGCGGATTCTGGGTGGTGCGCTCGTTGGTGAACCAGTTCGCCTCATCGTAGATAAACTCGGCTCCGGCGCGGATTACGGTATTGCCCTTGCCTGTCAGGTCGTAGGCAATGCCTACGTTGGGAGAGAACTGGTACGGCGAGTTCTGGGAGAACTGCCGTGTTACGCCAGCATCACCATAGAAAAACGTACCCGCCGGCGCGTTGGGATACACCTTGCTGACCTGATTGGCTTGAAGAGCGGCCAGGCTGAAGGTGGTTCCCCGGTTGAAGTAGTCGACGGGCAGGTAATCCGGCGACCAGCGAATGCCGGCGACGACGGTGAGTTGCGGGGTGGCGTGATACGTATCCTGTACGTAAACGCTGGGGATATTGCCGCGCAACGCGTTGCCCTGTGTCTTGCTCTGCGTGAAGGCGCTCATCGCCCCCATGAGGAAGTCAAGGTTGTTGTCTCCGGTCTTCTGCGCGCCGCTGGGGTGTGGCCCGTTGATGCTGTAGTTGCCGCTGAAGGTAAATTGACCGTTGCCACTGGCAACATTCGTAACGTTGAGCTGATTGTGGACGATCTCTCCCCCGAGCACGATCTGGTGCTTGCCCCGAACCATGGTGACTTCATCCTCTACCGCGAGGAAGTTGTCATTGAACTTTGCGATCGCGCAGGTGCCGCACCCCAGCGTAAATTTGCTGCCCACTGCGAGGTAGAGGCCCGCGGTCTCAGCTTGATAGTCGGTCACGCCGAGAGTACTAGCGTTTATGTCGCTCTGATTGAAACCGCGGTTATTGCGTCGGCGCGAAAGGGTAATGTGGGCCGAATTGACAGTATTGGAACTGACGACATAGTTTTCACCGAGGACAAAGCTCTGCACCCGTTCCGAGTTGCCGGATGCCGTCGTGACCAGAATATTGTGAGGGTCAAAGAACGCTGGCGATTGGTAGCCATCGATAAAGTAGCGTCCATAGAGATTATTTTTGGGGTTGAGCGTGTAATCGACACGACTGACGAACTGGTTATCGGATGTTTGCGAGGGGATTTGATAGACGACGGTACCAATGTTGGCAGCAGTGGTACCGGCGGGGGAATTGGGTGTCGGAAGCAGCTTGACCAATGCAAGCGCCTGAGGACTGAAGAGGGATGGACTGATCTGATTGCCGGGCAACGCCACTCCAGTCAGAGGGTTTACCAGTTGGACAGTGGGATCGCTCTGGGAGAAGTCTCCCGCGAGATTCGCGGCCGTTGGAACGAAAGCAGTCGTAGGCGACAGGCTTTGAGACGACTTGGTGTGCTGGTATCCGGCGAAGGCGAAGAGTTTGTCGCGCAGAATCTTGCCGCCGAAGGTCCCCCCGTATTGATTCTGGTGCAACGAATCTTTAGGGCTACAGGTTGTTCGAGGAGCGACCGGAGTGCAAGTGGAGAAAAAATTCGTGGCATTCAGATAATTGTTGCGAATAAACTCGAACGCCGACCCATGATAGGTGTTGGTGCCGGAGCGTGTGACGACGTTGACCAGACCACCCGGGTGCTCGCCGCTTTGCGCGCCAAGCACGGTGGACTCGACTGAGAATTGACTGACCGCATCCGGGAAGGGGAAAGGCAGGTTCCCGTTGGACATGTAGTCGTTGTTGTCGCCGCCGTCGAGTTTCCACTGGGTAGTGTTTCCCTGGCCGCCGGCGATTGAAACAGCGATCGACTGGTAGGTGGCTTTGCTGCCGGTGATGGAGTCGCCTCCAGAGGCGGGGGTAGCGCCGCCGGAGAGAACAATGAGGCCAGTCATCTGTCGGCCGTTGAGAGGCATCTCGGTAATAGTGGTGGAATCGATGGTCTGCTTGAACGAGACGTCCTCGGTCTGGAGCGCCAAGCCGTCGGCGGTGACCTCGATGGTCTGGTCCTGGCTGCCAACGGTGAGTGTGGCGTTGATGGCGATATTGCTGCCGACTTCGAGAACGTTGCCAGTCTTGATATAGGTCTGAAAGCCCTTTGCCGACACCGAAGCGTTGTAGGTGCCAACGCTGATATTGGGCAAGATATAAGTGCCGCCGCTGTCACTGCGAGCCACGCGCTTTACCTGAGTGGCGACATCGGTCAAGGTAACCGTGGCATTGGGGATCACGGCGCCGGTGGAGTCGGAGATGGTGCCTTGAATGGTTCCCGTTCCTGCGACCTGTGCGTGGAGCGAACAGGCGATGGCGAGAAACAGCATGAGGAAGAAGGTTTTGCAGATTGTTTGCGAGCCGCCGAATCGCTGCCGGGTCTGACGCATGAGTGCCCCCCAAAAAAATAAACGAAATCTGATGGCGCGATGCGTCGTTTGGCGAAACTGACAACGATGTCATTATGGGCCAGTGAAGATTTATACGCCGCAGATTTGTCAGTTGTCAATTGAACCGGGCCAGCTAGCGCGGCCGTCTGAGGGCTAGGAAATGGACGACATGCTTATCCAAACTCGCCATTCCGACATCGTTGTCAAATCAAACCTGGGTTTTCGCTCCCTTGTGCTAGTCTGGCAGGCATCATGGATGAACGCCGCCGGAATCTGCTCAAGCTATCGCCTATCGCCATAGCGGCTGCCGCGACCACAGTGGGTCGCACCGCTTTCGCTGAAGGTCCAGCAATCGCCACAGATGTGGCGTTTAACGTGCGCACCTACGGAGCCACGGGTGACGGCAAAACCGTCGACACCCCCGCCATCAACAAGGCGATCGAAGCCGTAGCCGCCGCCGGCGGAGGCACTCT
>Ga0075522_10003795_pt1 | contig 10972 bp, 10 predicted proteins | sample NGEPerA_FD_74796 | JGI IMG/M metagenome (GOLD analysis project Ga0075522, IMG submission 74796) | Arctic peat soil microbial communities from the Barrow Environmental Observatory site, Barrow, Alaska, USA - NGEE PermafrostL2-A | ecosystem: Environmental > Terrestrial > Soil > Wetlands > Peat ... | reverse complement strand
CTCGGGCGGCTCGTCCTTGAGGGCGCGCAGGCGCTCGGCCTCCAGAAAATCCATCAGGTCGCGCAACGTGACCGCCTTCCAGTCATGGAGTCCGCGGGTGTTGGCCCAACCGACAAAGTTGCCCAGCAGCGCGGCGTAGGTTTTTTCGGTATGCGGCGATTGACCTCGTTCATGCCGCAAAAAAACCAAAAAATCCTCGACCATGTTTTGCATCAAAGCGGATGGCCGGTCAGGCGGGCGTAGGCGTCCAAATACTTCTCGGTCGTTTTGGCAATGACGCTGCCGGGCAGGGGCGGGGCGGGCGGTTGTTTGTTCCACACGAGGGTCTCGAGGTAATCGCGCACAAATTGCTTGTCAAAACTAGGCTGGCTGCGGCCCGGCTCATACTGGTCCGCCGGCCAGAAGCGGGAGGAATCCGGGGTCAAGACTTCGTCGATCAGGATCAGCTTGCCGTCCTTCAGGCCGAATTCAAATTTGGTGTCGGCGATGATCAAGCCGCGCTCGAGGGCGTACTTCGCCGCAAAAGAATAAATTTTCAAACTCAAATCCCGCGCCTGTTCCGCGATGGCGCGTCCCGTAATCTGGCAGGCTTGCTCGAAGGAAATATTTTCGTCGTGACCGGTCTCGGCTTTGGTGGCCGGGGTGAAAAGAGGCTCGGGCAGGCGCGACGAATCCCGCAGGCCGGCCGGCAATTTGTGGCCGCAGACGACGCCGGTTTTCTGGTAATCCTTCCAGCCCGACCCGGCCAAATAGCCGCGCACCACGCATTCGATGGCCAGCGGTTCAGTCTTCTTGACTAACATGCTGCGTCCGTCCAGGACATCGGAAAACGCCTGCAATTCCGGCGGGAGCGGATCGTGCGCGCCCGTGGTCAGATGATTGGCGACCAGACCCTGCGTCTGCCCGAACCAGAAATAGGAAATCTGCGTCAGCACTTCGCCTTTGCGCGGGATGCCGTTGGGCAGAATGCAGTCGAAGGCGGAAATGCGGTCGGTGGCGACAAAGAGCAGGCGCTCGCCGAAATCGAAAACTTCGCGGACTTTGCCGCTTTTAAGTTTTTTGACGCCGGGCAATTCTAATTTTAATAACGGTTCATGCGACATGGCCAAGAAAGTTAAACGCAAAGTTTGAAGTTTAAAGTTTAAATTTTACCCGTTAAGGTTGCGCCGAATGAATTTCCTGGTCACTGCGGTATGACTGAGACCCAAAAGCTATTGTCCGATTTAATTTCGCTGCCCAGCGTCAATCCTGCGTTCTTGCCTTCCAACGATCCTCGCGCGGGTGAACGGCAGGCGGGGGAATTTCTGGCCGCAACTGCGGCGCGGGCGGGTCTGGCCATTGAATTTCAAACCGTCTTGCCGGGACGCTCCAATTTGCTCGCCGTCCTTTTGCCGTCCGGGAAAGTTAAGCAGAGAATCCTTTTGGCGCCGCATCTCGATACCGTCAACGCAGTTTCCGACCAACAGTTTGTGCCGAAGTTTCGCCAGGGCCGCATTTATGGCCGGGGCGCGTGCGACACCAAAGGGTCTGTGGCGGCCATGCTGATGGCTTTGCTTCGCCTGGCGCGGAGCGGTCCGCGGCCTGGTTCGACGGAAATTATTTTCGCCGGGCTGGTCGATGAGGAAAACGGACAGGCTGGCGCGCGCGCCCTGGCGGCCAGCGTCTGTCAAGCAGATTTATCCATTGTGGGCGAGCCGACCCGCCTGCAAATCGTCACCGCCCACAAAGGCAGTTTATGGCTTCGGTTGGAAACGCGCGGAAAAGCCGCCCACGGCTCCTGCCCGGGATTGGGCAAGAACGCTGTTCACGAAATGGCGCGAATCGTCGATCTCCTTGAAACCGATTATGCCCGCGCCTTGCAAAAGCGCCGGCATCCATTGCTCGGGCAGGCGACGATCAGCGTGGGATCCATCCAAGGCGGCACTCAGGCCAACATTGTTCCCGCGTTGTGCGTGGCGGCGGCGGACCGGCGCACGTTGCCCGGCGAAACGGAATCCTCTGTTCGCGCCGAAATCAACGCGCTGTTGCGACGCCACGGTTTGCGCGCCATTTTAGGCCGGGATAACGCCGCTCGCTGCCTGCCTCTGGAAACCGACCCGCGTCTGCCGCTAGTGCAAAAATTCTTTCAAGCCGCCGGCCAAAAGCGGCCGGTGGGCGTGAATTATTTTTGCGACGCCTCGGTGCTGGCGCAGGGCGGAATTCCGAGCATCGTTTTTGGCCCGGGCGATATCGCGCAAGCGCATACGTCCGACGAATGGATTTCGCAAAAATCACTTGAGACCGCCGCCGCGTTGCTGCTCAAATTTTTTCAATCGCTGCCCTGACTGCGCATGAGTTCAACCAGCAAGTCCGCCTTCTTTCGCCAGAGTAGTTGGATGGTTATCGCGACTTTTGCCGGCGGCGTATTCATGGCCGTGGTCCATACCGTGGCGGGCAAAATGGGACGGGAGGAGTATTCGACCTTCGTGACGTTGTTGCGGGTGTTGATCATCATGGGCATTCCCGCGGCGGCGTTGCAGACCGTCTTCGCCCGGCAAGCCGCCGCCGTCACCAATGCCAGGGAAGAACATCAATTGACCGCCACCATTCGCGCGGTGCTGGCCTGGACGTTTCTCCTTTGGCTGGTCATGGGCGGGGGCGTGCTGGCCGCGACCCGTTCATTGTCGCATTTATTCAAAGTCAGCCATCCGGCCGCGCTTTGGTTTACGGTCGGGCTGGGTTTGACGAATTTGTGGATACCGATCATGAAAGGCTTGCTGCAGGGCAAGCATCGTTTTGGGGAATTGGGCTGGCTGCAAATTATTGACGGAGTGGGGCGGTTTACGGTGATGTTGCTGATGGTTGTTTTTCTCGGCGGCAAGGCGGCGAGCGGAATGTTTGCGGCTTTTTCCGGACAGTTTATGACGGCGGCCCTCGGCATCGCTTTGACCTATGCCCTGTGGAGCGCAAAGCCTCCGGTTTCTTTCCATTGGAAGACCTGGCTGCGCGAAGCCTCGCCGTTGACCTTGGGCCTGGGCGCTTTTCTGTTGATGTCCAGTATTGACATGATTTTTGTGCAGGGGTTGTTTTGCGACGCCAACATGACCGCGCTCTACGGAGGGGCGATGCTGACCGGTTATGCCATCACCCAATTCATTGCGCCGGTTTCGCTGGTCATGTTTGCGCGCGTCGCGCAAAGCGTGGCCCGGGCCGAGCGCACAGATTCGCTGGGAATGACCCTGGGGGCGACGATTCTCTTTGGCGGCATTGCGGCGGTCGGCTGCACCCTTTTTCCCAAGCTGCCCTTGCATGTGATGTATTTCAAAAATCCCGAAATGTGGCAGGCGGCGTCATTGGTGCCGTGGTTTGCCTGGGCGTTGCTGCCCGTGGCGGTGGCAAATGTGCTGGTGCAAAATATTTTGGCGCGCGGACGATTCGAAGCGGTGCCCTGGCTTTGTTTGGTGCCGGCGGTTTACGCCGCCAGCCTCTGTCTGCAAGCGCCCGGACTTCTGGCCTTGCCGCCAATGAAGGCCTTTACCCATGTGATTGGAACATTGGGCCTGGCGAGCCTGGCGTTCTGCATCGTGGCCGTTTGGTACACCAGGGGCAAGCCCGCTACGGTTTCGGATCCGGGTTTGGCGGTGGAGCGTTCAATTTCTGATACAGCCAGTTCTCCAGCGGAGTGAACAGCCGGCGCAACGGGGCAAACGGCGAATAAATCCAGCGCAGGCGAATGACCGAAAGCAGCATCGTCGTCGAAGTTTTGGTCAAGGCGACCTTCGATCCCACCTTATCCGTCCATTCAGTCGGCACTTCGAGAATGGTAAAGCCTGCGCGGCGCAGGAGGTAAAGCAGGTTGATGTCAAAGGCCATGTCCGCGATGCAGAGGGACGAATGCACTTTTTCGGCGGCGGCGCGCCGAATGACCTTCGCCCCGCATTGCGTGTCGCGGATGTTCATGCCGAAGAACACTTGCACGATGCCGTGAAACGTCCGGCTGGCAAATCGCCGCCGGCCGGTTTGCATTTGGTGCAAAACCGCGCCTCTAATCCAGCGCGAGCCAATGACACAATCTGCTTCTCCCGACCGCCGCACCAAATCGGCAAAGGCCGCTGGTTCCGTCGCTCCGTCGGCATCGACATAGCCAATCAAATCGGCCAATGGGGCGAGACGCAACCCTTCGATCAGCGCGCCGCCCTTGCCGATGGGGGCGGCGAATTCCAAGGCGCTGACCTCGCTATATTGGGCGCTGACCCGTTGCACCACGCCGAGGGTATTGTCGCGACAACCATTGAGGACCACCACCAATTGAAACTTGCCGGAGTAATGGCGGCGAAAATACTCCGCGTAACTGCGCAAGACCGGTTCGATCCGGTGCTCTTCGTTGTAGGCCGGAATCAAGAGCAATACGCTTGGAAGACCCTGGTTCACGCGGGGTATTTAGCCAACCTGCCGCGGAATGTCGAGGGAAACCACGGGAGATTAACGCTGCTCTTCTTTCGCGCTTTCCGTGTTCTCCTTCACTGCGGCAATCATCTCGTCCATCCCCTCTTTGATCTCGTTGACCTCGGGATGAACTTCGCGGATGAGGTCATGCTCGGCCTTGGAAAGCTTTTCGATTCGTTTGCCCTGCTGGGTAAGCTGGTCCAGCAGCGAATTATTGAATCGCCAGCTCCTGTTTGATTTGAAATTTTTCCACGCGCTTGCGCAGGGTGGCGCGGGTGATGCCCAGGAGTTTGGCGGCTTGCACTTGGTTGCCTTTGGTGTCAAGCAATGCCTGGATGATTAGCTCGCGCTCGACGGCGGGCAGGATTTTTAGCTTGTTCTGTTCGCGCGCCCATCGAAATAAAAGCCGGCTGACGGCGGCAAGGTCGGTCGGGGACTCTTCGGTCAGGCCGGTCGCGGGCAGGTCGGAAGACGCAGGCGGGCGTTCGAGGCCGGCGGCGGGCGAGGGGACGCTGGAAATGAGCGGAGGCAAATCGCCCGGCAGGAGAACGTCGCCTTTGGCCATGACGGTGGCGCGTTGGATGACGTTTTCCAGTTCGCGCACGTTGCCCGGCCAATGAAAGCGCTCCAGCATCTCGACCGCGGCGGGCAGGATGGATTTTGGGGGCTGGCTTTGGGCCTGGGCAAATTTTTTGAGAAAGTAGTTGGTGAGCAGCGGGATGTCTTCGCGGCGCTCGCGCAAGGGCGGAATGTGGATGCGCACGACGTTCAGCCGATAAAATAAATCTTCGCGAAATTCCCGAGCGGCGACGGCTTGTTCCAGCGGTTTGTGGGTCGCGGCAATGACTCGCACATCGACCTTGATGGATTGGTTGCCGCCGACGCGCTCGAAGGAGCCGGATTGCAGCACGCGCAGAATTTTCGCCTGCGTCGGCAACGACATGTCGCCAATCTCGTCGAGAAAAATGGTGCCGCCATCGCATTGTTCGAACTTGCCGATGCGTTGCGCGGTCGCGCCGGTGAACGCGCCCTTCTCGTGGCCGAAGAGTTCACTCTCCAGCAAATTCTCGGGGATGGCGGCGCAGTTGATGGCCAGGAAAGTCGAGGCGCTGCGTTTGCTGTGATGATAGACGGCGCGCGCCACCAATTCCTTGCCGGTGCCGCTTTCGCCAGTGATCAAAGCGGTGGCGTTGCTGCCGGCGAGTTGGCCGATGGTTTTGAAAACTTCCTGCATGGCTTGACTGCGTCCGATGATGCCCACGTCGTAATCTTCCGATTCGAGCAGGGGCTGATAGGAGACGACTTGGCGCATGTCGCGCGCGGCCTTGAGGGCGTTGAGGACGATGAGTTTGAGGCGCGGCACGTCGAAGGGCTTGAGGAGGTAATCGTAGGCGCCCAATTTCATGGCTTCGATGGCCGTCTGGGTCGTGCCGTACGCGGTCATCATGATGACCATTTGCTTGGCGTCGATGGCGCGCAGGCGGCGAAGAGTTTCCAGGCCGCTGATGCCGCCCATGCGAACGTCCATGATGACCAGATCGGGCTTGAGGCGGGGAATGATCTTGAGACCTTCCTCGCCGCTGTTGGCTGTGGTCAGCTCGATCTCCGGCTGGTCAAAGATGCGGCGGAACGAGTATTGCACGTCCGCTTCGTCGTCGATCAGGAGCAGTTTATCCATATCAAGGCAGAGACGGTAATCGAAGACCTAGTTATTCTCAACCATCGTCGCATCGGCGGTGTCGGTCACTTCGGAGAGATGTTCTCTTTGCCGCACGCTCAGGTAGATCACGCCGCCGACCAAACTCCAAAAAAGTCCCTCCGCCGAGGCCAGCAAAGAGAGCGAAAGGGCCGACGTCCGAGGAACAGCGATCACCGCCAGCATCAGCACAAAAAGATTCTCGCGCACGCCCAAGCCATTGGGGGTGATGGGCAGCGCCGAGATGCAAAAGATAATCGGCACGATGACGAGCAACGCCGTAAACGAAATGCTCAAATCCAGCCCGAAGCCCAGCACGGCCACTTGCAGCACCCAAATAATATTGAGGCCAAGGGAAAGAAGAACGGATTTGACGAGGAACTCTTTCTCCCGGCCAAACTGGCGGCAGGAATCGAGGGACTTTTCCAGGAAAATGCCTTTGGGCAGCATGCGCAGGTAATGCCGCGCTTTGGGAAATCGCCTCGAAACCCCGCCCCAAAAGGCCAGGGCGAGAACGACACTCAATGCGACCAGCATGGCTAGAATGAGGAGGGCGGGGGCGGCCAGTTCGCTGTGGCTTCTGAGCATCCGCAGGTTGGGGCACATCATGATCCCCGCGAACAGCAGCATCGCCCACAGGCCAATCAGCCGATCGACAAAGACAGTGGTGACCGCTTCGGTTTTTTTGTGATGGGTCTCGCGCGCGGCGTAGTAAGCTTTGATTAAATCGCCGCCGGTCGAGCCGAGGAGAAATGAATTGAAGAACTGCGCCACGAGCGAAATGCGCGTCGCCCGCCAGAGCGAAAGATCAAGGCCTTGCACTTCGAGCACCATGCGCCAGCGCACCACGCCGACCCACAAGGCCAGCCCCACCAAAACAACCGAGAGCGCCAGCGCGCCCGGATGCACCAGTGATAAAGTGCGCCATAAGTCATGCGGCCCGGTCGTCCACGCCAGCCGCCATTGCTCGGCGCGGGGCATTTGCTCCCAGTGCAAACCATGGTGCTGCGCCGCCATCCGGCCTTCGTTCATAAAGATCGAATGGAAAATCCAGGCCAAAAGCAGCACGCAAACGGCGACGCGCCACCCGACGCTCCAACATTTTTTAAGAGTGTTGACAGCCGCCTTCATGACTCGCCCCAAAGCTGGCGAATGAAAGCCACTCCTTGGGCGGCTTGCTCCACGGGCAGGCTGGGGCTGAGTTCGAAGACCTTGATATGCTCCGGCTTGACCATCGGTTTGAGCGAGGCGAAATCAATCATTCCGCTGCCGGGCGCGCGGTGGTCGGTCCCCGGCGGTTCGACGTCATGGATATGAAAACCGAGCAGGCGCGGGGCCAGCGTCTCGAGGTGCATGCGGTGGTTAATGAAACCCAGGTTCTCCTTGATCTGGGCGTGTCCGCAATCATGCCAGTAACCAATGTTCGGATGGTTGAACTCCCGCAACGTCATGTCCATTTCGCCATCGAGGGGAATTTCTTCGAGGGCCTCGCGATTTTCCACCCCGAGCTTGACTCCGTGCCTTTGGGCTACTTGGGCCAGCCGCAGCACCATTTCGTTGGAGAGTTGAACGTAGCGCTCTTTTTTGGCGGCCCACTTTTCTTCGACGTCCTCGCAGAGCTTGGCGTACTTGGGAGTTTCCTTTTGGCCGCGCTGCACCATTTCGAGAAGTTTCTCGGTGTATTCCTTCATCTCGATGCAGCCCAGATGCAGGACGACCGCCGGCGCTTTCAGCCGCGCCGCAGTTTCAATCGTCTTGACTGAATGTTTGTAAGCGCTCTCCCGTTCGCGGGTGTCCGGCGACGAAAACAGATACAGATTGGGCGCGGCATGATTGACCCCCATCGGCAGCGGACAAAAATTGTGCAGGGTGGAGATTTTTATTTCGCCCGCGTCCACCGCTTGAATGATGCCCGGCAAAAGGCTGATGCGAATGCCGTGGCTCAACTCCGCCCACTCGAAGCCCAGCGAGCGAATCTCGTGCAGCATGGCCCGCCCATCGGTATGGCGCCGCGAATTCCAGCAAGTCGAAAATGAATACATGGCAAAAAAGTTAAAAAAAAGCCGAGCGTGGTCCTTGCTTAGACCACACTCGGCGATGAATTACATAAGCTTTACATATCGGCGTAGCGGGCGCTCAACATGGCGGAAAAGCGGGCGGCTTTCATCTTGCGACGTTTTCGCTCGCTGGGCTTTTCAAAATGCCGATGGTTGCGCACTTCCTTCAGGGTCCCTTCGCGGTCGATCTTCTTTTTCAATCGGCGCAGGGCCTTATCGACTGGTTCGCCTTTTTTTAGTCTAATTTCGGTCAAAAATTCTCACTTCCTTTCCAGGATGACGGTGACTGGCACCGTATAAAATGAGCCGCAAGCATGGAATCCCCCGCCCCCGCTGTCAACGTCTAAAAAACGGCGCGGCAAACAAATAAACAGGCCCCGGCATGTTGAAAAGGGCAGTCGGAAGGCCATAAAACGGACGTTGGGTTTCACTTTAATTTGGTTTAATCTGGTCAAATCGCCCACGGAGAACTTACATAAAAATGCAGAGATGACGTCCGCGTTGTAGTGTTGAGCCTATGGCTCAACCTGTCGAGGCACCCGCCGCCGCCAAAAGCTATGGCGGGCGGGTGGCCCCGGCCTCCGTAGCACCATAGGGGCGAAGGAGGCAGCCTCGACTCTACAACAAGCTGGCTGTCTCTCGCGAGTGGCCGCCCGACCGGCTTTTCATAATCCATTGCCATTACTTTGCCATTTTAGCACAAAACAAACAACCTCTGCCGCTCACCGTGCGCGCTATTTTTCAGCCATTTCCGAGGGAACCTGTCAAGAAGAGACGCGCACGGTGCGCGCGATTTTTGTTGGTCCCGATCACCGGCCCTGATCTGTCCGGTCAGCGCCGATGGCCAATTATTTGAATTCTCTTTTTAATTTCGCCGTCAGTTAGTGATATTGAATGCGAGTTGGGCGAAAAAAGGAGTGAGCTACCCATGCCGGTCTTCAGCCGGGAGGGAGGGCTTCACCTTGATTGAATTGCTGGTGGTCATTGCCATCATCGCCATTTTGGCGAGCATGCTTTTGCCGGTTCTGGGCAAGGCGAAGGAGGCGGCGGTGCGCACCCAGTGTGTCAATAATGTTAAACAACTCGGCTTGGCCTTGCAAATGTACGGGGATGACAATAGCTCGCTTTTGCCCATGGCGCACGGCGCGGTCCTATGGGGTCAGACCAACCCGCCGCCGTGGGCGGAGCCCCTTGTTTCTTATTACAGCAACACCAACCTGTTGCGCTGTCCGGCTCTTTCGCAATTGTATCAGAAATCCCCCTACAACTATTTTATGGGCGCACGACAGGCCTACATCAATGCCGGGGCCGGAGCCAGCGTTGCGCTCAAGGAAATCAGCTTGCCTTCCCTTTATGTTCTTTCGGGCGATTGTAATTACCCCTTCGAGACGACCGACGCCGACCCTGACAATTATTCGCAGGACACACTTTTTGAGCCGGCCTATCTGCCGGCGCGGTGTCATGGCGGCAACCTCAATATTTTGTTCGGCGATCAACATGTGCGCAACTACCGCGCCTTTAACACCAACGAACTGACCTTCTCCTACACTCACCCCGGCATTTCGTGGGCGGCGGTGGTGGCCAACTAAGATAAACCTGCTCGCCCTCACTCGCAGAACGTCTCGTATTTTCTCGACGCTCGGCAAAGGGTTGTCATACTTGACGGATGAAAATGTTGAACCGGGCTTTGGTTTGCTCGCTGGCTTGTTGCGCCGCGCTGTCTGCGTTTGGGTGGGGCGATCAGGGCCATCGCACGATTGGCGCGATGGCGGACCAGTTGATTACAGGCACGGAAGCGGGCGCGCAGGTTCATACGCTGCTCGGGGATGAAACGCTGTCGGCTGCGTCGGTGTGGGCGGATCAGGTCAAGGGCCGGGATAATCTGACTCCGGAGATGATTCAGTTCACGACCGCCAACCCGAATCATTTCGTTTTTCATTATACGGATGTTCCTTTCGAGGAGCCGCGCTATCGGGATGATTCGGTGGGCGCGACGAATGTCGATGTGGTTCACGCCATCCCGGCTTGTATTTTGATTTTGCAGGGCAGGGGAACGGAACAAACTTTCTTCAAGGACGTCAGCCCAAAGGTCGCGCTGCGCTTGCTCGCCCACTATATTGAGGACTTGCACCAGCCCTTGCATGTCGGTTCGGGCTACTTGGACGGCACGAACTTTGTGGACCCGAACGGTTACGGCAAGCAGTACAAGAGCGACCAGGGCGGCAATTTGCTGGTGTTCGATGGCACCAACAAATTGCACTTTTTCTGGGATGTCACTGTGGTGCAGTTGGCCATGGCGCATGATCATGTCCAGACGCCCGCCGAGTATGCGGTCAAACTTTTGGGTAAATCGCCCGCTCCCGTCTGGAAGGATTCCATGCCGTTGCTGGATTGGGACCGCGAATGGGCCGACGAGAGCCTGGCGCTTTCGGCGAAAGTCCACGCCGTCACGGTCAAGGATGAAGACGACACGCGCCTGGATCGCCGGACCCATCTGCCGCGTCCACAGTGGGACATCCAGGAGTTGACTCCCGAGTACATTGGCTGGGCGCGCCAAACCGCCGAGGAGCAAATCACCAAGGCGGGCTACCGTCTGGCCGCGACGTTGGAAGCGATCTGGCCGAACAAGCAATAAACCGCAACGTCCGCGCAGTGGCCGCTTGATTTCTGGCGGGCCTGCTTTACCCTCGTTCAGTATTTTATGCAATTAGACAACGACGAAATTCGCCGCTATTCCCGTCATCTGATTTTGCCGGAGGTCGGCCTGGCGGGTCAGAAAAAGATCTGTTCAACC
>Ga0075522_10003794_pt1 | contig 10974 bp, 12 predicted proteins | sample NGEPerA_FD_74796 | JGI IMG/M metagenome (GOLD analysis project Ga0075522, IMG submission 74796) | Arctic peat soil microbial communities from the Barrow Environmental Observatory site, Barrow, Alaska, USA - NGEE PermafrostL2-A | ecosystem: Environmental > Terrestrial > Soil > Wetlands > Peat ... | reverse complement strand
TCGCCGATGATTATCAGCGGCGCCCCCGCGACCCCATCGGCGAAGACGGTGTTGGTCGCGGTGCGCGCCTTCGACGGATGCGCGCTGAAGCGCACCGCGACCAACACCGTCTTCGCCGATGGGGTCGCGGGGGCGCCGCTGATGATCATCGGCGAGGCGCCCGGCGCCGAGGAAGATCGGCTGGGCCTGCCCTTTGTCGGCCGCAGCGGCCAATTACTCGACCGCATGCTGGCCACCATAGGCTTTAGCCGCAAGACCAACGCCTATATTACCAATGTTCTATTCTGGCGGCCGCCCGGTAATCGCAAGCCGACCGGCGACGAGATCGCCGCGTGTCTGCCCTTTGTCTGGCGCCATATCGCGCTGGGCCGGCCGCGTCTGGTGCTGCTGTGCGGCGGCACCGCAACGGCCGCGATCCTCGACCGCACCGAGGGCATTACTCGGTTGCGCGGACGCTGGTTCGACCTCCCGGTGCCGGGCCTCGATCGGCCGATTCCGGCGCTGGCGGGATACCATCCCTCCTTCCTGTTGCGTAGTCCCGATAGAAAAGCCGAGGCCTGGCGCGATTTATTGGCGTTGCAAGCGCGTTTTTTGGAATCGCGGTAACGGACTGGAATCGCTAAACAATATGCGATCTCCGGCGAAATGTGGCAAACTAGCGTCGAATTTAGGCTTGCCTCGACAAAATTCTTCCTCTAATGCGGACTTCCATGTGGAAGCAAACAATTCTCGTCGCACAGGGCAAGACTTCATCCAGAAGCGGATTCGTTATCGGCATTGTCGGCACAATTCTCAGCGCTGCTATATCGCTTCCGGTCTATGCTTCTGATGCTCCCGTTCCTACTTCGCCACCTTCCGTCACCAGCCCCAAACTAAGCGCGAATGTCGCGCTGCCGAGCCTCCTTTCGGCGGCGGATGTCGCGCGCTATCGCGACATTTTCGCGCTGCAGACGCGCGGCAAGTGGGTCGAGGCGGACCGCCAGATCGCCCAACTCTCCGATCGATCGCTCGTGGCGGACGTCGAGGCTCAGCGCCTCCTCAGCCCGCACTATAGGGCGAAATATGACGAGCTGCATGACTGGCTCGATTCCTACGCCGACGCAGCCGATGCCCCCACCATCTACACGCTGGCCATGCGGCGCCGGCCCCGGGGCGCGGCCGCCCCCGCCATGGCGGTCGTCGGCGGCGGCGCGGCGATGGACGACGGCGGCGAACCCGACCGCATCAGCAGGGAGATCGGTGCCGGCGACGAAGCGGCCAGCGCCAGCCATTCGCAATCCGCCGAATGGCTCGCCGGCCTCGCGGCATGGCGCGCCGGCCACCTGGACAAGGCGCGTCACGATTTCGAGACGCTGGCCAAATCCGCGCGGCAATCGTCCTGGACCATCGCGGCGGCGGCGTTTTGGGCCGCCCGGGTCGAGCTGCGGACCGGCCATCCCGAGCTGGTCAATTACTGGCTCGGCCTCGCCGCCGAGAATTCCCGCACCTTCTATGGCCTGCTGGCCCGGCGCATGCTCGGGATCGACACTTATATCGATTTCAACGCGGCGCATTTCGGCGAAGCCGATGCGCGAGCCGTCACCGATACCTCCGCCGGCCGCCGCGCCCTCGGCTTGATCGAGGTCGGCGAGACCCAGCGCGCCGAGGCGGAATTGCGGGCCTTGGCGAAACGCGCCGCCCCCGACTTGTTGCAGTCGGTCGCGGCCCTCGCCCAGCGCGCCAATCTGTCGTCGTTCGGCGGCGAAATCGCCGCCCGCGTCTCGAGCGGCAAAGCCGAGGAGCATGATCGCGCGCAATTTCCGCTGCCCCAGTGGAAGCCGCGGGGAGGCTTTCAAGTGGATCGCGCCCTGCTCTATGGGCTGATGCGGCAGGAATCGAAGTTCAAGCCGGTCGCTCACAATGCCTCGGGCGCCACCGGGCTGATGCAACTCATGCCGGCGACCGCGCGCTCGATGGCGGCGCGGACGGGCGTGTCACTGGGCCGCCGCGGCAGCGGGACGCTGACCGATCCCGCGATCAATCTCGCGCTGGCGCAGGAATATATCATCGAGCTGATGAACGACGATCGCGTGAACGGCAATCTGCTCTATTTCGCCGTTGCCTATAATCGCGGGCCCAATGCCTTGCCGAAGCTGGAATCGAAATCCGGCACAAGGGCCGATCCGCTGCTGTTCGTCGAAAGCATTTCCAACCGCGAGACCCGGTTCTTCATTCACCAGGTCCTGACGAATTATTGGATCTATCGGCTGCGCCTGGGCCAGCCCACTCCGGATCTTGATGCGCTTGCCGCCGGCGAGTGGCCGATCTATACCGCGCAGGACGACAGCGCGGGGTCCAAGATCCGTCATGCCCAAAATTGATGAAACGCGGCCCTTTCTTTCCGTCAACATCGCGATCCTGACCGTTTCCGACACCCGTACCGAGGCGGACGATAAATCCGGCCGCTCGCTGGCGGAGATGATCGGACGCGACGGCCACCGCATTGCCGACAAGAAGATCGTGCGCGACGATCAGGCAGCGATCGTCGCCCAGCTTCGCGCCTGGATCGCGGACCCGGCGATCGACGTGGTGATCGCGACCGGCGGCACCGGGGTCACCGGGCGCGACGTTACGCCAGAGGCATTCCACGCGGTCTACGAAAAGGAAATCGCCGGCTTCGGCGAGCTGTTCCGCTATCTCTCCTATCAGAAGGTCGGCACCTCGACGATTCAGAGCCGCGCCACCTCCGGCGTCGCCGGCGGAACCTATCTCTTCGCCCTGCCCGGCTCGCCCGGCGCCTGCCGGGACGGGTGGGAGGATATTATTCGCCACCAGCTCGATAATCGGCATCGCCCCTGCAATCTCGTCGAACTTATGCCGCGACTGCAGGAACACCTTGTTTCCCGCTGATTCAAAACACCTTCAATTTTAGGTTTATTTTATCGAAATTACGACGCGATTCCGCGCATTGCGCCGACGGATTCACGCTGGACTCTTGACATCGGCTATGTTCTAGTTTTGTTCGATTTGTTTATGTATGGTTAATTTTATGAACAAAAGAGTGCCGCCGGAAATTCGCAAGGGACGCGGCGCCGGCACGAATGAATCCGGGCGCTTTGAACGCCAGCATCGCGAAGCGTTCGACGATGGCTGGGATACCATAGAAGAGTCTACCGAGCGGATAAATACAACCTACACGCGTGATAACGCTAAGACAATTTTGGCGCGAAATGATTCGCCTGATATCCCGTTCGATCGCTCGATCAATCCCTATCGCGGCTGCGAGCATGGCTGCATCTATTGCTTCGCCCGGCCGAGCCATGCCTATTTGGGATTATCGCCGGGCCTCGATTTCGAAACCCGCATCTTCGTCAAAGAAGACGCGCCGGAGTTACTGCGGGCCGAGCTGGCGCGGCCGTCCTACGCGTGCCGGACCATCGCGCTCGGCGCCAATACCGACCCCTACCAGCCCGCCGAGCGGCAATACGGGGTGACGCGACGCGTGCTGGAGGTGCTGCGCGAGTTGCGGCACCCGGTCAGCATCGTCACCAAATCGGCGCTGGTGACACGCGACATCGACATTCTCGCCGAGATGGCGACGATGCGCCTCGCCTCGGTGGCGATCTCGCTGACGACGCTCGACGGCAAGCTCGCCCGCGCGATGGAGCCACGCGCCGCGACACCGCAACGCCGGCTCGACACCATGCGCGCGCTATCGGACGCGGGCATTCCCGTGTGCGTGCTGGCCTCGCCGATGATCCCGGCGCTCAACGACAGCGAGCTCGACAACATCCTTGAGGCCGCCGCCGCCCACGGCGCCGAGGCAGCCGGCACTATCTTACTGCGCCTACCGCTTGAACTGGGGCCGCTGGTGGAGGATTGGCTCAACCGCCATTTCCCCGACAAGGCCAAGCATGTCCTGTCGCTGGTACGGCAGGCGCGAGGCGGCAAAATCTATTCCTCGGAATGGGGCCAGCGCATGACCGGCACCGGCCCCTATGCCGACCTGTTGCATCTACGCTTCGAGAAAGCCTGCAAGCGCCTCGGCCTCAACCGACGTCGCACCGCGTTCGATCTCGACAAGACGCTGTTCCGCAAGCCGGCGAAACTCGGCGGAGCAGTTGAGTTTGCTGTGAGAGCGAGTCGCGCTTGAATTCGCGACCGCGCTTGTGCCAGCGTGGCGTATGCCCAGCCTCAAGATCGAACGCACGCTGACCGGGGTGATTTGCGGCATCGACGAGGTGGGGCGGGGGCCGCTGGCCGGCCCGGTGGTCGCGGCGGCGGTGATCCTGCCGCAAAAATTGCCGCGTGGCCTGCGCGGCGCCATCGACGATTCGAAACGCATGAGCCGGCAGGAGCGCGAAGCGGTCGGCGCCATCCTGGTCGGAATCGTGCAATACGGCATCGGCGCAGCCAGCGCCGCCGAAATTGACCGCATCAACATTCTGCGCGCGACCTTTCTCGCGATGGCACGCGCCCTCGCCGCGCTGATGGCGCGGGGACATCGCCCCGACTGGGCGCTGGTCGACGGCAATCAGGCACCGCCCTTGATCTGCCCGGTCAAGACGGTGGTCGGCGGCGACGGCCTGTCGCTGTCGATCGCGGCGGCGTCGATCATCGCCAAGGTGACCCGCGACCGCGCCATGCGGGCGCTCGCCGCGCGCTATCCGGTCTATCGCTGGGAGACCAATGTCGGCTACGGCACCGAGGAGCATCGCGGCGCCCTGGCGGCCCATGGTCCGACCCGCCATCACCGCCGCAGCTTTTCCCCGCTCCAGCTCGCTCTCGAATTGGAGTCGAACGAACTCTGATAACGTATTGACTCTTAAGATTATTGACGGCGCGACTCGGGCCTGCGCAAACTCCACTCCAACGGCACCAAAAAGCAAAGGGCGGCGCCATGGGGGTCATCACCCGCGATCGGATTGAGCGCGACCAGATCATCGTCGGCGATAGCATCGACGCGATGGCGCGACTACCGGCCGGCTCGGTCGATCTGGTGTTCGCCGATCCCCCCTACAATCTTCAGCTCAATGGCGAGTTGCGGCGGCCCAATCACAGCCGTGTCGACGGCGTCGAGGAGGAATGGGACCGGTTCGCCTCGTTCGCCGCCTACGATGCCTTCACCCGCGGCTGGCTGGAGGCGGCACACCGGGTTCTGAAACCGGACGGCGGTCTATGGGTCATCGGCTCATATCACAATATTTTCCGGGTTGGCGCGCTGCTGCAGGATCTGGGTTTCTGGATTCAGAACGACGTCATCTGGCTCAAGACCAATCCGATGCCGAATTTCCGCGGTCGCCGCTTCACCAATGCCCATGAGACGCTGATCTGGTGCACGCGCGGCCAGGCATCGCGCCCGACCTTCAACTACGAGACGATGAAGGCGCTGAACGATGAGTTACAGATGCGCAGCGACTGGCTGTTGCCGGTATGCACCGGCGCCGAGCGGCTAAAGGGGGACGACGGCCACAAGGCGCACCCGACGCAAAAGCCGGAGGCGCTGTTGCACCGCGTCCTACTCGCGACGACGAGGCCCGGCGATCTCGTCCTCGATCCGTTTTTCGGCACCGGCACGACCGGCGCGGTGGCGAAACGGCTCGGCCGGCATTTCATCGGCATCGAGCGCGATCCCGATTACGCCGCCATCGCCCGCGATCGGATCGCCGCCATCGTGCCGGCGCCCGATGAGTTGGTGTCGTTGCAACAAAAGCGCGACGAGAAGCGGGTTCCGTTCGGGACCCTGGTCGAACGCGGCTGGCTGAAACCGGGCGATGTGCTGTCCGACGCGAGCGGCCGCTGGAAGGCCAAGATACGCGCCGACGGCACTCTGATCTCCGCCGAAGCGCGCGGCTCGATCCACCAGGTCGGCGCTCAAGTGCAAGGCGCCCCCGCCTGCAATGGCTGGGCCTTCTGGTATTACCAGGACAAGGGTCAGCCGGTGCCGATCGACCTGCTGCGCCAGCGCGTTCGCGCCGAGTTGCGCGACAGCGCCTAACCCCGCGCGCCCTGGCGCCAGAATTGCGGGCGCACGAAGGTCCCGGCCCACGCCCCCCGCTTCAGCCGGCGCGCTTCAGCCTCGATCGGCAGATATTGGAGGCCCCTTCCATAGTAGAACGCCAGCCCCTCGCCCACCAGCATGCCGCCGACATCCTTGCCGCCGACCGTGCAGACCGCGAATTCCCGCGCGTGCCGGTCGATGAATTCGCTGTCGACATTGCAGGCAAAGCCGGGCCGCGCCACCAGCGTCGCCATGCGCCGCGTCGCCACCGCGCCGCAGGGCCAGTCCCGGCCCGCCCCGTCGCGACAATTCTGGGCGCTTTCGAAGGCATCGACGCCATAGAGCCGCAGACGCTGGGTTAGGCAGGACAGGCCCAACCGCGATAACACGCAATCGCGCGGCGTCCATTCCAGCGTATCGCCGTCGCGCACCGCATAGAGATCGACGCCTTTTGCAGGCCCGTCCCAGACCGCACCGGCGGCGAGGCAGATCGCCGCGATGATCGCCGCCATGGCCCACGGCATCCACCGCCGCGCCGGTGACGGCTCCGGCGGTTCGGAAAAGTCGGACGTCGGATCGTTCATATTGGTTCCTGGCTACGCCTGACACCCATGCCGGTCAAGCGGGTGCCCGATGATTGAGTTTTCGTCGCGGCACGCTAAAGTCCGCCGGCAAGAACGAAAGAATGAGAGGCCGATGACCGACGATATCGTCACCCGATTGCTGCGGCTCGATTGCTGCGCGGTGTCGGACGCCCTCGACAAGCTGGGCCAGCCCACTGCTGTCACCGGCTTGCCGCCGCGCAGTGTCCCGCGCAAGATCGCGGGCAAGGTGCATACGGTCAAGCTGGTGGCGAAGGGCGATGCGCCGCCCGCCACCGGCGCGCCACGCCATCTCGGCACCACGGCGATCGAGGCCAGCGCGCCCGGCGAGATCATCGTGGTCGAACAGCGCACCGGCATCGATGCCGGCTGCTGGGGCGGCATTTTGTCGCTCGGTGCCAAGGTGCGTGGCGTCGCGGGGGTGATCGCCGACGGGCCGCTGCGCGATGTCGATGAGGCGCGCGAGTTCGATTTTCCCGTCTACAGCCGCTCGGTCACCGCCCGCACCGCGCGCAACCGGGTCGCCGAATTGGCGACCGACCTGCCGATCCAGATCGGCGACGTGACCGTCCAGCCGGGCGATTACGTCATCGCCGATTCGACCGGTGTCTGCTTCCTGCCGGCGGCACATGCGGCCGCGATCGTCACCGAGGCGGAGACTATCGCGATGCGCGAGGCGGCCATGGGCAAGGCCCTGCTGGCAGGCAGGCGCATCACTGAAGTCATGGGCGCCAACTACGAAAAAATGCTTGAAAGGTAAGTGCATGGATAAGAACGTTGAACGCGCGTCTAAGCTTGACACGGCGACCATCAGCGACGCGCTGGACCGCCACGGCATCGTCGGCCAATGCTACCAGATCAAGCCGCGCGATCCGAAATTCCGCATGGCCGGGCGCGCCTATACCCTGCTGTGCGGGCCGGCGTCGGTACCGCCGGGAACGGTCGGCGACTATATCGATGATGTTACGCCCGGCAGCGTCGTGGTGATCGACAATGGCGGCCGGCTCAACGCCACCATCTGGGGCGATATCCTGACCGAGGCCGCGCATGCCAAGGGCGTCGCCGGCACCGTGATCGACGGCCTCTGTCGCGACACCGCCCTGTGCGTGGAACTCGGCTATCCGGTGTTCACCCGCGACCATTGGATGCGCACCGGCAAGGACCGGGTACAGGTCGAGGCGACCAACGTGCCGGTCACCATCGGCGAGGCGCGGGTTCAGCCCGGCGACATCATGCGGGGCGATGCCGACGGCGTCGTCGTGATCCCCAAGGAACATGAAGACACGGTTCTCGATGCGGCCGAGCAGATCGAGGAGGCCGAGAACGCGATCCGCAAGGCGGTGCGCGGCGGCATGCGGCTCGATGAGGCGCGCAAGCAATTCAAGTACCATTCCCTCCAGACCAGGGTGAAATCATGACCGGCCTCAAGACCCTTTCGCCGACCGAGACATTGGATTTCGAGCGCGTCGACACCAAGCTGGTGGAGGCGGCGCGGTCCTTCGGCACCGCGACCCTGCATGAGGCGGGCGGCAAGATCGGCGCCCTTCCCCCGCAGATCAAGCCGATGGCACCGTCTTTCAAAGTGTGCGGGCCGGCTTTCACCGTGCAAGGCCCGCCGGGCGACAATCTGCGCCTCCATCGGGCACTGGCGGCGGCCAAGCCCGGCGACGTCATCGTCGCCTCGGTCGGCGGCGTCTATGAGTATGGCTATTGGGGCGAGATCATGTCGACCGCCGGCAAGGCGCTGCAGCTGGGCGGGCTGGTTCTCGACGGCTGCGTGCGCGATGGCGCCTTGCTGGAAGGCGTCGGCTTTCCGGTATTCGCGCGCGGCTTGTGCATTCGCGGCACCGGCAAGGATTTCGAGGCCCGGGCCTGGCTCGGTGCGCCGCTGCTGATCGGCGATGTCACGGTCAATGCTGGCGATCTGGTGGTCGGCGACATTGACGGCGTCTGCGTGGTGCCGCGCGCCCGCGCCGCCGAGGTGATTCAGAAATCGCTCGACCGCGAAACCAAGGAAGCCAAGGTGATGGAGCAACTGCGTGGGGGCGCCACCACCCTCGATCTCTATGGCTGGAATCGCTGATGCGTTAAGCGTCAGGTCTCCCTTAGCCAATTTTCGCAGGTAAGATTTGGCACACGGGCAAATTCACGCTCGTTGTCCGTAACCAGTATATAGCCGAGCGCTATTGTGTGGGCGGCGATCAGCAAATCATTGTTGCCGATTACTGTCCCGGCTTGTTCCAATTGCGCACGGATCTTGCCGTAAACGATCTCGGCGGGTGCTTCGAACGGGATTATCTCCAAGGGTCCAAGCACCTGTTCAAGCTGGACGGTAAGCTTCGGCGATCCCTTTTTTGCTTCGCCGTATCTGAGTTCGGCGGCGACAATAATGCTCGTGCAGACCGACCCATCGCCGATTTTTCGGATGCGTTCCGCCGCGCGCCCCTGAGGATGGCGTATAAGGTCGGATACGATGTTGGTATCGAGCAGATACCGAATCATATCTCGACTGGATCGGGCGGAGCATCCTCAATGGATGGAAACTCCTCATCGAGTGGCGAAAGGTTGGCCAATACCTCCGACAAGGATTTCCGTAGCCGCAGCTCAATGATCAGCCGATCGCCTTCTTTGCGCATGATGGCATCCTCGCCCGGCAATTCGAACTCGCGCGGGATACGAACAGCCTGATTGCGGCCATTCTTGAACAGTTTGACGTGGCGTTCGATGTTTGACATAGGCCGGAGCATATGCCATTGCTGGGACGGTGTCGAGTCCGCTGCTACGCCTTCACGATATTGGCGCCCTTGACCCCGGCGCGGGCACAGGCATTACGCGTGTCGATCACCAGCGGGCAAATCTCCACGAGAAGCCGATAATCGACCTGGTCGTGGTCGGTAGTAATCAGCGCCGCGTCGAATTGCACGAGGCTGGCCCGATCCAGCGCCACCGACCGGCGGCCACCGAACTCGGGATGCTCGCGCAGGCGTGGGATTTCGGGGACCAGCGGATCGTGAAACGATAGGGTCGCACCGCGCTTCTCGAGCAGCTCCATCACCTTGAAGCTGGGGCTTTCACGCGTGTCGTCGACGTTTTTCTTATAGGCCACGCCCAGGATCAGGATATTGGCGCCGCGCACGCTCTTGGTCAGGCGTTCGCTTAAGGCCTGCGCCACCCGCTCCACGACATAGTGCGGCATGGCGGTATTGATCTCGCCGGCGAGCTCGATGAAGCGGGTCGAAACGTCGTTCTCCCGCGCCTTCCAGGTTAGATAGAACGGATCGATCGGGATACAGTGGCCGCCCAACCCCGGTCCGGGATAGAATGGCATGAAGCCGAATGGCTTGGTCTTGGCGGCGTCGATCACCTCCCACACATCGATGCCCATCGAATCGAAGATCAGCTTCAGCTCGTTCACGAGCGCGATATTCACGGCGCGGAAAATGTTCTCGGTCAGCTTCACCGCTTCCGCGGTCTCGGGCGATGATACCGGCACGGTGCCGGCGACGAATTGGTCATAGAGCGTCGTCGTCAGCAGCAGCGCGTCGGGCCCATCGCCGCCCACTACCTTCGGGATCTTGCGGGCATTATATTCGGCGTTACCGGGGTCTTCGCGCTCGGGCGAATAGGCAAGATAAAAGTCGCGCCCCGAGATCAGACCGCCGGCTTCGAGAAGCGGTCGCATCACGTCTCGTGTGGTGCCCGGATACGTCGTCGATTCCAGCACCACGAGCTGGCCTCGCCGCAAATGAGGCGCCACCGCCTCGGTGGTGCCCACCACATAGGAGAGATCGGGCTCGCGGTGCTTCGTGAGCGGCGTCGGCACGCAGATCAAAATCGCATCGACCGTGCCGAGCTTGGCAAAATCGGCGACCGCCTCGAACCGCCCGCCCAGGACCAGGCCGGCGACCAGCGAATCGGGAATGTGATGGATATAGGATTTGCCGCGATTGAGCGCGTCGACCTTGGCTTGATCGACATCGAAGCCGATGACGCGAAAGCCGCTTTGCGCGATGGCGCTGACCAGCGGCAAGCCGACGTAACCCAGCCCGATCACGCCGATCTGGGCCGTCCGGTCCAGGAAGCGGCGGCGCAGCCATTCCGTCGTCTCCGACAAAGCCAGTGTCACGGTGATTCTCCCGCCGATGCGTCCCGCCGCCCGGCGGCGAGCCTTATCACGCGTCTCCAAACGGCTCAAGCGGGTGCTTTCGCCCGCGTGCCGATGCCGCTAATCTCGGCGCCATGACATCCTGCATCGCGCTAGTGGTGGCGGCGGGCCGCGGCACCCGCCTTGGCGCCGCGACACCGAAGCAATATCTGGCCTTGGCGGGCAAGCCGGTACTGCGCCATTCGCTGGACGCCCTCGCCCGCCACCCGGCGATTGGCGGCGTGCGG
>Ga0075522_10003793_pt1 | contig 10974 bp, 7 predicted proteins | sample NGEPerA_FD_74796 | JGI IMG/M metagenome (GOLD analysis project Ga0075522, IMG submission 74796) | Arctic peat soil microbial communities from the Barrow Environmental Observatory site, Barrow, Alaska, USA - NGEE PermafrostL2-A | ecosystem: Environmental > Terrestrial > Soil > Wetlands > Peat ... | reverse complement strand
TGACCGGCCCGAATACGAACGATTAATCGTCAACACCGATCCGCACCCGCTCGGCCGGTTCCGCGCGGTTGCGGCTCCGTCCAACATGCCGGAATTCGCCCGCGCGTTCGATTGCAAGCCCGGCGACGCGATGGCCCGGCCGGCAGCCGTGCGGTGCCAGATCTGGTAAACGTTCGGAACGACGATCCGAAGCCAAGTAGGACAGCCACTCCTGGCGGTGTGCACTTCGCAAAACCCACGCAGGCAAAAGCGCCTGTGCTGCTCAGGTATTCGCCCAAACGATTTCTTCCGCGGCGGCTTTAAAGTCGCGACATTCACGATTGCACGCGCCATAGGGATCCAACCGTGCGATCACCTTTACTTTTTCGTTTTTTTGTCTGGAAAGGGAATGAATTTGTAGCCGAGGCCGCGCACGGTCACGAGATGCTTCGGATCGGAAGGCTCTTTTTCAATATATTTGCGCAGGCGCACAATAAAATTGTCGATGGCACGCGTGTCCGTATCCTCTTGCAGATTCCACACATTTTCCAGGATGGCCTTTCGCGAAACCGGATGTTCCGAGTTTTCAATTAGGTAACGTAATAGTTCCGCTTCCATCAAGGTCAGCTGTACGGTTTCATTGCCCACTTTCAGCGTCAGATTTGCAAAGTCCGCAATCTTGTCGCCGAAAGTAAACGTCTCGGCGGATTCCGTTTCGCGCGCCGCCGGTTTAACGGGAGATTTGGGATCGGCGTGCTCCCATGTTTTGCGCCTCAGAAGGCTGCCCACGCGCGCAATAAAAATGGAAAGAATAAACGGCTTGGGCAGATAGTCATCCGCGCCCGATTCAAAACCTTGCAATACGTCTTCGGGGCGCGAGCGCGCCGTGAGCATAAGCACAGGAATGTAATTGCGAGCTTCTCGCAGCGCGCGAGCAACGGCAAAACCATCCTTGCCGGGGAGCATGACGTCCAAGACCAGAGCGTCGAACCGCTGCTTGTTCTTCAGAAGGAGTTCGAGCGCATCTTCGCCTGTGCCCTCCACCTGCACCGAGTAGCCTTCCTGCTCAAGGTTGAAGCGCAGGCCCTCGGCGAGGTGCGCTTCGTCCTCCACTACGAGAATGCGGCTCATACCGGGTATACCCTCGGCAATCGTAAAGTAAATGTGCTTCCGCGGCCTGTGCCTTCGCTTTGAGCGAACGCATCGCCACCGTGCCGCCGCGCAATCGATCTGACGATGAAGAGGCCGAGCCCCGTGCCCTTGACGCGTCCGGTCGCTGAATTTGTCACGCGGTAAAAGCGTTTAAAAATACGCTTTAATTCGGCCTGAGGTATACCAACGCCTTTGTCGCGAACCTGCAGTAGAACCGTGTCGATGTTCGGCGTAAGCAGGTCCACTTCAATTTCCTTTACCTCGCCCGAATATTTCACCGCGTTTTCGACGAGATTAAACACGGCGGTGCGCAATTCCTGCGGATTTCCTCGCAGATATATTTTTTCTCCCGCGGGCCCTGCAAACCGCAGCACTTCGGGAGCAAAATGATGTCGCAAGCGGGTGAGTTCCACGGTCTCCCCCACAATTCCGGAAAAATCCACCTGCTGCCAGTTTTTCTTGCTGCTGGCATGGCGCGCTTCGCCCGCCTTTAAAATTTGTTCCACTGTTCCCAACAGGCGGTCCGTATCCTCCAGCATAATGCGGTAGAAATCCTGATGCTGGGCTTCGGTCAATTCCCGCGACTGCAGGGTTTCGAGATACAGGCGTATCGAGGCAATGGGGGTCTTCAGTTCGTGTGTGACGGCGTTCAAAAAGCTGTCCTGCTGCTCATTTTTGTGAATTTCCCGCACCAGAAAAACGGTGTAAACCACGAGCCCCGCGATGATCAGGCTGAAAAAAACGATCCCGAGAACCAGCGGCACGACGGCGCGCCAATTGATGACAATCCACGTAACATTCAGCGCAATCGCCAGCCCTACGAGGCAGGCGCCCAGCGTCACGAAGAACGCAATTTTCTTGGCACGTCCGGTAATGCGCATCACAGGTTTCTATCTGAACATAGTAATCGAGATGCCGGAGAAAAAAAACGCAGGGATGTAGCCGGCGGGCAATGACGGCGTACTATATTGATCGCGGATCCGGACAAAGCCATCAAGTAGCGCGGGCTTCAGCCTGCGGAAGTTAGACCTGCAAGGACAAAAAACCCGCAGGCTGAAGCCCGCGCCACTAAAAACGAATTCAACCGGTCGGCAATTTGGGTTGAAAATTCGAGAATTAACAAAATGACGGATTCAACAAAGGAGAATTTCAAAATGAGGTTCACTTGGGTGTTGACCTTTTCATTGCTCGCGGGGATTACCGTACCCTCAGGCGCACGGGCGCAGGATAAAAAGTTTGAGAGTGCGACGCCGACGGCGCTTGAAAAGCAGCTCTACGATGTCGAATTAAAATGGATGAAGGCCGAGCACGACAAGATCATGGACGGCCCGAACAGCATGAACGAATTGTGGACGGACTCGTTTTTCGATGTACTTTCGTCAGGCGTGGTGGTCGACAAGCACCAGATGATGGACATGATGAACAAAGCTGATGCGAAGCCCGGCACCGGCGCATTTCCGGATACGTTTAAAGTGCGCGCCATTTACGGAAACGTGGTCCTCGCGACGGACCACACGACCATCAAAGGCATGGATGCAAACGGCAACCTGGTTACGGTAAGAGAGATGCGCGTGCTCCGAATGTTTGTGAAAGACAAGGGGAAGTGGAGGGTTGCTGGCGCAGGGTTAGTTGCAATCCCACCGAAGTAAGCCACAAAGCGAACGGGGCACGCAGCGATTGGCCGCGTGCCCCGACTCGAATGGAATGCAGTTGCTGATTGGCGCTGAGCGTCCGGGAAGGCTTAATCGCCTTCGGCTTCCTGCGGTATGACGTCCGCGACGACCGGAGCGATGACCGCAGGCGTTTCAGGCACCGCCTGCGGCTTGATTGCTTTATCGCGCCCAAATTTCGGAAGCGAAATATCCCACGCCAGGCCCATCGCCTTTAGCGCGCTGATTCCGTACCAGTTCATGTCGATCTCATACCAGGTCATTCCGTGCCGAGCCATTTGCGGATGCGCGTGGTGGTTATTGTGCCAGCCTTCGCCGAACGTCAGGATGGCGACCCAGAAGCTGTTCGTGGAGTCGTCTCCCGTGATGAAGCGTTGCGATCCCCACATGTGCGTCGCGGAGTTCACAAGCCATGTGGAGTGCAGGCCAAACACGGTCCGCACAAACGCGCCCCACAGCAAATAAGGCACACCGCCGAACACCAGCAGGGCGACGCCCACAACCACTTGCGTAATCCAGTGGTACTCGCTGATCCATACATGAAATTTGTCTTTGCGCAGGTCAGGGACATAAGGAAGCAGGGAATCGCGCTTGTTGTGCATGGCCTTGCCAGTCATGATCCAGCCCATGTGCGCCCAGAGTCCGCCATCGCGCGGTGAATGCGGATCGCCTTCTTTATCGGTATTTTGATGATGCTTGCGGTGGGTGGCGACCCAGAAAATCGGTCCGCCTTCCAGCGCCAGAGTGGCGCAAATGGTCAGAAAGTATTCAACCCACTTGGGAGTTTTGTAGCCGCGATGCGTGAGCAGCCGGTGATAGCCCATTCCGATTCCCAAGCTTCCGGCAACCCACCAGAGAATTACGGCCGTCAATACAGCCTTCCAACTGAAGAAGAAAAGTGCAGCGATCGCGCCAATATGAAATGCAACCATGAAAAAGGTGGTAACCCAATTTACCGGCTGCGAAAATGTCTTGTCTCGTTTTACGGTACTTTCCATGTCCCGGTCCCCTTTATCAGCGGCCCTGTGCTTCTACCTGTCTCCGCCTAAATCGAAAGTAGCATGAGGCGCGAAAGCGCTTTGTAATAGTTCTGTAATTGTCTGTAAATGCGGCGGATGTGACATTACTGGCCGCTGTTGCCGCGACGTGGAATGCCGGGTTGAAAAGCCGTGGGAAATGGAGCGAAATAGTCTCGCTGGAGCATCAAAGTAATGGACTTACTAGGAATGGCAGGTCCGACAACTTGCCCTTCGTACTGAAATAATAAACATTGAAAATAATTATTGTTTTGGTAACAATTGCGCATCCCGTGATTCCCTAAAAGGCGGCCTGATGCGGACGAGTAACCTGCCCCACCCCAGGTTTCTGTTACTACCCTTGTGTTGTTTGCTTTTTTTCATTTCCGCATGGTCACAGGCTCCGCCCGCCCAAACTCGCATCCTTGAGCGCGTGAACGAAAACACGCTGACCACACTGCGCGGGAATACGCATCCGCTGGCGCAAGCACAGTTCGACCAGGGCATCGCTCCGCCCGACCTTCCGATGTCGCGCATGCTGCTTATTTTGAAACGCAGTGACGCCCAGGAGTCCGCGCTGGAAGCGTTGCTCAATGCGCAACAGGACCCCGGTTCTTCCAGCTATCACCAATGGCTTACCCCCGACGCTTTTGGCCAGCAGTTTGGCCCCGGCGACACGGACGTCCAAACAATCGCCGCGTGGCTTGGTTCGCACGGCTTGCAGATCGGCGGAATTTCGCGCGGCCGCACGGTCATCGAATTTTCCGGAACCGCGGCGCAGGTGCAGCAGGCATTTCATACCGAGATCCACAAATTCGTCGTCAATGGCGAGACGCATTGGGCCAATGCCAGCGATCCTCAAATTCCCTCGGCGTTTGTGCCGGTGATCGTGGGCATAAATTCGCTGCACAATTTTTATAAAAATCCCGCACATCACATCGGCGGTGTTTATTCCAAATCGCGTGCGACTGGAGAAGTGAAATCGATCCTCCCCGCGTTTACGCTGCCTGGCGCTGGTTCTTGCAGCGCGACAGGCACCTGCTACTTCGTAGGGCCATACGATTTTGCAAAAATTTACAATGTTTTGCCGCTGTGGAATGCGAGTCCGGCGATTGACGGAACCGGTCAAAGCATTGCGATCCTCGGTCGCAGCGATATCGTGCTGCAGGATGTCCGCGATTTCCGTAACCTGTTTGGTCTGCCTCCGAACGATCCCAATTTCATTTTGAATGGAGCGGATCCGGGGATCGTCTCTGGCGATGAGACAGAAGCGGCGCTGGATGTGGAATGGTCCGGCGCGGTAGCCACAGGCGCGAAGGTTAATTTGGTCATTTCCGGGTCAACCGAAACCACGGATGGTGTTGATCTATCTGCGGTGTATGCAGTCGAGAACAATGTCGCGCCCGTCATCAACGAAAGTTTTTCGCTTTGCGAGTTATTTTTGGGGAGCGCCGGCAACAGTTTTCAGAATGCCATCCGGCAGCAGGCCTCGGCGCAGGGCATCACATTTGTTACATCCACCGGAGACGAGGGCGCAGCAGGTTGCGACTTCAGCACGGGAAATCCACCCGAGCCGGCGACCTACGGCCTCATGGTAAGCGGCCTCGCCACTTCGCCGTATGGAGTTGCCGTGGGCGGCACGGACTTCTTGAATTATGGTCCAAATTACACGCCGAGTTCATTGAATGCCGCGAGTCCTTATTGGAATACGACGAACGATACGAACCACGCGTCGGCAATTGGCTATATTCCCGAAAGCACGTGGAACGACTCCTGCACCAACAATATTTTCGTCGTTTTAAACTACGGCACGACGGTGGAGGCCGGGTGCAACAATTCCCGAGCGCTCAATTGGGTGGAAACCGTTGGAGCTTCCGGGGGCAAGAGCAGCTGCATCAGCTCAAATGGCAGCACGGCATCAAGTTGCACAGGCGGGTACCCAAAACCATCCTGGCAATCCGCCCCAGGCGTGCCGACCGACGGTGCGAGAGACATTCCGGACGTGTCGCTGTTCGCTGGAAATGGATTTTTCAGCAGCGCCTATATCCTGTGCGAAGCCGATCAAACCCAAACGGGCGGCACCTGCGGACTGACCGGCGATCAATATGATTTTGTTGCGATTGGCGGCACGTCTGCGTCTTCCCCGGCCTTCGCCGGGATCATGGCGTTGGTCAATCAATACGCGCAATCCACGGGACAGGGAAATGCGAACCACGTGCTCTATAAGCTGGCGTCCTCCACCGCGCAGCGGAGCGCGAACTGCAACTCCAGCACCAGCCCCGCGAGCGGCTGCATTTTTAATGACGTAACGTCCGGCACGATTGCGACGCCGTGCGCGGCCGGCAGCTCGAATTGCACCATGTCCGTTGGAAGCGACACGTACGGCATCCTTTCCGGCTATAGCGCTGCGGCGGGATACGACCTGGCGACGGGCCTCGGGTCCGTCAATGCCTACAACCTCGTGCACAACTGGGGCACACCGGGGATTTCGACCGCGACCGCTCTTTCGCTAAATTCCGGGAACGCCGTGAACATTACGCACGGTCAATCCGTGCCCTTCAACATCGCCGTCACTCCGAACGCCGCGACCGGTAATGTTTCCTTAATCGGCTCACCCACCGCCGGGAGTCCTGTCGCGCTGGGAAGTTTTCTAACTCTGCAAAACGGAGCGGTGAGCGGAACAACGGCTTCACTAGCAGGCGGAACGTCTTACCAGGTGAAAGCGCATTACGCGGGAGACAGCGTGTACGCGCCGAGCGATTCAGTGCCGGTAACCGTAACGGTAGCGCCTGAGCCAAGTAAAACGCTGATTTCGATCCCGGTGTTCGATCCGACGGCGGGCCGAGAAACAGGCGACAATCCGGCTACGCTGGCTTACGGCTCCCCTTATATTGAGCGAGTGGATGTCGGCAATTTGAATGCTGCGCTGACCTTCCCAATGAAACCCCTTTGTGCGGACAGTACCTGCCCAACTGGAAGCGTCACTCTGGCGGACTCTGTGAATGGAGGACCCCAAGCGCCACTCGGCACGACTGGCGCGTTTCCTCTGAACAGCGAGGGATATGCGGAGTATTTTGCCATTCAGTTGGCGGGTGGATCGCACCAACTAGCTGCCAGCTACGCCGGCGACTCCAGCTACAGGAGCAGCACTGGAAATTATGCCCTCACCGTTACTCCCGCTCCAACCCAGATGCCTGTACCCTACACGTCGTCCACCATTCCCTTTATCGTCGGCAACTTCAACTACATGCGTGCCACTGTGAGCGCCACGACTTCATTCTTTGGCGCTGCACCCACAGGGACGATTTCGTTTTACGACGGCGCGACTCCGCTTTCGGGTACTGTTACCTATGACGGTGTAGGCGGGTATCCAGGCTACGCTGCAAACCTCAATGCAACATTTACTCCCACTTTTGTAACCACTGGCGTGCACGAAATCACTGCGATATATAGCGGTGATGCCAACTACGCGACAGTGACCTCTTCGGCGCTCAGCTTGCCGGTTGTCTTTGCCACGTCGATGGCGGCGACTGCGAATCCGGGCACCGTGACCTATGGACAGAACTCCAATGTGACAGTCACGGCTACGGTCAGCACCGGCCAGCCTGCGAGCAATGCCGCGTTAAAGCCGACGGGAACGATTTCATTTGGCGTTACCGGCGCAGTCACGACGACCACCGGCCAAGACGCCGCTGGAAATTGGATACTACAGGGAACGGTTATGACGATTCCGCAGCAAAGCGAGGCGGTTTCTGCGAGCTATAGTGGCGACTCGAACTATTCGCCATCGAGCCAATGGGCATCCATCGTCGTCACGATCCCGGATTTTGCTGTGAATGTGAGCTCAATTCCGTTTGTCATTTCAGGAGGTCAAACGGAAAGTACCACCCTCACAATCACCCCGACGACAAATTATACGAGCACAGTTGCACTAAGTTGTTATGGAATCGCGATAGCGGGAGCTTCGTGTAACTTCTCTCCCTCGTCGGTTACGCTGAGCAATGGCGCATCCGCTGTTTCAACTCTGTCCTTAACTCTCCCCGCGGCTTCAGCCAACTTGACGGTGATGGTGTCGCCGCGCCTCCGTTTGACCGGTCCTCCAACCTCATCGGACCCAGGCTTCTGGTGGACTGGGAGTGGTATGTCAATATTCGCATCGCTGCTCTTGTTGTTTTCGCCCCGAAGGCGTAGACGGACCGGCAGCATACTCGGATTGACTATCTTCGGAGTCGCGGCATTTGCGATCGGTTGCGGGACCGGGAGTGGTGGGGTCGGAGGCAGTGGAGGTGGAGTTGGAGGCGGCGGAGGCGCGGTCGCAACGACGACGGGCCTCACCGCGACTTCTGGCAAAATTGGCCCAGGTGCAAGCGCCACGCTTACGGCTGTAGTCAAGTCTTCAAATGCGGTGACTGGATATGTGAATTTTTTCGATGCGAGCTTTCCAGACGTCATCGCGCCTTACGTAAATGTGGTGAACGGGATGGCTCAGGCTCCCATGACCAACGCGGGCTCGCTCTCCGCCGATCCCGGGACGCACGTAATTACCGCGGCTTACTCGGGTGATGCAAATAACCAACCGTCTCAGAGTGGGGGTATAAACATCGTTGTAACTGGGACCAGGGCCGTCCTGGTTGCGGCCCAGACGAGTGTCAATTTACACACAGTAGAGGTCAATGTCATCGTGCAGTAACCCAGACTCAGCGGGGGACAATCCGTCGCGGGTGCCTACGGCCAGAGTCGATTGAGCAGATGCGCGAGTCTCGCCCCGGCTTGGGCGATTTGTTCGCGAACAATCGGAGCGGCCATTGCTTGATACGGATCTTCGAGGCGCTCGTCGCGTTTTACATTGCGCGCGCCTACGTGGTTATCATCCGCGCACGTTTTTACCAGTTGAGGAGTTTCAACCGCGATGTGGACCGGTAATTTACCGTAAACATTCTTCGTTGCAAGTTTGTAGCTTTCCCAGGCCCACGCATCAATGTTTGGCGAGCCTTTTTGCCAGCCTGTTATTTTTTTGCGGAACGCCGCGTCGAGTTCCGCAGCGACCTGGTCGATGGTTTTTCCCGTGGTAGCCTTGCCCAGAATATTTGTATCCCACACGCCGTGTAAATTTGGAGTGTAGCTTTCGTCCTGCGGCGGATCCTTCAGCCGGGGCGCGGTGTTGAAAAATGTTACGGGGACGCAATTGCCTCCCTCATCGTTATTCGTTGCGGCGTGCAAAGGTTGATGCAGATCGCCGACGAAGTGGATCAGGAAGCGCAGGGCGTCGGCTCGATCCTTGGGATTGGCGTGGGCGGAGCGAAGCACCGCCAGCTCATCGCGAAGGGCGCGAGTTACGCAGCCTTCTTTCGGATCGCAGAATTTTTCGACGTTGCGATGAGTTGTACCGAGAGGAATGTCGACGTAATGCCACGGCGCGGTTTCCGGGCGCAAGTCGCGCATGTCGTCGGGCCATGTGGACGCATCGACCAGCGGATCGCTACTGATGTCTTTGCAATAGCGGCTGAGGGATGGATCGATGGGACTATCGGAAAGAATTTTCCTGGCCATCGCCAGCGCGTGCGGCGAGAGATGTTTTTCAGCCAGCAACGCCACCACGCGATGACCTTCGCAGCCCCACGCACGAGCCTGCGACGGAAAACTTGCCATCGTTAAAAATACGACAAACGCAAAAATTCCTGCGCGCGAAAATCGCCGGACTGAAAATTTACCCGGCCATGGCGAGCAGGAAAGGGAAGACGCGACTGCGGGCGTCATCAGTCTTCTGTCTCCACAAGTTTTATGGATGCCGAATTAATGCAAAAACGCTGGCCCGTGGGGCGTGGCCCGTCAGGAAATACATGGCCGAGGTGGGCGTCGCACTTGCTGCAAAGGACCTCTTCGCGAGTCATTCCGTGGCTCACGTCGCGGTCGATCTCAACGCGCTTGTCATCGACGGGAGCGTAAAAACTCGGCCAACCCGAGCCGGAATGAAATTTCGTCTCCGAAGTGAACAGCGGTTGCCCGCAGCAAATGCACACATACACTCCGGGTTCTTCCGTGTCTTCGTACTCACCGGTTCCGGGAGGTTCCGTGCCTTTTTGGCGGGTCACGTAATATTGCTGGGGAGTTAAGAGCTTGCGCCATTCCGCTTCGGTCTTACGGATTTTTTCGCTCATAGGGGCCTCGTGGGAATATCTTAACTCGGATTCGCCTCACAATAGAAATGGGACTCATGTAGCGCGGGCTTCAGCCTGCGGGTTTTAGTCCCAGCAAGCACTCACCCCCGCAGGCTGAATCCCGCGCCACTCAAAGTCGTTCCAGACAGCAAGAAATCGCTTGCGTTGGGATGTGCGCAGCAGACAGAATCTTACGAATACAAATGCGCTCTGGCGCGTCCAATATATAAAAGTGTAAAAAATGGAAGGTTCGCAATGCTGCGACTGCCTGGGAAATTTGTGACGACTGCGTCCGTGACGACGATTGGGTTGGCGGCGCTCGCGCTTGCCGCACCTATTTCGTTCGCTCAGCAATCCTCGGGGAATTCCGCGATGATATCGCAAGCCGCGGAGCCTATTCCTGCGTTGACTCCCTTTGTCGAAGAGCATGCCCACTTCGACGAAAAAGATCCGGCAGGATCTGTCCGTTCCGCGTTGGCCGAAATGGGACGCGAAAATGCGGCGATGATCCTGTTTCAGATTTCGCCGGACACCTTCGATCATCCCGGCCACTATGACCCTGAAGTGATCCTCGCGTACGTAAAAAAGCATCCCGGCAAGCTGGCGATCACGGGCGGTGGTGGCTCGCTGAATTCCATGATCATGCAATCCGTGGCCACGGGAGATGCTGGCCCAGCGGTGCAGAAAAAATTCAAGGACCGCGCGGACGAACTTTTGCGCGAAGGCGTCGTGGGCTTTGGCGAGATGACGGCGGAACATTTCAGCGGGTACACGCCGTACCAGTACGCGCCGATTGACCATCCGCTGTACCTGCTGCTGGCGGATATTGCCGCGGCGCATTCTGTACCCATCGATCTGCACATGGAAGCCGTGCCGCAAGACATGCCGTTGCCCGCGGGATTGAAGTCTCCGCCAAACGCTGCGCGGTTGCACGCCAATATTGCCGCGTTTGAAAACTTTCTGTCACACAATCCGAACGCAAAAGTGATCTGGGCGCAC
>Ga0075522_10003792_pt1 | contig 10981 bp, 11 predicted proteins | sample NGEPerA_FD_74796 | JGI IMG/M metagenome (GOLD analysis project Ga0075522, IMG submission 74796) | Arctic peat soil microbial communities from the Barrow Environmental Observatory site, Barrow, Alaska, USA - NGEE PermafrostL2-A | ecosystem: Environmental > Terrestrial > Soil > Wetlands > Peat ... | reverse complement strand
TTCGCGTGGGTCGTACTGACGTCGGCGCTGCTCTACATCGTCTATCGCCGCCTGAAATCCCACTAGCCGCCAGACGAATCCTCCAGCCTCGCGACGCGTCCAATAGGGTTGAGCTTTCGCGTCGCCGAGGAAGCTCTACCCGCTGCGCTTACATTCTGCCTTCATGGACCTCCTCGCCAAAATCCGCACTCTGCCCACCGGCCCCGGCTGCTATCTCTACAAAAACGCCGAGGGTGAGGTCATCTACGTCGGCAAGGCCAAGAACCTGCGTTCCCGGGTGCGCTCGTACTTTCTTGCGGCCTCGCAAATGAACGCCAAAACCGGCACGTTGATGCGCGAGGCAGTCGACATCGAATACATCACCGTCGCCAACGAGCACGAAGCGCTCGCGCTCGAAAACAACCTGATCAAGCAACGCAAGCCCCGCTTCAACATCCTGCTGCGCGACGACAAGACGTACCCCTACATCAAGCTGTCGCTGCAAGACCGTCACCCCAAAGTCTTCGTCACGCGCCGCCTCCGCAAAGACGGTGGAGCGTACTACGGCCCCTACTTTCCAGGCAACCTCGCGCATCGGCTGGTCGATGTCATCCACCGCAGCTTTTTGATTCCAAGCTGCAAAGTCGACCTGAACCGTTATCACCCACGACCATGTTTGCAGTACTACATCAAGCGCTGCCTCGGCCCCTGCGTCGAAGGTCTCATCTCAACCGAAGACTACCGTCAGGCCATTCGCGATGTGCAACTCTTCCTCGAAGGCAAGTCGACCGAACTCGAGCAACGCCTCACCGCCCGCATGGAATCGGCCGCCGAAAACATGCAGTTCGAACTCGCGGCGCGTCTCCGCGATCAGCTCGTCACGGTGCATCAATCGCAGGACCGCCAGCGCATCGAATCGCCCGAAAACGAAGACGCGGACGTCTTCGGTTTTCACTTCGAAAAGGACATGCTCGCCGTCAACTTGTTCCACATGCGCTCGGGCAAAATCGTCGACCGCCGCGACATGTTCTGGGAAGACCTGTGGGAGTTTGAAGGCGCCAACAATCCCTACCTGGTCGACGAGGAAAGCGATGCGACCGACCTCGAAAGCGAGCCGCAACTCGAACCGGAGCCCACTCACTCTGCGCCCGAAATCATCGCGGACACGCAGCCGTCCGGCCAGCACTCCGTTCTCGCCTCGCCGTTCGAACCTGCAACCCAAAACCCACAACCCACAACCTTCTCCGCCCCGGTATTTTTTTCGGCGCTGCTCAAACAGATTTACCTCGATCAGGCATACGTCCCGAAACACATCTACGTCCCCGTCGACTTCCCCGACCGCGCCCTGCTCGCCGAAGCGCTGCGCAAACGCTGCGGCTTCAAGATCGAAATCGCCGCCCCGCAGCGCGGCGACAAGCGTTCCCTCGTCGATCTCGTCTGCCAGAACGCAAAGCAGTCCTACGACCAGCGTTTCCGCGTCTTGCAGCCGAGCATCAAATCCATGCAGGAAGCCCTCCAGGAAGCACTCACGCTCGCCGAACCACCCGAGCGCATCGAGTGCTTCGACATCTCCCACATCCAGGGCGCGGAAACGGTTGCCTCCATGGTCGTATGGGAAAAGGGGGCGATGAAGAAGTCCGACTACCGCAAGTTCCAGGTAAAAACCGTCAGCGGCGTCGACGACTTCGCCTCCATGCGCGAGATCATCCATCGCCGCTACAAACGCCTGCACGACGACAAGAAGCCAATGCCCTCACTAGTGCTGATCGACGGCGGCCTCGGCCAACTCCACGCGGCGGCCGACGCCCTCATGGAAATCGGTCTCACAACGCAGCCGCTCGCCTCGATCGCGAAGCGTGAGGAAGTGATCTACGTCTACGGTCAGGAAGACGACCCCGTGGTGCTCGACCGCCGCTCGCCCGTGTTGCACGTCATCCAACGCATCCGCGACGAGAGCCACCGCTTCGCCGTCACCTACCACCGCAAGCGCCGTCAGATGCGCGACCGCGAATCCGAACTCGACAGCATCCCCGGCGTCGGCCCCATCACGCGCCAGCGCCTGCTCGAACACTTCGGCAGCGTCCGCGCACTGAAGCAGGCCGCCGCAAAAGACCCTGACTCCCTGACCGCAGTAGTGCCCGCGGCGGCTGCTGAAAAGATTCGCAAATACTTCGCAGCCGACGCTCCGGCGGATTCGCCGCTGCCGATCCTCCAGTAACGCCCAGGTCTTGCCGATTCACAACGACAGAACCCTTTCCAGCGGCAACCGCGCCTTCTACCTCTACGCTCAAAATCTCTGAGCTCTGAGCTGAACAGGACCCGCCTTTCCACATCGGTCGTAGCTCTTCGTCCCTCCACGGCCCCAGACTGGCAACTGGTAACTGGCAACTCGAAGCTGGCAGCGAAATCGACCACGCCGCCTACCAGCCTTTACATACGGAAGACGCGCAACTCCATTGCTACTGCGAAGCCCCGCCGAACGTATTGCACTGCGACATGTCCCCGCCGATCTCCCCGCGCTTGAACCACGCCGTACGCTGCGCCGCCGACCCATGCGTCCACTTCTCAGGGCTCACCGCCCGCCCGCTCATCTTCTGCAAATGATCGTCCCCCACCGCGGCCGCCGCATTCAGTGCATTGGCGATATCGCCGGCGTCCGCCTTGCCCCGCGCCACATACGAATGCGCCCACACGCCCGCATAACAGTCGGCCTGCAATTCGGTATCGACAGAGAGATGAAATTTCTGATCAGGCTCCTGCTGTTCGAGGCGCGAAACCTTGCCTTCAGTCCCCAACAACTTCTGCACATGATGGCCAAGTTCGTGCGCGATCACATAAGCCTGCGCAAAGTCCGCAGTGCTGCCACCGAACCGCCGCAGCTCGTCCCAGAAGTCGAGGTCGATGTAGACCTTCTCGTCCGCAGGGCAGTAAAACGGCCCCGTCGCCGCCTGCGCCGTCCCGCAACCGGAGTAGGTCGCATCGCGAAACAGCACCAGCTTTGCATGGCGATACTGCTTGCCTTGCTTCGCAAAAATCTGCGTCCACTGCTGCTGCACATCGTCCAGCACGACGGAGATCAGGTGCGCGTCGCGGTCCTCCGCGGCACTGTGCGTATGCGGCGTTGCCGGCCGCATCTGTTGCGCAGGCTGCGGACCTCCGCCCCCGGAAAAAAGTCCGCGGAGAAGGTTATGCCCAGTGATGAGGCTTACGACGAGCAGCACAAGAACGCCGACAATCCCCAAACCGCCTCCACCGCCAAATCCGAAGCCACCGCCGCCGCCGGAGTCGTCCCTGCGGTCTTCGATGTCGCTGCTCATGTCTCCAGGCGTCCATTCCATCTCGAATCTCCTTTGGCAATGCTGGTCGAATATTACGATGCCACCGGCGCGTTCCACACACAACGAATTTCTGAAGCCTCCGATCGCCGCCAACCGTGCTACTCTCCACCCATCGATGGAGAACGAGCCGCCACATATCGCTGGAGACCTGCCACGCGTCCTGAACGCAACCCACGCAACCGCGATCGTCGTCGGCATCATCATCGGCTCGGGAATTTTTCTGGTCCCCCGCGAGATGATGGCCGCCGTCGGCAGCTCGCGCATGGTCTACGCCGTGTGGATCGTGGGCGGCCTGCTCTCGCTCTTCGGCGCGATGACGTATGCCGAAGTCGCGGCGATGAAGCCCCGCGTCGGCGGCGAATACGCCTTCCTGCGCGACGCCTACGGCGACCTCGTCGCCTTCCTCTACACCTGGACCTGGGTAACCATCGCCAAGCCCGCGTCGATAGCGACCATCGCGGCGGGCCTGATGAGAGTGCTCGGAACATTCGCCATGTTCGGGTTCTTCTCCCAGCCCGCTTTCGCGCACCTGCTCTGGAGCCAGGTATTCGCCATCGCCGCGACCTGGGCAATTACGGGGTTGAACATCGTCGGCACGCGCGAGTCGGCCGACGTGCAGACATTGCTGACATGGCTCAAAGTCCTGATGATCGTAGTCATCGCAGGCTTCTGCTTTTGCAGTTTCGAGCACGGCTCGTGGCACAACTTCGCAACTCACTTCAACGGCGCGAAGGGCGGCTTCACCGGTTTCATGACCGCGCTCGTTGCCGCGCTGTGGGCCTACGACGGCTGGTCGGACGTATCGCAGATGGCCGGCGAAGTGAAGGACCCGCAGCGCGCTCTGCCACTGGCACTCGTCGGAGGCGTGACCGTCGTAGGCGCTCTCTACATGCTGACCAACGGAGCGATCCAGTACGTCCTGCCCTCCGCTGCGATCGCGGCTACGGACCGCCCCGCCGCCGACGCGATGCAACTCGTCGCAGGACACTTCGGCGCCGCCCTGGTCTCGATCGGCATGGCCGTCAGCATCTGCGCGACGTTCGTCGGCAGCTCGCTCTCAGGCGCGCGCGTTCCGTTCGCCGCCGCGCGCGACCGGCTGTTTCCAACTGCGCTGGCACGCATCCACCCGCGCTTTCAAACCCCATCGTCGAGCCTCATCCTGCAAGCCGTTTTGAGTTCCCTGCTGCTGCTCGCCATCGGAAGATTTCAGGCCCTTTTCTCCCTCGCAATTTTTTCAGAGTGGCTCTTCTACGCCCTCACCGCAGCTACCGTCTTCGTCTTCCGTCACCGCGAGCCGGACACTCCGCGCCCTTACCGCGTCACCGGCTACCCTGTTGTGCCCGCTCTTTTCATTGTGGCGGCAATCGTCCTGCTGGTATTCAGCTTCCACGATCAACCTCGAAATTCGCTGATCGGCACAGCGGTCATTCTCGCGGGGATCCCGCTGCATTACGCGATGCAACGCCGCACGCGTAGCATCTGAAGTGAATGCCCTCGCGTAAACCGAAACTCGGCCAAAATTTCCTCGTCGACGAAGCCGCGTGTCAGCGCATCGCCCAGTCTTTGGGAGACACTTCGGCCCGCACCGTCGTCGAAATCGGCCCCGGCCACGGAGCCATCACAGCCCTCCTCGCCGCCCGCTGCCGCCGCCTGCACTGCATCGAGTTCGACCCCGCCCTCGCCCGCGAACTTTCCTTCCGCTTCCGCAACCACGCCCACGTCACCATCCACACCGCCGACATCCTCGAAACTGACCTCACCACGCTCCTCACCGAGAACCCACAACCGGCAACCCACAACCTCGACGTAATAGGCAACCTCCCGTACTACATCACCTCCGACATCCTGCTCCACCTCTTCGCCGCCGCGCGCACCGGCGTCCTCAAGCGTGCGGTCGTCATGATGCAGCGCGAGGTGGCCGACCGCATCGCCGCTGCACCCGGCTCAAGCGACTACGGCGCACTCTCCGCATTCACGCAAATGCACGCCCACGCGGAACGCCTGTTCACGCTGCCCCCAAGTTCCTTCTCGCCGCCGCCGGACGTATTCTCAACAGTCCTGCGCCTCGATTTCGCCCCCCGCTTCGCAGAGTTGCATGTCGAGCCGGAAGGCTTCAACACCTTCCTGCGCTCAACCTTCGCGCAGAAGCGCAAGACCCTGAGCAACAACCTGCGCGCAGCCGGTTACGACGCGGAACGCCTCAAAGCCGCATGGCCCGCGGCGATTCCCCCTCAGGCGCGGGCCGAAGCTGTCACTCTGGAATCGATGGCCGAGCTTTACCGCGCACTCGCCGGCGCCTGAACCCCCGCAAGTTCCAGCAAACTCTTCGCCTTGCGCCGCGAGGGCGACATAATCTCATCGTCGTCCACGATCGATTGCAGCACCGGCGCTATGTTCTGCACTTCGATCACGTTGCCGTCCTTCGCCGCCGCCAGCAGCGCATCCAGGTCGGCGTCCAGGCCGAGGTGATCGAAGCGGTGATCGTGCTTGAGTCTGTCGCCTTCCTGAAGCGTGTACGCAATCTCCTGAAACGTCGAAGCGACGGCGTTGATCTTCTCATCGTCGGAGTAGTTGAAGACACACACCGTCTCCCGATCGTTGTCGTAAAAAGTAAAAGTCTTCTTACCGGTCTTCGCGACATTTTTGAGATGCGTCTCGCACTTATCCGGCGCAATAAACGACTTCGCCGCGAATATTTTCGCCACAGTCGGCGCGCTGATCGTAAGCGAAGCAACCCGTCTCGCCGCACTCTCATCGGCCGGATAAGCGCCTGTCCAATACTTTCCGGTGCCGTCCGCGTTTACGGCGATGGTGTAATCAGGCACCGGCGCAAACGCGCTTTCAAAGTGGAACGCAATCTCCTGGCGCGGTCCGCCCGGACCCGCGGGTAGTAACGCGAAATTTGCCAATAGAACAAAACCGGCCAGCCATACTTTCATCTCCGCAGCGCCTCCGCTGTTTGCGCGTGGTGTATGTGGCAGATCGCGATCGCCAGTGCGTCGGCGGCATCCGCGGGCTTCGGAACGACTTCCAAATCCAGCAGCCGGCAAACCATAAACTGCACCTGCTCCTTGGCCGCCAGGCCATAGCCTACAACGGAGCTCTTGATCGTCAGCGGAGCGTATTCCGCAACCGCCAACCCGCAATTCGCCGCCGCCAGCATCGCTACTCCGCGCACCTGCCCCAGCTTCAACGCGGACTTGGCGTTCGCGGAAAAGAACACCTCCTCGATCGCGACCATTTCGGGCGACCACAGCTGCATCAGCGCAGTCAGCTCCGCGTAAACCTGCGCCAGCCGCTGCGCCGTCGAGTCCTTCTTACTCAGCTTCACAGCTCCCGCACACAAGTAGCGCAACTTCGGCGTGCGAGCGTCGCAGTCCACCTCGACCACCCCGTAGCCGGTGAACTCGGTCCCGCAATCGACGCCAAACACCCTCATGCAATGAAGTTTACGCTGCCGCGTCGCCGTCTGGCACTCAGCCCGCATCCAACCCGTTACAATCAGCGTCGTATCCACCCCCAACGTTGTACGACCTTAAGCACCATGTAACCCGACGAGCACCGACACTTTGACCTTTCCCCAACATCTGACGCTGCTTCTGCTCGCTTCGGCGTCGCTGACTGCACTCGGCCAGCAGGCCACGCCCGCCCCGGCGCCTGCCCAGCCTCCAGCGCCAGTAGTCCGTTTGCCGCCAAAGCCGGCGCAGACCGGCACCGCGGCGCCAACGCCGCCGCACCTTACGGTGTCTTTTCCTGTCGCGCCGGCCGCCACGCCCGCTGCTCCGAAGCCCGACGACACCGCACAGCCCGCACCCCCCAGGCCGCCCGAAAACCCCGCCGCGGCCCTCGCCCAGCTTTCCCCCGGAGGCTTCAACCGCACCGTCATTCTTCTGGATCCCGCACACGGCGGCGGCGACACCGGCTCCCGCATCAACGACCAGATCGTCGAGAAGGACATCACGCTCGCCCTCGCCTTCCGCCTCCGCTCGCTGCTGTCCGCGCGCGGTTTCACCGTCGTAATGACCCGGGACAGCGACTCCGCGCCCGCGGGAACTGCCGCGCCCGCGGCGCCGCTCTCGCTGGACGATCGCGCCGGCATCGCCAACCATGCTCGTCCCGTCGCCTGTCTCTTGCTGCACGCGACCGCCAGCGGCAACGGCGTGCATCTCTACACCTCCGAGCTGGATCCAACCGCCGGCGAAACCGTTCCCGCGCCGTGGCTGACGGCCCAGGCCGCGTGGGTCGGCGAAAGCCAGAAGCTCGCAAACCAGATCGGCACAGCGCTCGGCCGTGCACAGATTCCGTTGGTAGCAAGCCGCGCTTCGGTGCGGCCCGTCGACTCGCTCACCTGCCCCGCGCTGGTCGTCGAGCTCGCGCCCGATGGCAGCGATGCCGCCAGCATCAACGACACGGGCTATCAACAGCGCGTCGCCGAAGCGCTGGCCGCTGCGCTGGTCTTCTGGCAGAATCAGGCCCAGCCCCCAACGCGCCTCGCGCCGCCCGCGCCCGTCGCCCCAGCCACCGGGGTCACCCCATGATTCCACGCTACCAGCGCATCACCTTCTGGACCCTCATCGCCTGCATCGTCGCGATGGGCTGCTTCCTCTTCTACGAGCACCAGAGCGCCCGCAACCGCCTCAGCTCCCTCGCCGACGAGACGCCCATCGACGCGCCCTACACCGTCTCCGAGAGCATCACCTTCGACCTCGCCAACGACTCCGACGGCTCCATCACCGCGACCGACCGCCTCATCGCTCTGCCCTCCGAGCCGACCGCCCGCGCCCGCGCTCTCCTCGAGCACCTCGTCGCCGACTACGCTCTCCCCGGCTCGCCGCATCCGCTGCAATCCGGCGCGGCGGTCGCGGACGTATTCCTCGTTGCGTTGCCCATCACCGGCCACACCGTCGACACCAGCGGCGGCACTGCGCCCGACGGCAGTGCGGCAACCACAATCCCCGTCCGCTCCGCCGACCCCAACGCGCTGCAGCCGATCGCCCCGGGCGGCGAACTCGCCGTCATCAACCTGCACAGCAGCTTCGTCAACGCGCATCCCTCGGGCGTCGAGGTGGAGTCGCTGACGCTGCTTTCGATGATCGGCACGCTGCACGCAAACCTGCCGCAGATCGAACAAGTTCGTTTCCTGGTCGACGGCCAGCCCCGCGAAACCCTCGCCGGCCACGCCGACTTGCTCCGCACCTATCCCTCCCGCGACACCACCACGAAAGGTTCCACCTCATCCAGCCAATGACGAACCCAAAGGGTCCCACCATTGGCGTCTTCGATTCAGGCTTTGGCGGCCTGACCGTCCTGCGCGCGCTGCTGCCGCTTGTCCCCGGAGCCCACTACATCTATCTCGGCGATACCGCTCGCCTCCCCTACGGCTCCAAGTCGAGAGCGACGATTGCCCGCTACGCCGTCGAAAGCGCGCTCTACCTCGAATCCAAAGGCGCGGAGATGCTGGTCGTCGCCTGCAACACCGCGACAGCGCTGGCGCTCGACGAGATCAAGGCCGCAACATCGATTCCGGTCGCGGGTGTCATCGACCCCGTAGTGCGGGCCGCGCAGCAACGTCATCCCGGCGCGACAGTGCTGGTTCTGGCCACTTCCGCGACCGTCCAGTCGCACGCCTACCTGCAGCACTGCCGCGATTGCGGCCTCGAGGCCATCGAGAAGGCCTGTCCGCTGCTCGTCCCGCTGGTCGAAGAAGGCTGGACCGGCCACGCCGTAACGCGCGAGGTGCTGCGCATTTACCTCAGCGAGGCGCTGGAAGTCTGCTCGCCGCAAGCGGTTCTCCTGGGCTGTACGCACTATCCGCTGATCGCCCCGGCGATTGCCGCCGTGCTGCGCGAACTCGGCTCCAGCGCCGAGGTAATCGACTCCGCCGAAGCCACGGCTCTCGCCGTCACGCAACCCTTCAGCGTCGAATCCGCCTCCACCATGCCCGCGACCTTCGAGTGCTTTGCCACGGATTCAGTGGAGAAATTCGCCCGCCTCGGCAGCCATTTCCTCGGCCAGCCAATCCCCCAGGTGGAACTCCTCGACCTGGGCGGCTAAACTGTACTTGCCTTATTCACTATTCACTACCAACTATTCACTGCCTATGCCTTACCTCCTCAAATCCGAGCCCGGCAAATACTCCTTCGACGACCTCCTCCGCGACGGCGAGACCCCCTGGGACGGCATCAAGAACCCCCAGGCGCTCATCACCCTCCGCAACATGAAGAAGGGAGAGATGTGCGTCATCTACCACTCCAACGAAGGCAAAGCCGCGGTCGGGACCGCCAAAGTCGTCTCCGTCAAGCTGGACCCGCCTGTCCCGCCCTCCAAAATGACGACCCCCATCGTCCGCCTCAAAGTCGGCAAGCGCCTCAAGCGCCAAAAGCCGCTCGCCGAAATCCGCGAAGCCGCAGTCTTCAAAGGCTCGCTGCTCTTCCGCCAGTTCCGCCTCTCCGTCGTCCCCCTCACCGACGAGCAGTATGACTGGCTCCTGCACGGCTGAGCGGTTCACGCTTTCTTCCGCACCCACACCAATTTGTCATCCTGAGCGAAGGCTCGCGCTTTTGCGGGCCGCAGCCGAGGGACCTGCAAAGCCGTCCGCATTACCCAAAACGCTAGACCCGTTCAACCACCGGCGCCGCCTTTGCCTCGGCGATAATCCAGACTTCACGCCCACCATCGCCCCGAATTCAGCCTCTGAAACATGCTCTCGCGGCGCCGCGTAACCGCCCCGCACGTTACCCGGATTACCAAAGATATAAATAAACCCTCGCTCTCCGATGGTAAGTTTTACTCACCATGTCCCACGGCGAAGCTCAACTCGCCTCGCCACCGCGCAAGCTGTTCGGACATGCCATCGCTTTCCCTGCAACCACCCAGAAAGGGCCATTATGCGTCGCCTCCATCATTTCGTCAGTCTCTTCTTCGCGCTCGCCGTAAGCGCAGCACCCGCCATGCACGCTTCAACCAGCCAATGCGACGCCATCTCTGGAAACCTCGTTACAAACTGTGGATTTGAGGGAGGCTCTCGCAACATTCCCGGAAGCGGGTTCGCGCCCGCGGATTGGACCGTCCACAACTGGGGGGCCTACGACTTAGTCGACGCATCCCCTTACAGCGGAAGCTCTAACGTTTCTTTCGGCAACTACTTGTCCGACGGCGCCGCGGACCTATCGCAATCTATCTCGGACACACCCGGGGAATACCTCGACTTCACCTTCTACATGAAGAATGGAGCTCACGGCTATGTGGACGAACTGTTCCAGGCCTCCTTTGGCGGTTCAACTCTGTTGAACGACGACGGATCAACAGATTCCGGAAGCTACACCGAATACTCCTACTTGGTCCTCGGAACAGGATCGGACACGATCCGTTTCGCAGCCTACAGCAGCCCCGGCTTTTTCCTCCTGGACGACGTTTCGGTCGTAGAGGTCCCGGCAACGCCGCCAGCCGTCCCCGAACCTTCCTCCATCGTCCTCCTCGGCACCGGCGTCCTCTCCCTCGCAGGAGCAGCCCGCCGCAGGTTCCTCAAAGCCTAAATCCCAGGATGAGGCAACCGCCTCACCCTCACCTGCAACCTCTGCAACAACAAGGCCCGCTCTCACCAGCGGGCTTTTGCCGTTGCACTGGCATTGCACTGTCCCTACCCCCCATCCCCTGTTTTCCTG
>Ga0075522_10003790_pt1 | contig 10987 bp, 5 predicted proteins | sample NGEPerA_FD_74796 | JGI IMG/M metagenome (GOLD analysis project Ga0075522, IMG submission 74796) | Arctic peat soil microbial communities from the Barrow Environmental Observatory site, Barrow, Alaska, USA - NGEE PermafrostL2-A | ecosystem: Environmental > Terrestrial > Soil > Wetlands > Peat ... | reverse complement strand
CGCGTTGGAAAGCTGCACTGGATCCGGAATGGCGAGCTGCGTTCCTCCAATCGCGCCGGCGGCGGGATGCGCCGCGCCGACGTGGCCGGAAATAACCGTCCCAATCACCATGCCAAGCGCCAGAGTGACTGTGACGAGCAAGGTCGCCAGAATTTTTCGATGGCGCGCCCAGTTCGCAAATTCACGCAGTTGCATGCCCATTTTAGAGACTCCTGTCGTGCCCGCCGAATCACAGCCCGGTGCCCGACCACTGGCCGAAGATTATACCACTCACTTTCAAGCTCTGCGCGCCACGCCGTTTACAAACAGGTTCAATCCATAACCGTATATTGCCGTGGGGCTGGCGTCCCTCCGGCGGCTTCTAAAATCCAGACAAAAGCGAATGGCGGCCGTGAAATCCCCTGCGCAGGTCCATGCCAGCCCTTTGTAGTCATAACTCAAATTTATACCTGCCCCAATCATTATAAATTTGCGTAAAATCTCGATTCCGGTTCCAATATTCCTGTCAGCAAAATCAAAGTACGCTCCCGGCCCGTCGAACGAATGAGCCGTTCATTTTTTGTGGCCTGTGCGCGGCAACCGAAAAAGTCCGCACGTTTTGCGAAGGCCTGCTAAATTAGGATGCACACATATGAATCCGAGAACAATGTACCGAAAGATTTGGGAATCTCACCTGGTGCGCGAGGCGAAGGGCGAACCTTCGCTCATTTACATTGACCGCCACCTTATCCATGAGGTGACTTCGCCGCAGGCCTTCGCGGGCCTGAAGGCCGCCGGACGCAAAGTGCGTCGGCCGGACCTGACGTTTGCCGTGATGGATCATTCTGTCCCGACCAAGGATCGCAACCTGCCGATCATGGACAAGGCGGCCGGAGGGCAGTTCGATGCCCTTGAACGCAGTTGCCGGGAAAACGGCATCACGCTGTTTGACATGTTCAGCCACAACCAGGGCATCGTTCATGTGATCGGACCGGAACTGGGTCTGACGCAACCCGGACAAACGCTGGTGTGCGGCGATAGTCACACGTCCACGCACGGCGCGTTTGGCACGTTGGCGTTTGGCATCGGAACGAGCGAAGTGGAGCACGTGCTGGCCACGCAGACGATGCAGCAATACGAATCGAAGACCATGCACATCGTGGTCAACGGCAAGCGCGCGGACGGGGTCTCGGCTAAGGACATTATTCTCGCGATCATTGGCAAGATTGGAATTGGCGGCGGCGCGGGGCACGTGTTCGAGTATGCGGGCGAAGCCATTCGCGCGCTGTCCATGGATGGGCGCATGACCGTCTGCAACATGTCGATCGAGGGTGGCGCGCGAGCGGGAATGATCGCCCCGGACGAGACGACGTTCGCCTATATGGAAAGCCGGCCCTATGTGCCACGCGGGAAAGAGTTTCAGGACGCGGTGCGGACATGGAAAGCGCTTGCGAGTGACCATGGAGCAAAATTTGACGCGACCGTGGAACTCGATGCGTCCGCCCTTGCGCCGCAGGTGACGTGGGGAACGAATCCAGGAATGGTCGCCGGGGTAACGGACCGAGTGCCAGACCCCGGCTCGTTCCGCGATCCGGACGATCAGAAGGCCGTCGAGCGCGCCCTGAACTATATGGGATTGAAAGCTGGGACCGCGCTGGTCGATGTTCCGGTCGACCGCGTGTTTATCGGATCCTGCACCAATTCACGGATTAACGATTTGCGCGCTGCCGCTCGCGTGGTCGCGGGAAAGCATGTGGCGAAAAATCTCAAGGGCGCGCTCGTAGTTCCCGGCTCGATGACAATTAAAGAAAAGGCAGAGGCTGAGGGACTGGACAAGATTTTCCGCGACGCGGGTTTCGAATGGCGCGATGCGGGATGCAGCATGTGCATCGCCATGAACCCGGATGTGCTGCTGCCCGGAGAACGCGCGGCGAGCACTTCGAACCGTAATTTTGAAGGACGCCAAGGGAAAGACAGCCGCACGCATCTGGTGAGCCCGATTATGGCTGCCGCGGCGGCGATTGCCGGGCATTTTGTGGACGTACGGGATTGGAACGTGGAAGCGACGGAATAAGCAAGAAAAAGTAGCGCGGGCTTCAGCCTGCGGGGTTGGGGCCCTGCAAGGACTAACCCCCGCAGGCTGATGCCCGCGCTACTAAAAATCGGAGCCTTTATGCAGACATTTTCTAAACACACTGGATTGGTGCTGCCTTTCGATCGCGTTAATGTAGACACCGATCAGATGGTGCCGAAGCAGTTTTTGAAGCTGCAAACCAAGGACGGCTACGGCAAGGTTTTGTTTTACGACTGGCGTTACTCGCCTGACGAAACTCTGAATCCGGACTTCATCTTGAACTGGCCGCGCTACAAGGGAGTTTCGATCCTGTTGGCGCGCGCGGGTTTTGGTTCGGGGTCAAGCCGCGAGCATGCGCCGTGGGCGATTGCCGATTACGGATTTCGCGTGCTGATCGCGCCAAGCTTTGCGGATATTTTTTACAGCAATTGTTTCAAGAATGGCATTCTGCCGGTCATCCTGCCAGAATCGCAAATTGATGAACTGTTTCGCCGAGCGGAAGCGCAGGCAGGGTATTCCCTCACTGTGGATTTGGCCGCGCAAACCATCAGCGACGCGAGCGGTTTGCTTTATCCATTTGAAATTGCCGAATTCCGAAAACACCTGCTGCTGGAAGGACTTGACGACATTGGACTGACGCTGAAGCACGAGTCGAATATTTCGGAGTTTGAGAAAACGCGCCATCCTAGCGCCACGTTGTATTCGCCGGTCGACTCCAAATATGCCGGCCACCAGTAATTCACTTTTTGAGGGCTGAACGAAAATCGCACAAAAATGTTCAGCCGGTTCGCACATGAGAAAGGTGTAATGTTCCATTCAGGGACGACTCTTCCCTTTTGAACCTGCTCTCCGCATCGCCCTAAGTAAAGTTCCGCTTCGTCTGCTGCAAACCTTTTCCACTCAATATTTTCGATAAATGTGCCGATACGCAGGATGGGCATGAATCTGCAATGTCCATTCATTGGCAATCGCGTGCAATTTGCGCCATAGCCCTGGGACTGAAGAGAGCGATCCTGATGACGGTCAGACGTAAAACATTGCTTATCATTTCCATTACGTGCCTGGGCATGGTCACAGTCCTGTACGCGACTTCTCGCTGGTTCGTGCTGGGCGGCTTTATCAAAATCGAGCAAACGCTGGCGGAGGAAAATATTCGGCGCGTCGTGAATGTCATGGAACAGGACATTGGTGCGATCGACCGGTTCACGTCCGACCGCGCGTCGATTGAGGAAACGTATTACGGCATGTCCAACAAATCGCCGGAATTGCTGCACTGGCTGATGGGAAAAGACGAGCGGGGCACACTTCAGACACAGCGTCTGAATTTCGTGATCCTCATGGACAACTTCGGGCGGGTGATTGAGTCCCGAGGGTACAACCGAATCACAAAGGAAGTAATCGCAGTTCCACAATCGTTGATGGCAAATCTCGCGCCCAATGGTCCGCTCATCCAAACGACAATCTCGGACGGAAAAGTTGCGGGGATATTGATCCTGCCCGAGGGTCCTCTGCTCATCGTGTGCCGCCCTGTGGTCAGACCAGGGACGGAAGACGCCGAGCGCGGCTTTATGATTACCGGCCGTTATCTGGATAAAGCGGGCGATCTGAAAGAGCTGATCAGGCTCACGAATTTTCCTCTGTCCATTTATCAGGTGAATGCGCCGAACATGCCTGCCGACTTTGCAGATGCGAGCAGGCATTTGTTCAAGGACGGGGACATTTACGCACATCCGCTTACCGAATCGGTTTTAGGCGGCTACACTCTGCTGAATGACATTTACGGAAAGCCGGCGCTGATACTGAAGGCGGAAATGCCGCGACGCATGTACAACCGGGGGCGAATCAGCCTGTTGTACTTCGTATGCTCGCTGATTCTCGCGGGAGTCGTATTTGGAATGGCGGTTCTTTTGTTGTTGGACAGAACAGTGGTTTCGCGATTGAGCGACCTCAGCCAAACCGTTACATCCATCGCTGCAAGCGGAGAACCCACGAAGAGGCTGAACTGCTCCGGCAATGACGAGATCTCGTCTCTCGGAAATTCTATCGACAGCATGCTGGCTTCTTTGCAAGTCGCACAGTGGCAACGTCAACAGGCGGAGGGGCGCTACAAAGCCTTCATGAATAACATTCCGGCGATTGCATCGATAAAGAACCGGGAGGGCCTATTCCTATACGTAAATGGTCCCATGGCGAAACATTACAACATCAAGTCCGGTGATGCGCTCGGGAAGACTATCGCGCATTGGCTGCCGGAAGATCTTGCGGAGAAGATCCATCGAGATGACCAGGAAATATTTTCCACGGGACGAGCGCTGCAGTACGAACGCATCGTACCCGCGCGCGACGGTACGGAGCACCATTGGCTGACCTTCAAATTTCCACTCCTGGAGCCGGACGGGCAGTTGTTGGTCGGAACCGTCTCGATCGACATCACAGATCGCAAGCGCGCGGAAGCCGAAGCACGACGTGCGAAGGAAATGGCGGAGGCGGCCAACCGGTCGAAAAGCGAGTTCCTCGCCAACATGAGCCATGAAATTCGCACTCCGCTAAACGGCGTAATCGGCATGACCGATTTAGCGCTGGGAACGGACTTGACTGCCGAGCAGCAGGAATATCTGCAGATCGTCAAGCTGTCGGCGGATTCCCTTCTAGTTGTGATCAACGACATTCTGGATTTCTCAAAGATTGAAGCCGGAAAAGTAGAGCTCGAAAAAGTGGATTTCGATCTTCATGATCTGGTGGAAATGACCATGAAGACGCTGGCATTGCGTGCGGAAGAAAAAGGGTTGGAACTGCTTTGCGATTTTTCGCCGGACGTTCCGGACGCGATTCAGGGCGATCCAACCCGGTTGCGCCAGATCATTCTCAATCTGGTGGGCAATTCGATTAAGTTCACGGCGGAGGGCGAAGTCCATCTGCAAGTGGCGCTGCTGGCAGAAAAAGACGCGGCGCCGTTCCTGCAGTTTACCGTTTCCGATACGGGCATCGGAATTTCCCGGGAGCAACAAAAAACAATTTTCGAGCCGTTTACGCAGGCCGATTCGTCGACGACGCGAAAGTTTGGCGGAACAGGACTGGGCCTCTCGATATGCACGCATCTGGTGCGCATAATGGGCGGAGAAATGTGGGTGGAATCGGAGCTGGGACGCGGCACGAAATTTCACTTCAAGTTGCCGCTCATTCCCGCGACGAGTCCCGTGGATGCCAGTCTCCAGCCCATTTCTGAAGTACTGCTCGGCGCCAGAGTTCTGATTGTGGATGACAATGCCACGAACCGCCAAATACTTCAACTCATGCTGAAGCGCTGGAGAATGGTACCGACGGGCGTAAACAGCGCCATGGACGGGATCGTGGAACTGAAAGCGGCGGCAGCGGCGGGCAAAGCATTTGATTTGATCCTTAGCGATCTGTTGATGCCGGAAATGGACGGCTTTGCATTCGCGGAGCAAGTCAGAACCATTCCTCAAATTTGCGATACAAAAATAATCGTGCTGAGTTCCGCAGGGCGAAGAGGAGACGTCAAGCACTGCGAGGAACTGCGAATTGCTGCGTATTTGATGAAGCCCGTGCGGCAAATGGAACTGAAGACGGTCATTTCAGGTCTCCTGGGAAAAGCGGAGCTGTCGCAAACGGGAGATGTGGTGACCAGATTTGCCATGAAAAATAGTCCGGACGCCGGTAAGTCGCTGCGGATACTGGTCGCGGAAGATAACGCGGTAAACCAGAAACTGATTGTGCGGCTCCTTGAAAAGCGCGGACACTCCGTTCACGTCGTTCTAAACGGGCTCGAAGCAGTCGAAATATTGGGGACACGAAAATTCGATCTGGTGCTCATGGATATGCAGATGCAAGTGATGGACGGATTCGAAGCCGCCGGCGAAATACGCAACCGCGAAACTGCGGAGGGAGGGCGCCTGCCAATCATCGCTCTTACCGCCTTCGCGATGAAAGGAGACCGGGAGAGATGCCTGAGCGCGGGCATGGATGGATACCTTACGAAGCCGATTCGCAGCACCGAACTTGACGAAGTTCTGAATCAATTTGCTTCTTTGCGCGCAGAAACTCCGCAGGCGAGGCAAACCGAAAAAATATCGAGCTGAGAAAAGTTCCAGGTCGCCGACTCGTCGTGCCCTGTTTGGATGGCGATGGATTGTAGTTCAGAGGTGAAGGATGCATGTTTCAGGCCCGCTGCTTGCCACATCTTATGATTACCAGCTTGTAGCGCTGTCCGTCTTTATTGCGATTCTTGCGTCATACGCCGCGCTCGACATGGCAGCACGAATTACTTTGTCCAGCGGCGGGTTGCGCTGGATGCGTTTGGGCGGAGGCGCGGTTGCGTTCGGAACGGGTATCTGGTCCATGCACTACATTGGCATGCTCGCTCTCCGTCTTCCCGTACCGATCAAGTACGACTGGCCTACCCTTCTCTTATCTTTCGTAGCCGCTATCCTGGCGTCGGGAGTTGCACTGTTCGTTGTAAGCCGGCGCGAAATGAAATTGCCTAAGCTGCGGCCGGAAGCCTGGCGATGGGCGCGGGAATTGCAACCATGCACTACATTGGCATGGCCGCGATGCGAATTCCTGCCATTTGCGAATACTCCCGTTATCTTGTTCTCCTCTCTATTTTTCTTGCGGTTCTGATTTCATTCGCGGCCCTGTATTTAACATTTTACCTGCGCAACGAAAAAGTATCGGGAGGGTGGAAGAAGCTGCTCGGCGCGCTGGCCATGGGCTGCGCGATCCCTGTGACGCATTACACGGGTATGGCCGCCGTCAGCTACGTCGCCAACCCTGCGATGAAAGGAGATTTGTCGCACGCATTCACCATCGATTCCTCGGACATGGCAGGGATTCTGGTTGCAACATTCGGGATTCTCGGCGTTGTGCTCATCTCTTCGTTCGTGGACCGTCGTTTTTCCTTCCAGACCATGAAACTTGAAAACAGCGAGCAACGATACCGCTCGATTGTGCAAAGCGCTTTTGACGCGTTCGCTGGACTGGACTCGCAGGGCTATATCGTGGATTGGAACGCACAGGCGCAGACGCTGTTTGGATGGGATCGCGAACAGATTCGTTGGAGATCGATCTCTGAAATTATCGATTTTAAAGGCGGCACAAAGTTTCATGATGTTCCCACGTTTCTCGCTTACGTTCTGCGAACCACACCCGAAGGCAGGATCGTAGCCACGGGAAAAAATCGGCAGGGCCACACATTTCCCGTCGAGATAGCGATCTCGTGCATTCTGATCGATGGAAAGCCAGTGTTTGCCTCCTTTATCCAAGACGTGACGCTACGCAAAAGAATGGAGGAAGAGAGAGAACGGGCAAGAGTTGCCGCCGAGGCCGCGAGCGCGGCCAAGAACGATTTCCTTGCCAACATGAGCCATGAAATTCGCACGCCGTTAAACGGAATTCTGGGCATGACGGAACTCGCGCTGGACACGGAACTCACCGCCGAGCAGCGCGAATATTTGAGCACCGTCAAACTTTCCGCCGATTCCCTGCTCACGGTGATCAACGACATTCTGGATTTTTCCAAAATTGAAGCCGGAAAAATGGATTTGGAATCCATCAGCTTCAATCTTCGCGAATGCCTTGAGCTTACGCTGAAAACACTGGCCCAGCGCGCGGGCGCCAAAGGGCTCGAACTGATTTTTGATTTTCAACCCGACGTGACGGAAGAAGTGCGCGGAGATGCCGGGCGGATCCGGCAAATTATTCTGAACCTTGTGGGCAACGCGATTAAGTTTACGGAGCGGGGCGAGGTCAGTTTGCAATTGCGGGTCGATCACACGGAAGAAACGGCTACAACTCATTTCATTGTTTCCGACACGGGAGTCGGTATTCCGCCGGAAAAGCACCAATCGATCTTTGAGGCGTTTTCCCAAGCCGATACTTCGACGACCCGAAAATATGGGGGCACGGGACTGGGACTCACCATCTCCTCGCGGCTGGCGCGGATGATGGGCGGAAAATTGTGGGTGGAAAGCGAAGCAGGGCGCGGAAGCCGCTTCCATTTCACGGTTGTATTTGCGGCGCCGAACCACAATCCGAATGAGCAGAACACGGCGAAAGAGACTGGGATTTGGAAAGGCACGCGAGCGCTGATTGTAGACGATAATGTCGTAAACCGCAGGATCCTGAAGGCGACACTCGAGCGATGGGGATTGCTTTGCAGAACCGCGGAAGATGGGGAAACGGCGCTGAGTGAACTTTCCGCGGCGTTGAACGCGGGTGAGCCCTATTCGCTTATTCTGACGGATTTATTAATGCCCGGCATAGACGGGTATGAATTCATCGAGCAGGTCAGAAAAAAATCCGAATACGAATCCGCCGCCATTTTGATCATGAGTTCCACGGGGAATAAAACCGATTTCCCGCGCGATAAGGGCTTAAACGTCGCGGCCCACCTGATGAAGCCGCTGCGCCAGTCGGAATTACGTGAAGCTCTTTGCCAGTGCCTGCCCGGTTCCAAAAGCAGCGTGGGCGGCCGGATGCTGCAAAAAAGGCCGTCGTTGCCGCCGCCCAAACCGGCAAAACCATTGAATATACTTCTTGCGGAAGACAATCCCATCAACCAGCGCCTGGCGCAACGATTGGTTGAGAAACGCGGTCACACAATTATCTTTGCTTCCAACGGGCAGGAAGCCCTGAATTTATTTGCAGAGAACCGCTACGATTTAATTTTAATGGATATTCAGATGCCGGACATGGATGGGCTTGAGGCCACCGCTGCAATCCGAAAGATGGAAGAATTGCAGAAGGAGCGTGATCGAGTTCTGATCGTTGCGCTGACGGCACACGCAATGAAAGGCGATCGCGAAAAATGTATGGCCGCGGGCATGGACCGCTACCTCAGCAAGCCGTTGCGTTCCGCGGAGCTATACGAATGACTGGATGAGGTCTGTTCGGCCAAGGAGCAAGCGCCGAAAGAGAGACACGAACACCTTTTGGCAAAATAAAAGGCGAGGTGAAGAGTTTCAGTGAGAACTGGAAAATTGGCATGTCAGCGGCTACAACTCTGAAGTCCCCGGATCGCTTGCTATCTGCGATGGCCAGAAATCAGGATCCTGCGGAAGGAACTGTGCCCTTCCACTCGGCAAGTGCGATTCCAGCCAGAATCAGGATGGCTCCCGCGAGGGACCGTCCGCCCAGCCTTTCATGCAGCAAAACAAACGATGTGATGACCGCAAATATCGGCTCGGAAGTCAGGATCAGAGCCGTGTTGGTTGCGGTTGTGTGCGTTTGGCCCCAGACCAGCAGCGGGTAGGCCAATGCCGTGGTAAAAACCGCGGTGACGATCACTCCGAATTCCATTTGCGGCGTGAAGCGCACGAAAAAATGCTCCAATCCAGTGAAATTCAGGACGGGCACCGCAATCGTGGAAACGACACCCGTGAGAATGACTTGCAGGCAACTCAACGCGCCCAGGGAATATTTGCCGGTGTATCGCGCGATGTAAATGATTTGCAGCGCGTATAGAACTGCGCAGCCCATCACCAGCATATCTCCATGATTCAGCCGGGATAAACCCTCGGCTGGAACCGTTAAAAAATAGAGTCCCGCGAGCGATCCGGCCGCGCCGCCCCACGCCCACATGCCAATCTTTCTGCGCCAGAACACGGCTAGAAAAATGGGGACGAGCACGACGCTAAGTCCTGTGATGAACGCGGCCTTTGAAGGTGTGGTGCGCGCGATTCCCGCGGTCTGGAAGGCGTACCCGGCGGCCATAAAAAGCCCCACGTGGATGCCGGCCCAGGCTTCCTCGCGAGTGAGTTTGCGTAAGTCATCCCGGTAAATCCAGATCATGGGCAATGCGCCGAGCATGAATCGCGCGGATAGATAAGCGAATACGGAGATGTCAACGAGAGCGTTTTTGACGACGACGAACGTGACTCCCCAGAAGAAGGAGCATGCCATTAAGGCACAATGAGCTTTGAAACGGCTGCTCACCGCGCGCGCTCATATTGGATCAAAAATTGGTATTTGTTTGCCAATTGAACTTGGTATTCGATCTTTTCGGATTTTTTTTCCTAACGCATGTAAGCGTTCGAGTCTATTGATTCAAGGGCCTAAAGGCAACCTGCCAGGCCAGGAAGGAATCCGACCATTGACGATTCTGGCGCCAGCCGGAAGGCTTGTCTGCTAAACTTACGGAGAAACGGCTCGTTGCCACTCAGAATGATTGCCTCAAAGCGCCATTCCATCCTGAAAAAGATTGCCCCCGCGATGCTATTTATATGTGCTGCACTACTCTGCTCCAATTTGCACGCCGCGGACAAAGAAAAAAATAGAGACAAGAAGGCGGAGAAGGAAAAGAAAGAAAAGATTGAGCCGTGGATTGAAATCCGCACCAGCCATTTCCTCGCGGCGAGCGACGGCGGCGAAAAAACGGCTTTGCGGTTTGCCAACGAGTTTGAAACGCTGCTTCGCGTGTTTCAGGCCACCATGCCGAATGCGCGGCTCACGAACGGCATCCCGGTGCGCCTGCTCATCGCCAGGGACGGGCAATCCTTCGCGCGCATGGCTCCTGCATTTCCGTACGACAAAAAGCGCGACCAGCCCCCGGGCGTGATGGCGCAGGGAAATGAAAAAACGTACATCGGAATTCGCGCCAACGTGGGCGGGCATTTTCCGTTTGCCGATATTTTTAAAACGTACGCGCACGATGTGATCAAGCGCAGCTACCGCAATCTGCCTCCCTGGCTTGAAGAAGGCTATTCCACCGTATTTGCGAGCGTTACGTTCACCGACAAGGGTGTTCGCCTGGAGCGGCCGGATCCTGAAGATTTGAGCGTATTGTTTGAAAGCCCCCTGCTTCCGCTCGATCTTGTTTTCCATGTGGATCGCAATTCCGGTTACTACAGTCCTGGAGACACGCAATCGGTTTATTCTGCGGAGTCGCGCGTCCTGTTGCATTTCCTGATCGTGGAC
>Ga0075522_10003788_pt1 | contig 10989 bp, 7 predicted proteins | sample NGEPerA_FD_74796 | JGI IMG/M metagenome (GOLD analysis project Ga0075522, IMG submission 74796) | Arctic peat soil microbial communities from the Barrow Environmental Observatory site, Barrow, Alaska, USA - NGEE PermafrostL2-A | ecosystem: Environmental > Terrestrial > Soil > Wetlands > Peat ... | reverse complement strand
ACGCATTCATTTCCCCAGTTTTCAGGTCGTTTGCTGCGACTTCAGGGAAATTCTAAACCGAAAAATAGCGAGTTTCATCAGGATTCATGCATGTTTTGTTGGTATTTCAGGATCGACTATATATTGAGCATGGCTCCCGGACAACAAACAAGGATTCTTAATCAATGGATCAATCGACCCACCGACCGGACGAGATCTCCGGCTACCTGGATTTTTTGATGCTCCGCCGCAGGGTAGAAAGTAACAATTCATTGCTGCAACACTTTGGATTTCGAGAAGATCCTTTCCGTGTTAACCCGGACGCGCGCTATTTGTTTCCAAGTAACACTCATCTCGAGGCGCTTTCATCTCTCGAGAACGGCTTTTATAACAACCGCGGCTTTATCGCGATGATCGCGCCGCCGGGGATGGGCAAAACCACTCTCCTTTATCGCTTCCTTGAGGACACGAAAGATACAGCGCGCAGCACGTTCATCTTCGACATCGACGCGGAATGCAAACCGCGCGATTTTGTCGGCTATATTCTGCGTGATTTCGATATCAAGCCGGCCCGCAGCAGTTCTGAAATGCACAAGCAGCTGAGCGAAGCGCTGATCAAGGAAACTGAAGCCGGACGCAAGTGCGTCATCGTCATAGACGAGGCCCAGAATCTGTCTGACCTGGTGTTAGAGAGAGTTCGCCTGCTAACCAACTTTGAGAACTCGCAGGGCAAGCTTCTGCAGATCATCCTTTCAGGACAACCGCAGCTCACAGATAAATTGAAGAAGGCATCGCTGGTACAGCTTCGCCAGCGTGTTTCAACTATTTGCCATCTCAATCTGCTTACCCCGGCAGAAACCAGGGACTACATCGACTATCGCCTGAGGCAGGCCGGCTACGAAGGCGAACCGCTCTTTACCCCGGAGGCGCTCGACCTGATTGCAGAAATGGGCGGCGGAACTCCGCGGACCATCAACAATCTTTGCTTTAACACGCTGGCCATGTGTAACGCGCTGCAATGCAAACAGGCAGACCGCGACATAGTGGCCAGGGTGGCCGAGAGCATGGATCTGGATCAGCCGGCGGGTAATGCCGCCAGCGTGAAACTGAAATCTGAAGATGCGGTTCAAGGCGAAATAGAGCCTTGGGCAAACGTGAACGAAACGTTGTCTTATTGGTGGCACGCGGCCACGGGCGAGGTAAAAGTCTGGGTGCCGGCACTCATTGGAGTGCTGGTATTGGCGGGACTGATTGTGACTCGGCTGACAGGTCTGGGCGGCGGCCTGCCTTCCCGCGCCGACATTGGAAACGCACCGGCTCAGAAGGCCATTGTGGAGCCTTCGGGCACGCCGATCGCTACGGAAAGTGAACCAGTAGCTGCTCCAAAGCCCGCTCCAAAAGCCAAGCCGGATGGAATCGCTCAGTCTACTCTGCAGGCAAATGCTGGGAATCAGTCAGCGCCGAAGCTGGTGGGAAAATCGGCGCCGGCCCAGGCGTTCTTGACCATCGATAGCAATCCCGCTGGTGCCGATATCGAAATCGATGGCGCATTTGTCGGCAACGCGCCGTCCATAATTGCCGTCGGTCCAGGGTCGCATCAAGTCTATGTCGAGATGAAAGGCTTCTCCAGTTGGAAAAAGACGCTCAGCGTGACCGGTGGCAAAATCCACTTGAATGCTGAATTGGTGCCGTTGCCCGCGCAATAGCCAACCTCTTCCGCCTCCTGGCAAAATTCGTTAATTTAATACATCTAGATCCAGCAGGTTATTCTCACCTGGCGTGAAACTATGAGTCGGAGCCGAGGCAATCTTCGTGGCTCAGCCGGAGCGCGTTCAAGAGCCCACAAACATTTCTGAAAAAATCTATAGAAGGTTGTCGATTTTTCAGGTCCCCATTCGATGTACAAGTGAGGCCGGGCAGATTGACCCGGCTATTCCATACCTGTAACGGAGTTTGAATCATGCGATTTCTAAGTATCTACAAGTGTCCTGAGCGCAACACCCCACCCACGCCGGAAGAAATGGCTCGCATGGGCAAGCTGATTGAAGAGTGGATGAAAGCCGGCAAGCTCCTGAGCACCGAAGGCTGTCTTCCAAGTTCATTTGGTGCGCGCGTTCGAGTGGACAGCGGCAAATACAACGTGTCCGACGGCCCGTTTACTGAAGCCAAGGAACTTGTCGGCGGATTCGCCATCCTCGATGCACCCTCAAAAGAGGCCGCAGTAGAATACGCAAAAGAGTTTCTGAAAGTAGTTGGCCAGGGCGAATGCGAACTGCGTCAGCTATACGACGCGAGCACGCTGCCAAACTGATTTGCGGTAACCCGATTAGTCTGCTGTAAATCCGGATAAATCCAAATCCCCAAATGGAGACCGCTATGCGATTCATGGTTATTATCAAGGCAACAAAGGTTTCGGAAGCCGGTGGGCCTCCTGATCCAGAAATTATGACGGCGATGGGCAACTTCAACGAAGAGCTGGTCAAGGCCGGTGTCATGCTGGCAGGCGAAGGCCTGCAGCCCAGTTCAAAAGGTGCGCGGGTGCGTTTCTCCGGGAAAGACCGAACAGTCATCGACGGTCCATTCGCGGAGACAAAGGAACTGATTGCGGGCTTCTGGCTGTGGCAGGTGCGCTCGAAAGAAGAAGCCATCGAATGGGTCAAGCGCTGCCCGGCTCCATTTAATGAAGAGTGCGAGATCGAAATCCGGCAGGTATTTGAACTGGAAGATTTTGGGCCCGAGCTCTCAGAAGAAACGCGCCTGCAGGAAGAACGGCTTCGCGCAGAGACGTCGGCAAAGAAGTAGATTTGCTCTGCGCGCATCCGGCATGTTGTGATCGGAAGGAATGACTGCTGCCGATACCCATCGTGCCATTGAAGCGGTTTGGAAGATGGAGGCCGCAAAGGTCATCGCGGGGCTCACGCGCATAGTTCGCGATGTGGGTCTCGCCGAAGATCTTGCCCAGGAAGCGCTCCTTGTAGCGCTCGAAAAATGGCCGGTCTCCGGAATCCCGCCCAACCCAGGCGCCTGGCTTACGACCACAGCAAAGCATCGTGCACTCGATCACTTTCGCGCCGCGGAACGCAGCGAGCGCAAACACGAAGACATCAGTCGCGAATTGAACGAGCTGGAACGCACTCCTCCTGACCTGGACAGTGCGCTCGACGATCCCATTGGCGACGATCTGCTGCGGCTCATTTTCATCGCATGCCATCCGGTACTTTCTACTGAGGCAAGAGCCGCGTTAACGCTGCGGGTGGTCGGCGGCCTCACAACGGACGAAATTGCACGCGCATTCCTTGTTCCGGAACCAACCATTGCGCAACGTATCGTTCGCGCGAAAAAGACCCTCGCGCAAAAACGCATTCCATTTCAAATCCCGCGCGGCCTCGATCTTGCAGCACGGCTATCGTCGGTCCTCGAGGTCATCTACCTCATCTTTAATGAGGGTTACACGGCAACATCCGGCGCCGAACTCTTACGAGCATCGCTATGCGATGAGGCGCTTCGATTGGGGCGCATTCTCGCCGAACTCGAACCAGCGGAACCGGAAGTGCACGGCCTAGTAGCGCTGATGGAAATACAGGCCTCCCGCTTTCGCGCTCGCGTCGATGCCGGCGGCAATCCCGTTCTGCTGCTCGATCAGAATCGAATGCAGTGGGACCGTATGCTGATTGGTCGCGGACTGGATGCGCTGGAGCGGGCCAATTCGCTTGCATCTGCGCGCGGTCCCTATCACCTGCAGGCAGAAATCGCCGCATGCATGCGCGGGCACTGGCCGCCGATCAGGTGGACTGGGAAAAGATTGTCTCGTTTTACACGGAGCTTGCAGAGATCGCTCCGTCGCCGGTCATCGACCTGAACCGCGCAGTTGCCGTCAGCATGGCATCGGGGCCGCAGCCGGCGCTTGAGCTGCTTGAACCGCCGCTCGCCGACCCGTTGATGAAGAACTACCATCTGCTGCCGAGCGTGCGCGGAGATTTTCTGGCGCGGCTCGGTTGTCACGCAGAGGCGAGCGCGGAGTTCGAGCGCGCCGCTTCACTTACCCAGAATGAGCGCGAACGCGCATTGCTGACCGAGCGAGCACGCGCCAGCAATGCAAAAGCAGACCCACCCGCTTAGATTCCGCTAGGTGCGCGTTCGCCACTTCGACGATAACGACGCGAGCTTATCGTCCAGGCTCGGTGGTGGCGGCGGCTGAACGCGTTTCACCGGCGCGGTCTTCGCTTGAGGGCTCTGCAGTGCTTTGATTGAGAGAGCAATCCGCTTCGCCTTCGTGTCCACACTCAACACTTTCACCTTAACAATCTCGCCGGCCTTGACTGCTTCTGAAGGGTCCTTGATAAAGCGGTTGGAGAGCTCGCTGATGTGCACCAGTCCGTCCTGGTGAACACCGATGTCGACGAACGCGCCGAATTTCGTCACGTTGGTCACCACGCCCTCCAGCACCATCCCCGCCTGCACGTCACCCATGGTGCGAACTTCCTCGTGAAATTGCGGCGCAACAAATTTATCGCGCGGGTCGCGTCCGGGCTTGCGCAGCTCCGCCAGAATGTCATCGAGAGTAAAGGTACCCACCGTGAGCCGCGCCTTGTCCACCTTCTCCAGCAACTGCGGCTCGCGGATGATTGTGTCTACGCTGGCTCCGAGGGTCTCTGCCATCTGTTCGACCACCGGGTAGGACTCCGGATGCACCGCCGTCATGTCCAGCGGGTCATCGCCATTGCGGATGCGTAAGAAACCTGCCGCCTGCTCAAAGATCTTTGGACCAATGCCCGGCACCTTCATCACTTGCGTCCGCGAACGAAAGCTGCCGTTCTGATCGCGATAGGTCACGATGTTCAGAGCAGTCCGCTCGCTTATGCCGGCAACATGCCGCAGCAGCGTCCACGACGACGTGTTCAGGTCGACACCGACTCGATTGACGCAGCTCTCCACGGTCTTTTCGAGCGACTCGGCAAGATTCCGCTGATCGACATCGTGCTGATACTGGCCCACTCCAATCGATTTTGGGTCGACCTTCACCAGTTCCGAGAGCGGGTCTTGCAGGCGGCGCGCAATTGAAATAGCTCCGCGCACAGTCAGGTCGAGATCGGGAAATTCCTGCCTGGCCACTTCGGATGCGGAGTAGACGCTGGCTCCTGCTTCACTCACCGTTACTGAAAAGATGTCGGCGATTCCCTTGTCGCGCAGAAAGTCGCGAACGAACGCATCTGTTTCGCGCGATGCTGTGCCGTTGCCAATGGCGATGGCGCGTACATTGTGCTTTCGCAACAGGCTTTCGAGCTTTGGCGCGGCCTCGGTATTGCCATGTTTTGACGTGTGCAGGTACAGCACGTCGTGCGCAAGCAGCTTGCCAGTCTCATTCACTACGGCGACTTTACAGCCGGTGCGCAGCCCCGGATCGATCCCGAGCACTGAGATGGGACCAGCCGGCGGAGCAAGCAGCAGGTGATAGAGATTATCGCGGAAAACATTGATTGCTTCGGTGTCGGATCGCCGCTTCAGTTCAAGCCGCACTTCGCCTTGAATCGACGAGTTGAGCAGCCGCTTCCACGCATCGTCGATGGCGAGTTCCAGTTGCGGCGTCCAGTCGCCCTGCTGCCGCAGAATGTGCCGATGCATGACGCCAATAGCGCGCTCCTGCTCAATTTCAATCAGGAAGTAAAGCACGTTTTAACTTTCACCCCGACGAATGGCGAGCATACGGTGCGAGGGGATGGATTTCGCAGGCTCTTTGTAGTCGTAGTACATTTTGAACTTTTCCTGCTCATCCACTGCATCCATCGCCTTGCGGCTCACCACCACTCCCTCATCAAAGACGAGCTGGCGCAGGGCTTTGCGCAGGTCGGCGTCTTCACTCGTCCACTCGGCAACAATGTGGCGCGCTCCTTCGAGTGCGTCTTCGGCCGTCGCTACACCGAGTTCGAGATTGATAAACCGCGCCGTCATCGCGTGTAGCGGCTCGTCCGCGGGCTGCTGCGCCCACAGATAAGCTGCCAGCGGTTCCAGGCCTTTCTCGCGCGCAATGGTGGCCTTCGTCCGCCGCTTGGGTTTGTAGGGCAGATACAGGTCTTCGAGCTCGTTGCGGTCAAGCACGGTTTCGATCCGCGCTTTCAGCTCGTCTGTCAGTTTGCCCTGTTCGCCAATGGACGCAAGGATGGAAGCGCGCCGGTCTTCCAGTTCGCGAAAGTAGGCAAGGTTTTCTTCAATAGCGCGAATCTGCACCTCGTCCAGGTTGCCGGTGGCCTCCTTGCGATAGCGCGCAATAAAGGGAACCGTGCCTCCATCATCAAGCAGTTCAATGACCGAGCAGATTCCGCGAAGCGGAAGGTTAAGTGTTTGAGCGATGTGAGCCAGTGTTGCCGGGGGAAGATTTTTATTCTCTGCCATGGGGGAGTCCTTGTTCATCCTAACGGAGCCCGCGGCATTTGCGAGTCCTCCGGCGTTGTGCAAAACCTGAAGCCGCAACCGGCACGCCGGTCTTTGTGACAGTAATCACGGAACTCCAAAGTAAATCGCTTTAAATGGCATTAGCCGCCAATTCGAGATCGTGAATTTATGGTCGCGGATTCTGCTATCGCGGTGGTAGATTTACTGGGTCCGCAAACCGTTAACTTCCAGGGAAGTGAGAACGCGAATGAAAAAGTCAAAAGTGTCCGTTAAGGCCTCGCAAAAGACTCCGGCCTACAAGAATCCCAAACTGTCATCGGCCAAGCGCGCACAGGATTTGCTGAAGCGCATGACGCTGGAAGAGAAGGCAGCGCAGATGATGTGCATCTGGCAGCAGAAGGCCGACACACTCGTCGACGCCAAAGGCAATTTCGATCTGCAAAAGGCGAAGAAAGCATTTCGCGACCGCCGAGGTCTGGGACAGGTGGGCAGGCCCAGTGATGCCGGCGGCGGCAAAGGCGCGCGCGCCATGGCGGAGCTCACCAACGACATTCAGCACTTCTTCCTTGAGAATTCCCGGCTCGGTATCCCTGTCATTTTCCACGAAGAATGCCTGCATGGACATGCCGCGCCTGAAGGCACCAGCTTTCCGCAGCCAATTGCGTTAGGGTCCACATTCAACCCTGAGCTGGTTGAGTCACTCTTCACCATGACCGCGCTCGAAGCGCGTTCGCGCGGCGCTCATCACGCTCTTACTCCGGTAGTAGACGTGGCTCGCGAGCCGCGCTGGGGGCGCGTGGAAGAAACCTACGGCGAAGATCCGTACCTGGTGTCGCGGCTCGGCATCGCAGCGGTGCGCGGATTCCAGGGTAACCGCAATTTCCGCGACAAGAAGCACGTGCTGGCAACGCTCAAGCACTTTGTCGGTCACGGGCAGCCGGAGTCCGGCATGAATTGCGCGCCAGCCAACGTGTCGATGCGCGTCTTGCGCGAAACGTTTCTTTACACCTTCCGCGAAGCGCTGCGCGAAGCCGGCGCGGTCACGCTCATGGCCTCGTATAACGAGATTGACGGCGTACCCTCCCACGCCAACAAGTGGCTGTTGCGCGATGTACTCCGCAAAGAGTGGGGCTTCAAGGGCTTCATCGTCTCCGACTATTACGCCATATGGGAACTCGGCTACCGGCCCGACACGCACGGGCACTTTGTAGCCAAGGACAAGAAGGAGAGCTGCCGTCTTTCGGTTGAAGCCGGCGTGAATATTGAGCTGCCCGATCCAGATTGCTATCTGCACCTGGTCGAACTCGTAAAGAAAGGCGTGCTCAAGGAGAAGCAGCTCGACGAGATGGTTGAGCCCATGCTCTTCTGGAAGTTCGAGCTGGGCCTGTTCGACGATCCATATTCTGATCCAGACAAGGCCGAGCGCGTAGTTGCAAGTGACGAACATCGCGGTCTGGCCCTGAATGCAGCGCACCAGGCCATCACGCTGCTGAAGAACGAAAACCAGACTGCGCCACTCGACCTGAGCAAAATCAAGACGATTGCGGTCGTCGGCCCCAACGCGGACCGCAGCCTGCTGGGCGGTTACAGTGGCGTTCCAAAGCACGATGTAAGCGTGCTCGCGGGCATCAAGCAAAAGGTAGGCAAGCGCGCCAAGGTGCTCTATAGCGAAGGCTGCAAAATCACCATCGGCGGCTCGTGGAACCAGGATGCAGTCGTGCCGAGCGATCCGGTTGAAGACCGCAAAGCCATTGCCGAGGCCGTAAAGGTTGCCAAAAAAGCCGACGTCATCGTGCTGGCCATCGGCGGCAATGAGCAGACCTCGCGCGAGGCCTGGAACCTGCAGCACATGGGCGACCGCACCAGCCTCGACTTGATCGGCCGTCAGGAAGAGCTGGTCAAAGCCATGGTCGCGTTGGGCAAGCCGGTCATCGTCTTCCTCTTTAACGGAAGGCCGCTCTCAATCAATTATCTGAATGAGAATGTGCCGGTAATTTACGAGTGCTGGTACCTGGGCCAGGAGACCGGACACGCAATCGCCGATGTGCTGTTTGGCGATTACAACCCCGGCGGCAAGCTGCCGATCTCGTTCCCGCGTTCAGCCGGGCATCTGCCGGTGTTCTACAACTACAAGCCTTCGGCACGCCGCGGCTATCTCTTTGACGACGTGTCGCCGCTCTTCGCTTTTGGATACGGCCTTAGCTACACCACATTTGCGCTTGAAAACGCGCGCCTCGCCAAGACGCGCATTGCGAAAAAGGGCTCAACGCAGGTGCTGGTAGATGTAGTGAATTCCGGCAAGCGCGCCGGCTCTGAAGTGGTTCAGTTATACATTCGCGACCTTGTCAGCTCCGTCACTCGTCCAGTGAAAGAACTGAAGGGTTTCAAAAGAGTCTGGCTCGAACCCGGCGAGCGGACCACCGTTGCGCTCGACGTCACGCCCGGCGCGCTGTCCTTCTTTGACGTCAATATGAAGTACGTAGTTGAACCAGGCGACTTTGAAATCATGATCGGCACCTCATCGCGCGATGCCGACCTGAAGAAACTAACGCTTCGCGTAACCAAATAAGCAGCAAGATTCACGACAGCAAGGCCCACGAAAGTTTGAGGCACATATGCGAGAGAAACTTACGTTTGGAGAGAAATTCGGTTACAGCCTGGGCGATCTGGCAGCCAATTTTATTTTTCAGGCCATGCTCGCCCTGCAGCTGGATTTCTACACGCACACCTTCGGCTTGTCGGCGGCACAGGCGGGCACTCTCTTTCTCGTTGTCGGTCTTGGTGTGGCCTTCCTGAACCCGGTGATGGGCATGATCGCCGACCGCACCAGCACTCGTTGGGGAAAATTCCGGCCGTGGCTGCTGTGGACCGCCATACCCTTCGGCATCATTGGCGTCCTCACCTTCACCACTCCGGGCATAAGCCCCTCGGCCAAAATCATCTACGCGTGGACCACGTACATCCTGCTGCGTGTCGTTTATACCGTGAACAATGTGCCGTACGCATCGCTCACGGCCGTAATGACGTCCGATCCCGACGAGCGCACGAGCATTGCATCTTACCGGCAGATCGCCGCTAACTCCGCGGGCTTCATCGTCGCCAGCCTTGCCATTCCCATGGTCAAGTTCTTCGGCCACGGCGATGACGCGCGCGGCTATCAACTCACCATGGGTCTGCTCTCTCTGCTCAGCGTCATCTTCTTCATCGTCGCGTTTTTCGTCACCAAGGAACGCATTCAGCCCGATCCGCAGCAGAAAACTTCGCTCACCCAGGACCTCGCCGACCTCTTCAAAAACCGTCCCTGGATCATGCTCTTTCTCACCACGCTGTTTTATTTCACAGCCATCGTGGTGCGTGGCAACGTAATGCTGCCTTACTTCCGCTTCGTTGCGCGCAACGTAGACCTGTTCGCGTGGTTTAACGGATTCGGCCTGGTCGCGCTGCTCATCGGCGTCGCCTGCTCCACGGCGGTCGCCACACGCATGGGCAAGCGTCAACTCTTTATCGCCAGCATGACGCTCACGGGCATCTTCAATATCCTGCTGTACGTTATCCCCACAAATGCCACCTCCATCATCATCGGAACAGAAGTGCTTCGCCAGTTCTCCTATGGATTGTCCGGGCCGATTATCTGGGCAATGATGGGCGATGTGGCAGATTACGGCGAGTGGAAGACGGGTCGCCGCGCCAGTGGCACAGTGACTGCCGCGGTTGTCTTCGCGCTTTGGGCGGGCCTGGCTCTCGGCGGAGCCATTGCCGGCTGGCTCTTCGCGTACTATGGATTTGTTTCAGGGTCAGACGTGCAGACGGCGCAAGCTCAATCCGGCATCCTGTTAACCGCAAGCGTCTACGCAGGGCTGGCTTTCTTTGCGGCGGCGGCGGGCATGGTCTTCTATCCCATCAGCCGCGAAATGAATCGCCAGATTGCCGACGAACTAATTGCCCGGCGCAGCAAATTCTCGGCGTCCTGAAATTCGAAGCAGACTTGAGATCGCGCCGCATGTAATCCATGCGGCGCGTCTTTTTGATAGCGGATAGGGAGGGAGCAGCAGCCTTCAGGCTGCTGAAATCATCGCTGGAGTGCAATGAGGCCTTCAGGCCCGTACGCTCCAACGCCTTGAGATCCTCATCTTCGGTGGTAGAGCACGACGTCAATCACTGCAGTCGACGGTTAGCCTGACGAGCCAGCAAAGCGTAATTTTCTGTATGCCGGTTTCAAGCGCGCGTGTGATAGTCCGACCATGCCGCTTGCAGCATAGCCGCGGCCTTCTTAGCGGGAACTTTGCGTGTGGGATCCGCCTTCTGGTTTTTGTAAAGAACCCACGCAGTGAAGACACCAGAAACTCCTAAAATATATAAAGCCAGTCGAGACATGCTCCTTCTCCTCCACATTCCCGACTTCGATGCTCAATTTGCGAAGTGAGATGCAGCTGCTTGAAATATGTTTGCTGCGCATCTGTGCGGCGTGTTTTTTGGCTGCGGCTACGGGCGATACGGGCCGCCTGGCACGCCCCATCCCCACTTGGGCATAGGTGTCGCTGCATCGAGCGCAACGCCATTTGGCAGCGCAGCATTCACCACCGCAAGCCTCGATCCCCATTCCAGATATGCCACCAGTGC
>Ga0075522_10003786_pt1 | contig 10989 bp, 8 predicted proteins | sample NGEPerA_FD_74796 | JGI IMG/M metagenome (GOLD analysis project Ga0075522, IMG submission 74796) | Arctic peat soil microbial communities from the Barrow Environmental Observatory site, Barrow, Alaska, USA - NGEE PermafrostL2-A | ecosystem: Environmental > Terrestrial > Soil > Wetlands > Peat ... | reverse complement strand
TTGTGGAACGATCGCGTCCTCGAATTGCTGCGCTTACCGCAAGACGCCGTCACGGCCGATTTGCCGATAGCGGCGATCGTCGCGTTCATCCGCCGCCAGCAGGGCCTGCCGCCCGGCGAGGTGCCCCACGCCGTCGCCGCGCGCCTGCGGGATTTCACCAAGGATCACGCCGTGACGCTGCCGCCCGGGAATTTCGGCGGGCGTACCATCGAGCGCCGCCGCCGCGGCCTGCCCGATGGCGGCTTGGTGTTGACCTATACCGATCTCACCGAGACCAAGCGCCATGAACGCGAGATCGCGGAAAAAAGCGCGCTGCTGACCGCGACGCTCGAAAGCATGGATCAGGGCATCATGGTGATCGATGCCGCGCGCAACATTCGCATGTGGAACAGCCGGGTCATCGAGCAGCACGCGCTGCCCCAGGATTTTTTGAAGGTCGGCATGCCGGCGGCCGAAATCATCCTGCAACTCGCCCGCCAGGGCGAGTATGGCGCGGGCGATCCCCGCCGGATCGGCGCGGCGCGCCTGACGGAACTCGCCGCCGAACGCGGCTTCGTCTTCGAGCGCCGCCATCTCAGCGGCAACATCATCGAGCGGCGCCGCCGGCCGATGCCGGACGGCGGCACGGTGCTGACCTATACCGACATCACCGACCTAAGCGAGCGCGAACGCGCGCTGGAGGATCAAAGCACCCTCCTGGCGGCGACGCTGGACAATATGGACCAGGGGATGCTGGTGCTCGACGCCGATCTCAAGGTCCGCGCCTGGAATGGGCGTATTGTCGAGGTGCTGAACCTGCCCCCGGATTTCGTCAAGCCAGGCTTGCCGATGGGCGACATCGTCGGCTTCGTCAGCTTGCGGGCCGGCCGCGCGGCCGACGGCTTGCGGGAACATGTCGAGGCTCGGCTCGGCGAATTTCGCGCGGGCGGCGCGCGGATTATGCGCGGCATCGGGTTCGCGGGACAGGTGGTCGAGCGCCGCAGCCGCCCGATGCCCGATGGCGGCCTCGTCGTCACCTTCAGCGATATCACCGAACTGACCCTGCGCGAGCGCGCGCTCGAGGAAAAAAGCGCGCATCTCACCGCGACCCTGGCCAGCATGGATCAGGGCATGCTGGTGTTCGGCCCGGACGGGCGGATTCAAACCTGGAACAACCGCGCGATCGAGCTCTTGAACATGCCGGCGAATTTCATCCAGGTCGGCATGCCGACCGCCGACTTCATCCGTATCCTCACCACGCGGACGGGCGGCCCGCCGGACACCGTGGAACAGAATATCGCCACTTATATCGACGAGTTCCGTCGCGGCGGCGTGCGGGTGTTCGCCGGCGCCGAACTGGGTGGCCGCGTTATCGAGCGGCGGACGCGTCAGATGCCCGATGGCGGGCTGGTCCTGACCTATAGCGATGTCACCGAACGCAAGCGCCGCGAGGATGTCATTGCCGAGAACAGCGCGCTGCTCGGCGCGACCCTCGACAATATGGATCAGGGCCTGATCGTCATCGACGCCGCGCACCGTGCCAAATTGTGGAACAACCGGCTGATCGAGATGTTCGAGCTGCCCCCCGATGTCATGCGGGTCGGCCGGCCGTTCGCCGAAATTCTGCGCTATTTCATCGAGAGCGCCGGCACGCCGCCGGATCAGCTCGAGGCCCGCCTGGCGGAGCGGCTGGTGGAGTTGGAGGGCGAGCCGAGGCCGCTACTCGACCGCCATCGCCCCGACGGCCGGGTCATCGAGCGCCGCCGCCGCGTCATGCCGTTCGGCGGCTCGGTCATCACCTATGGCGATGTCACCGCGCGCAAACGCGGCGAGGCGGCCTTGCAGCGCGCCAAGGAAGACGCCGAGATCGCCAGCCGCAGCAAGACCGAGTTCCTCGCCAATATGAGTCACGAGCTGCGCACGCCGCTGAATGCGATCATCGGCTTTTCCGACATTATGGTGCGCGAGCTGTTCGGCCCGATCGGCCAGCAGCGCTATGCCGAATATGCCCGCGATATTCATGACAGCGGCCAGCATCTCCTGAGCCTGATCAACGATGTGCTGGACATCGCCAAGATCGAGGTCAACAAGGTCGAGCTGGCGGAAGAGCTGGTGGACGTGCCGGAGGTGATCGATTCCTGCCTGCGCCTGATGCGCGACCGCGCGATCGCCGCCGGCGTCACGATCGAGGTCGCGATGCCGGAACGGCTGCCCGATCTCAACGCCGACGATCGCCGGCTGAAACAGATCCTGCTCAATCTGGTGTCGAACGCCGTGAAATTCACGCCGCCCGGCGGCAAGGTCATTATCCGGGTCGAAGCCGACGACACCGGCTTCCGCTTCGTCGTGGCGGATACCGGCATCGGCATCGCCAAGGCCGATATCGCGACCGCGCTGACCCCCTTCGGCCAGATCGACAGCTCGCTCTCGCGCCGCTATGAGGGCACTGGCCTCGGCTTGCCGCTGGCACGCTCGATGGCGGAGCTGCATGGTGGCCGGCTCGATATCGAAAGCGAGCCCGGTAGCGGCACCACCGTCACCGTATCGCTACCCGCCTCCCGCACGCATTAAGGGCGTGGCGTGGCGCCGTCACATCCGGTCGCGCAGCCGGGTCAGCGCCGCATTGAGCTGATTATCCTTGTCGGTGGCGATCAGCTTGGTATCGATCGCGATGTCCTCGCTGGCTTCCGACGGCTTGGCGAGACCGGTCTTGACGTCGGTGTCGTTCTTGAGGGCGCCCGGCAGGTTGACCTCATGCACGATCTCGCCGTGAATGTCGGCGGCCTCCTTGTTCGGCAGCACCACCAGGTCCGGCACGATACCGTCGCCTTGGATCGATCGGCCGGAGGGTGTGTAGTAGCGCGCCGTGGTCAGCCGCAGCGCGCCCGATCCTTCCAGCGGGATGATGGTCTGGACCGACCCCTTGCCGAAGCTGCGCGTGCCAAGGAGGGTCGCGCGCTTGCGGTCCTGGAGGGCGCCGGCGACGATCTCCGAGGCCGAAGCGGAGGCGCCATTGATCAGCACGATCACGCGGATACCCTTCAGCTTGTCGCCGTCGGGCGGCGCCCGATAGCTTTCATCATCGTCCTGATGGCGGCCGCGCGTTGTCACCACCGGCCCGTCATTGAGGAAATCGCCGGCGACCCGCACGGCGGTATCGAGGAGCCCGCCCGGATCGTTCCGCAGATCGAGCACGAAGCCCGCCAGCGGCGGCCCTCCGGCCTGGCGGCGAAGCTGGTCGAGCGCGCCCAGAAACTCGCTATCGGTATGCTCGCCGAAGCTGACGATACGGACATAGCCGATGCGCCCCGGCTCGAGCTTCGATTTCACCGACGCGACGCGGATGACGGCGCGCGTCAGGGTCACGTCGAACGGGCGCGCATTGCGCCGCTCGATGGTGATCCGCACCGCGCTGCCGGCGGGGCCGCGCAATTTATCGACCGCGTCGCGCAGCGTCATGCCGTCGGTCGGCTGGCCGCCGATGCGGGCGATGATGTCGCCGGCGCGCAAGCCCGCGTTGGCGGCGGGCGTATCGTCGATCGGCGAGATGACGCGGAGCTGGCTGTCCTCGCGGTTGATCTCGATGCCGATGCCGGCGAACTCGCCTTCGCTGTCGGAAATCAGCTCCTGGTATTCGGACTCATCGAGATAGTCGGAATGGGGATCGAGCCCCGCCAGCATGCCCTTCAGCCCGTCCACCACCAGCTTGTTGGGCTTCACCGGCACGACATAATCGGCCTCGACCCGGTCCATCACCCGCTTCACGAGGGCGAGATCGGGCGAGGCGGCGCCGGCCTTGCCGCCGGCGGACATCTCGGCCGGGGTGCACGCGGCGAGGGCGAGGAACAGGGAAGCCGCGAGGGCGGGCAGGGCGCGACGTGACCGCGACGGCCCGGCCTTCGCGCTTGACGGGGCATCGGATTTCGATCGAGATTTCGGCAGGAACATCAGGACACCGCGCTATTTTGCGTATCGATACCACGGAAGCGCGGCGATCCGCATCATGAAGCATAGGAGCAGAAATGCCGCCCTCGCAACAAGGCGTGATTGTCGCACCCGCCGCGCGGGGCGTCGGGCGGCGGCGATGCCCGCGATGGTGTGGCGCTTATCCGGCGGGGTGCTGGTTGATCAGCAGCCAGTACATGCCGATCTGGTTGACGGCGCGATTGAATTGCTCGAAATCCACCGGCTTCACGATGTAGGAATTGGCGCCGAGCTTATAGGTCTCGTGCAGGTCGCGGTCCTCCCGCGACGAGGTCAGCACCACGACCGGAATGCCGCGGGTGCGCGGATCGCTTTTGACTTTTTCCAGGACCTCGGCGCCGTTGACCTTGGGCAGCTTCAGATCGAGCAGCATCACCACCGGCGGCGCTTCCATGTTGGGCCGGCCGTCGGGGCCGTTGCCGAACAGATAGTCGAGCGCCTCGGCGCCGTCGCGCAGCACCCGGATCGGGTTGGTGAAGTTGCTTTTGCGCAGCGCGCGCACCGTCAGCTCGACATCGTCGGGATTGTCCTCGACCAGCATGATCTCGACAGCTTTCACGGCGCGGGCTCCCCCAAGGTGAAGCAGAAGGTGGCGCCGGCATTGGGCCGGGCGGTGGCCCAGATCGCGCCGCCATGGCGATGGACGATGCGCTGGGCGGTGGCGAGGCCGATTCCGGTGCCGTCGCAATCCTCGGCGCGATGCAGGCGCTGAAACACCCCGAACAGCTTGCCGGCATAGGCCATGTCGAAGCCGACGCCGTTATCGGCGACGACATACACGGTGCGGCCGTTCTCGATCCGGCTGCCGATCTCGAGCCGCGCCGCCGGCGTCTCGCGGGTGAACTTCACCGAATTGTCGATCAGCGCGGCATAGAGCCGGGTCAGCAGGCCGGGGTCGGCGACGCACATCGGCAGCGCGCCGATGACGATGGCGAGGTCGCGGCCGGCGCGGGCGGCGGCGCCATCGTCGAGCAAGCGGCGCACGATCGCGGCGGGATCGACGTTGCGGGTGGCCAGCGGCTGGCGCGACAGGCGCGAATAGGCCAGCAGCCCGTCCATCAGCGCGCCCATGCGCACCGCGTTCCGCCGCACGATGCCGAGCAGCCGCGCCGCTTCGGGCTCCAGCCCCTGGGGAAAATCCTCAATGAGGGCGCGCGAGAACCCGTCGATGGCGCGTAGCGGCGCGCGCAGATCATGCGCCACGGTATAGGCGAAGGCGTCGAGCTCGGCATGGGCGGCGCCGATATCCTTGGCGGCCTGGTCGAGGCGGCGATCAAGATCGTCGTGCATCGCGGCGGCGAGGCGGCGGTCGCGGCGCCGCGCGGCGATCGCCCAGACGAGGCTGGCGCCGGCGAACAGCGCGACGGTCCAGGCCCCGACCATGCCGCCGGACATCGCGCTCAATCGCCCAGCGCGCGGGTGATATTGGTGGCGAGCTCGGCCGGATCATAGGGTTTCTGCAGCACCCTGATGTCGGGGTCGAGCGTGGCGCGGCGCAACACGTCCTTGGCGGGGAAGCCCGAGGTCAGCAAAATCTTCAGGCGCGGCCGCTGCCGGCGGGCCGCGGCCGCCAGCTCGTACCCGGTCATGCCGTTGGGCATCGCGACATCGCTGAACAGCAATTCGATCTCGGGCGCCACCGCCAGCGCCGCCAGCGCCTCGGCGCCGTCGGCCGCCTCGATGACGCGATGGCCGAGGCTGCGCGCCACCGCCACCAGAAAGCCGCGCACCGCGCGATCGTCATCGACCACCAGGACCGTCGTCGGGCGCGCCGCCATTTGCACCGGCAGGCGTTCGGCCGCCGGCTCGTCGAGCTTGGCGGCGAGCGCGCTGGGCAGGCATAGATTGATGGTGGTGCCGCGCCCCGGCTTGCTGTCGATCGCGATCTGGCCGCCGGACTGGCGCACGAAGCCATAGACCATGCTGAGGCCGAGGCCGGTGCCCTTGCCGACCTCCTTGGTGGTGAAGAACGGCTCGATGGCGCGGGCCGACACCTCGGCCGGCATGCCGGTGCCGGTATCGGCGACGGCGAGCCGCACGAAGGCGCCGGCATAGGCCTCGAGCGGCGATTTCACCCGCTCGGCGATGATGGTGATGGTGCCGCCATCGGGCATGGCGTCACGCGAATTGATGACCAGGTTCAGCACCACGGTCGATAATTGGCTGGGGTCGATCCGCACCGCCGGCAGATCGGGCTCGACGGCGAAGTCGAGCGCGATGCCGGGGCCGAGCGGCTGGCGCAGCAAGGCCGCGGCCTCGCGCAGATATTTGCCGAGATCGATTTCGCGCACCTGCAGGGGCTGCTGGCGGGCGAAGGCCAGGAGGCGCTTCGTCAGTTCGGCGCCGCTGCGCCCGGCGGTGTGGATGCTGTCGACCAGTTCGGTCAGGTCGGGATCGTCGGTCATTGCCTCCTGCAACAGGCCGCTATTGCCGAGGATCACCGTCAGCAGATTGTTGAAATCATGGGCGATGCCGCCGGTCAGCTGGCCGATCGCCTCCATCTTCAGCGCCTGGTGAAGCTGGGCCTCGGTCTCTTTGCGCTGGCCGATATCGACGACGATGCCGGCTAGCACCGGCGGCCGGTCCTCGGGCTTGAAGCGGCGGGCGCGCGCCCAGATCCAATGGGCGCTGCCATCGGGCCAGGTCACCCGAACCTCGAGGTCGAGCTCGGCGCCGAGATCGAGGGCGCGGCGCATCGCCTCGGTGAAGCGCGCGCGGTCGTCGGGCGCGATCTGCGCCATGGCGTCGTCATAGCTCCAGCTTGACGGCGCCGCCACGTGGCCGAACAGGCGGAAGAAGCGGATGGAGGGGCGGAAGGCATTGCTGGCGAGGTCGATCTCCCATTCGCCGATATGGGCGGATTCGAGCGCGAATTCGCGCATCTGTTCCAATTCGCGGATGGCGGCCTCGGCGCTACGCGTCTGGCGGCGGGCCTCGGCCTGTTCCAGCTCGCGCGCGATCGCCGGGACCAGCCGCGCGACATTGCCCTTCATGACATAATCCTTGGCGCCGGCGCGCATCGCGGCCACCGCCTCCTCTTCGCCGATGCCGCCGGAAAAGATGATGAAGGGTAGGTCGAGATGATGCTGGCGCAGGACTTCAAGCGCGCTGAACGAGGTCATGCCCGGCATCGAATGATCGGATACGACGAGGTCCCATTCGCGCTTTTCCAGCGCCGACGACATGCCGGCCAGCGTCTCGACCCGCTGCATGGTGACGTCATAGCCGGCGCGGCGCAGCTCGAGATTGAGCAATTCCGCGTCGTCGGGCGCATCCTCGATGACGAGGAGACGTAGAGGGACCGCATTCATTCGACACCGACCTCCCGGTTGGGGTGGGCGGACCGCCCGCGGGTGTCACCGCCGGCGTGGCCGCGTCGCGGGCGCCGCCGCCATTTGCCGCGCCAATCAATCGCGGTAACACTACCTTTGCAAGAATTAATAAGTTAATAAAGCAACTTAAGATACATAAGGATACTCTACGGCCGGATGTTGATCCGGCCTCTCAAGCATTGTTAGCGGTGCGTGATGATGCAGTGCACAAAAGGAGAGCTTGACCCCGCCATTGGCGAGGCGCAGCCTCGCGGCCTCGCATTGCCGGAGTCAGCGCCCCCCGTGGATACGAATTCGGTTTCCACACCCACGCCCAAGCCGCGCGTCAGTCCCGTCGAGCTACGCCTGCGCAAGGCCGGCGTGCCGATTGTCTGCCTGACTGCCTATTCGGCGCAGATGGCGCGCACCATCGACGCGGCGGTCGATCTGATCCTGGTGGGCGATTCCCTCGGCATGGTGCTCTACGGTTTCGAGACCACGGTTCCCGTTACCCTGGAAATGATGATCCGGCACGGGGCCGCCGTGACCCGCGGCGCGCGGCATGCCTGCGTCATTCTCGATCTGCCGTTCGGCACCTATCAGGAAAGCCCGGTGCAGGCCTATCGCAACGCCGCGCGCGCCATCGCCGAAAGCGGCGTCGCCGGGGTCAAGATCGAGGGCGGCGAGATCATGGCGGAGACCATCCGCTTTCTGGTCGAGCGCGGGATCCCGGTGCTGGGGCATATCGGCCTGCAGCCACAGACCGCCAACACCGTCACCACCGGCGGCTTTCGCGCCCAGGGCCGCAGCGAAGAGGATCAGGCGCGCATTCTCGCCGACGCGCGCGCGGTCGCGGCGGCCGGCGCGTTCGCCGTGGTGATCGAGGGCGTGACCGAGACGCTGGCGCGCACCGTGACCGAAGCGATCGAGATTCCGACCATCGGCATCGGCGCCTCGGCGCATTGCGATGGGCAGATTCTAGTGACCGACGATGCGATCGGCCTCTTCACCGAATTCAAGCCGCGCTTCGTCAAGCGCTATGCCGAGCTGGCGCCGCAGATCGCGGCGGCGGCGGAGGAATATGCCGAGGATGTCCGCGCCCGCCGCTTCCCCGGCCCGGAACACACCTACGGCGCGACGAAGAAGTAGTTCTCAGTCTTCAGTTATAAGTCGTCAGTTTTAAATTCCCTCTCCCCCATTTGGGGGAGAGGGTAGGGTGAGGGGGCGGTGCCGCTCGGCGCGTGCGTACCAGATTTTCCGCGAATGCGATTCCTTGGCCGCGCCCGACACCGTCACAGCGACAAGAAGCCGAGCCAGTTCGGGCCGCCGACCTGGGGGGCGTCGCCGCTGGGCGTATAGCCTTTGCCCTCCATGCACCCGTTCAGGATATTGTCGCTGAGCCGCGCATCGTTCGACGCGTCGCTGGCGAGGTGGGTTTCGCTGGATTGGTTTTGCTGCCAGTCCCGATCGCGGCCCGCCGCGATGTCGGTATCGATATTGACGTCGCGGGCGATGTCGTGCTGGGCCTGGGCGCGGCATTGGGCGTAGTCGGCGGAGATTTGCTCCGGCGGCGCGCCCTCCTTGCTCCACCGCCCGCCACCGGCGCAGCCGACCAGGAGGAGGCTCGACAGCGTCAGCGCCATCGTCACTGGAATTGCCCCGCGCATGCCTCGTCTCCCCCTGTGTTGGCCTTGGCTAGAACCGCCCGGCTTGAAAATCCAATGCCGCCTGACGAATTTCCTGCGGCGTATTCATCACGAACGGACCATAGCGCGCCACCGGTTCGTTGAGCGGCCGGCCCGCGACCAGCAGCACCCGTGCCGCGCCGCCCGCCGCCGCGATTCGCACGCTATCGCCGGCGCCGAGCACCGCGAGATTACCATGCGCGACGCGCGTCGGGGACTCGCCCACGGTGATATCGCCCATGAAAGGGTAAAGAAAGACGGCATGGCTCGCCGCCAGCGGCAGCGTGAAGGTGCCGTCGGCGGGCAAGGCGATGTCCAGCATCACTGGTGCCGTGGCGATGCCGTTGATCGGGCCGGTGACGCCTGCCACGATGCCGGCGATCACCTTCGCGGTCACGCCGCCGGGCAGCGACGCCGTCGGAATCTCGGCCGGCGCTATCTCCTGATAGCGCGGCGCCGTCATCTTGTCCTTGGCCGGCAGGTTGACCCAGAGCTGAAAGCCCCACATCAGCCCGTCTTCTTGTTCCGGCATTTCGGAATGGACGATGCCGCGCCCGGCGGTCATCCATTGCACGCTGCCGGCATCGAGGCGCCCTTCATGGCCCTTATTGTCGGCATGGCGCATCCGCCCCGCCAGCATATAGGTCACGGTCTCGAAGCCGCGATGCGGATGCTCGGGGAAGCCGGCGATGTAGTCGGCGGCTTCGTCCGAACGGAATTCGTCCAGCATCAGGAAGGGATCGACCTGATCCAGTTGCGGCGTGCCGATGAGGCGGTTGAGCTTCACGCCGGCGCCGTCGCTGACCGGAACGCCGCGCACCTGGCGGGCCACCGGCCGGGGGGTCAGAGTCGATCCATCCATGTCCTGGCTCCTTGGTATCTACTTCTGTTGAAGGGCGCGGCCCCGCACCAGCGCATCCGCCGTCTCGGCGACGAACTTGCCCTGATAGCGGCCGATTTCCTTCTCGTTCTCGCTGACGGCCTTCGGCTTTTGCTGGGTGCCGGCGACAATGCCGGCGCCATAGGGCGAGCCGCCGCTGATCTCATCGACGTTGCTGACCGCCGGGCTGACGAAGCCGATCGGCACGATGATCATGCCGAGATGCTGTACCACGGTCTGAAAGCTCAACACCGCCGGGTCCTGGCCGCCATGCTGGGTATTGGCCGAGGTGAAAAAGCTGGCGAGTTTGCCGACCATCGCGCCGGTGAACCACAGCGAGCCGGTCTGGTCGAGGAAATGCTTCATCGCGCCGGCCATCATGCCATAGCGGGTGGCGGTGCCGAAAATCACCGCGTCGTAATCCTTCAATTCCTCGGGCTTGGCCTCCGGCGCGACGAATTCGGTCTTCTGATAGCGCGCCTTGGCTTCTTCCTCGGTGTATAATTCCTTGACGCGCTTCAACGTCACTTCGGTGCCGGGCACCGACTTGGCACCCTCGACGACCGCCTGGGCGAGCGTCTCGACATGCCCGTAAGCGCCATAATACAGCACCAATATCTTCGCCATGATCGTATTTCCCCCATCGGGTGGTTGTGAGATGCCCGATTGATTACTGGATTGCGGGGTAAATGGGAATGAGCGAGCATGACCGGAACGGTCAAAGAAGCGTGTCCGCCATGCGGCGGCAAGGGTTGAAGAGGTCGATGCTGCGCTCTGCGAAAATTTTGATCCTGCTAGCCGCACTTATGCCGGTTGCCGCCGTGGCCGCGCCCGCGCCGGTTGCGGTTCCGGGCGGCAACGTCCAGGGCGTGGTGGCGGACGATGTGCTTCATTATTTGGGCATTCCCTTCGCGGCGCCGCCGGTCGGCGATCTGCGCTGGCGCGCCCCGCAACCGCCGACACGGTGGGCGGGCATGCTGGTCGCCGACAAACTCGGTCACGATTGCATGCAGAATCCGCTGCCTGGCTCCTACGGGCGGTTCCCCGAGCCGCCGCGCTCGGAAGATTGCCTCTATCTCAATATCTGGGAGCCCGCATCCGCCGCGCCCGGCGCCAAGCTGCCGGTGATGGTGTGGATCTATGGCGGCGG
>Ga0075522_10003784_pt1 | contig 10993 bp, 10 predicted proteins | sample NGEPerA_FD_74796 | JGI IMG/M metagenome (GOLD analysis project Ga0075522, IMG submission 74796) | Arctic peat soil microbial communities from the Barrow Environmental Observatory site, Barrow, Alaska, USA - NGEE PermafrostL2-A | ecosystem: Environmental > Terrestrial > Soil > Wetlands > Peat ... | reverse complement strand
TCACGCGGCTGCAGCCACGCGTGTCCGAGCCACTCCGCCTCGGGGCGCGCGATCACGCGCGCCTGCCGGTAGGCATGATCGTTGCCAAGCACGGTGCTGGCCCGCCGCGCGCCGGAGTCGGTGCGTTCGACGACAAGCGTGAGGTCCGCGCGTCCCGACGCTCCGCCGAGATGCAGCGGCAGCAGTAGGTGGATGCTCCCGCGGTAGTACTGGGCCACGGCGAGCCTGTAGTTGCGGCGGATGCGATCGGGAAGCTCACGCAGCGCGCCCTCGAACACCTGCCTGGCCAGCTCCGGGTCGGATCGTAGGCGCTCCGGGAAGCGGTCGAGATGGTCGACCAGGATGTGTTTGGTGTCGACCCGCATGCTCGCGACCTCCGCCGGCGTGATCGTCAGGAGCAGAGGATCGCTCAGGTAGTCCGCGGGGGAAGGCAGCTCCGCGATGTCGCGCATCGGGCCCTCGTCGTCGGTGAGGAACCCCCGCCACCACCATTTGCGCGGATCGTCGCTCGCGTGATGCTCGTCAAACAGGGCATAGATCGGCCTGCCCAGCTCATCGACCAGGCCCGTGTCGAAGATCGCGTACGCCCGGCCGCTCGCCGTCGCGCCTTCGAGGATCGTCGGAGCACCCAGGCGCCGCTCCGCGAGCAGGCGTTCGAACGTGGCTTCGAGGTAGCGACGTAGGATCGCGTACGGAGCGCGCTCCGCGGCGTACTCGTGGTGGTAGCCCCACTCCTCCGGCGCGGCCTTCTTCGCGAGTGGCGTCAGCCAATGGCTGGAGTCATGGGGGAACTGCGCGAACCTGTGGAGCGCGGGTCGCGGATTCCCGAGCTTGACGGCCCGGGCGACCGGGTCCGGACCGGACCGCGTGTCGCACTCGCCGAGCGTGAAGAAAACCTGATCGCCGGGCTCGAGTGAGGGGTAGTCCCCCTCCAGCACCTCCGAGCGGTGCAGAAAGCAGCGCGTACCGTCATCGGCGACGATCGACCCATGCCCGAGCATGAACGAATACTCGCCCACGGCACCTCGCTGGCGGCTCTGTGCGGGCAGCACCCGGATCGCCCGCTGGCGATCCCGCCGCTCGGAGGACGCACCATCGAAGCGCGACTCGCCGGGGGCGGCCTCATACAGCACGCGCTCGCCCTTCGCCAGATGAGGGAGCGATTCGGCGAAGCCCTCCAGGGCCCTCACGCTCGCCCATACGTCCGGCTCGCCAGGCTCGTCAGGCCGGATGAACCCATACTCATTGTGCATCTGCCAGAACGTCACGGTACCGGCGCGCAGCGGGCCGTCCACGCCGCCGGAAGGCGTCTCCCGCTCGATGACGACTGATGCCGGCGCAGCGGCGTCCCCGGCGCGCTCCGCCACCGCCTCGGGTTTCGCTGTGTCCTCGACCGCCTCGCGCGCAACCGCGGCCGGGGTCGCTGGCGCTGCCGGAGCCCGCTCGGGAATGTCCACCATGGGGCCGCCGGCGGGCGCTTGGTTGCCCTCCTCATCTTCGAAGAACTCCACGGTCCCATCATGAGTTCGCCAGCGCAACATCTTCGATCAAGTCGCCCGCTCGCCATGTACAGCGATGCCACTCTCATGGGACAGTCCCGTCAGATGGCCGCATACAAACCACATGATGCAGACAATACACCGCACTTGCAGACAATACGCTGCATAAATGCACCACGCGCCGCATCGGCGCCATCCGCCAAACGGTCTCGCCGGGATGCTCTGTGATCAAGATCACAGATAAGCCTCTCTCCCCCGGGCATCATGATGAATGACCCGAAGCACAGAAGCACAGCAGCATCCCTCCTCCCCGAAACGGCCCGCTTCCCCTGCGGGTCGTTTCATTTAACGGGTGCCTACGCGCCCACGGTGGCGGAGTGACGGTCGAGGATCGCCGCCAGCACCCGCTCGGCGATTCGCTTGCCCGTGTAGCCGATCTCCTCGTGCAGGAGCGCCGGCTTGCCGTGCGTCACGTAGCGGTCGGGCAACCCCACCCGCATGATCCGGACCCCGCCCGCTCCTCCGCTCACCCCGGTCGTGCCTGTCTCGTTCAAGGTCTCCCACACGGCGGTGCCGAAGCCGCCCGCGAGCACGCCCTCCTCGATGCACACCAGCAGATCGTGCTCCGCCGCGAGCTGCGCCATCAGGCCCGCGTCGATCGGCTTTGCGAAGCGGGCGTCGGCGACCGTCACCGCGATCTCGTGCTTCGCCAGCTCCGCGGCGGCCTCCAGCGCCTTGCCGACACCACTGCCGTAGCCGATCAGCGCCACGCGCCCACCCGCGGGGACGCCCGCGTCGGGTGGGTCGGGAGCGATCAAGATCTCGCCCGTGCCGATCTCGATCGCCCGCGGCCGCTCCGGGAGCGCCGTGCCCGTGCCCTCCCCGCGTGGATAGCGCAGCGCGATCGGGCCGTCGTCGTAGAGGAGCGCGGTGTGCAGCATGTCCACGAGCATCGCCTCGTCGCGCGGCGCCATCAGCACGATGTTCGGCAGGCAGCGCATGTAGGCGATATCGAAGACGCCGTGATGCGTCGGCCCGTCGTCGCCGACCAGCCCGGCGCGGTCGAGCGCGAACACGACGTTCAGCTTCTGCAGGCACACGTCGTGCACGATCTGGTCGTAGGCACGCTGGAGGAACGTGGAGTAGATCGCCGCCACCGGCTTGATCCCCTGTAGCGCCAGCCCGGCCGCGAACAGGATCGCCTGCTGCTCCGCGATCCCCACGTCGAAGTAACGATCGGGGAGCGCCTTCTGCAGGATGTTCAGCCCGGTGCCCGAGTTCATCGCGGCGGTGATCCCCACCACGCGCTCGTCGCGTTCGCACTCCCTCACGAGCGCCTCGCCGAACACCTGCGTGTACTGCGGCGGCTTTGCGATGGGCTCGGCCGTGGCGCCGAGGGCCGAGGTCGAGGGCGCGGGGACGGGGGCAGGACGAGTCGGGACGCCGTTGAGGATCGACTTCGGCTTGGCCGCGTGCCATTGCTCCATGCCCTCCAGCCCGCCGTCCTCGGCCGGCGCGAACCCCTTGCCCTTGACGGTCGCCACGTGCACCACCACGGGACGTTCGGCCGCCAGCGCCTCCCCCAGGGCCTCTCGGAGCGCGCGTACGTCGTGACCGTCGACGACACCCATATATGCCCAGTTGAGCTCCTCCCACCACAGGCCGGGCGCCCAGAACGCCTTGATCGACTCCTTCAGCTGGGGGCCGATCCGCTCGAATTTGGCGCCGATCCCACCGGGCAGGCGTGTCAACCCGCCCTCGACGCCCTCCCGCGCGTGCCACAGCTTGGGATTCAGCCGTACCCGGTTGAAGTACCTGGAGAGCGCTCCCACGTTCGGCGCGATCGACATGCCGTTGTCGTTCAGCACCACCACGATCGGCGTGCCCAGCCCGCCGGCTTGCCCGATCGCCTCGAAGGCCACCCCGCCGGTCATCGCGCCGTCGCCGATCACGGCCACGACCTTCCCCTCGTCTGAAGAGCGAGGGGTCCGGCTTGCCGACCCTTGGCCGGCTGCGCCACCCTCGTAGCGCCCCGCGTGGCGCATCCCCTCCTTGATGCCCACCGCATACCCGATCGAGGTCGAGGCGTGCCCGGCGCCCATGATGTCGTGCGGAGACTCCTCGATCGAGCAGAACGGCGCGAGTCCCTCGTACTGACGGATCGTGCTCAGCTGCTCGCGCCGACCCGTGAGGATCTTGTGGGGATAGGCCTGGTGACCGACGTCCCAGAGGATCTTGTCGCGCGGGCTCTCCAGCAGCGAGTGCAGCGCCACCGCCAGCTCGCAGGTGCCGAGGTTGGCGCCGAAGTGCCCGCCGATCTCTCCGACGGTATCGATGATGTGCTCGCGCACCTCTTGGGCCAGCTCGGCCAACTGCTCGTCGGTTAATCCGTGCAGGTCCTCCGGACCGTCGATCCCCGCGAGAAGGTGCTTCCGTGGCTCTTGCTTATCTGCGCTCATGATGTCCGTGTGTAGATGAAATCGGTGATCTGCTCGAGCTCGTCGGTCGCGTCGGGTGGGTCCATCTCCGCGCCGGCCGCCGCCAGCGCCGCTCGCGCCATCCGATGGGATTCCGCCGCCAGCTCCCTGGCTCGATCGATTCCGAACTCACTCACATATGTGCGCTTTCCGTGACGCTCGTCGCTACCTCGCGGCTTGCCCAGTGCGTCGTCGGTGCCGGTCACGTCGAGGATGTCGTCGACGATCTGGAACAACACACCCAGCTCGGCGGCGAAACGGCGAAACTGAATTGTCGCAGGTCCATCCTGGATTCCTCCCAACAGTAGTACGCACAGCACCGACGCCCCGATCAAACGGCCCGTCTTCAGCTCGTGCAGGCGCCGCAGCGCCTCGGGCCCGCTCGGAGTGTGGGAGCTCACGTCGGCGTACTGGCCGCCGACCATCCCGCTCACACCCGTCGCCGCCGCCAGCTCGGCGGCCGCCAGAAGGACCCGCTCGGGCGGCGAGCGTTGGCTGCTCAGGAGATGATGGAACGCCTCGGCGTACAGCCCGTCACCCGCGAGGATCGCGACGTCCTCGCCGAACTTCACGTGGCAGGTGGGCTGGCCGCGGCGCAGCGCGTCGTCGTCCATCGCCGGTAGGTCGTCGTGGATCAGCGAGTAGGTGTGGATCAGCTCGATCGCGCCCGCCAGCGGCAGCACCTGGCGCCGCTCCAGACCGGCCGCGCGGGCGCTCGCCAGCGCGAGCACCGGTCGGATGCGCTTGCCGCCCGCCAGCAGCGAGTAGTACATCGCCTCCTCCAGTCCCGCGGTCAGCGCCTCCGTGGAGAAGCGCATCGCCCGCAGATAGCGCTCGACCTCCTCGCGCAGATGCTCGGGATAGGCGTCAATGCTCACGACCTCGCCGGGCGGTCCTACAGCAAGGAGTCCTGGCCGGGGGCCGGGGCGAAGGCCTCGGCGTGCGCCAGCTGCTCGAGCTCAGCGGCGGCCTGTGTGGCCAGCGCGGCGCAATCCTCGACCATCGTCGCGGCGGCATCGGGCGAGAGCTCACCGGAGCGCAGCTGCTCCGCGGCACGCTCGAGTTGCCCGATCAAGTTGTCCAGATGCTCGCCGCCGCTCATGAGATTGGTTTAGAAGCTATCCGAAAACTCCCAGGCTTATCTTCAGGGGCGGCCGCGAGGTCATCTGGGGAGTTTTCGGATAGTTTCTTATCCTCCCCCCGCACCTCACGCAAAACCGCGGCCAGCACCCCGTTCACGAAAGCCGGCGCCTCGCTTCCACAGAACGTCTTGGTGCTCTCGACGGCCTCCTCGATCGCCCCCTCCGCCGGGATCGGGGTGTCTCCGGGGGCCACATCGGGATGCAGCATCTCGATCAGCGCCACCCGCATGATGCTGCGCTCCAGCGGCTGAATCCGCTGCACCGACCAGCCGTGCGCGTGGCGATCGATCACCTGGTCGAGCTCCTCCGCGCGGTCCGCCGCGGCGTACGCCAGCGCGCGCGCGAACAGCGAGGCGTTCGGTCCGAGCGTCTCCACGAGCGGTCTGCCGGTGAGATCGTGCTGGTAGAGCGCGACCACCGCGGCCCTCCGCTGATCCGAGCGCCGCATCGCGCGGCCCTAAGCCCGTGAGACGTATTCGCCCGAGCGCGTGTCCACGCGGATGCGTTCGCCCACCTCGACGAACAGCGGGACCTGGAGCGTGGCGCCGGTCTCGAGCGTCGCGGGCTTCGTGCCGCCACCCGAGACGCTGTCGCCGCGCAAGCCGGGGTCGGCCTGCGTGACCTCCAGGTCCACCCCACTCGGCAGCTGCACGTCGGCGGGCTCGTCGTCGATGAACAGCACGTCGACCTCGCTGCTCGGCTTGGTCCAGCGCAACGCCTCCTGAACGGTGCCCTCGGCGACGGCGATCTGCTCGAAGGACTCGGTGTCCATGAAGTGCGCATCGGTGCCGTCGGCGTAGAGGAACTGCATCCTCCGCGCCTCCGTCCTCACCGAGCGGAACTTCTCCCCCGCCCTGAACGTGCGGTCGATCACGTTCCCGTCGGAGGCCCTCCGCAGCTTCGTCCTGACGAACGCGCCGCCCTTCCCGGGCTTCACGTGCTGGAAATCGAGGATCTTAAAGACGGTCCCATCGACGTCGATGTGATTGCCGTTTTTGAATTGATTTGTGCCTAGCACGTATTCAGCTTACCCTTGTTTAGCGTGACCACTACAACCAAGAAGCCTAGCCGCATGGATCAGTATGTGCGGGTCAGTCGTGTTGCGGGTCGCTCGGGAGAGAGTTTCATCTCGCCCGACCTGCAACGCGATCAGGGAGCTGCGTGGGCGGCGTCGCGTGGCGTCGAGGTCGCGGTCGTCCACGAAGACCTCGACCAGTCGGGCGGCAAGCTGGAGCGTCCCGGCCTCGATGCGCTCATGGCGCGCATCAGAGCAGGCGAAACGGACGGCGTGATCGTCTCGAAACTCGATCGCCTGAGCCGCCTGGGCGTGGCCGACGCGCTGCGCTTGGTCGAACAGATCACGGAGGCAGGTGGCTCGATCGCGGCGCTCGACCTCGGCCTCGATCCGACGACGCCGTTCGGCGAGTTCGGCATGACGATCATGCTCGCGCTGGCGCGTATGGAACGGCGACGCATGAGCGAGGCATGGGAGCACGCGAAGACTCGCGTGCTAGATCGCGGCGCTCGGATGGGACCAACGCCGTTCGGCTACACGCGCGACGACGACGGATTGCTCGTCCCGCATCCGCAGTGGGCGCGTGTCGTGACGCGAGCGTTCAAGCTCGCGGCGGACCAAGGCGTCGACGCGGCGCTCGCGTACCTGCGCGAGCAAGTGCCGGCGTACCCCTCGGATGGTCGGCCGGGCGTCCGCCGCAAGCGCAGCGCCGATCATCGGACCTGGAGCGCGTTCACGGTGCGGCGAATGCTGCGTAACCGGACATACATCGGCGAGACGCGCTATGGCGACCGGCTCGTGCGGGACTCACACGCCGCTCTTGTCGATCGCGTCACGTTCGAGCGCGCGCATCCCGGCGATGAGAAGCCGCAGCGCCGGCCGGCTGCCGTCTTTCCGCTGAGCGGGTTCGCCACCTGCGCCAACTGCGGCGAGCTGTTGATCGGTGCACGAGCAGGCGGACGAGGGCACAGCCTGCGCACGTATCGCTGCCGCGCGTCTCTGGCGAGCTGGAAGGGCGAGCGGTGCGACTCGCCCACGAACATCCTCGCCGACCGGCTGGAGAACTACGTCGTGGAACAGGTCAAGCAGGCATACGAACAGGGCGGCGCGTCCGGCGTTGCGGCCAGTGTCACGGAGTCGGACAACAGCTTTGAGGACGTTCAGGGGGAGATGGAGGCGGCGGAGCGCGAGCTGGAGCGGTTCGCCGCCGATCCGACGGCTGCGGAGCTGCTTGGGCAGTCCGCATGGACGGCGGCTCTACGCGCACGAACCGAACGCGCCGAAGCCGCACGGGTCGAGTACCGCGAACACGTTGACACGATGCGCGCGGCCGAGATCGTGATACCGCCGATCGAGCTGCTTGACAGCCTCGCTCCCGAGGAGCTGAGGACCGTGCTACGCAGCGTCTTTCAGACCGTCCGGGTTAGCCGCGGTCGTGCGCGCGGCCGCGGCCCGATGGCTGAGCGTGTCGAGCTGGTCTTTCACGGCGAACCGTCGTCCGGGGTAGCGTCGCTCGAGGACGCCACATAGCGCCCGCTCCAATCGTTCGCGGGCCTCTTGGGGCATGGGCCGCGCCTCGGGGTCGCTACGGCGAGACGAGGCGCGTAGCGACCGGGACGGCTCGATTTGTGTGCTGAGCTGGGCGGCCTCACATGTGTACTGACCACGAAGGGCAGCAACCGGCCAACGAGTTTGACCCGCGCCGGTCGAGCTGGCCGCTCGCACGGACAAGGAGGCGAAGCCGACGCCTCCGGTGCCAGTAGCGGCGGCCACCCGGCCGCAACCGCTCTCGACGCCGGCGGCGCCGCTCTGCCTTGCGCGCCCTGCACCTGCGATACGGGCGTTCCCTCGGTGCCCGTTCATCCCTCCGCAGACGTTCTCAGTGCCACTCGTCGGGGGCTGCGCCGGGTGTCCACTCCTTGGTCACTCCACCGCCTGCCTGCTTGAGCCTGTGCCCAAACTCAACGACGTTGAGCTGGAAGTCCAACTCTTCACGGGGATCGCGGCCTCCGTCGTCGAGCATCTGACGCCAGTGCGCGAGCGCACACAGCGTCTCGACCTGTGATTCGTCGGTCCACCAACCTTGTTTGAGCCCTTTCAGCTCGTCGGGATACCGCCCACACAGCGCGAGGATTGAGCCCCACATGAACTGTCGCCATTCACGATCGCCGCCGTAAGGCTCAAGCCACGGCGCCCGAGTGATCGTCAGCTCGTCCGCCGGTGCGCTTCCATTGCCGCGCGCTGCGGCGGGGAGCTTCCCGAGTCCGTCGCGGACCATCTGGCCCGCGACACGGGCGACCGGCTGCCCGGACGCTGCCGCCAGCTCGTCCAAGCGTGCGGCTATGTCGTCAGAAAGCGTGATCTTGATTCGACTGCTCATCGCGGAAACCTCCGAGTTTCGACATTGAGGGCCTTCTGGTGCCCCTTCTGCCGGTTACTGACCACCACAAGTCCGCGAGACCGGCCAACGAATCGAGGCCCACTTTAGGGTCCGCTCGGAACGTGCATCTCGTCTGTCCAGGAGACTTGGGGACCGCTCGGGATGGAGGGAGGCGGAGCGCATGTGGGACTCAGCGGAGCGGTATCGTTGGTGGCGATGAGCGCCGAGCGCGAGTTTGATGTGGTGATCGTGGCCGAGCCGGAAGGCGGCTACAGCGTGTTCGTGCCCGCGCTGCCAAGTGTCGCCACGCAGGGCGAGACGATCGAGGAAGCCCGTACGAACGCACAAGAGGCGATCGAGGGGTATCTCGAAGTCATGCACGAGGATGGCCTTCCCATCCCCACCGTGCACCGCGACCGCGTGGCGGTCCACGCCGCGTGAGCCAGGCCCCAGCCGTCACGGGCAAGCAGCTCGTCAAGGTTCTCGAAGGCCAGGGCTGGTACGTCAAGCGCATCCGTGGCAGCCATCACATCCTGCGCCACCCGACCATTCCCGACGCGATCCCCGTCCCGGTCCACGGCAATCAGCCGATCAAGAAGGGCACGCTCGGCAACATCCTGCGCACCGCCGGCATCACCCGCGAGCAACTCAACCGGCTGCTTTGACGAGGCCCGGGCCCCAGCAATGCAACATGTAAACGGGCCTCCTCGAGGTTAGTTCTCGATGACAAGCGGAGCTCGCCACCGAGGAGGCCCTCCTTCACGGCAGTCAGCAGCAACGCCATCAGCGCCGACGTGGGTACCGCTCGCCAAGGAAAAGCAAGCGCCGCCGCCTGCTTTTGGCGAAATGCGCGTCTCTTGCCGCCATCGGTCGAGAGACCCGCGTTCGTGTCCCCGCAGGCATCTGATCCGGCTGGCCCGTGATCGCTCTTGTCCCCGATAGGAGACGCCGGAGCGACGGCGTGGCTTGGCGGCAGCGTGGCTGCTTCTGGGCGGACGCGGCAGGGGACCGGAGCGGACGAGGGTGGGAGGACCGCCACCTCAGCTTCTAAGCCACGCGAGACAATCTCAGAAGCGACTCGGTGTTGAGCATCGGACGGGGCCCGCCGATCCCGTTGCTACTGAGGGCTCCAGCTCTCCGCAAACGTCCGGGCAATGTCGCTTTCGCCGACTTGAGGGGTGTCGCCGACGGCGACGCATCCCCTCGCCCCCCAGCACGATACGTCCGAAAGCACGAAGCCGTAGCCGGGCGTCGGGCTGTCCTGAAGCGTCCACGAGCTTCCATCCCAAAGCTCTGCGAGGCCGCCTCCTTCTCTGGGAATGTCCCCGACGGCAACGCATCCGTTCCCCGACCAGCACGACACCGCGTTGAGAAGGCTGTCCTGAGGGCTCGGCGTCTTCTGGAGCGTCCACGAGCTTCCGTTCCAAAGCTCGCCGATCGTTTTTCCGCCATAGCCGCTGGTGCTGCCGACGGCCTCACATCCGCTTGCTGACCAGCACGACACCCCATAGAGAGCGCCCCCGCTGCGTGGGCTGGGGGTCTTCTGGAGCGTCCACGAGCTTCCGTTCCAACGCTCGGCAAGCGTCCTGTTTCTGTTGTTGCTGCCGACGGCGATGCACTCGCTCGCCGACGAGCACGACACTGCACTAAGCACCCCGCCGCCTGGCGGGCCCGCGATCTTCTGGGCACTCCACGAGCGTCCGTTCCAACGCTCGGCATGCGGAGCGCCCTCTTCGTAGAGGCCGCCGACGGCAACGCATCCTTCCGCGGACCAGCACGACACCGCATCGATAGTGAGGGTGTTCGGCAGCTTCTGGAGCGTCCACGAGCTTCCGTCCCAACGCTCCGCAACCGTTATTCCCCCGCTGCTGTCGTGGCCAACGGCCTCACATCCGCTTGCTGACCAGCACGACACCCCACTGAGATCGCTCCGGCGCGGGCTCGGAGCCTTCAGCAGACTCCACGTGCTCCCGTTCCAACGCTCCGCAAGTGTCCCAGTGAAGTTGTTGCTGTCACCGACGGCGATACATCCGCTTGCTGACCAGCACGACACTCCCCTAAGCAGTGCGTCGCCGGCGCGTGGGTTCGGAGATTCTTGGACGATCCAGACGCCCGTCGTCGTGGCCGCAGCCGCAGTCGCTGCCAACGCTACGAACGCGCTGATCAGGAGGACCGTCATTCGTCGTCTCGTCGCCCGCCCAGTCCCACTCGCTATGGCAAGCAGCCTTCTCGTCATGTGTGCCTCGTCTTCTCCATCTCGGATTGAAGGGATACAGTCTATAGACGCGTGCGCATAGGGCGCTCCGTTCGCCTCCCCGTTGCGCGAGAAGCCTCGCTCAGCGCCCAATAGGAGTCGGCTAAGGGCTTGTTCATAATTAACTTCGTGGTTTGATGTTGTAGTTCCATTCGGGATGGAACGTCTCGCGGTGGAGGTTCACGGCGGCCAGCTCGGCGTCGGTGACGCGGAGTTTGGCTGGATA
>Ga0075522_10003783_pt1 | contig 10994 bp, 6 predicted proteins | sample NGEPerA_FD_74796 | JGI IMG/M metagenome (GOLD analysis project Ga0075522, IMG submission 74796) | Arctic peat soil microbial communities from the Barrow Environmental Observatory site, Barrow, Alaska, USA - NGEE PermafrostL2-A | ecosystem: Environmental > Terrestrial > Soil > Wetlands > Peat ... | reverse complement strand
TTCAGGTGCAATAACCGTGAGCGGCCCCGAGACACTCCGCCGGGCCCTGCCGCGGTGGTTCACGCTGTCGGTATTCGCTTCGGTACCTCGACCTGCGTAGCCTCTTCACCGGCTGCCTAAGCGTCCAGGCCAGAAGCACTCGGGGTTCAGATCTTGCGGCTTTGACCTCTGCTCTGCTGACCGGCGCACAGCAACGCCGACGTACTGCGCATGGCCGGTACCAAATTGCCCGCTCTAAGGTGCCGATTATCGAGTGGACTCCCCTGGCTGCCTGGCCTAGCCCATTCGTGCCTGGCTGAGACTTCATGAGGGGTCTGATTTGCAACTTGCGGACAGTCTGGCTTTGTTGTGCACGCACCACCATCGCCTGAAGACTTACGACGGATGGATCCTGGAACGGACCGGTCCGACCGACCAGGACCCCCGGTGGACTTTCACGCCCCAACCGCCATTCGGTCAGGAACCCGGCCTCGGACTCGACCGGCCGGATCACGACCGGCCGGACCTCGATCGACCGCCGGAGGCCACGCCCGGGAAGTGAGCAGCGGGATCGCGGAGTGGATCGGTAAGCGGGCCGATCGATGGCGGGCGCGCGGCTCCGATCGGCGCCTACCGGGACGCCGCCTCTACGATTCGTCCCATGAGCGATCCCGTGTCCCCAGAAGGAACGATCCTCGTGGTCGGTGCCTCGCTGGCCGGCCTCCGGGCCGCCGAGGAGATCCGCCATGAAGGCCACACCGGACCGGTGATCATCCTGGGTGACGAGGTGCATGCTCCCTACGACCGTCCGCCGCTCTCCAAGCAGGTGTTGGCCGGCAAGTGGGACGTGGAACGGATCCACCACCACACCCCGGACGCCCACGACGCCCTCGGACTCGAGTTCCGCCTCGGCCGCCGCGCCGTGGCCCTCGACACCGACGCCCGGACGGTTGCGTGCAACGACGGCACCGAGGTGGCCTACGACGGTCTGGTCATCGCCACCGGGGCCGCCACCCGTCGGCTGCCCGGCACCGAGGGGATGCCGGGGGTCTGGATGCTGCGGACGCTCGACGACTGCCTCGGGATCAAGGCCGGTATCGCCGCCGCCGGAGACGAGCCCCGGGTCGTGGTGATCGGCGCCGGGTTCATCGGCTCCGAGGTGGCGGCGACCTGCCAGGGTCTGGGCGCACGGGTGACGCTGCTCGAGGCGTATCACACGCCGCTGGCCCGGGTCCTCGGTGATGAGATGGGCCAGGCCTGTGCCGATCTCCACCTGGCCAACGGAATGGACCTGCGCTGCAACACCACCATCGACCACCTCGAGTCCGACCCGGGCGGCCCCGATCCGGTGACCGTCTGCCTCGACGATGCGACGAGGATCCCCGCCGATGTTGTCGTGGTCGGGATCGGCGTGTCACCCTCCGTGGACTGGTTGACCGATTCCGGGGTGACGCTCGACAACGGTGTCCACTGTGACGGCAGTCTGTTCGCGGCCGACGGCGTCGTGGCCGCCGGTGATGTGGCCAACTGGGTCCGACCGAGTACGGGTCGCCCTGCACGCGTCGAGCACTGGACGAACGCCGCCGAGGGAGGGGCTGCGTCGGCCCGGAACCTGGTCGCCGGTTCGGCCCATGCGGTTCCTTACGACCCGGTCCCGTTCTTCTGGTCCGATCAGTACTCGACCAAGATTCAGATGATCGGCCTTCCCTCCGCCGAAGACGAGGTCGTGGTGGTCAGCGGCTCAGGTTCCGAAGGGAAGATGGTCGCCCTCTACCGCTCCGGCGACCGCCTGGGCGGGGTGATCACCCTCAGCCAGCCGGCCAAACTCATGGGCTACCGCCCGCTCTTGGCTGCCGGTGCGTCGTTCGACGAGGCACTGGCCCACTCCCGGGGCTGACCTCCGGCCCCAGCGTTCCCGACGGCCTCGCCAGGGCCACCGAGACCACCCGAACCGCCCGAACCGCCCGACCCACCAGGACCTCCGACCATCCTCTGCCTGCGCCGCTTCGAAACCCGCTTGAACCGTCGGGTGACGGACAGCGCCGCGGCGATCTGCTCGGCATGCGGCTCGATGCCGCCGTAGATGGAGCGCTCGACCAGCTCCGTCACGGCGACCAGGTCACGGGCCAGGTCAGGTACGGCAAGCGCCAACCGGCCGGCGTAGGACGAGAGGGTCTCATCGGTCCTCCGGGGAAGTCCGAGTCGGGCGCCCCCCGTCGCCACATCGCTCGCCACCTGGTGCGCCCAGGTGGACGGGCGACGGGATCGACGCCGGCCCGCCCAGATGACGACCGCCGCCACCACGGCGACCATGGAGATCGGGATCCAGGGGACCCGTCCGAGCACGTGTCCGAACGAGTGGGCCAGCACCGAGCCGGGGGCGGGATTGGCCAGTGGCACGGTGGCGGTGGGATCGAAGCTCTGCCAGCCGTAGCCGGGGAACCAGACCTGGACCCAGGCGTGGGCGTCCCTGGCCTGGATGTCGTAGAGGTCGGTGATCGGGTTGTACGGGCCCGGCACGTACCCGACGGCTTCACGGGCCGGGATCCCGAGGCTGCGCAGCATGACCACGGTGGCCGTCGAGATCTGCTCGCAGTAGCCACGGCGCGAACCGAACAGGAACGAGTCGACGGCGTCGGCCCCGGCCGGCAGCGGGGGGATGTCCGTGGTGTAGCGGACGTGGGTGGTCATCCACTGCTCGATGGCCTGCACCTTGTCGTAGGTATGAGGGTCGACGTAGGAGGGGGGAGCGGTGGCACCAGCAGTGGCGGGGCCGGTGCCTGCCGGCGACCCGATCCCGGCGGTGATCGATGTGGCCAGCGCGGTCACCCGGGGGTCGGCATGGGGGAGCTGCAGGTACCGGTCCGGGTAGTCGGGATTGACCCCCTGGCGGGTGATGGCGCCGGCGAGCCCGGTTGCGGCCCGGAGTTGGGCGGGGGAGCCGCCGGTGTCGTTCGAGACCACCGTGTAGATCGTCCCGGGCCCCATCGACGTGGTTGAGGCGATGGTGCTGTCGGGGGTCACCAGGACGGCCCGGGTCTGGAGGTAGATCCGCTGGACGTTGTCGGCGTGGAACACCAGGTTGGGCCCGCCGTCAGTCAGGTAGAAGGTCTGGATGTCCGTGGTGCCCGAGCCGAGATCGGCGACCTGGTCCGTGAAGGTGGGGATGGTGAAGGGCGAGCCGCCGCTCACCCGCTCCACCCGTGGGCCGTTGAGGGGGTTGCCGGACTGGATCCAGGACCGGCCGTTCCAGGTGTCGAACGTCTGGCCGATCCAGTAGTTGGGACGGGAGGCCCGCACCCGCATGATCACCTGGTCCCCGAGGGAGACTCGGTTGGCCGTGTCGAGCGATTTGGCGAACCCGAGGAAGCCGCCGACCCCGGTGCGCCCGGCGGCATCGGCGGCGTGGGCCGGGAGAGCGCCGTTGCCGTCGGTCAAATTGGTGGGCGAGGAAACGGCCTGCGAGTTCGGCGACGCCGAGGTGAAGGCCAGCGACGTCGACACCTTCGGGGCGGGCAGGACGGCCACCAGTGCCACCGCGGCCACCGCCACCAGGGCGCCGGCTGCCACCAGGGACCGCCACGGGACGCCCTTTGTCTCCGACAATGACTGCCACATGGCGACGAGCCCCCACACCCCGCAGCCCACCCAGGCCAGGACCCAGGCGCCCAACGCCAGGTCCACCGACTGGGCGGCGGCCACCGCCACCAGGGCCGTCGACCCGGCCAACGAGTAGGTCACGTCGCGCCGGGACGGGACGTCGAAGGCGTGGGTCGACAGGACCCAGGCGAACAGCACGGCCAGGGGGGACTCGACGGTGGCGATGTCGCCCGGTGAGGCGGTGCGGGTCACGGTCAGGATGAACCACACGAAGCCGCCGACCGCGCAGACCGCCAGCACCGGCTTGACCCCGGGCCACGGGTTGGAGCGCCGTCGGTACGAGACGACGTTGCCGACCACGGTGGCGACGACGGCGAACAGCGAGACGGTCGGGCTCAGCTCGCCTTCGGACCAACAGGCACCGATCCCGATGAGGACGGCCATGACCGAGGCGGCCCGGAACGAGATCGAGTGCTCCGGCGGCCCGGGCCGGTTGACCTCGACGAACCGCTGCCACAGTGTCATGCCGGGACCGCCCGGGCCAGGCGCCGTCCGAGGTCGACGGGGTCGAGCACCGGGCGCACCACTCGCCCCCCGGCTTCTCGGGTGATGAGCACCACCGGCCGGCGGGCGGCCAGGCAGTCGCTGACACCGGCCATCATGCGTTCGGACTCGATCTCGGCGGTTGCCGGGTCCTCAGAGAGCACCAGCTCCACCAGGACCGGGTCGTCCGTCTGGCGTTCCGACTCGCGGACCATCAGGGTGCCGGCGTGGGCGGTGGCCGGCCAGTGGACGGCCCGGCGGGGGTCGCCCGGCGCGTAGGGGCGGACGCCGCGTGGCTCACCCACGCCGGAGGGCACCCGGGGCACGGCCTCACCATGGGCGTCGGCCGTCGAGGTCAGGGGGCGGTCGTGTGCGCCGGTGCGCGGGGCGACGTGGAGGACGCGGGGCAAGGTCACTTCGACGTCCCGGGCCCACCACAGGAGGCCGAAGGGAGCGCTGGAGGCGACTTCGACCACCACGGCGTCGAGGACACCGCGCCGCGGTGGCGTGCACCGGACGACGACGGTCCGGGGCCCGCGCTGTCGCCCGCCCGCCTGCTGCTCGGGGCCGACCGGGAAGCGGGGGTGGAGGCGGACCGGGCGGTCGAGTTCGAGGGTCAGCTCGAGCGGTTGCCCGGCCCGGACATCGGCGGGGCAGGCGGTGCACGCGATCCCCACCTTCCGGGCCGGGACCATGGGGGCGACCAGGCCCACCAGCAGGAAGGCCCCGAGCAGTGCGCCGACGGCCTGGACCCAGCCCGAGCCGCTGGAGTGGGCGACCCCGGACCAGGCCAACATGGTGATGATGCTGCCGGCCACCGGGCCGATCCATGCCACCGGGTGGGCCCGACGGCGCAGGCGCACGCCGCGGGGGATGGACAAGGAGTCGGCCGGCCGGTGCTGGCGCTGGAGGCGCCACGAGGTCAGCGTGCCGACGATCAGGGCGGCACCTCCGATGACGATTCCGACCGGAGCGGCCTCGGGGCCGAACAGCGCCCGCGAGACGGCCACCCCGATCATGCCGGCGGCGATCCCGACCAGGGCGGCCTGCACCGCCCGCCACCGGCTCTGCCGAGGACGGGGCGCCGCCGCGCCGCTCACGTGGTGGGGGCGGGGGTGTCGGCGATGACGCGGCCGACCAGCACCGGGCCCTCGCCCGCGGTCCCCTCGGCGATGAGCCGGTGGGACAGACAGGCCACGGCCACGGCCTGGACGTCCCCGGGGGTGACGTAGGGGCGGCCGCACAGCACCGCGTGGGCCTGGGCCGAGCGTAGGAGCGAGATGGCGGCCCGGGGGCTGGCGCCGAGGCGCACCGCCCCGGTCGTCCGGGTGGCCCGGACGAGTGCGACCGCGTAGACGGCGACCTCGTGCACGACGAGCACGTCGGCGGTGGCGGCGATAGCCCGTTCCCATCGGGCGGTGTCGGCCACCGGCACCAGGGAGTCGAGGGCGTAGCGACCGCCGTTGTGGAGCACGAGCTGCGTCTCGATCTCGGCGTCGGGGTAGCCGATGGAGGTGGAGAGCCCGAAGCGATCGAGCTGGCTCTCGGCGAGGGGATAGGTACCCACCTGACCGATCGGGTTCTGGGTCCCGATCACCAGGTGGGGGCGGGGGAGCGGCCACGATTCGCCGTCGATCGACACCTGCTGCTCCTCCATCGACTCCAGGAGTGCCGACTGGGTGCGGGGTGGGGTCCGGTTCATCTCGTCGAGGAGGACCACGTTGGCGAACACGGGGCCCGGTCGGAACTCCCAGGTGGCCGTCTCTGGGGAGTACACGGTGACGCCGGTGATGTCGGACGGCAGCAGGTCCGGGTGACCCTGCACCCGGGAGAGTTTGGCGCCGAGTGCCGTGGCGAGCGCCCGGGCCAGAACGGTCTTGCCCACTCCGGGCACGTCCTCGATCAGCAGGTGGGACCCCGACAGCGCGGCCACGACCGCGGTGGTGACGGCCACCGGGGTGCCGAGCAGGACACCGGAAAGGGCAGCGTGAAGGTCACGGGCCAGTCCGACGGTATCGTCGATGGGAGTCGCCGACGGGACGGGCACGGCATGGATGGCGGGATCCGGTCCCGGCAGGTCACCCGCATCCCGTGTCTCGACGCCGGTGGTCATGGGTCTCCTGCTTCCCCGGCCCGGGCCGGTGGGTGCGCGACGGCGCCGCGGGTGCTCCTCGTCCCAGTGTAGGGGGCACCTTCCCGGCCCCACAATGCACCCACGGGGTCTGCCCCTGGCTTGCACCCGTCCCGGGCGTGGGCGCAGGTCACGTCCGTGCGCGTCCCGACTGCCCTTCCGATCACCCGTCCAACGGGACGGATGGCGCCTGCCCGCAGTCCGGACGAACTGTGCCCCCGATAGGGGTGACACCTTTGATCAAGGCGACCTCTGCCGCGGACGTGGGAGGTGACCGGCTCAGAAGTCGATGCCCGACAACTCGGGAATGGCGCCCTCGGCCCGGGAGCGGGCCTCCAGCCAGCGCGACCGGGCCGCCGTCCGCTCGGGGTCACTGCGGGTGGGCAGCACCTCGGCCCGGGGGATCCAGGCAGCGGCCACCTCGGCCTCGTCGGCCCAGAGTCCCACGGCCATGCCGGCCAGGAAGGCGGCACCGAGGGTGGTGGCCTCGAGCACCGGGGACACCTCGATCGGGCATCCACAGGCGTCGGCCAGGGCCTGGGTGAAGACAGGGTTGGCTGTCATGCCGCCGTCGACCCGGAGTGACGCGATCGGGAGGCCCGAATCGGAGGCGGCGGCCTCCAGCAGGTCGGCGCCGCGGTGGGCCACGCCCTCCAGCACGGCCCGCACGATCTCCGGCTGGCCGCTGCCCCGGGTGAGCCCGGTGAGCGTGCCGCGGGCGCCGAAGTCCCAGACCGGCGTGCCCAGTCCGAGGAGGGCGGGCACGAACCAGACGTCACCGGTGTCGTCGCAGCGGCCGGCCACCGTGGCCGAGTCGGCGGCATCGTCGATGATCCCGAGGTCGTCGCGCAACCACTCCACGCAGGTGCCGGCCGACAGCATGATCGCCTCGAGACCCCAGGTGATCCGCCCCCCACGGCGCCAGGCGATGATCGGGATAGTCCCGGCCGGGCCGCGGACGGCCTGGGGCGGACGGTCAGTCCCGATGCACTGGTCGAGCATCCCGCCGGTCCCGAAGGTGGCCTTGGCCTGACCGGCCGCCGTGCAGCTCTGGCCGATGAGGGAGGCCTGTTGGTCCCCGGCCATCCCGGCGATCGGTGGTGCGCCAGCCAGGGTCGACGCCGCGCCGACCACGCCGGACGAGTCGACGATGGTCGGCAGGACCGCCTCGGGGATGCGGAGGGCCGACAGGAGGGGCGCGCTCCAGCCGTTCCCGTCACCGTGGATGAGGCCGGTGACCCCGGCATTGGAGGCGTCGGTCACGTGCAGCTCGCCGCCGGACAGGATCCAGGCGACCCAGGTGTCGATGGTCCCGAAGGCGAGTTCGCCCCGTTCCGCACGGACCCGATCGGGGTCGACGAGGTCCAGGATGGCGGCCAGCTTGGTGGCCGAGGCGTTGGGGGCGACCCGGATGCCCTGGCCCTGGAGCTCGAGGCACGTCCCTACGGTGCGCAGGTCCTGCCAGCCGAGCCCGGGGGCGACGGGTATGCCGGTGGCCCGGTCCCACACCAGGCTGGAGGCCCGTTGATTGGCGATCCCGACCCCCTCCACCGGGCCGCCGTCGGACAGGCTCCGGCCGGCCACCTCGATCACGGCGGCGGCAATGGCTGAGCCGTCGAACTCGACGAGCCCGGGGAACGGGGTGTCGGGCAGGACCGGGACGTGGTGGATGTGCTCGACGGTGGCGTCCGGGCGGACCACCGCACCCCGCACCCCGGAGGTGCCGACGTCGACGACCAGGATGCTCATGGCCAGGGCACCGGCCCGAAGGCCGACGGCAGGCCCAGCTTTCCGGGATTGAGGATGCCCCGGGGGTCGAGGGCGTGCTTGACCGCGGCCAGCACGTCGAACGCGCCCCCCAGGCCCTCGGCCAGGAAGCGTCCCCGGTTGAGGCCGATGCCGTGGTGGTGGCTGATGGCTCCGCCAGCGTCGATGGTGGCCCGGGTCACCTCGTCCCAGGCACGGCGGTAGTAGTCGCTCACCCAGGCGTCCCGTCGATCCGGGGCGAGCTCCTCGGGCGGACGGCCGGCGAAGGTGAAGTAGAGGCACGCCCCGTCGGTGTAGGCGTGGCTCTGATGGGACGAGGCGACCTGCGTACCGGGCACCCCGCCGAGGGCGTCGAGCACGGCCGCGTACAGACCGGGCAGGGAGGCCCAGCGCGCCGACACCTCGACGGTGTCCACCACCACGCCCGACCGCCATAGCGGGGCCAGGGCCAACACGTCGTTGCGATGGGAGAGCCACCGGTCGACCAGGGCCACGTCGAGTGCCGCCGCCCCGGCGCACTCCTGATCGACCACGGCGAGGGTGGCGTCCACCAGGGCCGGGTCGGACTCGTCGAGGACGATCAGCACGTTGGTGTCGGGCTCGTCGAAGTTCCGCCCCGACTCGGTGACGTCGTAGAGGCGGAGGACGGCCGGCGACGCCCCACGGCGCAGGATCCGGCGACAGGCGTCGAGGCCCTCGGCGAACGTGGCGAACCCGACCGATCGGCGGCCCTCGCCCTCGGGCACCGGGTGCACCCGGAACCGGCCCTCGGTGATCACCCCGAGGGTGCCTTCGCTGCCCACGAAGAGCTGGGTGAGGTCGGGCCCGGTGGCCGAACGGGGCCCGGTGCCCCCGGTGCGGATGATCCGGCCGTCGGCCAGCACCACCTCGAGCCCGAGGACCATGTCCTCGATCTTCCCGTAGCGGTTGGAGTACTGGCCCGCCCCGCGGCACGCCAGCCAGCCGCCCACCGTCGAGAGGTCCATGGACTGGGGCCAGTGGCCGAGGGTGAGCCCGTGACCGTCCCGCAGGCCCGCCTCCACATCGGGCCCGAAGGTGCCGGCCCGCAGGTCGGCGACGAGGGAGACGTCATCCACGTCGCCGATCCCGGCCAGGCCGCACAGGTCGAGGGCCACGCCGCCGAACAGCGGGATCGACGCCCCGCACACTCCGCTGCGTCCGCCCGCCGGGGTTACCGGTACGCCGGCGGTGTTGCACAGGGCGAGCACGGCCGCCACCTGAGCGGTGTCGGTGGGCCGGGCCACCAGAGCGGGGCGGGACGGCACGGCGCCGGCTGCCGCCCAGCCGATGGCCAGTGGCCACCAGTCCCGGCCGGCCTCAGCCCGGTCGTCGTCGAGCACCGACACCGAGTCGCAGACGTCGGCGAGGCGGCCGGCCAGGTCGTCGTCGACGGCCACCCGTACGGTGGCGAGGCGATCGGTGACGCCGGCCGGGGGCACGTCGATCGGGGTGACCGGGGTGGGCTGGCTCATGATGCGTCCGACCCGGTCGCGTCGGTGGCGCCGGCCACCGCGACCACTGGCGCGTCTTCAGGAGGGGTGCCGTCCGGGTCCAGCCCGGCCCGGGCGAGGTCGGACCGGATGCGGGCGGCGTAGGCCGTGGCCTCGTCGCGTGCCCGCTCGTCGTCCCAGCCGAGCTCGGGACCGATGAGGGCGGCCACCGTCGTCGCCGCCGCGGCCGCCGCCCGGGCGTCACGGTACGACGACTGGGTGCGGCGGTCGAGGACATCGGCGACGGCGCCGGCCATCTCCCGGCGCGCCGCCCACAGGGCTTCGACGGCCAGGTACGGGAGGCCGGCCACCAATGGCTCCAACAGTTCGGGTCGACCCTCGGCCATGGCCAGTACTGCCGGCGCTTCGGTCCCGTAGCGGCCGGCGAGGATGGTGGCCCGGGTCGTCTCGGGATGGGCCGGGTCGGTGCGCAGGTTGGCCCCGGCCCCACCGGCCCTCGGCTCCACCCGGCCGCCAGACGGCGCACCGTGGAGGCGCAGGCTCTTGGTCCGGCACCGCAGTCCCTTGCGACCGAGGGCGGCGGTGACCACGTCGACCGTGTCCTCGGCCATCTTGCGGTAGGTGGTGAGCTTGCCGCCGGTGACGGAGACGAGTCCGCCGTCCGAGATGCGCACGGTGTGGCGGCGGGACAGGTCGGCGGTGCGCTCGATGGAGCCGCCCCTCTGGTCGGGGGCGAGGAGCGGGCGCAGGCCCGACCAGATGCCGGTGATGTCGGCCCGGGTGAGCTGGCGGGTGGACACGGCGTTGGCGGCCCCCAGGATGTAGTCGACGTCCTCGGGGGTGCACGACGGGTCGTCGAGCGGACCGTCCCACGCGGTATCGGTGGTGCCCAGGTAGACCTGGTCGCCCCAGGAGACCACGAAGATCGACCGCTTGTCCTCCCGGACCGGGATCACCGCGGCGATATCGCAGGGGAAGGCCTCCTCGGGCACGGTGATGTGGATGCCCTTGGCCGGCCGGATGGAGTGGGGGTCGTGCCCCTCGTCGAGGGTGCGGACCTCGTCGGACCAGACACCGGCGGCGTTGACCACCACGGAGGCCCGGATGTCGAACGGCTCGCCCCCGTCGGGGGCGACGGTGGCGCCGCAGATCCGGCCGGCGGCATCCGTGGTCAGTCCGGTGACTCGGGTGTGGTTGGCCGCCGTGGCGCCGTGGTCGAGGACGGCGGTTCGCAGCACGGTCAGCGTGAGTCGGGAGTCGTCCGACCGGGCATCCCAGTAGAGGAAGCCGGCGGCCAGGCGGTCGGCCCGCAGGGTGGGCATGTGGGCGAGGGCCTGTTCCCGGGTGACCTGCTCGTGGCGGCGACCGATGCGCACCCCACCGGTCAGGTCGTACAGCCACAGGGCGGTCCGGTAGACCCGGGCCACGCTCTTGTTGACCACGCCCGGCTTGCCGAACAGGGGGATGAGGAAGGGCAGAGGTGACACCAGGTGGGGTGCATT
>Ga0075522_10003782_pt1 | contig 10994 bp, 3 predicted proteins | sample NGEPerA_FD_74796 | JGI IMG/M metagenome (GOLD analysis project Ga0075522, IMG submission 74796) | Arctic peat soil microbial communities from the Barrow Environmental Observatory site, Barrow, Alaska, USA - NGEE PermafrostL2-A | ecosystem: Environmental > Terrestrial > Soil > Wetlands > Peat ... | reverse complement strand
TTGTACAGCTCGCGGCTTTCGGTCTGGGCGTTTCGAGCCAGCTTGCAGCCTTCGGCGGCATCGACGCGCTTACGTCATCGAACGGCCTGAGCTTCAACGGCCAGCGCACAACGCATAACGTCTACCTGATCGACGGTGGCGAGCAGAATGACCGCGGATGCGGCGGCTGCTTCATGAACCTTCCTTCGCAGGACGCCATCGGCGAATTCCAGACGCTGGGATCGAACTACTCAGCCGATTACGGAATTGGTTCCGGCGGCACCATCGTCATGATGATCAAGTCGGGCCAGCGGAAGTATCACGGAACTCTGTATGAGTTCAACCGCAACACCGACTACAACGCGAACGACTACTTCCTGAAGCAGGCCAACCCGCCTAAAGGTCGCCCGACATTCCAGTTGAACGAGCCCGGCGGCAACATCGGCGGCCCGCTCTTCATTCCTCACATTTACGACGAAGCGAAGAATCGTACGTTCTTCTTTGTGAATGAAGAGTGGCGCAGGCTGATTCAGGGCAGCGCTCCGGCAGTCTCGAATGCCATCTGGGGCAACAACTTCCCAACCCTCGGACAGGACTACATCTATACCCCGCAGAGCGCAACGATTCCGGTGGTTCCAAATCTCCCGGGCAACGCGGCGTACACCGCTTTAGAAACGGGCGCCGGATTGACTCCCGGTTCGCCGTTCCCCGCTGGGTCGACGACCGGAACCTACAGAATTCCGCTCGCCCTGGTCGATCAGAACATGGTCCGTGAGTTGAATGCGGGAGTATTTCCGCATCCGAACACAACTTGCACGGGCCCGGGCGGCGCCTGCAAGCAGTTAGTAATATCAATCAATCAGCCTGAAAACATCCGCGAGGACGTGGTCCGTATTGACCACACCATCAATAGCAAGTACCAGTTGATGGGCCACTACCTCCACGACGCGATGGTGAAGACCTTCTTCCCACCGCTGTGGGCCGGTGGCCAGCCGACCGTCGGTACCGTGATGGCGAACCCCTCGTACACGGCAGCCATCAAATTGACGCAGACCTATTCGTCGTCGGTGCTGAATGAGACCGCGTTCTTCTATAGCGGTAACAAGATCAACCTGACGCCGATTCCCGGTGCAGGTGTGACAATCGCGCAACCGACAGGATGGAACTCGACCTCCAGCCCCAATTCGTACGGGACAGCTACCACCAGCCTGTTCCCGACGAGCGATCAGGCGGGTGTTAACCACGCATTCGCACCGAAAGCGCCGCTTATGCCCGCCATTGCGATGTCCGGGACGCTGGGTGCAACCTACACTCCCTCGTACTATCCATGGAAGAACGGCTATGAAGGATTCCAGTATCGCGATGATCTCTCCTGGTCCAAGGGCCGTCACCAGTTCAAGTTTGGATTCGGCCTGCTGCACGACTACAAGAACCAGGAACTGCAAGCCGAAACCATGGGCCGAGCCAGCTACAGCCAGAACAACTTTGCCAAGGACACTGTTGTGAATGCGGTCATGGGCCTGGAAGACAGTTGGAACCAGCTCGAGTACCTGTACGGCAAGCACTGGGTCAACAACAACTACAGCGGATACGCGATTGACAACTGGCACGTGAATTCGCGCCTTACGCTCAATCTCGGTCTTCGTTACGACGGCCTGCCGCACGCATGGGAGCGGTATAACAAGTTCGCCAACTTCGTCCCATCGACGTATAACACCACGTTGCCGAATCCGCTTAACAGTGACGGAACTCTCATCACGGCGCAACTCACCAGCTACCCTGGTGTCAGCCCGACCGGCGGGGCCGAGTCTTTCTATCTGAACGGAATCAATGAAGCCAGAGTCAACGGCTTTGCTCGCGGCGTCGTGAAGAACAACTACTACACCTGGGAACCTCGCATCGGATTTACCTATGATCTGTCCGGTTCGGGCAAGACCGTTCTCCGCGGCGGCGTGGGTGTGTTCTACGAGCGCGTTCAGGGCAACGACGTTTACAACGCCGCTTTGAACCCGCCGTTCGCCTATCAGCCTTCTCCGACCAACGTATTCTTCTCGAACCCGAGCACGAGCATTCTGACCGGACAGACGTCACACAACCTGTTCCCGTCGGGCTTGACGACCATCAAGTACACCTATCCGCCTCCGGGCACTATGGACTGGAGCTTCGGCGTCCAGCACCAGATTGCGCCGTCAATCGTTGCAACAGTGCAGTACGTCGGTTCGGTCGGCTGGGATCAAAATAACGATCGCCAGATCAACACTCTGCCTTTAACCAACAACCCGAGCAATCCCTGGTCGACGTCAAACCCAGGCGGACCGAACTACAATACCGTCACCTCCACGGATCCTCGCTGGCTTGGTGGCCCATCCACTAATCCTTACACGGATCGCTATGCAAACCAGAGCGGTAAGATCCTCGCCAACCAACTTCGCATCTACCCGGGTTTGGGCAGCATCAACCAGGAAGAGAACGAGACCAACTCGCACTATCACTCGCTGCAGGCAGGTGTTCGCCTTGAAAACAAGTGGGGTCTTACCAGCCAGCTTGCGTATACCTACTCGCACCTGATCGATAGCGCATCGGGCGACCTCGGCGGTATACCGAACCCGTTCAATGCGCACTACGGCAAGGGCTCGGGCGCGTACGACCGTCGTCAGATCTTCAACGTCAGCTACGTTTATTCGCTTCCGTTTGCGAAACACACCTCGAACCTGGCTGCGAAGGAGATCATCGGCGGATGGGGCATCGCGGGCGCAACGGTGTTCCAGGCAGGCCTTCCTATCAACATTGCCTACTCCGGTACTGACACGCTTGGTTTGACCGCTGGCAGCAACCGTCCGAACCTGATTGCTCCAGTCAAATATCCGAAGACGCAGGCGGCGTGGTTCAGCACCAGTTCGTACGCTGATCCGGTTGCCCCGTGGTTTGGTGGTCCCGGTCAGGGCTTCGGCGCCGCGGGCAAGGACAACGTGGTTGGTCCCGGGTTGAACAACACAAACCTGACCTTGACCAAGAACATCCCGCTCAACGGCAAGGACAACGGCCCTGGCATCGAATTGCGCTTTGAGTCGTTCAACACGTTCAACAAAGCGCAGTTCAGCGGCTTCGACGCTAACAACCATGACGGCAACTTCGGTCAGGTAACCTCAATCATCAGCCCGCGTATTCTGGAACTGGGTGGGAGATTCCACTTCTAGTCAGCGGGTCGTATATAACTGAGACGTGCGACAGCTACGGCTGTCGCACGTTTTTCTTGGTGGGCTCACTTATTCGCGAAACTGGCGCCATGCTATTCTTTCCTTGCTGCGTGCGTTTGCCGCAGCATCTCAACTTCCTCGCAGACCGAGCCCAAGTGAGCCGTGCCCAAGTGAGCAACGAAACCTGCGAAATTGAAACCGCTGGGGCAGATGCCGTGAAGATCCGCTCGGATTGGCTTTGTAGCAGGGGCACGACTTCAGCCAGCCCTCAAGTTTCGCAAGACATCTCGGGCTTTAGCCCCTGCTTGTCTGTTTCTTGGCGGCTTCTTTCTTCACTGTTACTTTTTCCGCGGCCGCTTTAACCCCTGAATAGAAGTCATCGACCAACTCGTGCCATTTATGAAATACGCTCTACTCAAATGCTGTTTGGCCGCTGGGGTGCTTGCGATAGCGGGGGTTCAATCGAGCGCGCAGGCGCCCTCTGTCAATCAGCAACGCGCGACAGCGTTCGAGCTTGAACAGAATGGGCAAATTGTCGAGGCTGAAGCCGCTTGGCATTCGGTTCTGCGGGTCCACCCGAGCGACGCCGAAGCTTATGCGCATTTAGGCTTGCTTGAAGCGCGCCAGCAGCATTACGACGCGGCAGTGCCCTTGTATCGAAAGGCGCTGGCGCTCGATCCCGCATTCCCGGCCTTACGCATTAATCTCGGCGTGTCGCTCTTCAAATCGGGCGCGTTGAAGGCAGCAATCGACACATTGTCTCCGTTGCTGAAGGGCGCGGCACCTTCATCGCCAGATGCGGTCCGCTTGGAGATATTGATTGGGATGGCTCACTATGGCCTGAACGAATTTTCCGCCGCCGTTCCTTACCTGCAGAAGGTGACAGCCGCCGATCCGCAGAACCTTCCTTATCGTCTATTACTCACCCAAAGTTGTATGTGGTCAAAGCAATATCAGTGTGTCCTCGACACCTATCACCAGATCCTCGAATTGAATGCCGAGTCGGCTGAAGCGGATATGCTGGCGGGTGAAGCGCTCGACCAGATGCAAAATCACCAGGGGGCGATGGACGAGTTTCGGGCGGCAGTAAAGGCAGACCCCAAGGCGCCGAACGCACATTTTGGCCTCGGCTATTTGCTGTGGACTCAGGATGAATTTGAGGAAGCAGCGAAGGAATTCCAGGCAGAATTGGCGAACGTACCCGAGAGTGCGCAGGCGCTCGCATATTTGGCAGACGCGGATAATCATCTGGGAAAACAGGATGACGCATTGCCGTTGGCCGAAAGGTCTGTTCAAATTGATCCGACTATCGCGAAAGCACATGCCGTTCTGGGCATCCTGTATGCCGATCGCGACCGCAAGGACGACGCTGTGAAGGAGTTTAAAGCGGCGATCAAGTTGTCGCCGAACTACCAGGATCCTCATTGGAGACTGGCGCGGCTTTACCAATCGATGGGAAAACAGCAAGAGGCGAAAGCTGAGTTTGAGAAGACGAAAGCCCTTCACGTGGCGGAACAGCAATCAATCTTCAGCCAGTTGAAGGCTGCACAGAACAAGGGAAAACCAGAGGGGGACGCGCCTGCAGCGGCCCCGGCAAACTGATGACGAGTTTTAGATTGTGATTGAAGTGACCTTACGAATTGCGTGGCGATCGCGTGCGCGCGTCCATATCAATTGGCGGATGGCAGCGCCAATGCTGGAACAGTGACTGAACCCATGCGACCGGAATTTTCATCCACGACGATAATCCGCACCGAGCCCGTTTCGGGTTTTCTCTCGATGAACTGATTGAAAGGAGTTCCTTGCTGAAGCAGCTTGGTGTAAGTGGCCGCCGTAAGGTTCATTTTCAACGTCTGTTCGGTCACCAGGGAGTGCAGTCCCTCGTCGTCTCTTCGAACCAGGAAGATGTCCAACTGATCCTGCCAGCGGTCATCTTGCTGTTTCAGCGCAAGGTCATGAGTGGCGATGTCCACCTGAACCGTAGCCCCTTCGGACGCTGGAACCAGATGCGCACTTACCCCTATTTCGCTTGCATCGAGTGACTGCCACACGGCCTGGCGGAACCGGTCCTTGAGCGTCGCCGGCTCTTTCAGGTACTCGTAACCGGCGCGATAACGAAGCGCAATGCCTCGCCGGCCCGCGAGTTTCACCGTGAGCAAATGGTATTGGCCGTCGGCCGGCGTATCGGGAGTAAAGCTCAGCAGATACTCGGCTCTGCCATCTGCGGCCACTTGCGCGAGGTTCCTCGCAATGTCGCTGGTGCGGCTAAAGGCTTGTCCGCCGGTTGCCTTGGCCATTTGCTGCAATTGGGCCTGAATGGGATGGATATCCTGCTGCAACTCAGCCGTGATGCGGCCGGCCCCCGCGCCACCTCCCTGCGGCTGTGGCGGAGCGGTAACGCTGGGTGACAACTCTACGTTGGCATTCGCCAGGCTTGCATCGACAGCCATTGTTTCCAGTTGCGACGCATCCAGAGGATAGATGCTGACGTGGGCATCGTTCATGGCCTCCTGAATGCGCAGTGCGAACTCTTCGTTGTGCTTACTACCTTTGTCGCTCCCCACGGCCTTGTCGGCCCAGTTTGCCAAGACATTGTCACTTGTAACCCATACCAGATTCTTGTGGCCGGGGATGGCAGCAAGATGCCGGGCTACGACGGCCAGGACAGAAAGCGCGCGAAGCTCGGGATTGCTTCCGTTGTCGCGCAATTCCGGATCAACCCCAGTGACCGTCTCGGGGCCCATGTCGGTGTTGCCGTTCACGGATTGCAGGTCCGCCGGGTTGAGCACGTAATCGAACTGCTGCCGGTTTCGCTCTTCTGATTCCTGAGCCCGCGCTAAGTCTTGTGCACTGGGCATCCACCCCTTCAATTTCAGCGCGAGCAACGCGTGGTCATCGGTTCCTTCCTGCAGGACCTCAAAGCCTGAAGGCTTCAGGATGTAGAGAGCCACTCGTTCCATTGCTGGAAGCGCGCGCAGAAAGCTCAGCATCTGTCCACGAGCATAGGTCAGATCAGACCAAGCCAGGTTACCCGGGTCGAGCAAGAGAATCGTGAGGTTAGCTTCTGTCGGCTCACTCCCTGGATTCGAGTCTGCAATAGCAGAGGGGCGATTCGAAAAAGTGGAATCGTCCGGAGGCTGTCTGGGTTCAGCCTGCGAAGAAGAGGATTTTCGCGCGGATCCAATGCCCGGAGCCTGGCTGAAAAACCGCACATTCTGTTTGCGCCCGTTGTCGTAGATTTCGAATTCCTCCGACTTGAGGTCGAGGACCGGATGGCCTTTCTTATCGAACGCGACTACGCCTATGTCTACCAGCTTGCTGGTTGCGTGGAGTGTAAAGCTTGCATCTGAGGCCGGTTCAGGCGCCGTGGTAACCCGAGGCAGTGTAGTCGATCCCGCAATGCTGATCTCGGGAGGACCAGGCTCCGGTTTGGTGAGAGACGCTGGAGCGGAGCCCGTGACGGGAGCGGAGGCCTCCGACGGAGGAATGTTGGTGGCCGCCGCCTCCTCCACAGGATTCTCTACGGGAGCAGGCGGGTTCTCATTCGCGCCTGAGTTATCTCCAGTGAGGATGCGCGCTTCCGAGCGGAACAGGTGATATTGATTGAACGCGACGTCGTTCAGCAAGGTTTGCGACGGCCCAGGATGAGACTCGCCGTCTTTCTCCGGAATTCCTCCGAAATAGCGCTTCAACCCCAAAGCGTCTGTGGACTGTGCCGGTTGAACCCTGATGGAGATGCTCCTCACCGGACAGATGTATTCGACACCCCCGATTTTCACCTGGCCGTATTCGACCAGAATGTCGGCTCTGAGAATCGGTTCGTCCCCCTTCAGATCCGCTTGCAGCGTGAGGCGAAGAATTGCTCCGGTCACTGGATCGACTGCAATCTCCCCGTGATAGCCGGAAAGTTGGTTGAAGACGCCATTCCCGTTACCACCAGGAACACAGCAAAAATTCACCTCGTAGTGCGACTTGTCTTTTGGGACGGAGTAGAGGAAGACGGCCTCCGGTCCAGCCGCGCCCAACTCCCATTGATCCCACTTCAATTTGCCTTTTGCTGAATCCGCCAGCACAGTACCGAGAATCGGCCCGAATACACCCGAAGTACTCAAGTCTCCGGCATCCTGTGCGGAGCCTTTACCCTTCACATCGGAATCGACCAGCTCCTCCCCGTCGCGATAAAGCACTGCGTTGCGCGATTCGCTTACGGGCTGCAACGGCTGACCGGAGGTAAAGCTCCCATCAAGCGAGCCGGCGATTCTATGTGGAGGTGAATCTTCAAAATGGATCGTATCCCGCGTCGCGAAGAAGTTAGGCAGCTGATGAATCGTCTTTTGCGCAAAGTCCACCGCGAGGGTCATTATCTTGCGCTGTGCGGCAAGATCAGGGGTGGCAGTTGCGGGAATCTCCGCCGCCGGAGGATCGAGAAAGGCCGACTCGTCCGCGAGTATTACCAGAGCGCGCCGAGACGCAGGCCCGGGCAGACGCTCCTCCCAAACTGCGAGCCGGGAGGAACTGAGGCGCTCGGAAAGCTCAATACCTGAGAGCTGATCTGCTGCCTTCCCATCCGACTTGCCGTGGGCGCCGGCCAACAACCGCTCTAACTGAACCACCGTAACGCTTTTGGCCGCAAACCCGGGAGGATTGATTAGCGCCCAGAGCAGCAGGATTGCCAGTTTCCGCACAGCACATCTCCAGAACACTCGACATCAGATTGCGAATTACCTTCCCAGGACCCCAATGATACAGCGATCAGTTCTGTGAACCTGAAGGCGCTTGGTATTTCGAAGAATCCTGTTACCAGGGAACCGGGATATTTATCAGGGCTGAGTAATGTGTCCCGGATGTTTGATGTTTCGCCGAATTGGAGGAATCGCGGAAGCTGACACGATCAAATCATCGATGATCCAGCACCAATTATCCTCCAGTTTTTCGGGTTGAACAATAGCTCGCGCGCACTTCAGAAGTTGATATGGTGTGACCCTGTCAACATCTGCGAATCGTTGGGTAGTTTTTGTATTTGTTTTTTCGAGGACAGACTCAGCAGCAGCCGTGGCAGGTATAGGCGACGATTGATCAAGCTGATATTCGCGGGTCGGAACCGCATAATCATGATCCGTCGGGAGCTGCCTCTGACTACTGACGCGAGTCCGGCTGAGCCTGTCGCAAACTTCCGCCGAGGATTCTCCTTCGTGCTTGCTCCGGCTGCTGCTGACTCTGTCCTCGAATTGGATAGCATTGTTCATCGGTGTTTTTGTCTTTGCTTTTTCCTTATTTGGAAAGCTTTTGCTTTTGCCTTTTCGGTTCTCGTCATGCCGCCTTCTGTTGCATGCAAGCCGCTTCTGCCTTAACCCCGATTGCCCAGATGAAACCCATCAGTTCGCGTCCAATCGCAGTCATGACCTTTCTCTGCTCCTTGCCTGCAGCCATCAGCTTCATATAGCGCCTGTGCAGGCGATTCTGCGCTTTCCAGGCAATCTCAGTGATCTCTGCAGGAACTCCTTCCTGGCGCTTGCGCAATCGTGCTCCGATCGATGGTCGGTGGCGATAGCTCCAGGCCGATTCAACAACGATTCGTCTGAGGTGCGCGTTGCCTGACTTGGTAATGCTTCCTCTTCGAATGCGCTCGCCGCTGGAGTCTTCGCTCGGAAATACTCCGCTGTAACCCATCAGCTTCCGCGCGCTTTCGAAGCGGGAGGAGATGTTGCCCAGCTCGGCAATAATCGTAACTGCCGAGATATGAGCCACGCCGCGCAATGCCTGTAAACCGCGAATCACTTCCTGCACTGGCGCCGGAGCCAGCTTCACCACATCTACAATCGACTGTTCCAGTCGCTTGACTCGCTCTCCCATGTGCTGCACTTCGTTCAGACAATCCAGCAAGGTGGCTTCCCGCGCCGGATGCGTGTAACGGATCTGCTGGATCCACTCCACGTAACGTTCCGTCCAAGCCTTCACTCCCAGTGGGGGACGCTGGCCCGTGCGGAGCAAAAACTTGGTTAGCCGGTGCCGCGCTCGTAGCTGATCCTGCTTGGCCCCCTCACGCGCCCGGACAAGATCGCGCAATGCTTCCGAACCTTCGTCCGGGACCCAGACCGCTGTCAGATCGTCAGAGCGATGGCTGCGCGCCAACTTCAACGCGTCTCGCCGGTCTGTCTTTACCCGGTCCCCGGACTTCTTCGGAACCAGCGTCGGCGCCACCACCGCGCACTCGACTCCCAACTGCGCCAACTGCCAGTAAAGTACGAATCCCGTCGGGCCGGCTTCATAGCAGGCCCGCAACTGAGAAGGAGGCCCAAGCTTCCTGATTAACTTACGAATCGACTCTTCGCGGTTGCCGATCGTACCCAGGCTCCGTACCTCGCCATCTGGCTCGGCTACTGCCACGGCTATCGTTTCGGCGTGGACATCCAAACCCAAAAATCGTAACTTCTCTCCCATGACCGGTTCCCTCCGCTTGTGGCTCTGGACTGTGGTTCTGCAAACTATCACAGCCTAACCCACGAATTGCGCATCGAGCCGGTCACACCATAATGACTACAAGAGGCCGCTGCTCTCATTCCATCGCCCGCGATTGCTTTTCGATCCTGGGCTTCACCGCCCAAGGGGTAAGCGTCCCCTTCAGTTGACTCTGAAAAACCCAACAAGCGAGTGCCGAAGACAGTGAGCGGCTAGTTCAAACCGATGTCGATGATTTGAATTGAGTATGCAGGCAGGGTGTGAATGAATGAGGTTGAGGCATTCGATATGCTGCGTACTTTCGGGGTAATTCTCCTGGGCTCAGTGATCGAGTTAGTCTCCTGGGTAGTATTGCCGCTTAGAGTTGTCACGGTTGCAGTATTGTGAACCCGGACTGCTCCGCTTAAATTGATTTGAACCGGCTGCGACATAGACGAGGCATTGACTAACTTGATGGTTACTCCATGAGTTTTCGAATTGCAGGTCACGGAGTCGAACAGGCGAGAGTTTTTGGTGACTAACTTGGAATCAGGTATCTGATCGCCAAGGTGCGTGCTGAACATAACTTGCGCGTAGTAGCTTGGCGATCCGTAGCTGCTGAGCGCATCGTATCCAATAAGATTGCTCGGCCACTGCATGCCGCCCGGGTTGACATTGACAAACAGAGGCGCATAGGAAGCCATCACGACGATGTCGCTGTTCCGCTCGAGCCCCGTCATCCAGGCGGCGTCACCTAGTGCTGCGCCAAGGTTGGTGGTGGGAGAGCCTTCGCGCGTTGCCCATTCGCCAACGAGAATCCTGGGCCCGCTGCGGTCGTACGTGTCATAGCGGTGAACGTCTTGAAAGAACTGCTGCGCGGTGCGGTAGAAGTGAGTGTTCAGCGAGTGGTCGTTATCGTCGAGGATGTCTGGGCGGGCCAGTGTGACAGGCGCTGACGCAACGATCTGTATTTCAGGGTGAGCCGGCTTGATCGCCTTATAGAACTGTGCAAACCGAGCGTCATAAGTTCCAGATTGGTCGTGGTATTCCTCGTTGCCGATCTCGACAAAGGCCAGGTGGAATGGGGTGGGATGGCCATCCTTCGCTCGTTCAGCGCCCCAGTGGGTTGACGTACTCCCTGAGACATACTCGATTTCGTCGAGGGCGTCCTGCACATAGGGTTCGAGGTCCTTGCCCGCATCAATATGCTCCTGGCTCAGGGAATAGCCGGAGAACACCGCCAACAGGAGCTCCATGTGGAGGTCTTCACACCAGGCCAGGAATTCGAGAAGGCCCAAGCCATCAGACGAACGGTAAGTCCACGGCGTTGGATGCGTGGGTCGATCAACCAGCGGGCCGATTGTCTTCTTCCATCCGTGG
>Ga0075522_10003779_pt1 | contig 10996 bp, 7 predicted proteins | sample NGEPerA_FD_74796 | JGI IMG/M metagenome (GOLD analysis project Ga0075522, IMG submission 74796) | Arctic peat soil microbial communities from the Barrow Environmental Observatory site, Barrow, Alaska, USA - NGEE PermafrostL2-A | ecosystem: Environmental > Terrestrial > Soil > Wetlands > Peat ... | reverse complement strand
AGCCGCGAAAAAGCCGCTCCAGGCAGCGGTAGAAACCCTCGATAGATAACCGACGTAGGAGCAAGCACTCCCTCATCATTGGCTATTTCCGCAGCCTGCTAGACGGGCTCTGTCGAGATCGAAATCCTGTTCTCGTAAATTGGATCAAGCACGAAGCTTCATTCCACCGATTCAAGATAGCTTCTGAAACAGGAGATGCTCCGCAGGCAGAAAAAGAAATCGCGCGACTGCGCCAAATCGGCGACGAACTCGGGAATACGCCGCGCGTGCAAACTGACAACCTGCAAGCTGAAATTAGCTACGCGATTTATCTGCAGGATTTCAATAAAGCGGAGGGTTTGCTCGCAGAAGGCCACGCCCATTGGAAAACGCTTTCGCCGAGATCGCCGTACACGTGGTTCAATCTCAAGTACCTCGAAATCGCCATGCTTTTTGCTCGACAGCACAAATGGGCGATGGACGTCTTGGACGAGTATCTTTGGCGATGGGAACAGGTTCCACAACTGTTTTATTTAGCTCGCCTCAAGCTGTTGCGCATCGAAAAATATCCTCGCATTGTCCGCGCGCCCACGATTTTCACTTCGCGGGCGTCGCTGTTCTACCTGGAAAACGAAGTGGCACGGCGAGATTAGGGATTTCGGGACCGAGGCAGATAAATCGGGCTTTGTCGGAATATCGTTTACTGTCGCGGCTGTTGTGCCGATTCGCTGTAGGTCGCCGAAAAAACCGTATCCGCAAGCCATTTTTTGAAGTTCGGATTGTCCTGGTATTGCTTGAACAGTTCCGTTTGATCTGAGAGCAGCGCCAGTAGGACGCGTTGCAGCGCCTTGTCATGCTCGATCCGAGCATTCTGCTTGTCTGCATTCTTCATGGCGTTTTGATACGCCTTGTCGGCAGCAACCTTTGGCGGGATCTCTTCGGCGATGACCTTCCGGATCTTGTCGACGTCCTTCCACTCAACATTTCCAAATTGCTCATTGAAGGCCTTTACGATATTGCTCAGCCGATCCAATTCGGTCTCGGGCACACGCCCGCCACCGCTCGTGGGAACCGGGCCGATTTCTGTATTCTGATCAGCCAACGCGATACTGATCGCAGACTTCACCTCGGGTCGATAACTTTCCATATCGATGTTTTCAAGGATGCCCTTGGAGAGATCCTCCTCTTTGGGGGCGGGTAGCTTTGGAATGAGAAAGTTTAAGAATAGGGAAAGTGTTTCCCATTGAGCGTTCGTGTACGTGAGGATCGAGGACAGGAAGCCGTAGATGCGGACAAATGCTTTTGCCTTACCTTTGAAATCCACCTGCCCGTCTTCGTCGAGCGTATCCTTATATATTGCGACGCACGCATCCAAGATCGGATCGAGCGTATCCCGGCTGGCACCGCTGATATACAGCCCGACGAGCTTCTCGATGTCGTCATCCTGATACACCTGATAGCCGTCGAGCGTCGCTTTAAGATCATGTAACTTGTTCGGATCGGTTTCCTCGCTGAGGATCGTGGTGCGGTAATACGGATCGAACGAGGAGCGGATTGTTTCCGCATCATTCTGGAAGTCGAGCACGAAGGTATCGTGCTTTTTTGGGTGGGCGCGATTCAATCGGGACAATGTCTGGACCGCCTTGATACCGGAGAGCATCTTGTCCACGTACATCGTGTGCAGTAGCGGTTCGTCGTAGCCCGTTTGGAATTTGTCGGCGCAAACCAGGAAGCGATAGGGCTCGTCCTGGAAGCGTTCCGGAATGAGATTACTCGCAAAACCATTGAGCGATGCCTCGGTTACCTTTTTCCCTCCGTATTCATGCTCTCCGGAAAAAGCCACAATCGGCTCGTAAGGGCTCTTTTGTTCCTTCAGGTAGTCACGGATCGCGTGGAAGTATTGGATGGCACGCTCAATTCCGCTTGTCACGACCATCGCCCGTGCCTGGCCGCCGATCTTCTGTTTGGCTAAAACCTGCTCGCGGAAGTGATCCGCCATGATTTCGGCCTTCATGCGAATGGCGTGGTCATGCGACTCTACGTACCGCCGCAGCTTCTTCTGCGCCTTTTTCACATCGAATTCCGGGTCCTTTTCGACGGTCTTCGTAAGCCGGTAATAGCTCTCGACGGGAGTGTAATTCTTGAGCACATCCAGGATGAACCCTTCCTGGATGGCCTGCTTCATCGTGTAACTGTGGAACGGGCGGTGTTTAGTCTGGCCGCCTTCCGGGTACGCGTCTCCGAAAACTTCAAGCGTTCTGTTCTTGGGCGTGGCTGTGAACGCGAAGTAGCTCGCGTTCGGAAGCATCTTCCGCGCCTCCATGGTTCTGTTGATGGAATCTTCGACGGTTTCGTCGTCTTCTTCGCCGCTTTTCGCAGCAAGCGCGATGTTCATTTTGGCCGCTGCTTGGCCGCCCTGGCTCGAATGCGCTTCATCGATGATGATGGCGAAAGTGCGGCCACGGTGTTCGTTCCCAATCTCATCCAAAATAAACGGGAACTTCTGAACCGTCGTAATGATGATCTTCTTACCGTCCGCCAAAAACTTACGGAGATCGCCGGACTGCTCAGCGTGGCCCATAATCGACGCCACCTGGGCGAACTGTTTGATGGTGTCTCGAATTTGCTTATCGAGAATCCGCCGATCCGTTACCACGACCACCGAACCGAAGATTTCCTGGCTATCCTTCTCCATTCCGACTAACTGGTGCGCTAGCCACGCGATGGAGTTGCTCTTGCCGCTACCGGCGGAATGCTCTATGAGGTAGCGACGTCCAGCGCCCCGCGCACGCGCATCGCCGAGGAGTTTTCGCACGACATCCAGCTGATGGTAACGGGGGAAGATCTGCTGCAACTTCTTGCGCCCGGTCCGCTCATTCTTTACCTCGACGATCTGGGCGTAGTTTTCAATGATGTCCGTAAGCCCCGTCCGTGCGAGGATGTCCCGCCAGAAATAGTCGGTCTTGATGCCATCCGGATTCACGGGATTACCGGCCCCGTCGTTATAACCTTTATTGAACGGAAGGAACCAGGAATCTTTCCCGCTCAACTGCGTACAGAAACGTACCTCTTGATCGTCCACCGCGAAGTGCGCCATACAGCGCCCGAATTGGAAGAGAAGCTCGCGCGGATCGCGATCCTTCTTGTACTGTTGCACAGCATCTTCGACCGTCTGCTTCGTCAGTGGATTCTTCAGCTCGAAGGTGGCGACGGGCAGGCCGTTGATAAAGATGCAGAGATCGAGTGCAAGTTTTGTCTCGTCTTTGCTATATCGGAGCTGGCGGGTGACGCTGAAGATATTCGCGGCGAACTGCTGAACGGCCTTAGCGTTTCCGGGGGAGGGCGTGCCGTAGAATAGATCCAGCTGTTCGGGACCATGTTTCACACCACGGCGCAGAACATCGATGACCCCGCGCTTCGCCACTTCTCCTTGTAGGCGCGCGAGGAATGTCGAGCGTTTTGGACCATCTTCGGTTATCCCGATGCGCTCTAAGACGTTCGGCTGCGTTTCCCGCAGAAAGCCCAAGAGTTTTGTTAGATCGATGGCGTGGTCGCGATCATAGTTATTTGGATCCCCACGAACATAACCGGACCCATTACTACACAGTGAGTTAACGATAAGACTTTCGAGTCCCTTTTCGGTTGTGTCAGTTGTCGGCATTGGTGGCTTCCGCTATTAGTTCGGCGTCTTCATCTGTTTGCATCTCCTCGAGTTCGACCAAATCCTCCACAACTTCTGCCTCGGCCAACGCGGGCAGCTCGATTCCGCGGACATCCAGTTTGCCGGTTACGACTTCCCCAATCAAGCGGTCGCGGTATTCGTTGATGAATTGAATTGTCTCCGCAAGAGACTGAGTAACTGCAAACTCCTTGTTAAGCAACTCAGTGATATGTGCCTGTGCGGAAATCGGCGGGATGGGAACTGTCTCCTTGAGAAGTCTCTCGATATTCAATGGCCTGTTCCGTCCTGCAGCCCCGCGCGAGTTATGGTCCAGCAGCATCGCTCCATAGGATGTCCGAAACAGTGCGAAAAGCACTGCAGATGAAACGAATTCTTTACGGCCACGCAGGATTGGGTATCGATGCGACGCAACGCAGCCCGACTCTTTGGCCCTCGCCAAAGCCACGGCACCCTCCCAAGCGAATTGCCCACTTATCACGAAATCGCCATCTTCAACCCAGAAAAAATCTGAGTCGCCAAGCTCGGCACCATCTCTGGTCGCTTTGTGAAAGATCCCGCGCCCGCGATTGTAGAGGCCGATTGGTATATAACTCCGGTCGGTTCTTCGGTCAATTGGACGTGACATTACTTCCGCAACGATGGATAGACGTAACCTTTTCGTGCCTTCTAGTTGCAGTGCGTTCTGAGTGACGACCGAGAGCATCTCGCTGATTAGCGCTAACTCCTTCCGCTTCGCTCTAATCACCCGATCCAATCGCGTATTGATCCGGTTTAGAAACTGCACGATCGCTACCTGCTCGTCGCGCGGGGGGAAAGGCACGGGTATCTGCCCTAGCTGATCGAAGTACAGGCGTAATCGCATCTCCATAATTCCACGTGAGCGCGCTTTGAACTGTTGAAGATAAGTTCCTGTACGAAATAGATGGTGATAGAAGTCGGGTTCTAGCGAACGAACTGGTTTTAAGACATCGTAGGCCGGACTCGTGACACCGTTATAATGTGACACTCCAACGGCACCCATCCACGCTAGTAGCTTATTGACGATGATGTCTCCAGCGTTCACAATCCAGTAGCCATCCGTTGAACTCGCTTTGTTGCCTCTCTGCTCAAGCTCTTTCCGCGGACGGACACCGATATGTGTGTAGATCGACAACAACTCCAATCCATTCTTCGCGGGCGCTTTCGTAGTTCGAAGCCGAAATAACTGCTTAGTACGTTCAAGCTGCCAGTGAGACGGTATACGCCCAAGCCACGCCAAGTTCGATTCTTTGTATTGTGGATAGGGTTTGAGTGTGTCGATCATTGTGCATTCGCCTGGAAGATTTCTCTTAGGGTGCTGTCACTCTCCTTCTCAATCGCAACGATGTCTGAACGGATTTCGTCGAGCGTTCGCAATGGCTGGGGCCTATAAAAATAGCGTGTAAACGAAATCTCATAGCCGATCTTGGTTGCTGTGGCGTCAATCCACGCGTCTGGCGCGTACGTCAGCACTTCGCGGCGCACAAACATATCGATGCCTCCCTCTTCAAGGAGGGGGACTTGTTCGGTATCGCGAAGATCGGAGTCCGGTTCATACTCCACAATCACGTTTTTCCCTGATGCAGTGGCGTGATAGAAGCCGTGCATCGGAACTTCTTTAGCCTTGCCAGGCTTATGAGTCTTCTTTACGATTGGGGAGGCATGTTCGTCGCGCTCGGCCAGCGTCGCCTGTAGCAGTTTTAATCGTTTCGCGGTGAGCTTCACTCCGTGCTCCTCCGCGTCCTTTTCCACAGCTTCTATGAATGCATTGTAATCGGAGTGCGGTCCATCGCCCAACGTCTTCGCAACGCGGTCAATCAGCTTCGCGAGCGGTTCTTCGTCTGACTCTTTGCAGGCGAGCCGGAACTTCGCGAGTTTAGAAGCATGCAAATCTACTTTTAATCGTAGAGGTCTCTCGACGGTGACCTTCCAATAGCCGAACGCGGTGTTCGGGAATATCTTCGACTCCTCGGTTTCTTTGAACTCGAGGAAGGTCTTCGTGATGCGGGCGATGTCGTCAACTGAGAGCTCGCAGCTCTTCTTCCCAAGATTCTTCCGCAGCGGCTTAAGCCAGGCAGTCGCGTCGATGAGTTGCACTTTGCCCCGCCGATGTTCGGGCTTGCGGTTCGTCAACACCCAGATATATGTCGCAATGCCCGTGTTGTAGAACATGTTGAGCGGCAGAGCAACAATCGCCTCTAGCCAGTCGTTTTCAATAACCCAGCGGCGGATATTACTCTCGCCTTGTCCGGCGTCCCCGGTGAAAAGCGAAGAACCGTTATGGACTTCTGCGATCCGGCTTCCCAGCTTGGTCTTCTGTTTCATCTTAGACAGCTTGTTCACCAGGAACATCAACTGCCCGTCACTGGAACGCGTTATAAAACTAAATTCCGGATCACCGGCGTACTCGATGACGTACCGAGGATCTCGAATATCGCCTTTCCCCCCCATGCGCTCCAGATCGTTCTTCCAGCTCTTGCCATACGGCGGATTGGAAAGCATGAAGTCGAACTCGCGCGACGGGAATTCATCCTGCGAAAGCGTGGAACCAAAACCAAAATTCTCGGCTTCGTCGCCCTCGCCTTTGAGCAGCAGATCCGCCTTGGTGATGGCGTACGTTTCGGCGTTAACCTCCTGGCCATAGAGATGGATCGAGACATCCGTGCCGTGCTCGTGCGCCAATGTTTTGAGGCGTTCTTCGGCCACCGTCAACATGCCGCCCGTGCCGCAGGCGCCGTCATATACAAGATACGTCCCGGACTTGAGTTGGTCGGCGATTGGAAGGAAGATTAGGTCCGCCATCAACTTCACCACGTCGCGGGGCGTGAAGTGCTCTCCGGCCTCTTCGTTGTTTTCTTCGTTGAAGCGTCGAATCAATTCTTCGAAGATCGTGCCCATGGCGTGGTTGTCGAGCCCGGCGATTCGTTCCGATCCGTCAGTGTTCAAAACCGGAAGCGGGCCCAGGTTGATCGAGCTTTCCAGAAATTTCTCAATGACGCTACCTAGGATGTCGGCATCGACAAGCGTCTGGATCTGGTTACGGAACTTAAATTTGTCGAGAATCTCCTGAACGTTCGGAGAGAAGCCATCAAGGTATGCTTCGAAGTCGGCTTTGAGTTGCTGAGCTTTTGCCCGCGCGCGCAAATCATGCAACGTGAATGGAGAGCTGTTGTAGAAAGCCTGTCCGGCAGCACCGCGAAGGGGAGCGTCTTGATTGGTGATCCTAGCTTTGTCCAATCGATCCTTCATTTCGAGAACCTGTTGCTTGGTCGGCTCGAGCACGGCATCCAAGCGCCGGATGACGACCATCGGTAAAATTACGTCGCGATACTTCCCGCGCACGTAAACGTCACGCAAAACGTCATCCGCGATACCCCAGATGAAATTCGCAATCCAGTTGAAGTTGCCGTTGCTCATAAGTCGTAGGCGGTGGACATCAGTATGCTAGTGTTCGCTTGTAACGTATTGGAAACGTTAGTGTTTTGATTGTATACGCGCAAGCGGGTTTAGGCAAACGAAAATCCTTGGCCGAACGGAGCGGTTCCGGCGTGATTTCCCGCGATACCCCGGGGAGGCGCAGGTGGAGAGGCTTCAATCGCGGTTCGAAGATGAGCGTCATCGGTAGGCCCCCGATGAGAAATTCGAACCAAGTGCGTAGCGAGATCCGCCAAAACAGCCTGTGACGCCAGACGAGGGCCCGACGTATGGGGGTGTCAAAATTTGCACCGGTGATTGCTGGGCCGGGACCGCTCCGCTGGTTCGCCGCGTCCAGTTTACGTTTACCGGCTCTTTAACTTGACATTAGTTAAAACGTGGCCATACTTTACGCATGGCTCTCAATAGCGCATACCTGATCACTACCAAAAACGTCGAGCCCTTTTTCAATAGCCTGATTACCGCAAAGGCTCCCGACGTGTTTACGCAGAAAGTGCTCGAAAGCCTAGAATTCAAGAGCACCAACGATCGCCTCTATATAAGCCTATTGAAGGGTCTCGGTTTCTTAGACACCAACGGCGCGCCGACCGAAAGATATTTCCATTTTCTCGATCAGTCTCAATCGAAGCGTGTCCTAGCCGAAGCCATCCAAGAAGCGTACAGCGATTTGTTCGCCGTAAATACCAAGGCCAACGAATTGGCAGTCGCGGAAGTAAAGAACAAGTTCAGGACATTAACCCAGGGAAAGAACTCGGAAAAGGTCCTTGGACTTATGGCCAATACATTCAGGGCGTTGGCGGATTATGCGGAGTGGACGGCCGAAGCAAAGAAGACTCCAGGAAAGAAAGATGCCGACGCAAAGCCCGTGGACGCGAAAACTCCTCAGCCAGATGCATCTTTGACCGACGCTGAGGAAGGGGAGCTGTCAGTAAAGCTTAAAAATACCCAGTTCCACTACAACATCCAAATTCATCTGCCGGAATCAAGGGATCAGGCGGTTTACGACGCGCTCTTCAAGAGCTTAAAGAAGCATCTTTTCTAGAGAACGCACAATGAACGAGGACCAGTTATACGCATTTGTTTTCAGGGGCCTGCTAACTGAGGAGGCACTCGATAAGGCTGGCAGGGAGCACCGTAAACTGTTTTCCGAAGCATGGGAGTCGGAAACAGCTCAACGCTTGGCGATACCCCTTTTGGACGAAGAGATGGTAAAAGCAGCTCGCAAGATGGCGGTCGTCTATACGGCTATCTGCGCTTTTGAGAATTCTGTTCGGGAGTTCATTTCCAAGAAGCTTCTCGAAGAGAAAGGGGAGAACTGGTGGGATGTGTGCGTGAGGGCCGAGATTCGCAACAAAGCTGAGGACAGAAGAAACTCGGAAAAAGAGGTCCGTTGGCTCACGCAACGGGGAAATTCCCCGATTTATTTCACCGACTTTGGTGATTTGGTTGCGATCATGGCGAGGCCCGAGAATTGGAAATTTTTCGAGCCCCACATTGGAAGTATAGATTGGGCGAAGCAGATTATCACCACGTTGGAGAAATCGAGAAACATCATAATGCACAGCGGCGAATTGGATCCGAAAGATATCGAGCGCGTCGGCACCTGCATTCGCGATTGGATCAGGCAAGTCGGTTAGATCCCATTCCGGCGGACCCTCAAACTTTTGTGGCTCGAAGCCATAACGAGCCAATGGAGGGCGGCACGAAGGTCAAAAAGAAAAATCCATTTATAGATTCACTGGTTGTTGAACCCTGAGGAAAACCACAGCTACAAAAGTATCTACAGTGGTTTTTTGCGGGCATCTGGGAATGCCCGCATCGGCTTGAATCAATTGGTCGGGGCGGGGCGATTTGAACGCCCGACCCCCTGCGCCCAAGGCAGATTGCGACCTTCGCGAAAATCACTCATTTTTTAAGCCTTCTGTTTCAAACGTTTGCCGCGACCTTGTTGAAGCCTGTTGAAGTATGTGGAGACTTTGGCTTTTGGCAGCTACAAAATCATCTACACCTGGCGACTCTCCCTGGCGCGACCACACTGGGCAATTCGTCCGGTTTGAATCCGCAGACTCTCACTTCTGGTCGCTGACTGCCCGTTTTTGAAACTCTTAAATGGCACAAGCGCGTTTGTGGTTCCTGGTCCCATTTTGGGCGCTCAGCGGCGCCTTTCTCCGATTGGCGCGTAAATTCCGACGAACCAGCGGAATCAGAGTCCACAAGCCGACTTGCCGGTTACCCATACTCCCGGATGCTTCTTTCCCAACGCAGTGAAGTCTGGCCCGATTTCGCGACCGGTTCCAACCGAAGAAGGCTTGGCTGACTAGGTGTTGTCGAGCAGTCGCCTGAAACGGTTGGCGTCCTCTTTCATCGTGACGTTATTGAACAGAATGTAAGCCTGCGGCTGCGGCGGCGCTTGAAACAGCAGCTTCTTAAGTTCCACGAGATCTTCGTCCGTGTATCGGTACGAATATGAGCCCTTGCCATGCAGCCGCCAGTAGGGAGCGCTTTCAGCATCGGGCGCGCAGACCAACGGGTCTACACAATGAATCAAGCCGTATTGTGCGCATAGATCGCGAACGACCTCCGCGGGCCATGGCCCACGTGGCTCCCATGCGAGACGAAATGGCTGCGGCCCGATCTTCGGAAAGAAGCGCGAAAGATTCTCGATGTTGGAGTGGCTCGCCTGGAACGACGCCGGGCACTGGAAGAGGACGACGCTGGCCCGAACCGCAACGGCAATCTCAAGTGTCTTTATCCATGCCTGCCAAACTTCGTCCGTATCCTTAAATGACCCGAAGAACGCGCTTCGTTCGGCATCGATCGGTTTCCGCAGTCGGCGGTAGGTCGGACTCGATGGCGTGTGAGTAATCATCTGCCATGCCTTGATACAAAATTCAAACTCCGGCGGAGCCATAGAACGCCAGCGGGCCGCGACTTTCGAGGAGGGCGGGTCATAGAAGGTCGACTGAATTTCGATGACGGGAAATTGCGACAGATATTGCGGCTGGGAGCCAGCCCATCCGCAACAACCAATTAAGGGCAGGGGTCGAGCATTCATCTCGTGCATTCGTGAACTTTCATCGGCGGAAAAGAGGAGCGAGCGCGATCCATGGCAGACAATTCAGGACGGAGTTCTTATCCAGTCCCGCACGGCGCGCCTGATCGATGCCGTAGCGGACCGTCCCGAACTCACGGATGCTATGGGCATCGGTCGACACGGTAATCATGACGCCCGCTTCGTGCGCGAGGCGTGCATTCTCCGCCGAAAGGTCGAGGCGATCGGGGCTGGAATTGATCTCGAAAAAGCAGCCGTTCCGTTTCGCGTGATCGATAATACGCTCGATGTCGAGCTCATAGCCCGGACGCTTGAGAAGAAGGCGGCCGGTCGCGTGCCCGAGGATGTTGAAATAGCGGTTATCCATGGCGCGCAATATTCGCTCGGTTTGCTGTTCCCTTCCAAAGGCGAAACGGGAATGTACCGAGCACACGGTATAATCGAGTTCCCGCAGGAGATCGTTGGAATAATCGAGTGTTCCGTCGGCGAGAATGTCCACCTCGGCCGATTTCAAGATGCGGATGCCATCGAGGCGGCCGTTCAGGTAGTCGATAAACCGGATCTGCTTCCATAAATCCTCTGGCGATACGCCGCGCGCGATTTTGAGGCTTTGGGAATGGTCGGTTATACCGATATATTCGTAGCCGTAATTCCGGGCTGCGGCCGCCATTTCTTCAATCGAATTTGAGCCGTCACTTGAGGTCGAATGCGCGTGAAGCTCGCCGCAAATATCTTTTACGGTTACGAGAACCGGAAGCGTGCCGTCGGCGGCCTGCTTTATCTCCTCATAGCCTTCGCGAAGTTCGGGTTCGATGAATGACAGGCCGAAC
>Ga0075522_10003777_pt1 | contig 11004 bp, 15 predicted proteins | sample NGEPerA_FD_74796 | JGI IMG/M metagenome (GOLD analysis project Ga0075522, IMG submission 74796) | Arctic peat soil microbial communities from the Barrow Environmental Observatory site, Barrow, Alaska, USA - NGEE PermafrostL2-A | ecosystem: Environmental > Terrestrial > Soil > Wetlands > Peat ... | reverse complement strand
CCTGACGACATCCGATCGTTGCGCCGTGAATGGCAGCGTTCAGTCGCTCGAGTTTAGCGATGACCACGCCGCCGTACGCAGCCTGCGCATCCAGCCTCCCTAACGAGTTCCGCCACCAGCAATTAGTCCTTGGTGTGCGCCTCACCATGACAGACTATCGCTGACGTATTGGCGTGATCTGAAGTTTCCAGAGGTTCCGCCTTCGCAGCCCACACACCGCCCGTTCGGTCTAGCGCTACCGCCCACAGCGCTTTATGGTTGGCGTGGGCCACTTGGTACAGTTCCCAGCGCACGACCACGGAGTTCGGATGCGAACCAGTCCGGAACTTCAATTTGATACTGTTCCGCCGCCATTCCGGTTTACCAAGAGGACCCAGATATTGGATGCCCGATATGGGCCCCCAGTCACTCATGGCGGCGGGCCACGGTGTGGTGTCAACGGCCCTGCCCGGGGCGACTAATAGATTGCTCGTCCCGGAGTGCAACTGGTCCACCACACTGCGAACCACCTCATTTCGATCTCGGTGTACAGGCCTACTTGTCTCCTTCTTGAGGGCCCTTGCGGCAGCCGAATCGTCGACCCGAGAGACGCTATTCTCAAAAAAACGGAACGTCAGCTCTACTGTCGCCTTGGTATCGAGCGACTGTCCCTGCGACCTTGCGGGCATAAACCTCCATGACTTCGCAGCTGCCACCGCAGTAGCGTCAAGCTTCTGCGATCCCGAGCTCTGCTCGACCTCCATCTGAGAGGTGCCTCCGGTCGGAAGTATCCGAAAGCCGAGCCGTATCGTTCCCTCCATCTCAGTCCGCGCCCAGTCCAACGTGTATGAGGGCCTCAGCCAGACAATCATCCGCGGCTTCTGAACTTTTGGTATAGAGGCGGGGTCGGGGAGAGCAGGATACGGTTGTATCTGCTCTTCTTCGGCCACCGGGTCCGCGTCCAGTAAGGGGCCGGTGTCGTGCGGAGTCGGACAACCCTCGCCGTTCATGGGCCAAATGTCGATTCGCGGGAAGTGCCAGGCTCGCACCCCGTGTATAGGCCTCTCGGCCACCGGTGGCAGCCAGGGCCTCGATCGAATCGGCAGCGCTTCCTTTACCGGGGTATTCGCAATAGCCGCCCGGAACATTGGCGGGCCATCGAGCGTAACCCTCCCACGTGCTTGCGTCAGCTCATGCAGAAACCCAGCGTGAGCCAGCAGCACGAAGAGCAAAAGGAATGATCGTGTATATCCGAGCTTCCGTAGGAGCTGCAATCCTGTTGCCCATTGCCTTGATAGCCATTCAGCACACATACAACTGAGCGCCCCCGATGCCGCCCGGTCGCCGCTCCCACGACGGTCGAACGCCTCAATGCCTGAAGCTTATACGTGAAATGTTCAGCGCTCGGGAAGGTCCAATGGCCATATCCAGGTCAGCGTGGTCCGAGCCTATGCTGCACCCAGCGCATCAACTGGAGTGACCGGAGCTGCGCGCAACGCAGGCAGCGCGCCGCCGAACGGCGCAATTGGAGCACCCCACGAAAGGCCCACGTGCCAGAAGTTGGGGTGAAACCCGCAAACTGAACGACCACCACATAGGGATTTCCTCATCGATCGGCGAGAAAATGGGCGCTGACAGCACAGACCTGGCCGGAGTAGCATTTCGGACATGCTCACCTGGACTAGAATTCAGTCACTTTACGAACTGATCGCCGAGCGCCACGCGCGTGCCGCGCAACTGGCGGGTCTCTCCTGCCCACCGTCGGTGTTCACCGCCCTCTTCCATGACCGACACGACGATCCGGATCTGGAGTGCATGCTCCGTGACATCGATTTCAGCCAGGTCGTGTGGGAACGGGAAGACCGTTCGGGCGTTGCGCTGCGGCACGTCTCGGTGGACCGGGCGTTCCAGGAGTCCGTTGATGAGGCCTACCGCGATATCGTCGATAACGACGTCATCCACGAACGGCAGGATGTGGTCGCATCCTGGGGGAAAACGGGTACGTGGATCGAGCCCCCGATCTTCCTGTCCGGAGCGGTTCTCGGCACAGCAATACGAGACTACCTGCTGGTGGGATCAACACGCCTGGGGTGTCTTAGGGCCTTTCTAGACCAGGGAGTCGTTATGGAAGAGGCGCGACATCAGGTGTGGGTGGGGCACTAATCGACCGGGACGCCTTCGGGCCACCGTTCTCCGGTCTTGGCGCCCCGCAAATGCTGTCGGCATTGGCCAAACGTCTCAACGGTGTGGGGCGCCATTTTCCCAGGAACTACCACGACTTCCGTTTCGGTCCCCTTGGGACGGAAGAAGACGACCACGGGCGTTCCCGTTTCAAAAGGTTAAGATTTGGCCCGCGCCTTTTTCGGAGATCAAGGCCCGTGATTCTCCTTCCATCTGTGATCATCAAAGGCGCCGCTCTCGCGACCGAGCTGCGGCGCCAGTGATGTATTTCGATTATGGCTGAGTGGAACCTGTCGCACTGACGGAGGTGTTGGCGCCCACATTGGCGCTCGAATTCCCCTTGACCCCGCCGCTCACCGTCTGTGAACCGTTTGCATTTACAGTATTTCGGCCGGTGCTGCTGCTTATGTTTCCGCCGGCTGATCCCTGCGCGCCTCGCGCTCCGGCCGCGGCCGAGGTGGAATTGGCAGCCGCGCTACTGGCGCTAGCCGATGCCGCCTCCTTGCGTGTCGAAACGTCGTTCCCCGTCCGCGCGGCGCCCCTCCTTGCAGCCGCAGAAGTCTGCGAGGCGGCCTCTTTGGAATCCGATTCGACGTGGCTCTTTGCGCTGCCTGCGGCACTGCGCGCCCTGGCGGTACCGTCAGCTGTCTTGTTGGCCAGGTGACCCTTCGCACTATCGTTCGCCGAAGCCGCGCCGCTGCCGGCAACCCCGATGCCGGCGTTACCGGTGCCACCCGCGCCGCCGGCGCCACCGGAACCACCAAGCGTGCCGCGCACCGCACCGCCGCCGCCCAACACCTGCGCCCCCAACGGGGCACCGGCTATGAGAACACCCGTCAACATGATTCCCGACCAGATTTGCTTGTTCATTGCTGCTCCTTAAAGAAGATTTATTTCGAAAACTTAGAACGTCAATTCCAAAGAAAGGCCACCGAAGGTTGTCGAACCATAGATTGAGTCGCTGACCCCGCCGGTAAGGCTGGCGCTCAAGTGATCGCCGAATACTTGCTTCAGTGACGCGCTGTAGTTGTTGATCGTCGTCGCCAGCACAGCATCCCTTGCGTTGGTCCAATTCAAGTGGAAGGATGTCTTGTTGAAATCACGCGCGAGTTCCGCGTTGACGATATGCTCCAGCGCGCCTTGATCGAGCGTGACCACGGATCGGGTCAGTGACGGGGCGACGCTGACCACAGAAGGGAGCAGACCCGGCAGGACCTGGGTCAGGGGACCTGAAATGATGGGTAGTACGGGCAGAGGACTCGCCGGTGCAGCCGGCGCGCTGGCCGAATCGCTCTGCGATTCCGTGTAGCGGGACAGGGAACCAAAGTGATACCAGATCCCCTCCGCGCCCAGGGTCCACTGCGCACGCGCGTACTTGATACCTCCGCCAAAGCCATTGCCCGCGAAATGGGCACTGCCGCGAGCGCCGGTGCCTTCATTGGGCGAGTAGTCCACGTCGAAGTCCCGCGCCTCGGCGATCCCAGACAACGTCAAACCAGCGTGACTCCAGGACAAGCGAGTGCCAATGGTCCGGTTACTGAGCGGTGTCGCGTCCCAACGCTTGTAATAGACCCGCAGACCCACATCATCGCCGGCTAAATCGAAGGCGGCTCGTTTGGATGTGCCATCCAATGTTCCCACCGGGGATCTGGACCGTGTTTCGCCACCTCCGGCACTCACATCCCACCAGTTGCCGCCCGAGAAGGTCGCATCATCATCGAGTGAACGGCCGCCCGAATTGTCGAACAACGCCGAGGCCGAATCACTGAGGCGCACATCCGCAAATGCCTGCGACGAAGCACCCGCGATGGCTGTCATCAGAATCCAGAGCGCACTTCTATTCATAACCGAAAGCTCCCGACTTTTAGAAATTGCGGGGGCACTGTGACGGAAGTGCCTTCGGCAACCAAGTGGGAATCCTTCTGCGCGAGGGGTCCATCACGTGTCCAGAACGCTCAGAACAAATGACAGATTAGGACTACACACGGAATTTACGTGCCCACGCAGAGCGTGGCATGCAATACGTTAAGAATTTCGCTGTAACGGCCTAATCACGGGCGCAGTGGCACGGCCAGCTGCTAAACAGCGTGAACCGTTAATGAGTTAAATCGCCGTGCCCGTTGCGTCGGCGACCGTATGGAGCTCTCGGTGCCAAGTTGACGCCGAATCGGCCATTTTTTTGAGCGAAATGTGACTCGTTCGCTGTAAAGGGCGGCGCCTAGGCCAAAGCCCGTACATTAATGCGCCTTTGTTTCGGATTCTCACCGGCGAAACGCCGCCTGCGGGAGAAAGCTGAGTTTGGTACGTCGTAAAGCCGGTTCGTCGCTTCGAAAAGCACCACCTCCGTGTGAACAACAGGCGACGACAGCGTACGAAAGCGTATGCGCCCTGGCGGTCGCTGAGACGCACTCAGAGTGCGGATAGGAGTGGAGCGGGTGATGGGAATCGAACCCAAACAACAGCGTCTCCGCTTGTCTTGTAGATCAAGTGCTTACTGCGCGGCCGCCTGACCGCGTGTGATTGGCGTGTGATTGCAGGCATTTCAACATATGGCATGGTGTTGGCCTCAGACACATACTTCGGCCTCTGGTGTCGCACAAGAGCCCGGCTTGCCGAGAAACGAGGCCAACTGCTGGCGGAACCTCGCGGAGGCCATCGCCCAGGACCAGATCCTGCGCATGTTTCCACTCAGAGCGGGAGGGACCAGGAGTTTCCGAAAGTGGCCAATCCTAGTACTGTCGTATTGAGTCCCAGGTGATCGCGTGCCAACGCAGACGTCCACACGCGATCGATCGATAATGAGGTTGAAAGTGACGGCAAGGAAACTCAGGGCAGTCATCTGCATGCGAACACCCTTGCACGAGGGATTTCTTCGGGTCTACCGATATGAAATCGACGTCGAGAAACACGGCGGAGGGAGCAGACGGATCTCCTGGGAAATGATGGAGCGCGGCAACGCGGTCCCCGTGCTCGGCCATGACCCGCGCCGCGATGAGGTTGTGCTCGCAAACGAGTTTCGTCCGGGCGCAATCGTAGCCGGTGACTATCCGTATCGGGATAACCTCGTGGCCGGCGCGGTCGAAGGCAAAGAGACGGTACTGGAGGCCGCTGTTCGAGAGATGCAAGAAGAGGCGGGTCTCGTTCTGAGCAATCCGGTGCTCATTCATCCGGGCGCTTACGTCAGCTCGGGGGGCACATCCGAGAAAATTTCCATCGTCTACGGCATGGTGGATACGAGTCAGGCGGGGGGCGTTCATGGCAATGCGACCGAGCATGAAGACATTCTGACCGTTGTGCTGCCGGCGAAAGTGTTCATCGACCGCGTGCGCAGCGGCGATATCAACGATCTCAAGACGCTCGTCGCGGGCTATTGGTTCGCCGAGCGTCAGGCTGAAGGCAAGTTCTGAGGCCGTCGCTGGACCCTGGTATTCGGCTCCAACGAATGTCAGAAGCATTAAAACTGGAGCGGGTGATGGGAATCGAATATGCTGCGGGCTTGACGTCCAGCCAAGCGAATCAGCGACTTGCGGCTGAAGCCGTGGTGCGAAAAACGGCGGCGCGGCAGCCAGCAGCGGGTGTGTTTGTGATGGGCTCCCCGTGTGACGATCTCGGGGCGGTAGGTCAAACGTGACTCCTGGCGGTAACCAGGACGGCAGCACTATTGTCGTTTGCGTAGTCTGTAGTGTTTCTGACAGCGATTCCGATTGGCATCGCACTCGAGGCTTTTCAGCGAACCAGGGGAAACAGCATGAAAATAGTACCGAGGCACCGGATGATGCTCGCAATAGGTCTGACGTCCGTGGCGTTGCTAGTTGTTTCAATCCGGGCGGGTGCATTCGAGCCACCCAAGGATCCGTGCTCCGTGCTCACCCCACAGGAGGTCAGCACGGCGCTTGGCGCGCCTTCCACCGACGCAAAGCACGTAGTGTCGACCCAGTGTGCATGGGACGTATCGGGACAATCCTCGGATACGCACAGCAAGAAACTGACCCTCGGTTTTTTAAGCGCCAGCGCTTGGGACCAGACGAAGGCACTGAGGGAACGGATGACGCATTTCACACGCACTGCAGTCGACGGACTCGGAGAGGAGGCCGTCTTCAGTACGAACGGGACGATCTGCACCTTGCAGGTGAGGAAGGGCAGCGCCGTTCTGGATATGCACCTTTACGGTTTCCCACCCGATCAGGCGAAAGGCAAGGAAATCGCCCTTGCGCGAGCGGCGCTCGCGAGATTCTGAACTTTTAGAACGATTCAAGGCCTCCGGCGAGAGCGTCTCGATGCCGTTGCGGTGGGGGAAAGCGCTGCGTGCGATTTTCGTGTTAAAAGCGGCGTCACATGAGTAAGGTGATGGTGCATCCGCGCGCCAGCACTTAAGGGGCCCCAGGCCGCTGCAGCGCATAGTTAGGCGCCCGTTTGAATTTAGCGCAGGAACTCTTCATTTAACCCTGATCCCTTGAACCGCTAGTTGTATCAACCTCACGGCCTCCTGCACATCTGATGCGCTGGATATTCGCATTTCGTGCCAAGGAGAGCTCCTGGCACGATCAGGGTGTACTGCCGAGTCAGGAAGTGGAGTCAGGCGCTCACGCCTGATTACCTCCTTGCCTAGGCGGATGTCGAGTTCGCAACCGGCATGGAAGTGAGCAAACTCTTTGCCTTGATAGAACAGCGATGCAAAGCCGTCATCACGTCCAGGCCAAGCACGCTCCTCCACACCGAGTTCGCGTATTTTCCGACTCAATGTGTTTCGCAAGGTATTCATGCAGCGCCTGCTATATAGAGCCTAATCGTCCACTAGCCGCCTAACTATTATTTATGCGGGTAAGCGAATATGGTCCTTCCGACAAGCCCTCAAGGGACGGGAAGTAAATCCCGTCTACTTCGTAATCACTCATCTGGATAGGCCTCCGGTCGATTTTTGATTCACCTGCTCTGCCCGCAGATCATGCATTGATCTAGCCGTACAGCCCGGCGCCGCTGACGACCCTGAGTTGACTGTCAAACCTAAGAACCTCGGCCACCATCCTGTTCTGGATCGTGCTCCGATAGTAAATCGCAATTGTGTCCACCCCCACCAGCACGTCCTGTAACTCGAAATGTAGAGGTGGCTTTGCAGCCAACCCAATCTGCCAGTAAGGCCGGATGGCCTCCTTGCCTTTTAGGGTTCCGCTCGGCACCCCCATCCTTTCCACAATCAGCGGCGAACGCATTTCGAAGTCGTCGCTGTAGTGCGAAAGAATCCGCACGAGGTCGTGCGAATTCCAAGCCGCGATCCACTCCTCAGCAAAAGCCTGAGCCCAGTTCGGGTCGATCATTGAACCCCCTCGCTTCTTGTAATTCTCATTCCCAGACAGTTGGCTCACAGGATAAGTCATGCGCGCCCACCCGGCACCGTGGCCCCGGTATTTTCGCCGCCTTTCCCGTGCTGCCGGTCATAGGCCACCGATGTCTGTCGTCCGCTCAAATTCACACGCAAATTTCCAAATGATCTCTACGTGTCACGCCGCGTGTGAATCGGGAGCCAACTTGCGCGTATGCCAGCGCATGTTGACGGGCAATACAGGTGTCACGGACATTGTCACCTGACCCGGAAAAGATCAGCCACCTATGGCGATTCTCGTACGCTGACATGCGCTCCACTCGCCCCTTCCTAAGTTACTGAGCCTACAGCCCTTTCTGCCTAGGAACTGAGCTGCATCCGGTGTTGGCTCGGAGCGGCTAGAAGCCAGCAGTTTGCGGCCAGGTGGACTTCCATCAAGGAGACGATCAGTAATAGATTGGGTGGCATTGCGATGCTCGCCAGTGTGCGTCATCGTGAGCGGCGAATTTGGAAAGGGGGCGAGCTGATGTCAATCAATCGAAGAGATGTGCTGGCGGCAAGTTTGGCCGGTGCAGCGACGGTCGGACTTTCCGCGAAGGATGCCGTGTCAGCTGCAGCCAATAGTCCGGGAGCGCGCGATCAGATAGATACTTCTACCGCACAGGTGGAAAAGCCTGGCCTACACGTTGGCCGCGCAGCAGGTGCGACTGGTGCCGCAAGTGTTCAAGGCGCAGTGCGTGTTCGTCTTCGAGGTGTGCGGTCCGCACCTCTACATGGCGCAGCTGCCCACGCAAGAACGCAGACGTGTCACGCGCCACCTCCGGATTCTGAATCGACGCGTGGTGCGCAATAGCCGCCGCGAACGAGTCAGCGACGGCCGGGGTGTCTGAGGCCTCGACCTCAGGCTTCTCGTCTTCGCTCCCCAGGATTCCGCCAATCAAGCCTTCAGCCATGGCAGCTGCTTCCCATAGTTGTTTTAAAGCATGGTCGTGGAAGCTATCTGGATTAGCAAGCCAACCCGAAGAGCGCGATGCAACGTCGACTTTGAGGCAGGCAGTCTTCGGACTTGACCTTCAGCTCCTGGCCGGAAGCTGCTCGAATCCTCAGCGGTCATTCGTGGGAAGGACAAGACTTCGGGCTTCGGGTGGCTGCTTGAGCACACGACCGCTGCGAGCGGCATCCCGCAGTTGTCGCTTGACGATTGCCTGCGGGCTGCTGTGGCGGAAAGTTATGGAGCGGGTGATGGGAATCGAACCCACGTTAGCAGCTTGGGAAGCTGCAGTTCTACCATTGAACTACACCCGCGCGGGGGAGCTGATTCTACGGTTCCTGCGGCGCCTCCCGCAATGCCGCGGCGCCTATAATGCTGGCCCATGAAACCAGAACTCGAATTGCTGCTGGAAATTCGCGCGGCTCTCGCTGCGCCCATTGTGGTCGGAGACGTTCCGGAGGGCGCTCGGCGCGTCGTGCCCATTGAAGGCGGGACTTTCGAAGGCCCGCGGCTGCGCGGGACGTTGATGCCCGGCGGGGCGGATTGGCAGTACCTTCGCCCCGACGGAGTGATGATTGTCGAGGCGCAATACCTGTTGCGCACCGATGATGGGGTCATCATACAGGTGAGTAACCGCGGCATGCGCCACGGTCCCGAGGCAGTGATGCGCCGCCTCGGCGCCGGCGAGGCTGTCGACCCCGCCGACTACTACTTCCGCGCCACCCCGCGGCTGTCGGCACCCGCCGGCCGTTACGAGTGGCTGAACCGGCGCATGTTCCTGTGCAGCGGCGCCCGCTACCCGGACGCCGTTGTACTGTGGTTCTACGACGTGCGCTGACCCGCCGTTACTTGGCGAGCTGGAACAGCGTGGAAGGGACCCAGCCCTCATTGCCCAGCTCGTCGGTCACCTTCCACCAGATTCCGTCCTTGTCACCGCTGGGATACAGCGTCATGCCGGGATCCAGATCGCGCACGACCTTGGCCTTGATGTTGGACGCCGCATACATCTTGCCGGGTTTGGACATCGTCACGGATTGCGTGACGTTGTCGGCCTTGGCGTTCAGATCCATGCCCCGAACCTGCGTGACCAGTTTGGTGAAGGCATCAAGGTAGGCCATCGTAATGACCTGGCCGATCTCCGTATTTGCGTAACTGCTGGCGCCGGCGGCGGCAAAGGCGCCAAAGAACGAGCCTCCGCCTCCTCCCCAGCCCACATCGGTCTTCTTGGAATGGCCCTGTTCCAGGGCAACCTGTTCAGTGGAACGCACATCGGTCAGCGTGAGCACCACGTCGGCCGTCTTGCTCTTGATACTGACACCGCCGGCCACCGCTCCGGCCATGCCGTGGAGAAAACCGCCCAGCGCGCCACCGATATTCGTGCCGCCGGAATTGCCATTCTTGGTGACGAGGTCAGGCACGAGTACGTAATCGGCGGCCTTCATCTGGCCCTTGCCGATATTGGAGCCACCGCGCGTCTCACCGCTGGCAGACAGCGCACGCTCCTTTTGGGCGGCCGCCAACCCCTTTCCCCGATCCAGCAGCGTGAAGCAGTTGGACTGGGATACAAAGACCTTGATGAGTGCTTCGGGCGAATCGAGCTGGTACTGCGTCCACCAATTGTTTTCCGGTTCGGTGACGGCCAGCGTGCCGATTTTCTTATCGCAGGTCGGTATCTGCGGCGGCGGCGCATCAGCAGCCTGCGCAGTGGCTACCAGACCTGTACCGCAGAGGACGAGTGAAGTCAGACTGCCAACGGTAAATCGTCGAGTACGCACAAAACCTCCCCACTATCTTTTGTTTTCCACCGCAGTCCACGGCGTGCCCGCATTTGCGGGTCATGATGGGGAATTGTAGCGAAATGAAGCCGGGGCTGGTGGCCCTATCGGCGCGACAAGGGGGGCGGGTGTGCTGCGCCCATCCCCCCCGCGAGACTAGCGGACGGTGTAGCCGCGCGCGTCCAGACACGCCGCCATGGCGCGGCCGTAGTTCGCTCGGGAACCGCCGCCGGCAGTCGCCGAGGCCTGGCTGGTGGGGTCAAATCCCGTCTGGGCCTTCGCCCACGTATGGCACTGGAATTTGTCCGTCGCCTGCTGCTGGTCGTTCTGACCGTTGCGCGGGTACGCAATGATGCCGGCACCTGCGTCGCCTGCGGGCGGTGCAACATCCGGCGGTGTGTTATCCACACTGTTGCCGTCGTTCGGCCCGGCCGCAGCCGCAGCATTGACATCATCCGAATAAGACGCCGGAGGCGGGTCCACCGCTACATAGTTGTTATCCTCGGCATTCCAGTTGTAGTACACGTCGTTCACGTAGTAGTACGGCACGCCGCCCCACCAGTAGGTGGCATAAACGGCCGGTAGGAAGCCCAGGTACAGCGGGTAAGACCAGCCGTAGAAGGCGGCCGGCCAGTAACCCCCGTGCCAATACCCACCGCGCCATCCGCCATGGCTTCCGTACCCAACGCCGCCGCGCAGCCCATGACCGTAGCCGCGGCCATAGCTATAGGCGCCGCCGGCGCGAATCTGGGCATGCC
>Ga0075522_10003776_pt1 | contig 11004 bp, 16 predicted proteins | sample NGEPerA_FD_74796 | JGI IMG/M metagenome (GOLD analysis project Ga0075522, IMG submission 74796) | Arctic peat soil microbial communities from the Barrow Environmental Observatory site, Barrow, Alaska, USA - NGEE PermafrostL2-A | ecosystem: Environmental > Terrestrial > Soil > Wetlands > Peat ... | reverse complement strand
GCGTTCGCTCGCGAGCTGCCAAACATCGAAGCATGTGAATGGACCTTTGACACAGTGGAATGCAGCGTCGACGATGTCGTGACTACCATCGCGCGAGTGCTGCTCGCGAACTGAAGTCGTCAAGGAGGACTCCCGATGTGACTGGTGACCGGTCTGACTCGGGCTGATTCACGTGGGAGGACCGACTTCCATAATCTCGGATTGGAGACTGGCGGTATGGTCCGGTTGAATAGTATTGATTGATGGGAAAAACGGTAGTTGTCGTGTGTTACGTGCTCGCGATGGTAGCCGTTGTGGTCGGCGCGGACATCCTGTTCTTCAGGCACCACGCCTTGGAGCGGCTGATGGTAAACGTCGGAATTGTCCTGGTGTTCGCGGCGTTCTATTTGACTTTCCTGAAGCGTCCGTGAGCGCAGTCGCGATGCAATTGGCATCTCTACAGTGTTTTACGGATTCTGGACGACGAGAAGACCAGTCGAGACTGGTCGCTCACCCCTGCCGGCGTGATAAATGATGCGCCCGTTGGCGTAGAGCGCGGTGGAATTACCTCCGTCCAGATCGAGAGCGGTCACGACGTGAAGGGATTGCAGCAGTCGGACCAGTTGGGGCCCCGTCGCGCCTGACTTGTCGTCTGTTCCGCCGACGATCATGATGACGGTCTCGCCCGATGCCGTCCATCCGACCACCGTGTGCGCGTACCGTTGGGCCATGTAAATATCGGACGAACTGATTGGCACAACCACGCCGTCATTGAGAAGGATCGGGTGCCCTCCGATGTTGTTGCACCCAGCGGGAGAGGTCGTTGTCATGGTGACGGTGTCGCCGACCGGCAGGGACCCGAACGACGATCCCGTTGGGGCAGAGACGTCGACGTGACCGGCGGGCACCCTCACGGCATTTGTGGTCTGCGCCACCAGCTCAAGTTCAGTAGTCGTGTTGATGGTGGTTGGACTGGTGGTGCCAACGGTCGTGTCGATGGTGGTTGGAATGGTAGTGCTACCGGTCGTGTCGGTGGTGGTTGGACTGGTGGTGCCATTGACTTGAATGAACTCGTCGGTAAGTCGCCCTGCTGCGGACGGGATTCGAAGGGCGTACTGCGGGGTGAAGAGCAGGGTGCCGGCCAGATGGAGATTGACGTTGGGGTATGACATCGGAAGTTCCTGGTTGACAGCGGTGATCGGTACGGTGACTCCGTTGACGTCGACACTGACGCTCCAGTCGAGACCTATGTTGACTTGCTGGCCATCAAGATCCGCCTGTTGATGCGAGATCTCGGGTGTATGCAAGAGGACGCAGTTTTGGATGATCCCGCCCACCTCGTCACCGGGATCAGGTTTCCCTTTGGGCGTCACGTCATAGAAGTCACCGTTCACCGCCGCTACGCAACCGACCGTGCTTCGGCACATGGAACTTGGCGTCTCCAGACCACCGTCGATTTCGTGGTTCGCAAGGTCAATTGCGAGCGAGTACTGCGGCCCATTGAAGGTGAGTACGTGGATCGGCGCGTGCACGCCGTACTTGGCTCCGTTGATCGCATGTACGTTCAGCCCGCTCTCGCTGGTCGTAGACGTACTTGGAGATGCACTCGCGACGGCGTTCACGGAGAGCGGCATCACGGTGAAGGAAGCGACAACGATCGTCGCGAGACCGATAACGACGGTTGGTAACTGAAAACCCCGGTCGCGACTGAACCGTCGTGAATTTCGCATTTGCATCGCGTTCCCGCGTGCGGGGACGTTTCTCGAATTGTGGATCACGTCGTCACGATAGAACGGCAATGGTGCGTGATAATCGTCACGGTATCCGCAAATTTAAGTTCCAAGACCTGAATCGAAGTGAATGTGTCGCAACCTTCAAGTCAAGGGCCAAGCCAACGCTCATTACGAAGCGGAAATTCAATTGCTAGTCAAAATCTCTACGCCGATTTGTTATTGGATACCTGCCAAAGATTGACGTATGGCCGAGGGTGCCTTCCGACTGTTCGGACTAAGTCAATCAGCCCGGTGAACGTGTTCCCGTTTGGCTGACACTTGAACTGAACGAGTTCGCCCTCTTCGATATCGAACTGAATCTTCTGACTATGTGTCCAATCGATCTTGAGATTTAGATCATGACTCCCAGCCTCAATAGTGAAATCGTGGGTCTCCCCTGAACCAATCAGTCCAATTTGTCCATTGTCCAAAATAACTCGATACGAACGAATTCGATCGCGCACATACCCGCTGCTACGCGAGATGCACACAGTGGCCGAGGGCATGAAGTATTTCTATCATTAGTACCTTCTTGGTCTTAACATCCAATTGTGCGACTCGTCCGACTCCTTACTGTTGTAGGGCTTGTCTTCATGATCCTGCCCACGGTTTCGGCGTCGTCCTCAATGGCGGCGTCCCTAGCTCCTCCATGCGCCAGCGACCAACTGAGGGTCCTCGCCAGCGACACTGAAGGACTCGCCGGCACGGGCGCGATGGCAATCGGTATCGCCAATATTGGCGCGTCTTGCCGAATCGGGGGCTATCCCCAGGTTGAGTTTTTCAATTCCAAAGGCGTTGCGGTAGACCGTCGCGATTTCCACGACTCGTCGATGGCCTTCGCTGAACCTCGAAGCGTAACGGTGACGCTCGGGCGTGCGGATTCCGCGTCCATCGGCGTCTCTTGGAGTGACAACCCAGTCACTCTTCATGGGCGCACTACCACGTGCCCGAGAACCGGCAGTATGACTGTTGTACTTCTCCGTGGCGTGGGACACCTTTCGGGGCTGTTGTATGCGAGCACCAATGCGTGCGGAGGCGGGATTGAAGTGACCCCAATCGAGGCCGGGGCCTGGCCCCGTCCGAACGCTTAGGCGCAAGTCCGCACCATGTAAAGATGCGTCCCCTGACATCATGGGCGTATCTCAGCAACTGCAAACTGCATCGTCGAACTCTTGTCTGTTCAATCCAGATCGTTGCAATGAATTGACTTTGTCGCGGATTGTTGGTGTCGGAGGTCCGAAGTAAACTCGCACGAGCAAATCTCCTTCGCCAAATGATGGTGAATGCAGTCGATTGCGTGGCCGATTGCCCAGCCAAGGATGATGACAGCGGCCGAGGTCGGTTTCTGATCGTGCGCACTTTCTCGTCTCGAAATCAGTGACCATTGACCCTGTCCTCTCTGTAAACATTGAACTTACGATTATGGAGTATTGAAGGGTACGTAAACGACATGGCCATTAAGCGCCGTTTTCAATGGTTCGCCGCGGCGGTCACTGCTTTGGTAGTCGCGGTTGCGATCACACTCACTGTCACAAATACTCCGGCAGAAGCGGTAAATTTTAACGCCGCCGGCGTGTACTACGGAGGCGTGGTTTCCAACCCCGGCCACGTTGCCGATTTCTCGGCCATCCTTCAGAGTTCTTCCTCGGAGCGTATTACCGTCCTAGGTGTTTCACTGATACCACTGCCCGGTTTCGCCACACCCCGGCTCGTGCACATCGCACTTCTCGACAACAGCAAGCGTTACCCCGCTGGCACGACTGGATGGCCCCCACTTGACGGTGTTGGCACTCAGGTGTATTCGACCCGTACGGCGATCGGAGCAAAAATTTTGATCGGTTTAAAGCAGCTACCGATCATCGTCTACGGCGTCACCGGATCAAAATCTGGACATCTCTACGCGGTAGCTGGAGTCAATGTGCGCTTCCGTGTCAATGGTGCAATTCATACCGCCATCGTCTTAGCGGGCGGGTTTGACTGCGTTCAACAATTTTCGCGTGTCGCTTCGCACAATGAGTTGAGTTGGTGTTCTCGCCAATACGCATTCGCGGATTCGAAGCAGTGGAACCTGCCCGCCGCCAAGTCGATATCCCCGCACTGACGGCACTGGACCGTATGTCTTCAGATTTAGTTCGGAAACGCGTTCAGGCATTACCACCAAATTAATCTTGTCCACCGTTGCCGAACGACGAATTCTGATTAAGGATCTCTTTGACTTGGTAATATTTCCGGACCATTCGGCAGTCCAAATCGTTGGCGCACCTTCGATTCTCGTGCCTCTTCAAGAGGCCGGATTGAGCCTCCGCAACCTTGCCCTGGCGCCTCGTTGCCTAAAGTAGTTCCGGATTCGCCTAGGGAAAACGCACGAAGTGCCAAGCGTTATTTGCGGACCAAAGAACTTGCCATTGGTCGCCGAGTTCCCTCTGAGTCGCCTCGGCCAGGCCTTTCCCTTCACGATAGAAGGATGCCCATTCTTGATTACCAAAAGGAACGTCGGAATTCGGTCCCCCTAATGAGCAACCCCATTCGTTCCAACTTTGCAATCTGTCCAAGAGCGACGTCGTTAACAGATCACTCCAAGGTCGCAATTGTGGGGAGCGGTCGGAAGAGGCGCCACTCCAGTGGCCGCGATGACCTTCTTTTGGTGAAGAGGAAGTATCACGTGGGAAGATAATTATCCAAATACCGTGAGCTTCGAAGTCCCACTCGATCAGTGCGCGCTTCATCAACCAATTGTCCCACCCAAGATTGAAATATGTTGACGCTTGTCAACAACCGGCGGCCTGACGCAACGGTTCTGCAACCCTGCACTGGGGACTTGAGAGTCGTTAAACCTGATACGCGAATCAGGGGTTGGGACCAAACATGCGGTCAAGAGGAAAAGGGGGGTCCGATCCCGTGTCGCCCGCCACGACTGGGTAGACCGTGACCGGCCCACACCAGTCGAAGTTCCCCGCCCTGACGGGTTCGACGAGGATCTCCGAAGCGCCCTTCGTCATCGACACGTACATGACATTGGAGAAGATGCACCGTGACTGGTGGCCGTTGGCGAGTTGGTGTGGCATATCGGTGCCGAAGATCCAGAACGACGCGATCGCGCCGCCCGGCGCAAGAGCGACGGTGGGCAGCACTCGGTCCTTCGCCACACCCGCGAAGTTGACGTAACGCCGGCCGTGTTCGTCGGTGACCGCGAGCGGTTGGGCGGGCTTCTTTGATTGGACGATGCCGTAGTTGCCGCTGTAGGAAACGCTCGCGTAACCGCGTACGGTGCAGGAGCGCGCGCCGGTGTCCGCGACCCAGAAGAGCTCACCGACGGTACCCGCGGCGACCGAGACGTTGTACGCGATCACGTTCAGCTGTGATGTCGAGCATGCGGCCAGAGTGGCGGCTCCCGATTCTGACGCGGCCGGGGGCCCAACGGCGCACACCAAGCTCAGCACCAAGACGACGACGGACGCGCGACGCCCTGAGAGATTCACTTCGGAACCGAGATTCCAACAACAACCTGCTGGCGCGCATGAACGGTGGCGCCGCCTCGCGGCGAAGTCCACACGATGTGTCCTATCGGAACCGAAGTGCTGTGGACGTTCTGTATGACGACTCCAACCCCGAGTCCGGAGAGTTCGCCAACTGCGGTGGGGGTCACCATGCCCACAACATTCGGGAGAACGAGCGTCGTGGAAGGACACGGAATCGTCGTAATGGTTTGCACACCGCCCGCGGTCTCGGAATACGTGTTCTCGGGCTTGCAAGTAAGTGCCCACGGCGACGTGCCAAGCCGCACAAAGCCAATTCCCGGATATTCGTGTCCAAGAAGCGTCGTCAGGTTGCTGGCGAAGACGGGTGCGATCCGACCGAGCAGAGGATCGTTGTCGGAGCGATCAGGCGCAGCTATGTAGGCCTTGGGTGAGTACCCGACTTCGTTCGGTCCAATGTAGAGCGAAAGGTAGTCCGGAATCTTGTTGTAAGGAACGATTGTTTTCTGGCTGTACGGCATCCCACCCTTCGTCGGACCCGATACCGACAAAAGTCCGAAGCCGTTCGTGGCGAAACCGACCACCGCAATGAGCACGACGAATGGTGCACTGCCTGATACGAGCAATCGCCGATACGAAGTTCGAGATTGTTCGGACCGGACTCGCAGTGCGCTCATGACGATGTTGAGTGATCGACCGGGCCAGAATGGTCGATCCCTTATTGAATCTTCGAGCAGTGCGACGAACTCCTCTTCGTGGGTCTCGCGCCACGAACGCGGATACCAGCCGAGCAGGCGGCGGGCGCGTCGTTCCACCGAAGTCATGGCGTCCCCCACGCACTGGAGAGACGACCCAGACCCGTTTCGGTGACGCGACGCTGTGCTTGTAGGTGCGCCAAGAGAGCGGTCGCTCCTACGGCAGTGATCTTGTAGGGGCGTCGCCGTCCGACGGCTTCGAGTCCTTCAATGAGACCGTGGTCAACGAGTCGATCAAGAGCTGCGTACAAAGTCCCCGGCGCGAGGCGAATGCCAGCGAAGTGCTCTATGTCCTTGGTCAGGGCATAGCCGTGCTTGGGCCCGTCAGCGAGACTCGAAAGTACGAGAGTGGCCGGACCGGAATAGCGGCCAAGAGCGGTTAGTTCGCTGGTGATTTCTCAACGCTACTCCGTGCGACGGTACACAGTTAACAAAAGTAACTCAAGCGCAATTTCGGGGTGCCGATGTCGACATTCTCCGACTGGAGAATTCGGCGAAGGGAGTGATTGTCCCAAACCTGTGCATCGGATGGATGTCGCCGGGAACTCAGATGTCAGGCGTAACCGCATTCAATCGGCGCCGAACCTCCGACGTGTTCACGCCGAGGGCGCCCAGCAGCACCGCCGCTGAATCTGGTGGTTGGAGAGTGAGGATCTGGGCCAGCACCTGCTGGGCCGTGATCTGGAGCTTCCGACGGTTGGGCTTAGACGCTGCCTCAAGCACTTTTTTTGCCGCGGGCGCCATGCGGAGGCGATCTTTTTGCGCGATGTCTCTGATCCTCGGCTTCTTCGGCACGGCGCGCATCGGCAGTGGGGGAGCGTCGGCGCCGGACCCCAGGCCCACTGCGGCCAGGGCTTCTTGATCGAGCGTGTCAAGGGCGTGGCGAGCTTGCTGCAGGTTCACGCCCAACACGACTTCGAACGAGGGATCCTCCAACAAGGCGAGCAAGAGGTGATCGGTGCCAGTTCGGCGATCACCTCGGCGGCGAGCCTCCTCACTGGCCCGCAGACAGATGGCCCAGGCGTGAAGGAACTGTGGCGCAACGGATTCGGTGGTCATGACGACTCCTTGTTGTATTTGGTATGCACGGATTGGCGGGTGACGCCCAAAGCGTCTCCGATCTGCTGCCACGACCAGTCCTTTTCTCGGGCTGACGCGACGTGGTTCGCTTCGACCTTCTCAGCCAGGCGATGTAGCGCCAACGAGGCGCGAAGCCCAAGTGCCGGGTCATCCGACGCGAGATTCACATTGAGTTCTTCGATATCCATGAATGTCAGTATAGACTGACAGGCATGATAGGCGACGTGTGCGCTGACAAAAGGGGTCATTTTGGTCCTTTCGGTCCATCGGGCGACCTTGGGTTGGTGGCGGCTGGAACGGTCCCTTTTGGAACAAAAGCCTGGACACGTTCCGTTCCCAGCGACATTCGAACGGCGTCTCCAATGGGACCTGTAGGCCCTCTGTCCACTGGCACACCCGCTTTGCGCTTTCGGCTCCGTTGGACCATTCCGATTACGAATAGATTCGCTAGGCATAGCGCCATGCCAACCAGGCATCCCCAGGGAAGAAAATGGCGAATTAGGTAGATGACGAGAGTCCCCGTGAAGAGAAGGAATAGACCTTCGAAGAAACGCGCGAGCCATGCCATTGAGAGGATACTAAACCCATTCTCATCAGGGTTCCAATGTCACACCCCTCTGCGAAAATGTACTTATGAACAACCGCACGACCATAGCCACACTGAGCCTCGAAGTTACCTCTGAGGCCGACGCTTACGCCTACTTCGAAAAGCTCCGTTGGGCCAATGGCGCGACGTGCGCACACTGTGCGAGCACCAACGTGTACTTCATTGAGCCTTCCAATGGCGTGAGCCGATCTACGCGAACAGGTGCGCAGTCTCAGCGCCGTGTGTGGCGTTGCCGTGACTGCAAAAAGCAGTTCAGTGTCATCACCAACACGATGATGCATGGAACGAGAATCGCGCTTCGAATTTGGCTCATGGTCATTTTCGAACTCTGTTCTTCGAAGAACGGTGTCGCCGCTCGCGAAGTTGAGCGCAAGTACGGTGTCGCCGGTCGTAGTGCGTGGTTCATGTTGCACCGTATTCGTGAGGCCATGAGCCACGATGACTTCACGTTGTTCTCGGGTGACGTGGTTAGTGACGAAACGTGGATCGGTGGCGACCCCAAGAACTGGCACGCCGACAAGCGCGAGGCTCGGCATAGCCAGCGGACGCACAAGATTCCTGTGGTGTCGCTCATCGACGCTTCGACTGGTGAGGTTCGCTCGAAGGCAGTCCCAAGTGTCGGCGGCGACTTTTTGCTTCCCTACATTCGTGCGAACGTGAACATGGCTGAGTCCACGTTGCACACTGACTCGCTCGGCGTGTACAGGTCCATTGGCGCGAAGATGGCAGGTCACCATGTCGTTGACCACTCGAAGGGTCAGTACACGACTGAAAAGTCCAAGGGTACGAACCTTTGCGAGAACTACTTTGGTCAGTTGAAGCGTTCGCTCAATGGAACGCACCACCACGTCAGCCCTGAACACTTGGAGCGTTACCTTGCTGAGTTCGACTATCGATACAGCACTTGTGACCTCACGGACACTGAGCGCATGGCTGACCTCGCAACGCGAGTCGCAGGACGGCTCACCTACAAGGCAATTACTCGCTAATTCCTTCGGCTTCTGCGCGGTCGAGTTCTTCATCCGCGCCAGACTCAACAAGGGCTTGTGCGACCTCTTCGGGGTCGTTGCCAACAAGCGTAAATCGCTCGTCCAGATCGGGCTTGAAGCGGCGTTCCATGACATCATTCTACGCCCAAGCGCCGAATAATTAATCGATGTAACGTCCGACCTAACGAAGAATCGAGGGGGAACTTATGGAGTATTACTGGACCAAGACGCCGGAGGACAACCCCGTCTATCACTGGAATCCTTCGTGCGAAGAAGGACGCAAAATTGAATCCACGAATATTGATGGCGGAAGTGAGATTCCTGTGGGTAGGGCCGCCTGCAAGGTTTGCTGAGTCTTTCGCCTTACGCCAGTCCGCTTGTGCCGTATCCCACTCGTGCCAGTGGCCATCGGTGCCAATGAAACTGGCGTACCACTGCCTCATTAACTCTCGCGGCTCGCCCTTGTAATAGTGGTACGTCGGAACCACACGGCCCTCTAATGGAACCTTTGCTCCAAAACCTTTGGGGATCGGAATTAGTGACCAGTTAACTTCAATGAGGCCCTTGTCCCACGCATGACGGACAAAGCATTGAGGGCATTTAATGCCGCCCGTTGAAACACCAGGCTGACAGTCCATGACAGAATCCCAGAGTTCAAACGGAGCGGACCAGCGGATATTTGGCCCACCACAATCCTCACACGGGCCGTCGCCGAGCCAGTCAGCAACCACGCGCGGACCGATTTATGGAATCATTTGTTTGACCCCTTTTGTCAGCGCACACAACGCCGCATGATATGTCAATCTAAACTGACATCTCAGATCGCCACTCCGCTGGGCAAGCAACTTACCCCACGCTGATTTGTGCCCATCAAGCTGGGCGGCCCCAAAGGTCGTGTCGAAGGTCCGATGCATCAGTTCTGCACACCTTGCACTGCCGTCTTGAATGAGCGCCCACGGCGCGGCCGAGTGTTTTTGCTTTCAGTCACGCCCGTGGCTCGGACCTGCCTCGACGCTGAGAACGCGCTTCCGCTTTCATTCTTCGGAAATATTCGGCGAAGAGGTGTAGCGTCCCTCACCACCACTGCAAAGGGAGACCCAATGACCGTACTTGTCAGAACTACCGCCATCGGACTGGATCATTCAACCTACGACCAGATGGCGCCCGGACTTCACCCACTTCTGAAGCAGCAGCCTGGTTTCATCATGCATGTGGCATATCCGATTCCCGGCGGCTTCGCCATCGGCGAAGTTTGGGAGAACCAAGCCCAACATGAAGCGTGGTACAACGAGTTCGTGGCGCCCAACCTTCCCGATCCGGATGCCATGTCCACTGAATACCACGAGCTCCACGCCATCGTGCAGCCCTAGGTCGAATACAAAGCGAATCGAAATGAATCATCGCTTCTTGCACCTCGCGATCAGCGTATTGATCTGAGCGGTGTCGGGGGCCCGGCGTGACAGATATGGCGCCTTCCACTGGCGCTTGGAACGCAGTCAGTCATAGGAGCCGAAGTACGATCCGTCAATGCCGCTTTCGCCCGACGATTTTTATGCCAATGCACTTGACGCCGCGGATGCTGAGGGGCGATTGCCGCTGTCACGACTCACTGCGTGGGAGATATTTCCCTTTGAATCCGACGGCATTCGAGTTGTCCGACTCAATAGGCCAGTAATACCCGAGCCGTCACGACGAGGCGAAGACGGTTCGCCATGTGGCTCGTGTGAGGCAACTGGACGAGGCGTGATCTGGGAAGACAATCATTGGCGGCTGATCACCTTTTCCGAGCCTTCTGGTGCACCGCTCGTCATGATGTTGCAGCCGAAGATACATTTCGATTTAACCAACTTGCCTGATGACTTCGGAGGAGAGTTCGGCCGACTCATCGTTCATATCGCGCGAGCGATTGAATCGCTGCCGAACATTGCTCGTGCGCATGTGTCGAGGTGGGGCGACGGCGGTGCTCACCTTCACGTTTTCTTCTTCGCGCGCCCCGAAGGATTTGTTCAACTACAAGGCACTTGCTTCGCGATTTGGGACGACTTACTGCCTCCGACGCCAAGAGACGTCAGGGACGTCGATGCATTTAACGTCGCTCAATCGCTTGCGGCGTCATACGGGGGCGAAGCCGTAGGGCTTTAGTCTTTGCGCGAAAGGTCCAATTATCGCATCCGTCACATCCGCCGACCCGATATCGTGCAGAACCCGCGAGTATCAAACTTGCTGAGTGTCGGAGGCCCGACGCCACCGGAATGCAACCCACAATTGGCGCCTAAGCAACTCTGGAGAAGTGATCAACGGCTGGCCTCGCCGTCGTTCGCGATAGTTCCGAATTCGATTTCCAAA
>Ga0075522_10003774_pt1 | contig 11007 bp, 9 predicted proteins | sample NGEPerA_FD_74796 | JGI IMG/M metagenome (GOLD analysis project Ga0075522, IMG submission 74796) | Arctic peat soil microbial communities from the Barrow Environmental Observatory site, Barrow, Alaska, USA - NGEE PermafrostL2-A | ecosystem: Environmental > Terrestrial > Soil > Wetlands > Peat ... | reverse complement strand
GGCCGCTTTCCACGTCCTTGACGGCTTGCATTTTGAATCCATGACTGTATCGAATAACTTTCATAATACTTGGAATTTCTCTTTCCAAAGTACCAACCTATTTCAGGACGTGACCCCCAGAGCTATTTTTCGTTTTCATATTTCCAATGCCCCCTCGATTCGGTGCTTTGCAGCTTTTACGTACGGGTTAACCTTACATTATTCGTCCTTGCAAGGTTATGCACTGTTGGCAAAATGCTGTCAACTGCTTTCGATTTAGAAGCCCAGGAAGAAGATTTGTGGCCTGCCAGATGTGCTTTGACCGAGTGCTTGCTTATTTATCGCACAATCGCCTCGGCGCAGAGGTTGGCAATCGATTCTTCGCTGTTGACCAGCCGGAAATCGATTCCCTGCCCCAGCAGCATTTCCGCCCACTCCGGCGGCCTCGCCCAATCCGGCACCGCGTCCAACTTCGATGGAGCAGCGACGAATGCGCCAGGAGGCTTGCTTTGTGGCGGAAAACAGGCAAGCTCAGGACATGATTACAGTTGAAACGACCGATGCAGCGGTGCGCGTAACCATTCCAAAAAGTGAAGTGCCGGATGATCGGCTGAAATGGTTTGTCGATTCGCTACGCCTTGAAGCGATTGCACGCAGAAGCCGTTTGACTGAAGACGAAGCCTCCCATCTGGCCGATGAGATCAAAGCTGGCTGGTGGGCCTCCAATCGGCATCGGTTCATCAAAGCCACCGAATGAATCTCGATTGCGTCGTCGTTGATGCAAATATCGCCTTTAAGGCTCTCATCTCGCAACGTGGCGATTTGCGTGACCGCTTGGATCCGTCTGCCACGGCAAAATTCTACACGCCGGGATATTTGTTTGTTGAGTTATTCAAGCACAAGACCCGGCTGGCCGATGCAACGAGGCTGGCGGAAAACGAACTTTTGGATGCGCTTCAGGCATTGGTAAGCAGGTTGGAATTTGTCAACGAAGCTAACATTGCGTTGGGCTGCTGGATGGAAGCTTATAGGTTGTGTAAAAATGTGGACGAAAAAGATACCCCTTACGTCGCACTGACGCTGCATTTGAACGGGCGGCTATGGACAGACGATACGCAATTGAAAGAAGCCCTCCGTGCCAAAAGATTCGAACGCTTTTACGAGCCGTAAACAAACTGCCAAAATCATAATTAGAGCGGCGCTTCCATTGACCTGTCCTTGAATTCGGATCCGGCAGAATACTGTGGAGAAAAAACAAAAAACGGGGGCAAAAATATCTCTTCTTCCCATCCCTTCCCATCTATCCTCATTTTATTGCCTTAAAAAGCCATGGCTATCGCTGGCGATCGCTTGCTCATTTATCGCACAATCGCCTCGGCGCAGAGGTTGGCAATCGAATCTTCGCTGGTGACGAGCCGGAAATCGATTCCCTGCCCCAACAGCATTTCCGCCCATTCGGGCGGCCTCGCCCAATCAGGCACCGCATCCATTCCAAAGGACACGACGATGGCCGTGACCAAAAATCCACGGCGCAGCAGATCGCCCAAAGAAATAGCAATCTCAGGGGTGACAACACCCAAAACAGCCACGACTGTGGCGTCTCGGGAAATCTTGGAGCCGGCTTCATCCGCCATGGCCGAGAAGGCCAGCCCGTCGGTCATTTCCAGGCGGCCGAGCGAGGCCAGGATCTCCGTGAACCGATCTTCGCCTTTCCCCGTTTTGACGATGACGGGCCGAAGGCGGGTGTTTTCCGGGTTTCGCACCGCGCGATTGCGGGCGTCGCCGCGGGTCAGGAAGTCGGCGCGCCAGCCTTCCTCGCGAATCCGGTCCGCCGCATCCCGCCCGTTGCTGACGAAGCCAATTTGCTGCCCTGTCAAGTAAACCGCATTGGCGAGGGATGCCACTGTGACCACCGCCAATTCCGCCGAACTGATCGAAGCCGAGCCCGGAAAACTCGACGCATGGAAATCCAGCAGGAAAGTCGCCCCCGCCACGCAGGAACTTTCATAAGTGCGGCTTTGCAATTGCCCGGCCCGCGCGCTGGCCCGCCAATGAATCCGGTTCAGCGGATCGCCCTGCTGGTAAGGCCGAATGCTTGACACCCGCGTCGGGTCCTCAAAAAGCCGGTGCGTCATGCGCATCTCGCCAATCGGCCGCCGCGACGAAAGACTATACCCGGCCAGCGGCAAAACTTTGGGCAAAACCAGCGCATAAAGCGGGTCGGTCAGAATCCGAAACCGGCGATGCAACCCAAAAACATCCCCCGTCTCGACCAGGAGCGGCCCGATCTGATAATACCCGCGCTGTAGAAACGTCAGCTTATAATGCAGAACCTTGCTTTCCCCCGCCTTCAACCGCACCAAAGCCAGCCGCGCCCCCTCCGCCTTGAGCCGCAGGGGCATCTGCGTGAAAGCATCCTGCGGCAAAGAATCCTCCAGGATCATCCATGGCACACCGAAGCGTCCGGAATTCTGCACCGCCACCTTAATCTCCGCTGTGGCCCCGATCTCCAGCACCTGCTCCTCGCTGAAGCGCCGCGCCTCAATCTGGTTCGTCCAAACCCGCGAAAAAAACCGGCTTAAGGCCAGCACCCCCAACAACACGTACATGGCATAAACCAGCAGCGTGAGTTTCAAAAGCAAACCCACAACCAGCAACGCGAGCGTGGCAAAAACCCATTTCATCAGGCGGTTTATTCAGTGAATGGATAGCGTCTGCGCAGGCCAGGAAACCGATCGTAATCGTGATTCGACATCCGGCAGGATCATGCGCGCTGTTCCATCAAGGCAAGCAAGGCGGCTGAATTATTTAGGTCAACTCCGGGGAGAACACCCGCACCCCCTACAGTCGTCAGACGAAGGAAGGGTTCGGGGACAGCAGGCGGTTTTGGGGCGATTTTATCGCGCAACGTTTCCTCAATAAGACGCGATAAGTCGTACCCCTTCTCGCGAGCTAGCTTGGTGGCCTCAGCGAGCACGGCATCGTCGAGTTGGATCGTTGTCTGCATGTTGACAGAATTACCGCAAAATAAGCCGAGTGTCAAAGAATCGTCATAATTACATTAAATGAGCGGCCATAAGCCATCGAATTGCCGCGAGAGCTTAGATTGGACAGGAATCTAATGATCACGGCGTCGTGAGAATTCGAGTTACTTCCGGGCCGAATTGGGCATAGTGGCGGACATTCCAGGTAAACAATGAGGCCGCTTTCGCTTTGAGCGCGCAGGCCGCCAGATGCGCGTCATAGATTGTGCCGCCGACAATTCCAAGGGCCGTAAATTTTTGCAGCATTTTCCCGTATTCGTCCGCGTCTAGCGCCACAACTGTCAACCGTTCGCGAAGATTGGTGATGAAAAGCATACCCTGCTCGCTGCTGATGCGATGTTTGCCCGGCATCCGGGTCAGCGTGGAATAAACCTCGATGAGACTATGGGATCCACAGCAAACGTCCTTTTTTTGAAACTTCGTAAAAAGATCCAGGCTGGGACCATGATGAGCGTGGTCACCGTAAAAAACCGGGACCAGAACCGAGATATCCAAAAACGCCTTCACTCTGGTGGATTAAAATTCTGCTTGTCACGACGCTCTCGAATTTGAGCCAGCACGTCATTGGTCACGGACGCGGCCAATGGTTTGCCAGTGCGAAAAACCCACACCCCTTTTTCTTTGGCGAGGGGCGTTCCACCCCGCACGGGGCGAAGGGTGATGCGCTCGCCGGAGCTTTCCAGCTCCAGTGTGTCTCCAGGGCCGAGCTCCAATTCCTTTCGCAAAGGTTTGGGAAGAACAATGCGTCCGGCACTGTCGATCGTTAAGTGCGCCGTCATCTATGGCATATTATCGCGTTTCGCCCCATGAATCAATGTCAGAATGACCAAAGCCCGCGCGCCCCCTCCGCTTTGAGCCGCAAGGGCATCTGCGTGAAAGCATCCTGCGGCAAAGAATCCTCCAGGATCATCCACGGCACACCGAAGCGCCCGGAATTCTGCACCGCCACCTTAATCTCCGCCGTGGCCCCGATCTCCAGCACCTGCTCATCGCTGAAGCGCCGCGCCTCAATCTGGTTCGTCCAGACCCGCGAAAAAAACCGGCTCAAGGCCAGCACCCCCAGCAGCACATACATGGCATAAACCAGTAAAGTGAGTTTCAAAAGCAAACCCACGACCAGCAAAACCAGCGTGCCGAAGACCCATTTCATCGGGCGAGAATTTTTTGAGCCATGCGCAAAGACTGCCAGTTAAAGTTTGCGGTGGGAAGGCCGGCGCTGAACCAATATAATTTCAGTAAATGGCGCATGGGCGGTTCGTGTAAATACATGCTCTCTTAAAATCCGCTCTTGGACGGCTTTTGTCTAGGCGGATAGGACACGATGAGGCAAAAATAATGCCAACGATTGAGCGTAAAACAGCGGTATGAGCGAAATTTTTCAGTTGCGGCAGCTTTTGGCGGAACGCTTTCCGGGCGTGCCCGCCTGGTCGGAAGTGGCGGCGGCCAAAATTCCCGGCTGCTGGCCAACGGGGCTGCCGGCGCTGGATGCTTTATTGGGCGGAGGATTGCCTAAAAGCAGGATCACGGAATTGGTCAGCGCGGGTCCGAGCGCGGGCAGCGCGCTATTGTTGCGCGCGTTGCTTCGCCAGGCCTGGAAGGTCCGGCAATTGGCGGGATTGATCGATGGCCTGGATTCGTTTGATCCCAGCGCGGTTGGCCAGCCGGCTTTGTCGCGGTTGCTGTGGGTGCGCTGCCAGACCGCGCAAGAAGCGCTCAAAGCGGCCGACATTCTTTTGCGCGATCGCAATTTGGGATTGGTTATGCTGGATTTGAAGATGAATCCGGCCGCGCAATTGCGTAAAATCTCCGGGGCGGCGTGGTATCGGCTGCAACGGCTGGCGCAACAAACCTCGACCGCGTTTCTGGTGGTTACGCCCTGGCCGATGGCGCCCAGCGCGGAAACACGGCTCATCCTGCAAAGCCGTTTGACCTTGGAGGATGTGCTGAAAAAAGAGGACTCGCTTTGGCCCCATTTTAAATTCGAGCAGGCCCGCGCCTCCGCCGGGGAAGAATCGGCCGATGCCGCCGGGTGAATGTCTTATGCCTTACGCTGTCATATATATTCCAGAGTGGGCCAAGGCGGGGCAGCCGGCCGCCGCCGAAACGCTTTGGCAATGCGCGTATTGTTTTTCCCCGCGCCTGGAGGACACCGGGCCTGGAGTTTGCACGCTGGATTTAAAGGGCCTGGCGGTGCCGGAGGCTGACTGGGAAAAGTGGGCCGCAAAAATTATTGACATGCTGGCGCAAGTGGTTGGACGCGCCCAAATCGGCGTGGCCCGAACGCCGCATCTGGCTGCGCAAGCGGCGAGGCAAGCCCACCCGTTTTTGCGGGTCGCCAATGTCGAGGAATTCCTGGCGGACTTGCCGGTGGCTCAGTGGGGTTTCGGCGAGGACATATTGGAGATTTTGGAAAGTTGGGGGATTCGCACCGTCGGAGCTTTTTTGGCGCTGGGCCGGGACAAAATTGCGGAGCGGCTTGGAGTGGAGGCGGTGGAGATGTTTGACCTGGCCGGCCAATCCCGCCCCCTTAAGTTAATCACCCCGCCGGAAACCTTTGCCGAAACGATGGAGTTTGAAACCCATCTCGAATCTCTGGAATCGCTCCTTTTTGTCCTGCGGCGATTTATCGAACAATTGGCCCGCCGTCTCGAAATGGTTTATCGCGTGGCCGGGGAAATTCATTTGCGGCTGGGCCTGGCTTCCGGCGCGGCTTACGAACGGCTCTTTGTCATCCCCGCCCCCACCCGCGACGTCGAGACGCTTTTTCGCCTGCTCCAGACGCACTTGGAAAATGTGCGGACGGATGCGCCGATTTGTTCGTTGCGGCTGGCGGCCAAACCGGCCCGCGCGGGCACGTATCAATTTGGCTTGTTTGAAGTGGCGTTGCGCGATCCCAATCAATTTCACGAAACGCTCGCCCGTCTGACGGCCCTCCTTGGGCCAAATCGCGTTGGCACGCCCCGTTTGGCCGACACGCACCGTCCTGATAGTTTCACCATGGAGTTGGACGGCTTGGCCAATGGCGCGGCCAGTGCGCAGGAGGAAGAAGAAGATAAAACCAGCCACAGCCTGGGATTGCGGCGATTTCGTCCGCCTTGGCTCGCGCGAGTGGAAGTGCGCGAGGCGCGGCCTGTGCTGCTGGGGAGTTCGTCCTTCTCCGGCCCCATTGCGCACGCGCTGGGACCATGGCGTCTTTCCGGCCAGTGGTGGGACGCCCAAAACTGGGAACGCGAGGAATGGGATGTCCAAACCAGCGACGGCGAACTTTTTCGCCTCGTTCGGCAAAACGAACAATGGTCGGTCGAAGGGGTGTTTGATTAGTCATGTATATTGAATTGCACAGTCGCAGCGCGTTTAGTTTTTTGCGCGGCGCATCGTTGCCGGAGCATCTGGCGGCGACGGCGGGCGCATTGGCACTGCCTGCCTTGGCGGTGTGCGATCGTGACGGCCTTTATGGCGCGCCGCGCTTTTTCAGAGCCGCTCAGGAAAACGGCGTGCGTCCCATCATCGGCGCGGAAATCACCATGGAGGATGGTTCGGTGCTGCCGCTCCTGGTGGAAAATCGGACCGGTTACCAGAATCTTTCCCGCCTCATCACGCGGGCGCATTTGCGAGCGGCCAAAGGAAAAAGCAAAGTTGATTGGGATGAATTGGCGGAGTTCGCGGCGGGATTGGTGGCCTTGACCGGCGACGAGGAAGGGCCGCTGGCGGCGGCGATGAGAGAGGTAGTGGACGGCGCGTTGCGCCGTCCCGGACGCCGTAGCGCGACGTCCCTACCTGAAAATTCCCCAGTCCAGTTGCTGGAAAAATTGGTTCGCATTTTTGGGCGGGAAGGCGTGTTCGTGGAAATCCAGCGCCATCGGCGGCGCGGAGAAGAAAGCGGCAACGCGGCGCGGGTGCAATTGGCCCGGACGTTTTGCCTGCCGCTGCTGGCTTGCAATGGCGCGCTTTATGCCGAAGCGCGGGGACGTCAAGTATTGGATGTTTTCACCTGCATTCGCCATCACACCCATTTGGACGCCGCCGGAAAATTGTTGACTGCCAATAATCAGCGCTTTTTAAAACAGGGGCGCGAGATGGAGGCGCTGTTTCGCGATTTGCCCGATGCGGTGGAAAACACCGGACGGCTGGCCGCCCGGCTGCAATTCACTTTGGCGGACCTGGGTTATGAATTTCCGCGCTTCCATGTGGGCGCAGGCGAGACGATGGACGGGGTTTTGCGCGAACAAACTTTGGCGGGGGCGCGCCATCGTTACCACGGCGTGATTCCGGCAAAAGTGGCCGGACAAATCGAGCGGGAACTGGCCATTATTCAAAAGTTGGGCTTTGCCGGCTATTTTTTGATTGTGGCGGACTTGACCCGGTTCTGCCGCGAAAACGATATCATGGCCCAGGGACGCGGCAGCGCGGCCAACAGCACGGTTTGCTTTTGCCTGTCCATCACCGCAGTCGATCCCCTCAAATACCATACCCTCTTCGAGCGTTTCCTGAGCGAAGGCCGCAAAGGATGGCCTGATATTGATATTGACCTGCCCAGCGGCGACCGCCGCGAAAGGCTCATCCAGGAAGTTTACCGCCGCTACGGCCAACATGGCGCGGCCATGACCGCCAACGTCATCACCTACCGCGGACGAAGCGCGGCGCGCGAAATCGGCAAGGCCCTCCATCTTTCGCCGGCATTGCTCGATCGCTTTTCCCATCTTTTCGCCAATGGCGATTTTCCGCACACGCTGGATTTGCCGGGGCAAATGGCGCAAGCCGGCCTGGAGCGGGAACACCCGCGCGCGGCGGCGTTTGCGGGGCTGTATGCGCAAATCTACGGGCTGCCCCGGCACCTGGGCCAGCATTCCGGCGGAATGATTATCTGCCAGGGCCAACTGGATTCCATCATGCCGCTGGAAAACGCCTCGATGCCGGGCCGCGTCGTGGCGCAATGGGACAAGGACGATTGCGAAGACCTGGGCATCATCAAAGTGGATTTGCTTGGGCTGGGGATGATGTCGGTTTTGCAGGACGCCATTCGTTTGACAGGACAACGCGGCGAGGCGGTCGATCTGGCCCACATCCCCGCCGACGATCCGGCCACCTTTAAAATGATGCAGGAGGCCGACACCATCGGCGTTTTCCAAATCGAAAGCCGCGCGCAAATGGCGACCTTGCCGCGGTTGAAACCAACCTGTTTTTACGATCTGGTCATCGAAGTGGCCATCATCCGCCCGGGGCCGATTCAGGGCAACATGGTGCATCCCTACCTGGCGCGGCGGGCCGGGACCGAGCCGGTGATTTACTACGACGAGCGATTGCGGCCGGTGCTGGAACGCACTTTGGGCGTGCCGCTTTTCCAGGAGCAGCTTTTGCAAATCGCCATGGTCATGGCCGATTTTTCGGGCGGCGAAGCGGAAGACTTGCGCCGCGCCTTGAGCTTTCATCGCTCGGAAGAACGCATGCAAAAAGTCACCGCCAAAATGCGCGGGCACATGGCGGCCAAAGGCATCAAGCCGGAGGTCATCGAAAGCATTTTGCAATCGGTCAGTTCGTTTGCGCTTTATGGATTTCCCGAATCGCACGCCATCAGTTTTGCCATTCTGGCCTATGGCAGCGCGTGGTTGAAAACGCATCGCGCGCCGGAATTTTACACGGCGCTGTTGAACAATCAGCCCATGGGTTTTTATTCCTCCGCCACTTTGGTCAAGGACGCCAAACGGCATGGGGTCCAAATTCGCCCGGTCTGCGCGAGGCGCTCGGAGTGGCTTTGCGTCATCGAAGCGGATGCTTCCATCCGGCTCGGCTTTTGTGTCGTGCAAGGAATGCGCCAGGCCCAAGTGATTCCGCTGCTGGCCAACCGCCGCGCGCAGCCGTTTGTTGCGATGGAGGATTTCAAAAGGCGCGCCGGGCTGAATCGAAACGAGTTGCGCTCGCTGGCGGAAATTGGCGCGCTGAATTGTTTCGCCGCCCACCGCCGCGACGCCTTGTGGCAAGTGGAAACGCTCGCGCTCGAGGACGATTTATTTTCCTGGAAGACGCCCGGCGAGGAATCGCCCCTGATGATGATGGACGCGGTGGAGCGGTTGCGGGCGGATTACAAAGGAACGCGCCTGACCACCGGGCCGCATCCGATGGCGCTCTGGCGCGAGCAATTGCCGGATGTCTGGCGCGCCTCCGATTTGCCACAAACGCAGAATGGCCAGATCGTCCGAATCGCCGGCAATGTTATATGCCGGCAACGTCCCGGCACCGCCAAAGGCTTTGTTTTCATCAGCCTCGAAGACGAGACAGGCGTGAGCAATGCCATTGTCACTCCCAGACTTTTCGAGGAACTTCGCCTGCTCATTACGCAAGAATCTTTCCTGGTCATCCAAGGCACGGCCCAAAATACCGGCAAGGTCGTCTTGATCAAAGCGCAACGCATCGAAGCGCTGGCTCAGAACAATTTGGCGGCAGGGCCGTCGCATGATTTTCGATAGCTGGGTTCCGTCAATTACAAAAAACGGCAGAAATTATGCTGGCGGTTTGACCTGGAAAGGAGTTTCCTCCTCAACTAAATGAAACCAAAAATTTCGAGATATTTCGACCTGGCGCTTTCTTTAGTCCTGCTCGCCCTTTTCTGCGGCTGCAACAAGCAATCGCAAACCTCGGGTGATCCGGCTCCTCTAGCGTCCACGGCGAAACCCGCCCTGGTCTCCGCCGAGAAAACCAGCTTCGATCAAGTTGCCGCCAAGCTGAATCCGGGCGGGAATTTTTATCTCTATCTCAGCACGGAACAAGCTCTCGCCGGGTTGTCCGGCAAAGTGGGATCGTTCAGCAATTTCCTCGGATCGCTTCCCAATGTCCCTCCCGATGGGCAGCAGAACATCGGCAAAATTTTGACCTTCGCTAATACATGGATCAAGGACAGCGGCGTCGAAGAAATCAGCGGCGTGGGCATGAGTTCGATTGCCCGTGAGAAGGGCCTCTATTACACCAAGACCGTGCTGCACCATTATTCTGGCCAGGACTCCGGCCTGCTCTGGTCTGTGTTTGGCCAAAAACCGCATCCGTTGCAGGACTTGGACTTGCTGCCCGAAACGACCGCGCTGGCTTTCTTTTCGGACCTCAACCTGCCGCTGGCCTGGACCAACGTGCAACAGCAAATCAATCAGCTCGACATGGTGCAGTTTTCCACCGCATTGCAACAGTGGCCCGCCCAATTTCGCAAACTTACCGGCCTGGACTTTAACGACGTGCTGGCCTCGCTGGGAGGCGACTACGGACTAATCTTGACTCTCGACGAGCAGAAACAAATCTCGATCCCTGTCGGAGGGCAAACCATGGAAATCGCCAGTCCCGCCCTGGTTCTGGTCTTCAAAGTCAATTCGGACGTCATTTTCAACCGGGTGGACGAAGCCATGAAGGGCAACCCTCTCGTCGTCCGCGTCGATAAGCCCGGCCTGAAAATGCGCACCGTGACCATTCCCCTGCCCTTGCCCTTGGACTTGCATCCGTGCATCGCCCGCAGCGGCGATTACCTGCTGTTGTCGAGTTCCGATTCCGTGGTGCAAGACATCCTGGCGGTGAAAGCCGGGCAAAAGAACGGCTTCAAATCCACCGAGGCCTTTAAAAGACTCGCCCAAGGCATTCCGGACGCCGGCAACAATTTTTCGATCATGGCTCCATCCTTCAGCACCGTCTTGAGGCAAATTCAAGGACAGATGTTAGCCAATAAAAGCGGCGTCACCGCCAGCCAGGGAGCCTCCATGCAACAGTTATTCAGCGCCGGAACCAACGCCGCGTCCTACGCCGTGGGTGTCAACGGCACAGAAGGATGGGAAGGATTCGCCAACGGCACCCAAAGCATGCAATCCATCCTGGTGCCCGCGGTGGCGGGCGCCGCCGGCATGATGGCGGCGATTGCCATTCCAAATTTCACCAAAGCCCGCGACACCGCCCAATACAATCGAATCATCAACAACCTGCGGATGGTGGACGCCGCCAAGCAACAATGGAC
>Ga0075522_10003773_pt1 | contig 11008 bp, 12 predicted proteins | sample NGEPerA_FD_74796 | JGI IMG/M metagenome (GOLD analysis project Ga0075522, IMG submission 74796) | Arctic peat soil microbial communities from the Barrow Environmental Observatory site, Barrow, Alaska, USA - NGEE PermafrostL2-A | ecosystem: Environmental > Terrestrial > Soil > Wetlands > Peat ... | reverse complement strand
CTGTAGAAGATTTCGCCGTTCAACAGTTCATCGCGTAGCTTGCCGTTGAAGGATTCGCAGTAGCCGTTCTCCCAAGGACTGCCGGGCTCGATGTAGAGCGTTTTGGCTCCAACCTGGGCCAGCCAATGACGCACGATCTTGGCCGTCATCTCCGGACCGTTGTCGGATCGGATGTGTTCGGAGACGCCGCGTAGCAGCATGACGTCCGCCATCGTCTCGATGACGCCGAAGCTGTTGATCCGGCGGGCGACCTTGATCGCCAGACATTCGCGTGTAAACTCGTCGATCAATGTTAAAAGCCGCAGCTTGCGCCCGTCATGTGTCTGGGCTTCGACGAAGTCGTAGCTCCAGACGTGATTGGGGTGTTCCGGCCTGAGACGGATGCAGGACCCGTCATTGAGCCACAGACGGCCTCTAGGCTTGTGTTTCTTGGGTACTTTTAGCCCCTCGCGGCGCCAGATGCGTTGCACACGGTCGGTGCCAACACGCCAACCTGCATCCTGGAGCAGCTTGGTGATCCGGCGATAGCCGTAGCGGCCATAGTCGGATGCGAGCGCAATGATCGCTCGTGTCAGCCCATCTTCGTCCGCACGGACAAGCCTTGCGTAACGCTGTGTGCCACGTGGCTGGCTGACGAGCCGGCAGGCGTGACGTTCCGAGAGCCGATACTTCTCCCGAACCCGCCCGACCGCCTGCCGGCGCCGTTCGGGGCTTACAAGTTTCCCGAGGCGATATCCTTCAGGACCTGCTTCTCAAGCGACAGATCCGCCACCAGACGCTTAAGCCGGGTGTTCTCCTTCTCCAGGTCCTTCAAGCGTTTGGCTTGTTCGAGCTGCAGGCCGCCATATTCCTTGCGCCAGCGGTAATAGCTCTGCTCCGATATCCCCGCTTCCCGACAGGCTAGCGGAGTCGATTTACCCTGACCCATCGACAATTCAATCTGGCGAAGCAGCACCACAATCTGCTCCGCGCTAAACCGCTTCTTCGCCATGACCAAGCTCCTTTCCAAGACAGTTTCTATCAAACCGCCTGGTACAAAAAGGCCCAGTCAGGTCAGTGCCATTAGCCGATATCGCGACTTTGGTTCGGAATGAATTTTGGGCGATCACTAGCTCGATTTCTGTCCCCAGCATTGCACGAGAAGCTTGTCGATGACCGTCGTAGCGGGATCATTAAGATGGCGAGTCAATGCTTCTCTGTGTTCATTTAATTCAGTCTCTTTGAGCAATCCCCTGGCGATGATCTTGTCGCGAACGGAGTCAATGAGCGAGATAAGGTGAGTGCGGCGATAATCCCCCAGTATGGGCGTTTCGACGGTCACTTTTATTTGGATATTTTGAACGCCGGCTGCTCGCAGCAACACCGGGAGCCGCCTGCCAACAAAGCCGTCGCCACCGCCCGCGTGAAATGCGGTATGAAACGCGTTCAACAGGATATCCCATGAAGGATGAGCCGGCTGACAGAGCCAAGACACGTTGTCCACGTCCTCGAGCACAACCGTTCCACCGGGGCGAAGCAGTGACAGCATCTCGGACAGGAACACCTCACGGGCGGACACATTGATCATGACCAGTCGCTCGTGCACGAGGTCGAATGAGATTTTCTCCAGACCGGTGTTCAAGGCGTCCGCCTTGACCATCGTGACGTTGCCCAGTCCAAGTTTGGCGATTTCGACGCGTGCCATCTCCACGAAGCGTTGCTCGCGTTCGAGTCCGACGACCGAACCTCGCGGGCCGACACGCTGCGACAGCAAATTGAGGATTCCGATCGGACCGCAACCGATATCGACCGCTCTCCAGCCGGGCTGAATACCGATCTGGTCGAGGAGCCAATTGGCCGACGGTTCGTATTGCTTGGCTTGGGCGAGCAGCCGGTCGCGCTCGGCTTGTGTGCCGCCTAACGGATAACTTGGAGAATGATCGGGAGCCATTTATTACTCTCTCTGCACCGGGTTCCAAGGACACTCCGGAAGCAATATTGTCGCGGATGATCGCTCTCGATCAACCCAAGTCGCCCACTCGTGTACGCATTTACGGGCTCGCGGCACCGAAGATACATGCTGATAGCAAACAGGCGCAATGTCCGCTTTGGGTCAGAAGCAGACTTGCTGCTCGCCGCGAAGAATGTCCGCTCTTACTCCTAAAGCAGACATTGATAGGAGGCTCTTGAACGTCCGCTATGTGCCATAAGCAGACATGCTACTACCCGAGAAAAATGCTATTTTGCATGTGTCTTGGCCTCCACCGGGTGAATTTCGAACTATTGGGAATGTAACCAATGAACAAGCAATTTCACCAACCATCATTTTTCAGCGCGGTCATTTTGTTTGTTCTGGCGCTGGGAAGCATGGCTGCATTGGCTCAGACCAAGCAGGAGCATGTTCACAACATGGGGCAAAACGTCATGCCCTTTGACCTCACCAAAACTACGCATGTCTTCCGAATGACTGAATCTGGCGGTGTCCAACAGGTCATCGTCAAAGATGCGAAAGATGCAGATCAGGTGTCCCTGATCCAACAACACCTTCAACACGAGGCCTTAGCTTTTCAGAGTGGCAAATACACTGACCCGGCAGCGCTGCACGGAGCAGATATGCCCGGACTAAAGGACTTGGAAACGCAATACCGAAAAATAACTGTTTCATATTCTGCATTGCCTCTCGGCGCAGAGATCACCTTTAGGACACGAGATTTGCATTTGATAACTGCAATCCACCGCTGGTTCGGTGCGCAACTGTCGGAGCATGGTGCAGACGCAAGGTCGGAATGACTGATTTTCATTTAAGCGGATTGCTACCGCCGCTTAAACGCCGCGTATGTAAATTCTTGAGTGGTTCCGAAGGGCGTCGGGTGTGTCTCTGCCACCTCGGCGCACAACTTGAAGTCAGGGCCAAGCAGCGCAGCCAGCGTTGTCGGGCTGTATCGCTGGACGGGTAGGCCGCTGCACCACTCCGGGCCATTGAGTGCAAATGTTTGCCATGACCACGGCTGATCTGGTTGCCGTACTGTGCCTAAGAGCGGAGATATATGCGTCCTGATCACGAGCGTCGGTCAAGAAGTGGAATACGGCCCTGTCATGCCAGACATCCCACGTTCGTGGCGGCTGCCATTGGGTGATGTTGGCCACGACCCATGACACTTTACCGGATGATGCTCCAAGGCGCGTTTTGGAACGGCCAAGAGCGACCTCGGATATGTCCAAGACGGTAAGACAGAATAACCGTCAGCACGCAGTTCATCGACTAGCCTCGACGCGCCGCCGCCTACGTCGATGATTGATGATGAATGGTTCGGGGCGACCGATTTAATCAGTTCCAGTGAACGTTGCGGGCTGGGCTGATACCAGCTCACCTGTGTCTCTGCCTTTGCGGTGTAAGTCGTGTCCCAATGAGTGCGGGTGTCTGTCATTTCCTCTGTTCCGCCTTGGCGATCTTTTTCGGCTCGGCCTCGGATTCATCTTCGCGCCATTTTTGGGGCAGTTCTAGGACAAGTTCGTGCTCGATCGTTTGCGGAGGCAACGCTGTTGCCGCCTCAATGGCCATTAATGTCCGCTTTGGGTCAGAACCAGACATGGCGGCATGTCCGCGTCATGTCTGGTTTACCCCCGATAGCGGATATTGTCCGATCCCAGCGTAATGACCGATTTGTGCCAGAAGCGGAACTCGGCTCAATTCACTTTGACCGTGGCCCTGCTTTTGTTTCGTCTGGCAATGCCGGACCGTCGTAGAGCCATGATAGGCAGTCAAACATGTGCGCCTCGTCCCAATCCGATACCGTGGCATTGCGCACGTCCCGAGCAATGTCTTCCGCGTGAAGCAGCCAATCCCAGACTGCGCGGGATTCGAGCTGCACGCGCGCCGTCCGCGTAACTCTGAGCGTCTCGAACTGGCGAAATGCAATGGAGAAATCGTTGCCCGCCGCATGGATCAACTCGGCAAGGCAAAGTCCATCTTCGATTGCCATGCCCGCGCCTTGTGCCAGCGACTGCAGGGGCGCATGCGCAGCATCGCCGATGAGCACAACGCGACCCTTGTGCCAATGCCGGACGGGATTACGGTCGGCGACGGAGCGCCTCCAGCGGAAATCCATCATGGCGTTCAAAGCGCGGACTGTCGGATGAGCATCCCGGCAGATCTGATCGAGCTCCGCGCGGTACGTCGCGGTATCCGCCTTTTCGGCGTGGTTCGTCGTCCGATACACCGCGACAATGTTGAACTCTTTCCCGTGGCGCAGCGGGTAGTGGATGACGTGATAGCCGGGTCCCCCCAGAGCAGCACGCTGTCGCGCGGCACATCGACCTTCACTTCTGAGATCGGCACGATGGTACGCAAGGCTGCATACCCGTTGGCGCGCGGCTCGCCGTCGCCTACAAGGCTTTGCCGGAACAAAGAGCGGAACCCGTCCGCGGCGACGACAATAGGCCCCTCGAACGTCCGACCGTCCGCCGTCGTGACGGCGACCCGATCGCGACGATCATCAAAGCCTGAAACCATCGCGTCGGATACGAGTTCGATGTCATCGCTGTGCCGGCAAGCATCGAGCAAGACATTGTGCAGATCGATGCGGTGGACGATGATGTACGGATACTTGAAACGCTTTCGCAGCGACTCGCCAGTCGGAATTCGCACCAGTTCCTTGCCGGTTAGCGCATCCCACATCAGAACCGCGGCCGGCGAGTCCGAAACGGCGAGGGCCGGCTCCATCAGCCCCAAACGATCGAACACGTGAAAGACGTTCGGGCCGAATTGGATGCCATAGCCGATAGCGCCAAACTCCGGTGCCCCTTCAAGCACACGCGACGCGAGCCCTCGGCGGGACAGCGCCAATGCTGTCGCGAGCCCGCCCAGTCCACCCCCCACGATAAGAATGGAGTCGCGTTTCGGCATGGCGATAACCTAGCATTCGGGATACTCGGCTAACAAACGAGTCGGCGGCCCCTAAGCCGAATGTCTGCACAGGGTCAGAAGCAGACTTGCTGCTCGCCGCGAAGAATGTCTGCTCTTACTCCTAAAGCAGACATTGATAGGAGACTCTTGAACGTCCGCTTTGTGCCACAAGCAGACATAGCAACTGTGGTTCTGACCTGCCCCCTTTGAAGTGGTCCACGCCATGCGACTTTTGCGCCTGTTGTCGGTATCGGCTGTGCTCTGTTCTTTTTCGCGCACAATTTGCCGGTCCAGCTGCATTTGCTAACCACTTCGAGCGAAGTCGGCCGGGTTATGAGCAATGTGCAGGCGTTTGGGAGCGGGGGCCACGCGCAAAGGCAGGCGCAGAAGCCTCATGACGCGCCGCGGCAACATACTGCCCAAGCTGCAAAGGTCTGCGCGGCGGCGGACATGGGTTGTCTCGCCACAACCTGGCTGCATCAGCTCGCCGCCGTATTGCCGCCGGGACACAAGGGTTGACATGCGTCGTCAAAACCAAAATCCGTTCGTCGCGTGCCGATCATTGTGCCACCTCGTCGCCGTTGCGATGATCTTGATCGGCGGCCAGATCGTTCCCGTGAAAGCGACAACCAAATCGGCCAATTTCGCCGTCACGGCAACCGTGATCGAGCAATGTGCGGTCGTGGTCCACGCGCGGCTCGAAACGACCGGGCCGCAATGCCGCTCGGGGGCGGGCGCCGGACTGGCCTCGACTGCGACCGTGACCCTGGCGCCCAATCCCGCCAGCAGCCTTACGCTCCTGACTTTCACATTCTAAGGTTGATCCGCCGCTTGTTTGTGTTCTTGGGCGGCGCGCCTCCGGCTCAGTTCGCGGCGGCTCCCCCATAGGACGCAACAGTGGGCCGCGGCGACAACAAACGGGCGACCGTTTCCAGAAGCTCGGCCGCACGGAACGGCTTTTCGAGCGAGGCGCTGGCGCCAAATTCCTTCGCCATGTCGAGAAACATCGCTTTATTGGAAATCTGGCCGCCCCCGGAAAAGACGAGGATTGGAATTTTGCCATCGGCTGTCCGCAATTCACGGATCGTCTCGATGCCATCCTTCTCCGGCATCAGAACATCGGTGATGACGAGATCGGGCTTTTGGGCGCGAATGGCCGCAAGTCCGTCACACCCGTTCTCGGCTTCGCGGACATCGTGCCCCGCGCCTGTCAGGATGCGACCAACCATGCGCCGCATCTGCGCGTCGTCATCGATGATGATTATCTTTGCCATGCAGCCCATCCTTTGTCGAATCGCGACATCAGCAGCACTTGTCAAAGATTTCGATGGTGGCCGACCGCATGCGTCACGCCATGGAAATGGCAATCCAGCCATAAAAAATGGCGAAAATTAGTTAATTCGCGATTAAATGCGGTATCACCGAATATGATCTGGGCGGCTTCGGTCTGCGATTGTGTTCGCCCGCGCCATGACCGCCCTGGCATGGCACGTCAGGCGGCGACGAATGCCGGGCCAGCCGCTCATCGTCGTCAAAGAACCCGGGCTGAATGTCATTGGCCGAGAATCGGCAAGGCAGAAAATCAATAAATTGTTAGCCATACGGCGCCTAGAATCCGCGGCACCGGAGGGTCAGGGCAGCGTGGCACAAATCGCAGTAATCGAAGGCGACGTAGCGGTACGATCCTCGCCGCCGAACCGGTGCGGATCGGCGGGCGGCTGCCACCTGGCATCGGCCGCCTGCGGGCGTATACAGCCCGTGGGGCCAAGAGGGGTGGCAAGATGAGCTCTGCGACACTCGCCCGCGACGAGATGGACGATCCGGCACCGCAGGGTGCCGAGAGCGCGCCGATGGGCCGCGCCGGTCAGTCGCCGTCGCCGATGCCCTCGCCGGACGCGCCGCGCACATCGAAAAATCCCGCCCGAGAGGAGCCCGACCGCGGGCAGGACTCGCTGGTAACCGTTCCCGCCGGATCGCGCGGGCGCCGCATCGCCCTCGCCGTGATCGTTCTCTCCGCACTCACCTTTGTCGCCGCCGTCCCGTTCGTGCGCGTGCCGCTGCCGCAGGTACCAGCGTTCGTCGCGAGCTACGAAGCCGCGCTCGCGATCAATGATCTGATCACCTTCCTCTTGCTCTTCGGCCTGTTCCATCGGGTGCGCTCGAGTGCCGCGCTCGCCCTTGCGGCAGGTTACCTCTTCGACGCGCTCATCATGGTTCCGCACGCGCTCACGTTTCCTGGCCTGTTCTCGCCGACGGGGCTGCTCGGCGCGGGCAGCCAGTCCACGGCATGGCTCTACATGTTCTGGCACGGCGGCTTCCCGATCTTCGTGATCTCCTACGCCCTGTTTCAAGACCGCGCCGATCGGGGAAAGGCCCGGCTCGGAAGCCGCGTCGGCAACCTGGGCGGCGTTCTGAGCATCCTTGCCGTGCTAGGCGTGGTCGCCACCATGACGCTGCTGGCGACGGCCCACCGCGACCTGCTTCCGGCCATGATACAGGACAACGAATTCACGGCGGCAATGAAGTTCGTGGTTTCGATTGTGTGGATGCTGAGCCTTGCGGCGCTTTTCGTCTTGTGGCGGAAGAGAGCTCACTCGGTCCTCGATGTGTGGCTCATGGTCGTCATGAGCGCGTGGCTGTTCGACATCGCAATGAGCGCTGTTCTCGATAACGCGCGGTTCGATTTGGGCTGGTATGCCGGCCGCACTTACGGGCTGTTGGCGTCTAGTTTCGTGCTCGGCGTGTTGCTCGTTGAAACGAACGGACTCCACAACCGACTAGCGACCACCAGAAATGAGCTGGAACGGCGCAAGACAGAAGAGGCGCGCTCACTGGTCAACCGCATCTTCGCTACATCCATGGATCTGATCCTGGTGGTCGACCGCCGAGGAAATTTCATTCAGGTCAGCCCAAGCTCCCTGACTCTCCTTGGATACGCGCCCGAGGACATGGTCGGTCGTAGCGCCGCCGAATTCATCTATCCTAAGGATCTCGAAAGCACCCGCAAAGAAACGCGCGCTGCGCGCCGGGGACGCGCCATGCGCAACTTTGACTGTCGATACGTCCACAAGAACGGCCGCGCCGTGACACTTGCTTGGATGGGCATATGGTCCGAGCCGGAGCAGCAGCATTTCTTTATCGGGCGCGACATGACAGAGCGCTTGGCCGCGGAAGAAAAGTTGCACCGAGCACAAAAGATGGAGGCGATTGGCCAGCTCACCGGCGGCATGGCACATGATTTCAACAACCTGCTCGGCGTCGTCCTCGGCAATCTCGACTTGCTCGAGGAGCGGCTCGGCCCTAACGGGGAAACCCGCGAGCTGCTGCACGAAGCGCTCGAGGCCTCCTTGAAGGGCGCGGATTTGACGCGCCGCCTCCTCGCCTTCGCCCGCCGTCAGCCCCTGCAGCCAGAGCGCATCGAGGTGAATTCTCTGGTCGATAACATGATCAAGCTGTTGAGCCGAATGCTGGGCGAGAAAATCGAGATCTCACTCGACACCGCCGCTGATTTGTGGCCCGTGGTTGCCGATCCGGCGCAGCTCGAAGCAAGCCTCACCAACCTGGCTACCAACGCACGGGACGCAATGCCCAAAGGCGGGCGGCTGATGATTGTCACCGCTAACCGCCATCTCGATGCAGATTACGCCGCGGCGCATGTCGAGGTGACGCCCGGTGACTACGCCATGATCGAAGTGAGTGATAACGGAACGGGCATGACCAAAGAGGTAATGAGCCGCATCTTCGAGCCCTTCTACACGACGAAGGAGCGCAGTAAGGGCACCGGCCTGGGCCTCAGCATGGTGTTCGGTTTCATGAAGCAGTCCGGCGGCCACATCAACGTCTATAGCGAACCCGGCGCCGGCACCACATTCCGTCTCTACCTCCCCCGCGCCAAAGAAGATATTCAAGCCGAGCGACGGTCAGCGGCAGCGGAGGTCGTCAGCGGAAATGGCGAGACGGTGCTGGCGGTCGAGGACAATGCCGGCATGCGCCGCATTGTCCTCAGGCAGTTGCGCGAACTGGGATATCGGGTGTTGGAGGCGGAGACCGCCGACGCGGCATTGCTGATCCTGGAGCGGGAGCGGGTCGATTTGCTTTTTACCGATATCGTGATGCCTGGCGAGATCGACGGCTACGAGCTGGCGCGCGTCGCGCGGAGCCGTTGGCCGGATCTAAAGGTTGTCCTGACGTCCGGGTTCCCCGAGGCCAAGGTAAACGGCAATTCCGGCCCGGCCTTGGCCACCAAGCGGCTGCTGACCAAGCCCTATCGCCAGGTGGACCTCGCCCGGACCTTGCGCGAGGCGCTCGATAGCTGAGCGGACGGCGCTTAAATTCGTGCGTCTCGGGACGGCTTGCCGGAGTCCGCTTAGGGTCGATACTGTTGAAAAACTATTTCAGCCGAGGTGGAACGCAAGATTGATTCACGGACGCGTCAGATAACGCAACAATGATTCACCTCAGTGCGTTCGTTGATTCTAATCTTGCGCTACTGCAGCCGACGCCTGAGTTTTTCAACAGTATCGGTCAAAAGCGGACATGGTGGCATGACATTGGAATGTCCGGTTTACCCCCAAATGCGGACATTGGTTGGAGGCACCTTCACCACTGATCGCCCGACCGCGCCCAACTTTGCGGCCAGCAACGGGCCACAAGTGCCACGCATCTAATTAGCTGTAACCCCCCAAACGCAACGAGGGCCTGAGCGGTGTTGTCGAAACCGTTCAAGCCCTCGTGGGTTAGTTCATCCCCCTATTTCTTCAAATAGGGACTGTTAGCGAATGTCGGTTTCGGTGGACCATCAACGAAAGTTTGCCCGAACTCCTAGTCATGGTCGAAAAAGAATTGGAAGCTAAATAAAGCTTTTATAGAAGGCACTCGGAAGCTGGAAGGAAATCCTGCCCCAACAACTGGAATTAAGAGCCCTCTGACGGTAAGATAGTATTATGAAGGACAGTAATCCAAAATATCCGGATATTTCGGACATCCTAGCTCGCAAGGCTGAGGGCCGAAGGCAGCGACACTCACTCAATCCCGCGACGTAACGGCTTTTAGTTTGGCATCGATGGCCAAGATTCGGTTTTTGATTTGGTTGAAAAATTTAGGCGGCAGGATTCCATAAGCATACTGGTTGGGTTTGCCGCCTGGGACAGGGCTGAGATCGAATCCCGGCCAAATAAACTGGTTCAGATCGTTGACGATTACCCACGCCGGCTCGTCATCAAGTCCCAAATGAGTCTTGATCGGGGCAGGGATCTCGATCCCCTCGGTTGGAGCGGTTGGTCGGGTATGAGTAATCGGTGCGACGATCGTTTCCGTCTCCCCGCCATCATTGGTTATGGCCACGATGACGGCGCAGGGACGATGTTTTCGGCCGTATTCCAATCCTTGGTCGGCTTCATCCATCCACAGATATTCATAGCTGACGACCAGCCCAGGCCTCGGTATCGGAAGAGCCATCGGCTGGTGCGGGAAAAGTTATTTAGTCAGGAGCTTGTTGAGCCGATTGTACTTTGACGGAACTTTGGCTGCTTTGATTGCCGCGACAACCTTATCCGGCAAGGCCCCAACTCGGAGACGCTTCCGGCTTGCTGCTCGGGCCGCTTGAAACTTTTCATATTCGGCCGCGGAGATTAGATAGGCTGTCGGCCGATCGTGGTTGACCACGACGACCGGCTCCCGTTGGGCTACGTCTTGGAAGTGACCAAACTTCCGGCAAAATTCGGTTGCCGAAACGGTGACCATAAAACCTCCACGCGCAAAACCATCGATACTGTAAAATACGTAATTTACAGAAAATGTAAAGCCAATTATGGAGAGCCGATTCAGTCCAAGCGAGGTCGATCGGCGTTGAGATTGATGGGAACCGGGTGCTTTTCGTCATCCATCGCTGCGGTTTTGGTGGCGGATGAGCCTCCATCTTGCGACGGGGCATTGTCCCCAGCTACGGCCGGCGTACCCGCGTGCATAGAGCTTCTATGCCGCTGCCGCCACAGCTTCTCCGCCTCGGCTTTGGCATCGATGCCCTTGGCTTGCCACCATTCCTCCTCGATGCCGACGTCGTGGAGCGAGCGATGGTGGATGGGACAGAGCGGCACCGTCCATTCGTCGCTGACCTTGGCTCCC
>Ga0075522_10003771_pt1 | contig 11009 bp, 8 predicted proteins | sample NGEPerA_FD_74796 | JGI IMG/M metagenome (GOLD analysis project Ga0075522, IMG submission 74796) | Arctic peat soil microbial communities from the Barrow Environmental Observatory site, Barrow, Alaska, USA - NGEE PermafrostL2-A | ecosystem: Environmental > Terrestrial > Soil > Wetlands > Peat ... | reverse complement strand
TTTCTCGGTTGGTCAAATTGTCTTCGACAAGCAGGATTTTATGCATGGTCGGTGACAACCGGGGAGGAAGAAGTCAGTTCTGGACGCTCAAGACCCGGGGCCAGCGTCGCCGCGGCATGAATATCCGCTTGAGCAGCACGAAGCTCAGCGTTCAACCCGTTGGCTGAACCCGTTCTCTCGTCGTAGCTGAGCGGGATACGAACCGTAAAACGACTTCCGTGGCCGACTTCGCTTTCCACGAGAATGTCGCCCCCCATCAACCTGCAGAGCTTCTGGCTGAGCGCCAATCCAAGTCCGGTGCCGCCATATTTGCTCGTGCTTGCGTCGTCGATGACGGTGAACTTCTCGAACAGGTTGGAGATCTGGTCCGACGCGATTCCGATGCCGGTATCGATGACATGGACGGCAAGTTCATCCCCAGCGTCGCCCGACAGGCGTTCCGCCACGAGTTCAACCCGGCCGTTCTCCGTGAACTTCAAGGCGTTATCGATCAATTGTGTGAGCACATTGCGAAATTTCACCGCATCGCAAAATGGGCTCCCCAGATTCGGATCGATCCTAAAGGAGATCACGTTTCCGTTTTTCACGGCCGCAGGCTCCGCCTCAACGATGATCTCGCTGAGCAAGTCAGCCAGAACGGTTCGTTGCAGGTCGATCTCCATTTTTCCCGCCTCGATTTTCGAAAGGTCGAGGATTTCGTTGACAAGCTTGAGCAGATGTTGGCCCGCGCCGAGAATTTTGCCGAGATCCTCGATGGATTCGGCATCGCCTTCATCTTGCGCGTCCTCGATCAGAATCTGGCTGTATCCGATGACCGCATTCAATGGCGTGCGCAACTCGTGGCTCATTTTCGCCAGGAACTCCGCCTTGGCTGCGCCGGCTCGCTCGGTTTCCACGGTCGCGAGACGAAGCGCCGAAGCGGTAGCCATGTGCTGACGCATCTCGCTCTCGAGTTCTCCTTGCGACGTCTGAACCTTCGCGTAATAGAGCGCCATCATCGCCACATAAAGCGCCGCCGCAATGGTGGAGATAAGGCCAAGAGCTTGCATCGCCTTGGTAGGAAGGTTGTCCACCATCGGGTGGTATCCGAAGAAGTAGAAGCCGCTGAAGATCGCAACGTTCACGACAAACATGCCGATAACGATCATGCGGAGCGTGGCTGACGAACCCAGGTAAAAGAAGGCCAGCAAGGGGATCGTCAGCACCCAGGCCAGGGTCGGGGACGTCACTCCACCGTAAAAGTAACAGCTCCACAGGATGCAGAAGATCAGGTTCTGGACCGAGACAAGCGCCAGCGGGTTGTACGGCACGCGCGCCTTCAGCAGGAACGGAAACAGCCAGAACGACATGATCGAAATCGCCAGCACGGCGACCTCGTAATCCGGATTCGGGTCGATGAAGTAAATCGTCCCCGGCACGACGCTCCCGATGAACGGTCCGAGGATGTGACTGATCAGGAAGACGTGCGCCCGCTTGCACGCTTCCCGATCGGCCCTGATGTCGGCAGGGATGAAGTAATTCACCAGGCGATCGAGCGCGGCAATCATCTGCATCAGGTTGCTTTTCATGAATCGTGCCGCCTTGTGCGAGAGCTTCAGTGAACCCGGCAGACCAGTACGTAGAAATACTGCTGCGTAGAAATACGGACCGCGCGGAAATGATGAAGCAACAACATTCCCGTATTCGTTATCCACTACCAGTCTCGCTTTAAAGTGGTGTTAAATCGCCGCATCGTTACTTAGACAGATAATTAAGAGCAGCCCGATAGTCTCCGTCGACGCGAGTACCGCCGAGGAATTTCACGATGTGGATTTTGGGCTTTGCATTCCGGATCATCGACTGGTTCATCCCCGACGCAGCAAAGTCGGAGCGTTCGGAGCTGAACCTTGCGAGAAATTTCGTTTTTACGCATCTCGCCGGGCCCCTGCTGTCGCAGGCCATCAGCGTGTTTCTGTACCTGTCCGATCCTGATCCCGGATTCGCCTGCTGGACGGTGATCATCGGCATATGGTTGTTCTGGACGTTGCCCTTCGTCTACAAGTGGACCGGGAATCTGCAACGCACGGCGGTTGCCACCGTTGAGCTTCTGGCCTTTACCTCGCTGTTCGGCGCCTACTATTATGGCGGAGTGAGTTCGCCGTTCCTGCCATGGCTGATCGTCAGCCTGTTGCTCGGCTTCTTCTATCTTTCCAAGTCTCCGGCTCTGGTTGTCGCATTATTCACTTTCAACATCCTGGTGTTTTGCGGCGCTCATTATTTGTGGGGGTTTCCGGAACTGGTTCCGAAGGAAGATCTGGCGACGGTGGGCTGGATTTCGATCCTGTCGGCGACGATCTACATGTCCTGGATGGCGATCTACTACGCCAACATGATGTCAATGAGTTCCGAGATCGAGCATGAAACCGAAAGTCATCGTGAAACGGCGCTGCGCCTTCGCGAGGCCAAGGATATGGCGGACGCCGCCAATCGTACCAAGTCGATCTTTCTCGCCAAAATGAGTCACGAGCTGCGCACCCCGCTCAATGCCGTCATCGGATTCAGCGAGATACTGCTCGAAAATGCCGAGCTCGACGGAAAGGGCGAGAGCAAGAAGGCCGATCTCCGCCGCATCAATGGCGCGGGGCAGCATCTATTGTCTCTCGTCACCGACGTGCTGGATCTGTCCAAGATCGAGTCGAATTTCATCGAGCTGAAAACCGAGCAATTCGATCTGCGCGAGACGATCTCCGGGATCGTTGCCAGCGTCGGGCCGCTGGTGTCCAAAAACGGCAACAGACTCGTCGTCAGATGCGCCGATGATCTCGGAATTGTTTCGACTGACGCGACCAAGCTGCGGCAGGCGACGCTGAATCTGCTGAGCAACGCCGCGAAATTTACCGAGGGTGGGACGATCACGCTGTTGGCATCTCGTCGAAAAAGTCCGGCCGGGGACTGGATCGAAATTCAGGTGCAGGATACCGGGATCGGTATCGCCCAATCCGACCTTGCAAATCTGTTCCAGAATTTCGGCCAGGCCAATCGCACGACTTCCACAAAATACGGCGGAACCGGACTGGGGCTCGCGCTGAGCAAGAAATTTTGTGGGCTTATGGGTGGCGGAATCACGGCGACCAGCGAGCCGGGTCGGGGCTCGTGCTTCACGATCCGCGTGCTGGCATGGATGAATGAGGAAACGCCCGCCGACGACAATAGCCTCTCGCCTGCCGCTTCCCAATTCGCGACCGCGGTCTAAAGGAAAAGCCGATGTCCTCTCCAAATCTCCAATCCGAAACCGTCATCGTCCTGCAGCCGGAAGATGGATCCGGCGCTGCCAAGAGTAACGCCGTGGCGCCGCCTCGCCTCCTGATCGTCGATGATATTTCGGACAATCGCGTCATCCTGCAGCGGCGCTTCCAGCGCCACGGTTTCGAGGTTGTCGAGGCGGATAGCGGGCTGAAGGCCCTCGAGCTGATCGAAAGCCAGGAATTCGACCTGGTGCTTCTCGACGTGATGATGCCGGGGATCGACGGAATCGAAACCCTCAAGCGGATTCGCAGCCAGAGGTCGGCTTCGGCGCTTCCCGTGATCATGGTCACGGCAAAATCCGAAAGCGAAAATATCGTCGAGTCGCTTGGACTTGGAGCCAATGACTACGTCACCAAGCCGGTTGACTTTGCCGTGGCGTTGGCGCGCGCCAACACCCAGATAGGGCGCAGGCGGGCGGAATTGCAGCTGGTCGCAGCCCACGACGCGTTGTCCAAGGCTAATGATGCTCTCGAAAGGAATGTTGCCGAGCGTACCGCGCTTCTGCTGGGGCTCTACCAAAAGCTGAGAGCGGAAATGGCTGTCCGCGAAGAATCGGACGCGCGATCGCTGTATCTTGCTTATCACGACTCTCTTACCGGCCTCGCCAACCGCCTCCTTTTCAAGGAGCAGCTTGAAAACGTGCTCAAGGATACCCTGGAAACTCCGAAGTCTATTGCCGTTCTTTTCGTGGACCTGGATGGCTTCAAGGCCATCAACGACACCGTGGGACATTCCATCGGCGATCTCCTTTTAAAGTCTATTGCAATCCGAATCCGGAACATTTTGCCGGCGAATGGCCGCATCGCCCGGCTTGGCGGCGATGAGTTTGCAATTCTTCAAATCTCTGCCGAACAGCCTTCAGCCGCGATCACGCTCGCGCAGCAAATCGTCGATGTCGTCGGCCGCCCATCGGCGATCGAGGGATACGATGTCACGGTTAGCGCCAGTGTTGGAATTGCCGTTGCCAATGCAGGAAGCATGAGCGCGGAGAGCTTTATGAAGAGTGCCGATATCGCGATGTACAGCGCCAAGTCCGACGGCCCCGGTAACTATCGCATGTTCGACAGTGAAATGGATGCCATCGTTCAGGCTCGAAGCGCCCTCGAAAAGGACATGCGGAACGGAATTGTTCAAAACGAGTTCCGTCTCTTCTATCAGCCGTTGGTCAATTTGCAGTCGCAAAAAGTAACGTCCTTCGAAGCTCTCATGCGCTGGCAGCACCCCGAGCGCGGCCTGGTGTCGCCGACGGAATTTATTCCGTTAGCGGAAGACACCGGTTTGATCGTGCGGCTCGGCGAGTGGGCGCTGCGACAAGCGTGCTCCGAGGCGATGGGTTGGCCGGACGATATCTGCGTTTCAGTCAACTTGTCCGCGGTGCAGTTCGCAAAGGGTGATCTGGTATCGACGGTGATGAACGCACTCGCGTCGTCGGGTCTGCCGGCGTCTCGGCTCGAGCTGGAGATCACTGAATCGGTTTTGCTTGAAGGATCCGATCACAACGTCAGGATCCTCGATCAGTTGCATGAGCTTGGGGTCCGGATATCGCTGGACGATTTCGGCACCGGCTATTCCAGCATCGGCTACCTGCGCAGCTTCAAGTTCGACAAGCTCAAGATCGATCAGTCGTTTGTCAAGGATCTGCTCGCGGACGAAAAGAGCCTTGCTATCGTGCGTGCCATTGTCGGGCTCGGTGCCAGTTTCGGAATAACGACTACCGCGGAGGGGGTCGAAACCGAGGATCAGAGGAGCTGCCTCAATCACGAAGGCTGCACCGAGGTCCAGGGATATTTGTACAGCAAGCCATTGCCGCCCGGTGAGATCGCCCCGCTTCTGGGAAGATTAAGCGCCCCGCGATTGGCTTGAACGGTGCCCATGCATCGTGAACCCAAGTTGGCTCGTCAACGAATGTCAGGGACAATGAACTCACTCGCCGGCGTTATCGAATGACAGACAAGTCGGACGAACTCGATTGCGACTACGCTGCCTTCATTGCGGAGCGTGCGCTTTCCTTTATGTCCAGGCTGAAAATTGCACAGACTCCGGCCAATTATTCCATCTGGTTCAACTATTGCCAGGGCACGTCGCCTGGGTTGAAGCATGCTATTAATAAGATGTTCGAAGACGGATCCAGTTTCGATGCACCGGCCAGCGCGGCCCTGATCGCGAACTTTGGAACCGGTGACACGGCGGTTGCGGTGTCGAGTGAAGTTTCAAGGCGCCTTGGTTCCCTGATGGAGGATGCGCAGGGCTTCCTGCAGATTGCGATTGCGGACAATCGCAAGCAGATACTGGCAATGGACGAAGCTGCGAGCGAAGCTGACGCGGGAGCTGACCCGGGAGAACTGATTGACGGCCTGGTCGCGGAACTCTCGAAATCGGTATCGAGGGCTTCCAGCCTGGAGAAAAACTTCATCGAGGCAACCCGGGAACTCAACGAAATAAGGGTCTCGCTGAACCATGCCGAAAAGCGCGCCAAAACCGATGTGTTGACCGGACTGCCCAATCGTCTTGCATTTGAAGACTTCTCCTGCGACGCGCGTCTGGCGGCTGTGGAAAGTCAACGCCCGCTAAGCGTCCTCTTGATCGATGTTGATCACTTCAAACGTTTCAACGACGACTTCGGGCATGGTGTGGGTGATCAGGTCCTCTGCTTGATTGCCAAGGTGCTGCGGGAGCGGGTCCGCGACCAGGATCTGCCGGCGCGCTACGGTGGCGAGGAACTGATAGCGGTGCTTCCCGATGCGGATCTGAAAACCTGCGTGGGTGTCGGAGAAGCCGTCCGGAAAGCAATTGCAGAATGCCGGATCACGCGCCGCGCGAGCGGGGAAGTGCTTCCGGGCATCACGGTATCGATTGGCGTGGCGCAATTGCAGCCGGGCGAGTCAATGGCTGATCTGATCGATCGCTGCGACCGGGCTCTCTATAAGGCAAAGGACGCCGGGCGCAATCGCGTTGTGGCCTGCGAAGCCGGACTGACGAACCCGCTGGCTGGATGGTAGCGGATCCCTCCGGCGGATCGGAACTGGTGTATTGGGTTTGCGGCTCGCTTGCCGGCTTTGGCCTGTTGGCGCGCGCGCTGAGACATGAAGCGGAATATATGGAAGCCGTCCGTTCACCAACGTCGCAAGGTTTTCGGGAGAGCATCCGGATCGAAGGGCGGTTCCTTTACCGTCGTGCGGTATATTCACCTGGCGCAGCACATCGAGCAATTCGGAGGACCGTATGATGAACCCCTGGACCCTTTTTATACGCGGATTCATGACCTACTGGTATTGGCATGTCCGGAACCTGAATGTGCTGTGGCCTTCCATCACGCTGGATGGAAAAACCCTGGTCATTTATCCCGGAGTCTACAAGCCGCTCGAAAACGAACAGTCCTGCGTGGAATATTGCCGCGAGGGCGACCGCGTGCTCGACCTTGGCTGTGGAAGCGGCGTGTGCGCGGCGTTTGCGGCCGGTAAGGCGCGGGAAGTTGTGGCGGTGGACATCAGTCCGGCGGCCGTCGAAAATACGCAGGAAAACTGCCGGCATTTGGGACGCGAAAACGTCACGGTCATGCGCAGCGACATGTTCACGAATGTCGAGGGCAAATTCAATCTCATCCTCGCAAATCCACCCTATATCGCGGCGGACTTTGCCGACAACGAAGAACAGTTCGCCACCTCGACGAGATATCTGCCGGTGCTCTTCGCGCAAGCCGGGCAACACCTGGAGAAGGATGGCCGCCTGCTTGTCCAGTATCCGGCGTGGTTCGCCGGACGGATCAAGAAGCTGGCAGCGGCTCACGGGCTTGACGTCATCAAGGTCCAGCGCATGCCGCGCAAGTCCCTGCACTTGTCTCTGCTGAGTCTCGCTTATCTGCAGGTGGGGTTCCGTTCTACACTGTTCCTGATCACGCCGCGCGTGGTTCGGAAGACCGCCGAGGGACGGCCGGTTGCCGAACCGGCGACGCCGATTATGGCGGCCTAGGGATCATTTGCTGCGCACCCGGGCGGCAAGCCTTGCCGTCCGGGTCCGACGGTTTTCCGAGTTGCGCTTTGATGCTGAGGAGTGAGCTGCAGGTCGTGACCCGAGCCTGCAGCTTAACACGTCGCTCGGCCGATTTGGCCTGGCTTGGTTCGGTCGGGACAAAAGACGCGACCCAGGAAAGGGTCAGATCGAGGGTTTTATCAGCAGGTCTTCAAGGGCCGCGACGTCGATCGCATTGACGAACCGTATCGCAAAACCGTTCGGCAGATGACGAACCACTCTTCCTACGACACTGCCGAGGGCGAGTGCCGTTCCGGCGTCAGGAGCAGCATTAGCGGATACCGCCGCGCCCGACGACGACATATCGATGACAAAGCACCGATGTGTGCTTCCATCGCCGAAGATCAGTGTCGAGTGCGGATTGGAGGGGGTGAGACGGTCGTGTGTTCTCCTGTTTACGACCTGCCGTGCCCTGTTTTTTTGGAACCAGTCTATTTTAGCCTTGAGCTTGGCCCGTTCGGGTGGAGTTGCCGAGATGCTCATGACAAAGCCGACACGGGTTCGCCTCGCAACCAGACCGCGCAAGTCGCCCAGCCTGTCCACTTGGACAAGCACCGGGTCCCCAATGTCCCCCGTTACCGGAACCGAAATCATCATCTCCATGGGAGTGATATGTTCCACACGGCAGGCGAAGAACAAACGCGAACCGGTCTCAAGATCGCGCCGGTCGGCAATATTGTACTTTGCGGTGATGACGCGCGTGTCGTCACCCCCCGCAGCGCTGCTGCGAACAGGTATAGGTGCCCCTGTCAAACTTCGCCGCATAGGGAGCGCTCACTGCTCGGTGTCAATCTTACTTAAGCACCAAAGGTTTCATAACCAATTAATCGTCTCGAATCCCACGATCTCATGGCGTGCACCGCCAACCGTGTGACGCTCACTATCGTGGCGCCATCCCTTCCAGCATTTGTGTTTTTTGGAAGCCGATCGATCGGCGGCTTCTGGCGCAAAGCGGTCATTCGCTGTGGCTTGGGTTATTGCAACTCGTCCATCACCAGGATGCGGCCATGCGGTCGAAGACCGCAATACCCCTGGGGATGAAGTTTCTTCAAGCCCGCATGGCGAGGAGCCCCGCCGCCGCCCGAGGGCGAAGGCGCGGCGTCTCTTGCTATCAGTCACGGAGAAAGGCAATGATCCAGGCGGACCTGAAAACGCTCTATTTGGCCGTCTGCATCGCGGCCGTCTGCTTGGCGAGCTGCTTGTCGAAATCCTGTTCGAGGCCTGCCACATAGGTTGCAAGTTCGTCGGGCTTGACGAACGGGTTCGGCGCGCCGTCCTTCATTTGCGCGCGCTTCGCCTGCATGCCGTAGACCTCCGGGTGCGGTCCGAGCAGCACATCGACCTTCATCGCCTTGGCCTTGGCGAAGGTCGAGCGGTAGTCCTCGACGATGCCGGGATAGGTCGGGTGGTCGACCAGCCGGTTCAGGGCAACCGTTCCGCTGCAGAAGAACAGCACGTCGCGGTCCTGGCTGCCATCCTTGACGGTCATTTCCCAGCTGGTGCAGCCCGGTGTGTGGCCGGGCATCGAATGCGCGGTCAGCGTGGTATCGCCGAGCGTTAGCTTGTCGCCTTCCTTGACGGCGCGATCCACCTTGACGGGTGGAAAGGCCAGATCGGTGTCCTTCTCATCGCCCGGATAGTAGCCGCCCTCGAGCAACGGCTTGTCGCGCTCGCCGGCGACGAGTTGTGCGCCGGTTTCCTTCTTGATCTCGGCAAGCCCGCCGGTGTGATCGAAGTGCGCGTGGGTGTTCAGGATGTACTTGATGTCGCCGAGCTTGAACCCGAGCTTGACGATGTTGTCCTTGATCATGGCGGTCGACTGCGGCAGCGCCGTATCCATCAGGATCAGGCCTTGCGACGTCTTGATGATATAGACCGCGATGCCGTCGGTGCCGACGTAGTAGATGTTGCCGATCAGCTGGAACGGCTCGAACGGCGTCGTCCACTTCTTGGTGACGGCCGCCAGAAAGTCCTTGACGGTCTGCGCCTGCGCGCCGGTTGCGAAAAGCGCCAGGGCGCATAGCGCGACGGTGAGCTTCCTCATGGTTGCCTCCCCATTTTTTTGTTCAAACACGTGTCGCATGTTTTGCGTTAGCGGCCGCAAGCTACGTTGCCGTCGGTGCCGCTGGCAACAGGTCCAACAGCGGAATATTTCGCGCGGGCTGCGGAATAGCCGCCCGCGTCCGGTTTTCAGTAGGCCATGTGCTAATCTCCCGCGTCTGGACAGGTCGATCAGCGGCCGATAGCGTTGCCGGCGCGGCGCGATGGCGTGTCCGGTAATGCAACGGGAGGATTTCGATGTCGGTTCGGAACCGGGGTGGGGTGGTGTGTCTTGTCGCCATTGCCTTCGCCGTCGCGGCGTGCGGCACCAAGCAGACACTTGACGAGGCCATCCACTGCGACCAGTTCAAGCGGCAATCGGATGGATCATGGTCCGTCAAGGATGTTTCGCTCGACTACATCAGGGACGGCAAGCAGTACCAGTTCAACTGGACTGGCGCGGCCACCATTACCGGCAAGCAGGGCAGCGAAGAGGCTTTGATCCTGGCGGCGCTCGACAAGAAATGTGTGGCAGGCCAATAGGCGCGACCGGCTGGACCACGGTGGAGCGCCGAAGGTGCCGCGAGATGCACCGGCACCGCATTCGACAATAGACTAACGGACAAAAGACTAACGGACAAATTGCCCCAAAACGAAAATGGCCCCGGTTAAGGGGCCACTTGTATCAGCGATGGTGGTGATGATGATGGTGATGGTGATGCATTCCACCGGCGCTCGCCGATGTCATCGGCAGCGCAAAACTGATGGCGGCCAGAGCGGCGAGAACGAAAGTAATCTTCTTCATTTGTTTCCTCCTGGATAGGCGTGTGATGCGGTGAAAAGATGGACAATCCGTTCTGTGTCGTCAAGCATTAGTATTATGAATGGCTGTTCAGACTGATTGGCTTCTGTTTGATCTCCATCTCTATTTTCGGTAGCGCCTTGTCGTAGACCATGTCGCTCGTGAGCGACGCGATCTGGCCGTCGTCCGCATCTAAAAAGACTTTTCCGGCGCCGGCCGATGCTTGTTTTTCGGCACGAAGCCGGAACGCGTCGCTTTGCGTGGCTGGCGCACCCAGACCTCGCGATTCGGATGCATGCCGCCGCCGCGGGTGGCGGGAACGGCGGTGAGCCGCGCGCGGCGCAGCAGGCGGGTATCGGCGTCGCCGCAGTTCGGGTGGATGCCGCCATTGGCCGCCACCACCTTGTCCCACGCCGCCTTGCGCCGGCCGAGAATGGCGGGATCCGCCAGCGGCGTGCAATTCAGCTCATTCTTGTTCAGATCCGCGATGATCTCGTCGCCGTCCTGAATGAAGGCGATGGGTCCGCCGAGAGCGGCCTCGGGGCCGACGTGACCGATCACGAGACCGACCGATCCACCGGAAAACCGCGCGTCGGTCATCAGCGCCACCGTGATGCCCCGCGCGCGACAGATCGCCGTGATGCGCGAGGTCGGGTCGAGCATCTCCGGCATGCCCGGTGCTCCGCTCGGCCCCTCGTAACGCACAATGATCATGTCGTTATTCTTGAAGCTGTCCGGGTCCTTATCGAGCGTGCTGATCAGGCCCTGCTCCCCCTCGAACACGCGCGCCTTGCCTCGGAAGACATTGTTCTCGAGGCCGCCCTCGTAGATCTGGGCTTTGCTCATCACACCT
>Ga0075522_10003769_pt1 | contig 11011 bp, 8 predicted proteins | sample NGEPerA_FD_74796 | JGI IMG/M metagenome (GOLD analysis project Ga0075522, IMG submission 74796) | Arctic peat soil microbial communities from the Barrow Environmental Observatory site, Barrow, Alaska, USA - NGEE PermafrostL2-A | ecosystem: Environmental > Terrestrial > Soil > Wetlands > Peat ... | reverse complement strand
TCCTGCGACAGCAGAATTTCCCGCAAGCGCGGCGTGCGCTCAAAAAAAGAAATATGCGTGGGGCGGCAGCGCTGCTTCGCGAACGTTGCGTAAAATTTGGCAATGTACGTCGGCGCATCGCCAGTTGCCGTGGGCAGAAAGCAGATCGACGGATTCGATTTGCGAGTCTGCGCGAGCGCATACAACTCCAGCGCTGGATTCTCCGCCGCAACCGGAAAGCTGCCTCCGCCCATTGCAATGATCTGTCGCTTCACTTTTCCCATAAAATAATTCTACCTCTCCCATTCGGAAGGAGCCATGAAGCGTTTATAAATTTGAATCTCCAATCTCAAATTTTAAATTCAGAATCACGCGTCGGGATCGCATTCGAGGGAATGGAAAATACTTGCTGCGAATTGAAAGTTGGCTGCTACTCGTATCGCAGGGCGTCAACCGGATCGAGTCGCGCGGCCTTCACCGCAGGATAAATGCCGAAGAAAAGGCCGACGCTCATGGAAACGAGGACACCGAGAACCACGGCCCACAGCGGGATCGAAGATGGCAGGCGCGGAAAGAAAACATGTAGCAACAGGCTGATCACAATCCCAAGTATTACGCCGATGACTCCGCCCGAGCCCGTGAGCACCACCGCTTCCGTAAGAAATTGCCAGATGACGTCGCGTCGCCGCGCGCCGATCGCTTTTCTCACGCCGATTTCGCGCGTGCGCTGCGTCACGGACATCAGCATGATGTTCATCACGCCGACGCCTCCGACGAGCAATCCGATCGAGCTGACTACCGCCGTCAAAAGCGCCACCGATCCCGTGATTTGCTTGAACTGACTGGCGATTTCCTCCGCGGAGGAAAGCCCGAAATTGTCCGGGGCAGAGTAAGGAACGCGCCGAGTGCGCCTCAGCACGGCTCGAATCTCATCCTTGGCTTCGGCCATTCTGCCGGGCGCCGCCATGGCCCCGATAAAATGTTCGTCGTCTTCCGGGTGATGTTTGCGATACGTATGGTAAGGAACCAGCACCTGCTTTTCGGCCGGCGGATTTTGAAATAATTGTCCTTTGCGATGTTCAAACACGCCGATCACGCGGTACGGAAATCCCTCCACGTAAATAATTTTGTCCAGCGCTTCGCCGTCCGGAAAAAACGCCTTGCTCAGGTCGAAGCCGATGACGGCGACGTCCTCGCGATGCAAATCCTCGGCTTCGGTGAAGTAGCGGCCGCGATACATCCGGAAATTGTAGACGTCAGGATAATAAATATCGGAGCCTGAATAATTCAGGCCGCTGACTTCCTTGTCCTTGTAGCGGGCGGTCACTTCGGGCTGGCGATTCATGTCATAAATGCGTTTCATGATCGAAACGGAAAGCTCGCGCACGGCCGGGCAGTCCGCGCGAATCGCTTGCGCGTCTTCGTACGTCAACGGTTTGCGGTTGCGTTCTTCGGCAGTCATCCGTCCCGTGCTGATTCCGGGCGCCACTTTAAAAATCCACACGGTATTTACGCCGTAGTCTTCCAGATACGTCGTTACGTCCGCATAGAAACCGACAAGGATCGAGGCGACGGTGATGAGCGCGGTGATTCCGATGACTACGCCAAGCACGGTGAGGAACGAACGCAGCTTGTTCTCCCGCAGCGTGTCGAGCGCCATCTTCGCATTTTCGCCGATTGCTATTCGCATATTTTCCTGGCGCGTACTTAAACTTCCTGCCGCAGCGCTTCGATCGGGCTGAGATTTGCGGCTTTGCTCGCAGGGTACAGGCCAAAGAAAATACCGACGGCCGTGGAAACGGTGAGCGCGATGAGCACCGCGGAAATCGGAACGTGCATCGGCACAGGCGTGTTCGCGGCAATCACGGCGGAAAATATGTAAGCAAAACCCACGCCAATCATTCCGCCAATAATGGACATCACCGCAGTTTCGGTGAGGAACTGTAAAAGAATATCGCCACGCCGTGCGCCCAGGGATTTGCGAAGGCCGATCTCGCGCGTGCGCTCAGTCACCGTAGCGAGCATCACGTTCATGATCACCACGCCGCCAATCACCAGAAACACGGCGACAATTCCCACCATGGACGCTGCCAGCGCGCCCGTAATGCGCTTGAATAGATCGACGAGCGAGCCGCCGTCCAGAATGCCGAAATTGTCGAGTTCATTCGGACCGAGCCGTCGTCGCGAACGCATCAACGTTTCAAATTCTTCCTGCGTGCGCGACATCCAATCCGAGCCTCGCGTTTGCACATTAATCGCCAGGCTGGTTTTGCTCGTGAAATAATATTTCATCCACGTTTCAATCGGAATGTAGACGTAGTTGTCCTGTGTTTGTCCGAGCACCGTGCCAATTGGTTTTCCCACTCCGATCACTTCGTACGGCCGTCCATCCACGTCGATTTCTTTTCCGATGGGATCGACTCCGGGAAAAAGTTTTTCCCCAATGTCCGAGCCGATCAGCGCAACAAGCGAGCGATGCTGATTGTCCGTGTCTGTAATGTAACGTCCGGAGGCCGGTCCTTCCGTTTTCATGTCGCCGATATTTGCGGTCACCCCGTAGACGGTCGTATCTTCCACGGTCTGGCCATTCGCCTTGGTGCGGCCAAGTTGATTCGCCTGCGCGCCCACTCGCAATGCGAGTTTTGAATTGTCCCGTAGAAAAACGTAATCATCCCAAGTGATCGGCTTGTTCCGCCGTGTGGCCTTCACAAATTCGTCCGTGTCCGTAATGATCGGAAAACGCAAAACCAGAAAAACGTTTGCGCCGAGATTGGCAATGCGATTGGCCACATATAGATTTACGCCGGAGATCAGTGAGACCACCATGATCAGCGTGGACACGGAAAGCACAATGCCCAGCAGCATCAGAAAGGAGCGCATTTTATGCGTGCGCAGCGTTTCCAGCGCTACTCCAATGGGTTCGCGGAAATGCCGGGTCTGAAGTTTCATGCGCGTCCGGCGGGGTTTCCAGCCGAGCTTCTATTCTTTCATACGCGCAACCCCCAGGAAAGGATGGATCGGCGGTTGTTTTTCTAGTCGAGAGCAGAATCCAGATCGGTGTTTTTGAAGTGTCGCCCTTGAAAAGTATCGGCTAGCAGGTTAGTGGCTTACAACAGGCCTTCGATGGCCTTGGAAAGATCGTCGTGGTTGACGAGTCCAACGATGGTTTTAACTTTCTTGCCGTCCCGGTTGAAAAGCATGCTGGTGGGCAGGCCGAGGATACCGCCAAATTTTTCGCCAATGGCGTCACTGCCCAGAAAAATGGGGTAGTTCATCGCCATTTGCTGGCCGCCTACGTCGAAGCGCTGTTTATCTAAGAATGGCTGGACGGCTTTTTTCCCGTCTTCGTCCATCGAAACGCCCAAGATCGTGAAGCCGCGCGGGCTGTACTTCTGTTGGAACTCGATCATCCAGGGAATTTCGACTTTGCAAGGCTCGCACCAGGTCGCCCAGAAATTCACGAGGACTACTTGCCCCTTGTACTGTTGCAGCGTAACTTCCTTGCCGTCGAGGCTCGGGATCGCAACCGTGGGAGCATCGGTGGGTGTGGCCGCCGCCGAATTAGCCGAAGGCGAACCCGCCGCAGGGAACTTGTGGTCTGCCCACACCATAACGACCAGCAAAGCCGCTACGCCCAGCCCGATGTAAATGCCCTTTTTCATCTTGCAAACTCCTTACAACGCAAACTTATTGAGAAATCCAAGTTTACCCGATAGCCAGGTCAGCCGGTTCAGAAATATCAGCGCGCCGACGAACAGCAGCAGCACGCCGCTCAGTACTTCCACTGCGTGCAGATAGCGACGGAAACGCTTATAAAAGCCCAGGAATTGATTGATTCCGATCGCGGTCAGCAGGAAGGGAACCGCGAGTCCCGCCGAATACACGGCGAGCAAAAAAACGCCGCGCGAAATGGTTTCCGCATTCGCGGCCAGCACCAGCACGGCGGCCAGGATGGGGCCGATGCAGGGCGTCCAGCCGAAGGCGAAAGCGAAGCCGAGAAGGAAGCCGCTCGTTACTCCGGAAAGCGCGCCGCCCTTCTTGGATTCGGTTTCCGTTTGACCACCGAGGTTGTGGAAGCGCACGTCGCGGTTGAGCCAGCGCGTCAGTGAGGGTCCGGCAAGAAAAATAATCGCGATGGAAAGGAGTTGCACGGATCCAAAAATTCCGCCAGGACCAATGGTGTCGGTCCCTGAGCGCCGATAGAGCAGCAACCCGCCGAAGACCAGCACGCCGCCAATCACGAGGCCCACGCTCACAGGTAGCTTGATGAGCCAGCCGACCAGGTGCAAACCGAACAGAACGATCACAGCTCCCGCGACCGGCCCCATCAGGGCCTTGTGCTGCAGCAAAAATTGCCCCACCACACTTGCCGAAGCACCGAAACTGATGAACACGACGGAAAATCCAGAGACGAAAGCAATGGACGAGGCGAAGAGGCTATTCCGCGCAGGCTGGCCTGTGCGCAATTGCTCCACGCCAATGCCGGACAACATGGACACATAGCCCGGAACGAGCGGCAAAACGCACGGCGACAGGAACGAGATGATTCCCGCTACGAATGCGTAAAGAATCGATACTTGCATCGGACGAAATAATCTCCGGCGAAGGACATCGCAAAAACTGAACTCAGTTTCGTTGGATTAGACGGCTGCGAACCCGCCAACGATTCAGCCCGTTCCCTATTTTCACACAACTGGGCAGGGGGACGGGGGAATTCTTCTTAGTAGGACAGGCTTCAGCCTGTCTGCTTTTGAATTTTGTGACATCGGGAAAAAAATCAAAAGAAGACAGGCTGAAGCCTGTCCTACGCAAAACTAGACACGATTTTTGGGAAGGATGGAGCCACCGGAAATTAACCCGCGCATGGCCAGCAACAGGATTCGCGGCTGGCGCAGAGCGACGCTCCAGAGGATGCGCGAAGCTTCGTCGCGAGTATATTGGCTGAGCGAACGCCGCGTGGAGTCGTTCATCAAGTCCACGAGGCGGCTGTAATCGGCCTGCTTGAACTGGTGAATCGTCTTGCGGATGAGCAGGTGAAGATCCAGTTCCTTGCGCAGTGAACGCAGCTCGTTGCTTTCCACACCCTTCACGATGGACTCACTGACGCCGATTGCGCCGCGGAATCCCGTGACGATGCCACCAACAGTAGAAACTTTCACCTGACCCGCCGCGTCGCCAACCAGAAAAACGCGACCCGCACCCACACGCCGTTCCACAGGCGTCCAACCGTCATAGACAGGAATTTTTGCGCCCTGGTATCCGAGCGGCGTGAATCCGCGCTTCTCCATAAACCGTTCGAGGCAACGGCGGGTTTCCTGGCCGTCTTCGCCAATTAAACCAAGCACAGCGCGATCGCTCGATTCCGGAATCAGCCAGTAAAAGTACGGCGTGTCATCAGGGACGAACCAGACTCGCACCGTATGCTGGGACATGTCCTTGGGCACGCGGACAATCGCCTGCACCAACGGAACGGTCGGCTGCCGCGGCCATCCGGCACTCTGCGCCACGCGCGATAGCGCGCCATCCGCGCCAACCACCACATCCGCGTGCAACTCTTCCGCCTGCCCGCTTTGGCCGCGTTCAACGCTCACGCGGAGTCCCGTGCCGTTGCTTTGTAGTCCCATGAAGCGGTTGCCGAAAGAAACTTTTGCCCCGTTCTTTTTGGCGTCGTCCGCAAGGTCTCGAATCAGGCGGGAGCGTTCCACGATCAGATCGGGACGATCCAGGGGAACCTGGGCGCTTCGGCCGTCGGTGAATAATTCAAATTTGCGGATTTCATTGACGACGGCGGACTCGCCAATTTTGCCCAGCAACGTGCGCATGTGGCTGGTGACAATCAAAGTGCGCGGCGTAGGATCGAACTGATCAGCCCGCTCCAGAACTTCTACCGGGCAACCGGCGCGCGCCAAAAGCGATGCAGTATAAAAACCGGAAGCTGAACCGCCGATTACAGCGACTTGTGGTCCGGTTTTATTGCCTGACCCATTTTTATTTCCCTGATGCAGTGTGACCTTCCCCCGCTTCTATTTCCTGCCGATCGCGCGTAAATGGCGCATCAACGTGGAAGCGCTTCCTATTTCGATTCTGACTGTGCACGAAGATGAGGCCTAACGCCCAAGGACGGCCGCTAGCGCTCCCCCATACCGCTCGACAGGAGCAGCCCGTAAACCGATCACCCCTTGCAGAGTTCCCCTCGCCAACCCGAAACGAGTGACAGAGCAGTATAGCCAAACTCGGACATAAGGCAAAGCGGAAGGCGACAAACCTTCTGTATCATTTTGAATCGAAGATCGAATTGCAAATCACTACAATCTCCCGACCAAGAGTTGGCGCACATTACGTGGGCTGTCGGCTTGCGTAGTGGGGCCTCCGCCCCACGCTTTTGGGGATGGAGAGGGCACAGTTTTATGCTGCAGTTGTAGGCCTCTCTCTCTACACATCAGTTGAATTCGATAAGCAGACAAACTGCCCGTCCAAAAACAGGGCGGATGCTACAAAAGCAACGGCACAGCTTCCGCGAATTATTGAAATTGGAAATTCTCCGCGGCAAAAACGTTGCCACGAAAGCAGAGGAAGCGTACGATGCGCGAGCCATAATTTTAAATTCGGAATATTTTTCGGCCGGAACGGCGCGAAGAAGACGATACATTTTGCCGCACTGAAATCGGCGCTGTAAAAACTTTTGGGTTCAGGGGGAAGAGATGAAGTTGAATGTGGGTTTGATCGGGCTTGGGCGTCTGGGAAAAGTATATGCACGCGATCTGGCGGCGCGCGTCACGGGCGTGCGCCTTGCGGCGCTGGCGGACACGAATGCGAAACTCGCGGAAGAAACGGCGCGTGAACTGGACGTGCCGCGCTGGTATCCCGATCCCATAGCGATGATGGACGACCCGGGCATCGACGCGATTATTATCGTCAGCCCCACCGACACGCACACCGAACTTGCGGTCGCCGCGCTCGAACGGAAGAAATCCGTGTTCTGCGAGAAGCCCCCCGCCATTTCGCTGACGCAAACGCAAAAAATGAAAGACGCCGCGGCACGCACGGGCGGTTTTCTGCAAATGGGTTTCATGCGCCGCTTCGACGCTGGCTACGCCGCCGCCAAGAAAAAAGTGGAAGAGGGCGTGATCGGCAAACCCATCGTGTTTAAATCTTCTTCGCGCGATCCCTACCGGCCTTCACTTGAATATGCCAATCCCAAAAGCAGCGGCGGCATGATTATGGATATGGGCATACACGATTTCGATCTGGCGCGCTGGTACATGGGCGAAGCGGAATCCGTAACGGCCATCGGGGGAACGCTTGCGTATCCGGAGTTGAACGAGGTGGGCGATATCGACAACGCCATCGTCACGATTCGCTTCACGAGCGGCTGCATCGGCGTGGTCGACCTGAGCCGCAGCGGCATCTACGGCTACGATATTTTTGGCGAACTGCTCGGCACCACGGGCACGTTGCGAATCGGCTACCTGCGCGAGACGCCGCTCTACGTGATGACGAAAAACCATATCGCGCACGACACCGTTCCCTTTTTCATGGAACGCTTCCGTGACGCATACCCCACGCAATTGCAAAACTTCGTGGATAACCTGCGCGACAATCGCCAACCTCCCATCACGATTGACGACGCCATGGGTTCGCTGCGCATCGCACTCGCGGCAACGCGCGCGCAAGCGACTGGTGCGACCGTCTTATTGTCAGACACATCCTTGTAAAAACAAATATAAGGTTATTTCTGGCGGGTCTGGCGTTCGTAGGGGGCGCGTTCGAGCAGTGCCACGGCGGCGAGGACGGCGACTGCGGTGAGCGCGGCGATCGCGTATGCCGGTCCTGTGGATAGGCGACTGATGATGAGGGCAAGCACGCCGAAAAATGCGCCAATGGTGTACATCAGCAAGACCGCGGTGCGCTGGCTCTCAAAAACGTTGGAGAGGCGGTGCGCGGTGTGATCTTTGCCAGGCGTGGTGAACGGGATAAAGCCGCGGCGGGTACGGGAAATCGAAATCAGAGTGGTATCAAAAACGGTTGCGCCAAGAATAAAAATGGGGATGAGCCACGCGGCGTTGTGACCTGCGGCCATCTCGGGGCGCAGCTTTAAGGAAAGCGTGGCCATCAGGAAGCCGAGAAACATCGCGCCGCCATCACCCATAAAAATTTTGGCCGGCTTGAAATTCCAGCGCAGGAATCCCGCTGCTGCGCCCAACACTGCGGCGGCCATGGTACTGACCATCAACTGACCGCTTTGCAGCGCAAAAATGGCGAAGAAAAGAGCAGCCATCGCCGCGACGCCCGCGCAAAGCCCATCCATGTGATCCAGAATGCTGAACGATGCGGTGATTCCGACGACCCAGACGATCGTGAGCGCCGTATCCGCAACAATTCCCGGCGTACCCGGCCAAACATTGGAAAAGACCTGCGCGCGGATTCCCGAAAGCAGCAGAATGACGGCGGCAGCGGGCATCGCTCCGAACAATTTAATTTGATGATGAAGAAGGCCGCGATCATCCAGTATGCCGACTACGGCAACGAGCGTTGCGCCCGCGTAAATTCCTATCACCTCCGTCAGCGCGGGGCCGTCCATGGAAACAAGAAGCGCGATCAGCACGCCTAAATAAATTGCCAGGCCGCCAAGCAGCGGCATGGGCTGCACATGAACTTTACGCGGGCCGGGATGATCGACCATGCCCACATGCAACGCCAACTGGCGCACGGGAACGGTAAGCGCCATGGAGGCAATCAGGCCAACTGCAAATGCGATCAGGCTCGTATTCATAGATTGCTGTGGCACTGTTCCAAGCTAGTCGTGTAGCACAGCCACTCTTGGCTGTGTGCACTTCGCAAAGGCCGCACAGGCAAGAGTGCCTGTGCTACTCAGACCTTCGTCCAAACCATTCCTCCGCGAACCAAATCTTCCAGCGTCTCGGAAAAAATCTTTAGCTGTTTTACTTTATCATAGGAAAAAGAAATTTCCCGTGCCTGACGGCTCATGATTCGCAATTGTTTCGGGTCGCGCAACACGCCCTGAATGGCCGCTACGACGCTTTCCGGATCGTCGGGATTCGCGGCAACGCCGCAGCCCGTTGCGCGAATCGTGCGAACCACGTCGCACTCTTCCGGCGCAATTCCCAGCACGGGGCGCCCCGCAGCAAGCGTTGGGTATAGCTTGCTGGGCACGACCACTCCTTCCAATCCTCGCTTCACGGTGACCACATGCATGTCTCCGGAAGAAAGCACCAGCGGAATTTCGCTCGCAGGACGGAACGGCAGAAAGCGAATCGCTTTGCAGCCTTGCGCCATGGCCTCGATTTGCGGCTTCATGGCACCCTCCCCGATGAAAACGAGTCCCACACCCACACTTTCGAGCATGCGCACTGCCGTAATGAGGGTTTGCCACGCACCGTAGAAACCTAAATTCCCTGCGTGTACCAGGACGAAACGAAAATCGCCGCGAATTTCCCGCGCCACAGAATTATCAGGCGAGGCCAATGTTTCAGGGATGGCGATTCCGTCACGGGAAACCACCACGTGCGCGGGATCGATCCCTTTGGCAATGATGCGGTCGCGCATGTCGTCGCCGAGCACGATGACGCGCGCCGCTTGCCGCAGCGCCCAACGATGCATGGTCTCCCAGCGTGCCGTGAAACTTCCGGGTCGCACGATCGAACCACCCACCGCCATATCCGGATACATGTCGCGAATGTTGTAGACAAACGGGCGACCAGAGAGACGCGCCACGATCGCTCCGGCAAGGCCTTCAATCGGCGGGTCGGTCATGGCCAGCACGATGTCCGAGGGAATCGCCAGCGCGCGCGGAACGGCGAGCGCAAGATACGTCAAATAATTAGAAACGCGGCGGCGCATTTGAAAGCGTGGATACGCGGTCGAGCCTACGCGCTCGACGGCCAAGTTTCCGCGCACCTCGCGCCGCAAAAGATACGGTGGATGAGTTTCCGTGGGGTCGTAACTCGGGCGGCCTGCCAGCACAGTCACCTTGTGATTTGCGGTGAGGGCTTCGACAACCTGCGCCGCGCACTTGGCCGTCGCGCTCGTGTCCGGAGGAAAATATTCGTTTAAAAGGAGAATATGCACGCGCGCATCCGATTTTTATGGGAAGAAAAAGAAACGGCCCCAGACACAGCATCGTAACCATGCATGGTGGCTATTCGCCCGTCCAGCGCGGCGCCTCGGGAGGCTTCGGTTTGCGGATCAGGAAGTCGCCCAGAACCAGCGCATCCATTTTGGTGCGCAGAAAACAATCGATCGCTTCCTCGGGCTTGCAAACGATGGGCTCGTTGTCATTGAACGACGTATTCAACACGACGGGCACACCTGTCAAATTCGCAAACTCGCGAATCAGCCGCCAGTAACGCGGATTTTCCGCATAGGTAACCGTTTGCAATCGGCCCGTCCCATCCACGTGCGTGGGCGCGGGAATCACATCGCGCTTTTCCGGACGCACGGTATACGCTTGCGTCATGAACGGGCACGGATCGGACTTCTCAAAATATTCTCCCGTGGATTCCGCGAGAATCGAAGGAGCAAAGGGACGAAACATTTCACGGTGCTTGATTCTGGCGTTGAGAGTTTCCTTCATGTCCGGCCTGCGGGGGTCGGCCACAATGCTGCGATTTCCGAGCGCGCGCGGGCCCCATTCGGCCCGTCCCTGAAACCACCCAAGAATTTTTCCGTCGGCAACTTCCTTGGCCGCTTCGATGGCCGTCGCCTTTTCGTGAAGCTCTAAAATCTCCAGGCCTTCGTTCGGCAAGCGGCTGGAGTTAATTGCCGCGCGAATTTTCTCGTGCGAGTACGACGGTCCCCAGTACGAATTTTCCATCACGAACATGCGCGGCAGCCCAAGAATCTGGTGGTACACGTGATAGGCGGCGCCTATGGCTAAACCTGCATCGCCGGCCGCGGGCTGGACAAATATTTTTTCAAACGGCGTTTGATCGACAATTTTTCCGTTGGCCACGCAATTAAATGCAACGCCGCCTGCGAGGCACACGGCCTTTTGCCCGGTGCGGGCATGCAG
>Ga0075522_10003768_pt1 | contig 11014 bp, 8 predicted proteins | sample NGEPerA_FD_74796 | JGI IMG/M metagenome (GOLD analysis project Ga0075522, IMG submission 74796) | Arctic peat soil microbial communities from the Barrow Environmental Observatory site, Barrow, Alaska, USA - NGEE PermafrostL2-A | ecosystem: Environmental > Terrestrial > Soil > Wetlands > Peat ... | reverse complement strand
ACCAGCAAAGCCGCAATTAATCACCTGGTGCGGGAGCTCGCTATTGGCCTTGGCCCGGATGTTCGCGTGAATGGAATTGCTCCGGCGACCGTTGTCGCGGGATCGACGATGTTCCCTCGCGATCGCGTGATCCATTCGCTCCAGAAATACAAGATCACGTTCTCCGAATCGGAGACGACCGACGACCTGCGATTGAAGCTCGCCGATTTTTACGCGCAGCGTACCCTAACTCGCAAACCGATCCTTCCGCAGGATTGCGCGAATGCGATTGTTTGGCTTTCGGGGGACCAAAGCGCGAAAACTACGGGCCACGTGATACCGGTAGACGGTGGATTGCCGGGTGCATTTTCCCGATAGGTCGCACCGCATGCGCGCAACGAACACCCAAGGTACTATTTGATATTCTTCGCTTGGATATGCCACTTCGGGTCGGCGCAAAGGCCGCAACTTGGTCCGGCAAACATTTGCGCGGCTTTCTGATTGCCTCTTAGCGTCCAGTCGAGCCAAGCATTGACCGCGACCGCAAATGCGCCACCATTAGGCTCGCGATACGTCGCGGGATAATGTCCGACATCTTGGAAAGCCAGAAGTGCCGGTACATTCGTGACTTCGGCAAAGGCAGCTACGGCTCCGTTATACGCTATATCCGATGGTCCCCCATTAATGAAAGCGACGGGCCCATGAAAACGGACCGAGGTCGGAGCGCGCGGAACTGGGGCTACAGCCACCTCAGCGGGAGCATAGGGAGCGTAGCGCTTCGCTAATCTCGACGTGATGACGAGTGGCGCCTGATTCGAGGCAGGTGCGTTGGTATTTCCATATGCACCTGGAGCTTGCGCCTGCTGCGCGTTCCCAGCGGCCGCTAGTCCCTGCCCCGTTGCGCCTCCGAGATTCGGCCCGCCGTTGAGCAGCACGGTCGTCGTGACGCGAGTATCCGAGGAGACTTCGGCGGCTTGCCGGGTGCCGCAGGACTGCCCCATCACGGCCAACTTCGACGTGTCAACCTTATGGAAGTAGTCACTTCCCTGGCGTTCATTCTCTTTCGTCACCCATTCCACGCCATCGAGCAATTCGGACGCCTTCGTCTGATTCTGTCGCCCTTCCGATCCTCCCACCACCGCGTCACCGGCGGGCCCAATCGCAACCACTACGAAACCGTGCGACGCAACATCGGATAAAAAATTACGAAATTCGCCAGAGCCGTTTCGGCAACCTCCGTTACCGAAGGCGACGATTGGCAATAGCTTTCCCGAACCAAAGCTGCTTAGATCACGTGGCCGATAGATCGCGTGGGTTGGCAGGGATGAGTCTCCCGAGAGGACCGCCTTATAGGGTCCTGTGCCGCCATCGCCGATCGTAACGATCAAGTTCTCGATGCGCCCACCGGGCGAATCGACCTGGAACGTCAGCGTACCGATCAGGTCGGGACGCTTCTCCTGGCCGGATAACAAGGCGGCCGCGAAGAGTGCAGCATAAATCCATGTCGCTTTCATGCGGTTCTCCTTTGTTCAAAGCTGGATGCTCAGCTACTTGGATCATCTCGTGAAAGAAGCGTTCGTCTCACATAGTACTTCCTGACTTCATCGGGCGAAACCGCGTTATCCATCCCTCAATGCGTTTCGCATTGCGAGATATCAAACGAGCTGGCTCCGGGAACGGAATTGTGAGAGAAGGAGCTATTATCCGGCATCTTATTTCCCGGTTCCCAAAGAGAACCTTCGACGCGAGTGGAATCGCAATCGCCAAGATCCGTTTTGCAACTCAAAATACTCTTCTCTCCTTAATAGTGCTTGACCGATTTCCTTCAACGTGACTTAATAAACATCGGTGATGGATACACGGGCGGTAGCGGCAACGATTTGCTGTGCTACGACGGCGAAAATCTGGCTCGCCATCACGACGTCGTTGTCGTCACGCACAATCATCGGCTCAACGTATTTGGCTATCTGAACCTTGCGGAATTTGGCGGCGAACGTTATGCGGCGTCGGGAAACGTCGGCATGTTGGATAACGTCGCCGTGCTCGAATGGGTTCGCGATAACATTGCGAGTTTCGGCGGCGATCCCGAGAACGTGCTCATCTTTGGCCAATCTGGAGGCGGTGGTAAGGTCTCACACCTGATGGCCATGCCGTCCGCTGCCGGGTTGTTCCATCGCGTTGCAGTTCAAAGCGGCGCTACCCTGCGCACGGGATCGACAGACAAATCTAACCAGCTGGCTGCGGCTTTGCTTGTTGAGCTCGGTTTCTCGAAGTCTCAGATAGACAAGCTTCACAGTATCCCGGCGTCGGCATTGTTGGCAGCACAGGGCGCGGCCGTAAATCGGCTAAAGGGCGTAACTTGGGGACCCGTCCTTGATGGGAAAATCATACCAACGCATCCCTTCGATCCGAGTGCGCCCGCGATTTCAGCCAGGATTCCGCTGCTGATAGGAAACTGTCAGAACGAGTTCGTAAATGGCTGCGACAATCCGGAGGTCGCCACTCTCACCGAATCTGACCTGAAAAAGCGCGTGGGAGAAGCTCACGGCACTTCCGCTGACAACATTATTGAGGCGTACAGGCGCGAATATCCGCAGGAATCGCCGTTTGGGATTTGGGCCGCCATATCCGCGAGTACGCCGCACCGGAACTCGATCATTCAAGCCGAGCGCAAAGCCGCTCAGGGAGCGGCACCCGCCTATCACTATCGTTACGCCTGGCGGACACCTATGCTCGATAACACGCCTGGGACATTTCACAGCAGCGAGATCACGTTCGCGCTCGATAACGCTGATCTCTGCACTCAATATTCGGGTGGCGGTCAGGAAGCACTGGGACTCTCCTCTAAGATGGGCGAAGCCTGGGCGAGTTTTGCGAGGAGCGGCCGCCCCGGTCACAAGGACCTTCCGGAATGGCCGGCGTACAACAGTGAGTCCAGAGCGACGATGGTCTTCAATAATCAGTGCTCGATCAAGAACGACATCGAAGGGGCTGGCCTGCGTTTGATGAAGGGTGCATGATCGAAAATCCCAAGCCCTCGCAGATCGGACAAGTTAAGCACGCAGAGCCCCAAGAAATGAGCGAATCGCAAGCCAATCATTGGCGCAATACGATTCTGGCCGGTCTCGCCAACTATATTGATGCGGGTTCGATCGTCTCTGGCTCGGCTGCGCTCGCCTTATGGAAGCAGCAATATGGCTTGTCGGATCATTTTCTTGGCCTGCTTGGAGCCTTCAGTGCGAATGCGATCTCCGCCGGCGTTGGCGCACTGATCGGGGGCCGTCTATGCGATTTATTTGGCCGCAAGAAAATCTATCAGTTTGACATGTTGTTCTACGCATTCGGCATGTTATGGCTGATTTTCGCCGCTACGCCGTGGATGATCGTGACGGGGTTTGTACTAGTGGGGCTGGCGGTCGGCGCCGATATTCCGGCGTCGTGGTCGCTAATTGCGGAAATGGCACCCGGAGACCGCAAAGGTAAACACAGCGGAGTGGCTTAGGTGCTCTGGTACCTGGGACCTGTCGTTGTCCTGTTTCTATTTCTCGTGCTGGAACCGCTGGGTGTTCTGGGCGCACGTCTGGTTTTTGCCCATCTTGGCCTGTTGGCTCTAGGTTTAACCTTCCTCCGTTCCAAGATGCGTGAGTCCGCACGATGGGAGCAGTCTCGGCGAGAGAGCGCCGTGAAATCCGACTGGAGAATCTTGCTCCAACCGCGCTATTTGAAATCTATCCTCTTCCTGTTTGGCATGTACGGATTGTGGAATCTATGGGCGGGCACAAACGGCTTCTTTTTTCCATACATCTTGCGGACGGTAGGCGATCAGAGCCAGCGCATGAGCGTGGCGCTGCAAGCGGGTGGATTCGCGCTCAGCATGCTCTCCATCTATTTGGTTTTTATGAAGCTCGCGGATCGCGTGAATCAACGTGTCTTATTTAGCGTTTCGGCGATTATGCAAATTGCGGGCATGATGTTATTGGCTTTGTTCCCGCTCACTCTACCGATCGCCATGGTGCACATTTTTATGATGCAATTCGGCGGCGGCTTCGGCGCGCAGAGCTTTTTTCAACTATGGAGCGCCGAGCAATTTCCGACACTGGTGCGCAGCACAGCGCAGGGCGTCACGTTTGCGGCAGTGCGCATCGCGCTGGGATGTTGGAGCTTCTTCGTCCCAACGCTTACGTCCACCGGGTTCACGACGCTCGCGTGGATTCTGGTCGGATTCCTGGTCGCAAGCGGTCTGGTAGGCGTCCTGTGGGCGCCGCGGAATCAAGGCAAATCGCTCGAGCAGTTGGAGGCCGAGCGCGATCGGCGGACGCAAGATAGTCAAGCAGAATTGGAGCTTTAATCATGCGCGTGTATCGTCCCCACAGAGTGTTGCTTTACTTGGCGCCCCTGGCGTTCATCCCTTTTCTGTTGTCGCCGCAACAACCGTCCGCTGTTTCCTTGGAGGAGGGTTTCCGCAATCCGCCGGCTTCGGCGCGTCCACGCGTGTGGTGGCACTGGATGAACGGCAACATTACCGAGGAAGGCATCCGTTTGGACTTGGAATGGATGAGCCGCGTCGGAATCGGCGGCGTCCAGAACTTCGATGCCGCACTGGATACACCGAAGGTCGTAGACAAGCGCCTCGCCTACATGACCCCGGAGTGGAAGCACGCGTTTCAGACCGCCGTTACGACTGCGGATCGTTTGGGTCTGGAGTTTACGATTGCCTCCTCACCTGGATGGAGTGAAACGGGCGGACCGTGGGTGAAACCGGAAGACGCGATGAAAAAGTTGGTGTGGACCGAGACGGACGTTTCCGGAGGCAAACGCTTTCAGGGTAAGTTGGCGCAGCCGTCTTCCGTGACAGGACCGTTTCAGGATCTTCCAATGCCAGTGGAGACGCTACAAACAGAAGCCAAGCAGGGCTTGGCGCGCTTGTATCGCGATACAGTGGTTCTCGCTTACCGGTTGCCCTCCGCTCGCTTCGCCTGGACGCCTGTCGTTACTTCCGCAACCGGCCCCGTCGACTCGTCCATTCTGTTTGACGGCAAGCTGGATCGCAGTATCGGCGTGCCGAATGACGGCACCAAACCTGGATGGCTGCTCTTCGATTTCGGTGCGCAGAGGAGCGTTTCAGCCGTAGCAATTTCTATTCCACCGGCGAGCCGCCGAACGAGCATCCCATTTCTTCCCGCTCTGGAAGTAAGCACAGATGGGAAGACGTTCCGGCGATTGGGTGTTGTGCCGTCCACTCTTTCGCCGCAGAGCACACTCGCTTTTGCACCGGTAAATGCGCGAATGATGCGGATTGTGTTTGAGAGAAATAAGATTGCCGATCAACCCGCTGGGCAATCTGCACCGGGTGCCATCATTGCGACGAACGGTGGAACCGCCCCAACTCCCCTTGCGAACGTATACGAAGTCCGTTTCTTCTCAGAACCGCGCGTGCATCGCTTCGAGGCGAAAGCCGCCTTCGCGATGACCGATAACTATTACGATTTGTCCTCACCCCAGGTGGCCGGAACCGCCCTGAAAGACATCGTGAACCTGACAGACAAGATGGTGCCCGATGGATCTCTTGATTGGACGCCGCCTCCGGGTGCCTGGCGTATTCTGCGGATGGGATATTCGCTTACTGGTAAGGAGAACCATCCCGCCACGGATGAAGCAACCGGTTTTGAAGTCGATAAATACGATTCCGACGCCGTGCGCCGCTACATCGATACTTACCTCGACACATACGTCGTGGCTGCCGGAGCCGGCAACATCGGAGCAAAGGGAATACGGGCCGTACTGAATGACAGTATTGAAGTGGGCAACTCCAACTGGTCTCCCCGCCTAATCGAAGAATTTAAGGCCAGGCGCGGCTACGATCCCACTCCGTGGCTGCCCGTATTGGCGGGCGCCGTGGTCGACAACTCCGCCAAAAGCGATGCGTTTCTATATGACTTTCGCCGAACACTGGCTGATTTATTGGCCGACGCGCACTACCGCACGATCACGGCGGAATTGCATAAGCGGGGACTCACCCACTATTCCGAGGCGCTCGAACGGGGATGCCCCTCGATCGGCGATGACATGGACATGCGCCGCGGCGCCGACATTCCAATGGCCGCGATGTGGACGTATGCGAAAGACCAAATCGGTCCGCAGGCCGATGCGTGGGCAGACATTCGGGGTGCGGCGTCGGTAGCTCACGTCTATGGGCAGAATCTGGTCGCGGCGGAATCGTTGACGGCGAGGGATGCTCCATGGGCCTTCGCGCCCAAAGATCTGCAGCCGATGATCGACATGGAGTTTGCGCTCGGCGTAAATCGGCCGGTGATTCATACATCGGTGCATCAGCCGCTGACGGATCACGCGCCCGGTTTTTCGCTCTCGATTTTCGGGCACTATTTCAATCGCCTCGACACATGGACCGAGATGGCGAAGCCTTGGGTCACCTACATTTCCCGCAACGCATACATGCTACAACAGGGGCGATTTGTGGCCGATGTCGCCTATCTCTATGGCGAGGAGGCACCGCTCACCGCGCTATTCCAGGGCCATCCTCCTACCGATGTGCCCTTGGCCAATGGCTTCGATTACATCAATGGGGACGTCGTGCTCAATCAGTTGAGCAACGATGGCGATTCCGTGGTTGCGAAAAGCGGCGCCCGCTATCGCGTGATTTATCTGGGTGGTTCCAGCCACTTCATGACGCTGGCAGTTCTGAAGCGCCTCAACGCACTGGTTCAAAACGGCGCAACCATCGTAGGCGTGAAACCCAGCGGTTCGCCTGCTCTGATGGACGATTCCGCGCAGTTCGCGAAGATTGCCGAGGCGATGTGGAATGGCAAGACCGGCCAGGGAACGGTCGTTGCGACGCGCGATTTGAACGCGGCACTAGCGCGGCTTCAGGTGGCGCCTGATTTCAGTTATTCCAAACCGTCCGCCGATACCACGCTGATGTTCGTACATCGTCAGCGTCCGGATGCCGATATTTATTACTTCACCAATCGCAGAGGCCGCCCGGAGGCCGTGGAAATGCGTTTCCGCGTCGCAGGCAAAAGTCCGGAGTTTTGGGACGCCGAAACGGGTGCCATATCCCCCGCTACCTATCGAAACGAGAATGGCCAGACGGTGGTCGCCATGAATCTGCGTGCGCATCAATCGGGCTATATCGTATTCCGCGAAACGGCGTCCAGCCCGTCGCTCACTGTCGTTCCTAAGACTGCGAACTCCGTATCCACACTGGACGGGCCTTGGACCGTCACATTTCAGGCGGGTCGTGGAGCACCGACAAACCCGCGGGTGATGTCGGCCGCTGATTGGGTCAAAGACCCAGACCCGCGCATCCGATATTTCTCTGGCACCGCGAGCTACCAACGAAACCTCACCGTGATTGGAACTTGGCTTGCCGGTGGTCAACGCCTGCGGCTCGATCTCGGCGAAGTTGACGACGTCGCGGAGGTGCTTGCAAACGGACGGTCGGCAGGCATTGCCTGGAATTCTCCTTACCGTGTCGACCTGACCGATTTCGTCAAGCCCGGAGAAAATAACCTCGAGGTGAGAGTGGCAAACTTATGGGTGAACCGTTTAATCGGCGATGTGCAGCCAGGAGCTCAAAAGATCGCATTTACGATTGCTCCAACCTACCGAGCTGACGCGCCGCTTCGCCCATCGGGTTTAGTAGGCCCGATTCGTTTGGAAACGGTGAAGTGAGTTTGAGGTGAAATCGAGCGGAGATCCATGACGGAGCATCAACTCACACAGGCTTACGAGATCGCTAAAGAGCGTTACTCCGAAATGGAGGTCGACGTCGACGCGGCAATCAACTTACTGGCATCAATTCCGATCTCCATGCATTGCTGGCAGGGAGATGACGTCGGAGGCTTCGAAACCGCCGGGGCCACGCTCTCGGGCGGTGGAATACAAGCTACAGGAAACTATCCGGGTAAAGCGAGTACCATCACGGAACTGCGCGGCGATATCGAGATGGCTCTCAGCCTCGTACCGGGGCGCCACCGTCTGAATCTGCACGCGTCTTATCTCGAAAATGGCGGTCGATTTGTCGAGCGCGATGAGATCGGGCCGCAGCATTTTCAAGGATGGATCGATTGGGCGAAAGAGAACCAGCTCGGTCTGGATTTTAATCCAACTTACTTTTCCCACCCCAGAGCGGCGGATGGCTTCACGCTCAGTCACAGGGATCCGGCGATTCGTGATTTTTGGATTCGGCATGGCATCGCCTGCCGCAGAATCGGTGCGGAAATGGGACGCCAGCTAGGCTCGCCTACTGTTACGAATGTATGGATACCTGACGGCTACAAAGATATGCCGGCCGATAGGGGCGGCCCGCGTGAACGTTTAGTGGAATCGCTCGATCGAATCTTCGCGGAGGCATTGGACCCCGCGACGCATCTTGACGCCGTCGAAGCGAAGCTGTTTGGTATCGGCATGGAGAGCTACACCACGGGGTCGGCTGAATTCTACCTCGGGTACGCCGTATCGCGGCAAAAACTTCTGACTCTGGACTCGGGGCACTATCATCCAACGGAGACGATCTCGGAAAAGATTTCCTCGGTTTTGCTCTTTTGCCCGGGGGTGCTGTTGCATGTCAGCCGCCCCGTCCGTTGGGACAGTGATCACGTGGTTCTGCTCGACGACGAACTTCTGCAAATAGGTAAAGAGGTCGTGCGCAGTGGAGAACTGGGACGCAGGATTCACATCGGACTGGATTATTTCGATGCGAGTATTAACCGTGTAGCGGCCTGGGTGATTGGCATGCGGAATATGATTAAGGCTCTCCTTTGCGCACTCTTGGAGCCCACAGCAAAACTGCGTGCTCTGGAACAACAGCAGGACTACACAGGGCGGCTGAGTATGTTTGAGGAGACCAAGAGCCTGCCATGGTCCGCCGTCTGGGACTTCTATTGCCTTTCGAGCGGCGTACCGGTGGGCACGGCTTGGGTGGACGAAATGCGACGGTATGAAAGGGAGGTATTGGCCGGACGTATGGCGAACTCCATTCCGGCCGTGCCCAAATACTAAATCGACTCACGTCCAAGCCGACACGCGGAGGCGATCGTACATTCAACACTCACGGTTTGTGCCCGGGTGCGCGTATCAGTGGGAGCTCACCGCATATCTCCAATGTGGAGCGAGGTCTCCGCATCGCGAATGGTACGTGGAGACTTGAGCCCGTAACTGCACCTCATGCCATGCGGCTTTTGTAAGCGGACCAGCCAGACAGTCTTCCGGCGCAGGGTCGCGACTCGTACAATCAGCCGGAAATGGCGCGTTCGAAATCGAAGAGTCACCACCGATAATGCTCCAGGCGCTGATCAATAACCGCTTTGGGCTTCGCCTGCATCACGAGAGCAAACAACTCACAGCGTAGTTTCTGCGCGGGGTTCCGATGATACGAATTATCGGGCCTTATTCTTCTCCGTTGTTTTGACGGCGAAATAAAATACAGATATATTCGATGTGATATGAGTGACTTCGGCGTGGATACTTCTGCTGCTCCTCGGTGCGCTCGGACTCGCGCAGGATTCCGACCCGCGATTGCGATCTCCGGCATAGTCAAGGATTCGGTTACCGGCAGTGGAATCGCTGGCGCGTCGATTTCTCTGGTGGCTGGGCCATCTAAAGCCGAAATAGCCTCGTTCAGGGCGCAAGCTACGCAAGGCGGCACCACGAACAACCGTGATTTTCCGCAATCCTCCAACCTCCACGCGGTGACAGGGGAGGATGGAACATTCACCTTTAGCCTGCGGAGCCAACGTACGCAACGATACAGGTGACGCGAAGCGGTTACGTTGCCGTAAATAAGGGACTAGGCAACGACTTCAAGAGTTCCGCGGCGATTTCCCTTGTGCCTCTCGGCGTCATTGAAGGCACGTAGTTGATTCAGACGGCGAACCGCTCGCAGGTATCGTCATGGATTTGATTCAGCCGACGATCATAGATGGGCGCAAGATTTATCGTCAGCTGACAGCCGTTCGAACGGACGATCGCGGGCAGTACCGGCTGTGGAATCTGGCGCCAGGCTCCGTGTATTTAAGGGCCGCAGGGCGCCAGACCATCGTGTCACGCGCGAATGGAGTTCCCGTTCCACCCGAGGCTGATCACGCCTATCCCGCGGTATATTTTCCGAACGCTCCGGATAGGCAATCCACGAGTGCGATTCGCATTCAACCCGGTCAATCCTCGCATGCAGACTTCACGCTGGAACCGCAGCAATCGAATCGCATTCTGGGCATGATCCGCGACGCGAGTTCCTTCACACGCCTGGGCGTGCGGTTGCTGCGAGGGGAAGACTCTGCCGGCAATCGCGCATCGGTGGATACAACTACGGGAGCGTTTGTGGTTTACGACGTCACGCCCGGGGCGTATACGGTGCAGGCTTTCGCAAACGGAGGCAAAAGCCTAGCGATGGGTGAGCTGGGGATCACTATGGGACCGCAAGACTTGAGCGACTTGGAAATTGCCTTGAGCACAGGCATCGAGGTCCGAGGAAGGATCGAGCATCCGGGCGCACCAGCCTTTCAGATAGTCAGCTTGAACCTGTAAACCCTACGGGCGGATTGCAACGGAATCGCTCCCATCCTCCCATTCAGGCTCTCCTTCTGCAGCCGGGAAGATTTCTGACGACGGGACGCAGCCGCCGGCGAACGTGGACGAACAGGGTAATTTCACGTTCACAGATATGTTGCCAGGGAAATACGCACTTCAAAATCTCGGGCCATCGCATTGCTTAACGGACGGGCAGCCAAACCGTTCACCACGGTCCCGCTGACAACGTATGCGGGATCCGATTGCGCCAGAAAAGCCAGAAGCAGAAGATCTGCGTACATTAATTCTCCGCCGGTACGACCTTCAAGGAGACCTGTTCGTCACCGTTTTCGCTCACAGTCGCGGTCACCGCGCCCGCAGAAAGCGCGCGCAAAACCTCGGGGTTTCGAAATTCAACTTGCTGCGTAGCTGGCCACGCATACAACGTGTAATCGCCCGGCGCCAGGTTGAAAACGAAAAAGCGAGCGTCGTCGGCACTGGGAAAGCG
>Ga0075522_10003767_pt1 | contig 11014 bp, 8 predicted proteins | sample NGEPerA_FD_74796 | JGI IMG/M metagenome (GOLD analysis project Ga0075522, IMG submission 74796) | Arctic peat soil microbial communities from the Barrow Environmental Observatory site, Barrow, Alaska, USA - NGEE PermafrostL2-A | ecosystem: Environmental > Terrestrial > Soil > Wetlands > Peat ... | reverse complement strand
CTCGGACCCCCCGACATGCGGATCGCGATCTCCTACGCGTTGCACGGCGGCGAGAGCGTGGAGTTGCCGATCGCACCCCTCGACCTGGCGGCGGTGGGGGAGCTGACGTTCGAGCCGGTCGACCTCGACGCGTTTCCCTGTCTTCGCCTGGCGCGCGAGGCGGCGCTGGCGGGGGGCACCGCGCCGTGCGTGCTGAATGCCGCCAACGAGATCGCGGTCCACGCGTTCCTGGAGGGTCACCTGCGCTTCAACGGGATTCCCGAGGTGATCGAACGGACGCTCGCGGAGCTGCCCGTCGCGCCGGTACGCGCGTTCGAGTCGCTCTACGAAGCTGATCGCGAGGCGCGGACGGTCGCAAGCGAGGCAGTGGCGAGCTTGAAGATTTAATGGAGCCGCCTCCCGGCGGCCGCGCTGTCCCGGCTAGTGGTCGAGCTCGGAGCGCAGCTTTTTCAACCCGAGCCGCATCCGGCCCTTGACGGTGCCGGGTGGGAGGGCGAGCCGGCGTGCGATTTCCTGGTGGGTGAGGCCGTCGAAGAAGCCGAGCTGGATCACCTCGCGCTGTGCCGGCGGCAGGCGAGCGAGGAGTCCTGCGAGTTGCTCTGTTTCGGCGTGGGCGACGAAGTCGGTGGGCACGTCGTCTGGGGCGGCCTGGTCGTCGAGCTGAGCCGCTCCCTGGTTGCGTCTCGCGGCGACCGATCGGTGTCGCGCGAGGAAGATCGCGCGATGACGGACGATGCTCATCGCCCACCCGGCCACCGATCCGCGCGCCGGCTCGTAGGTCGCCCTCGAGGACCACATCGCGACGAAGGCGTCCTGCACTGCGTCCTGGGCGCAATCACGGTCATGGCAGACCGAGAGGGCAGTGCGATAGGCGCGCGAGGCGAAGCGATCGTAAAGCTCTCCGAGCGCGGGACGCTCTCCGGCCTGGACCTCACTGCTCGCCGTGGTGCGGTCGTGCGCGTAGACCTCTGCGTACAGCGTCACCATCTCGGCGGAGATCGCTCGCGTCAGAACCTCTCCACCCGGTAGAGCACGAACGTCTGGCATGAGCGCGTCGGTTTCTCCCGGCTCTATGGCGGGACGCGCGGACAGGAGCAGAGGAGAAGCCAGGCGTCTTGTCCATCTAAGACTACAGGTTGACGCAGTGGTGCGAATTAGCCGCCATCTTGGATGCCGCGAGCAGAGCGATGGTCGCTGGAACAGCAGTGACGGAGACGGAGCTCCTTTCGCCTGTCCCAAATCTGTCGCTATTTGCGAACCTTTCGAGTTTGCCGATTGATCCACGGCGCCTTGGAGGTTCTAGAGAGATGCGAGGGAGCTTCGGCTCCGATAATGCAATCTGGGAGGCTGGCCATGAGGTTCAGGCTGCTGTCGCGTGCTGTGTTGGGGCCGGCTTCGTTGTCAGTTTGCATCCTCGGGCTGCTAGCGGGCGCTTCTGGTGCTTGGGCGGCCGGCCTGAGCGCAAGCTCGCTGGAATCGCCGGGCGTGCGTCAGGCGATCGCTCGGCAGTTGCAGGTGCCCGGCCCGTCCGTGGTCACTCAGGGTGGCTCCGGTGGCTCGGCCGAACCGGCGGCGCCCGCCGGTGGCGAACTAGTGCCCAGCCTGTCCAGCGCCTACTCAAATACGTGGCGCGTGCTTGATCATCCGATGGTCTCGCGGATCTATGCGGCGCCGGTGAACTACAAGGGCACTGACGACGTGTGGCATCAGATCAGCAATCAGCTCGTGCCCTCAGCGCTCGGGGGCTATGAGAACGAAGCGAACGGCTTCTCGCTTCAGATCCCGATGTCGCTGTCCTCCGGCGTCTCGCTGACGTCCGCCGGGCGCTCAGTCAGCTTCGCTCTGGAAGGCGCCCGCGAAGCGCTGCCAAGCGTCTCTGGCAGCCGTGCGACCTACCCCGAAGCGCTCACCTCTACCGACTTCGAATACCTCTCGAGCTCCACCGGCGTGCAGGAGACCGCGACCCTGAAGAACCAGTCGGCGCCCAGCGAACTGCGCTTCGTCCTCTCAGCTTCGCCCGGGCTTCAGGCGCTCAAGGATCCGGATGGGGCGATCCAGCTCGCAGACTCACAAGGCAAGGTCTGGTTCAGAATCCCCGCGCCGCTTGCCCACCCCCAAAGTGCCGGTCCGGCCTCAGGGCAGCCGCTCCCGACCACGCTCACACCATCGGGCTCAGGCTGGGTCCTCGCCATCGACACCGGCGAATCCTGGCTTCGCTCAGATCTAGCCTCAGGCCTCGTGGCGGTGGACCCGACGATCGAAGAATCCGGATCGCAGAACTGCACGATCGAAAGCTACATGACGAAAACGAGTGCCTGCACCCAGGAAACCTTCGCGGTGGGCTATCACTCTGAAGCCCCCGCCCACGAGCATCACGGGCTGCTGCAGTTCAACCTCTCCTCACTGCCCACTGACATCGGTGTCGAGTATGCGAAGCTGGGGCTCTACCTTGCATCCGAGAGCACCACCAACTCGAAAGCAGTCGGCGTGTATCGCGTGACCCGTGCGTGGACGACGAGCGCGACCTGGGAAACCTACGACGGAACGCACGCGTGGACCACGCCGGGCGGGGACTATGCGAATCCCTCTGAAAACTCAGACGCCTCGGTCAATCCCTCGGTTGGTGGCTCGACAGGCTGGCAGTACTGGTATCCGACGAAGATGGTACAGGAGTGGGCCAACGGCGCCAACGCCCCCGAAAAAGAAGGCTACGAAAACGATGGGCTGATCGTCAAGGATGAAAAAGACAACACCGTCAACAACACCCTTGAATTCGACTCGATCCACGCGAGTGCCCATCAGCCCTTCCTGGAAGTGGCCTACGAGCCGCACGGGGTAGGCTCACAGCCGCAATTCACGATCCTCAACACGCAGTTGACGGGCCAGATGTCGATGGGCGTGAACGTGGCCAGCGGCGACCTGCTGCTCCAAAGCAATGCGCTGCACATCGCCGGCCGCGGCATCGATTTCTCAAGCGAACTGGAGTACAACAACTTCGACCCGGAGGTCCATGACTATGGGCGTTGGACTGACTCCGGTGACGTCCAGCTCTACGAACAGCCGGATGGCTCGGTCGAGTTCGAAAATGGGGGCGCGTACTTCGTGTTCCTTAAACAGGCAAACGGCACATATGTCACGCCGGCGGGCATCAAGGCCGTGCTCTGCACTGCCGGCAATTTGCCTTGTCCGGGAACTCTGCCAGCGGGCGTGAAGTGGCGGCTAATCTATAACCAGAGCCAGGAACACATCGATTTCAACGAATGGGGCCGCGTCCTTGATGACAGCGACCGCTACGGCAACACGCTGACGGCGGGCTACACCGAAGGGATCAACCAGATCACCTCATGGACGGACACCCAGGGACGGAAAATCGAATATTTCCGCGGCAGCTCGAACAGATCGTTCACCGAAGTAAAGGACGTCGCTGGCGGAAGGCACGTCAGCTATGAATACGAAGGCTCAGGCGCTGGTCAGGTGCTGATCGCCTACACCGACGCGAACGGCGGCACGACGCACTACCACTACGAATACAGTGATCTGAATAAGATCACGACGCCCAAGGGCAACGTGATCAAGCTGACCTATGACGGCCAGCATCGCATCCACTACATCACAAGGACCACCAACAGCGAACACACGACTGGCCCGACCACTAAGTTCACCTACTATGCAGCGGGATCGGCGCCGGCGCCCTGCACCTCCAAGCAGAAGGCCACCGTCGTCACCGACCCCGACAGCGTGGCCGGTGAAAGCGCGGCGCCAGTCTATTCCTCCCAGTTTGGCTCTACCGGTTCGGGCGCCGGCCAGTTAATAGTGCCGAAGGGGATCGTGCTCGATGGGAAAGGCGACGTGATGGTTGCAGATGAAGGAAATTTCCGTGTTGACGTCTTCAAGGAAAACGGCGAATTCGTGAAATCGTTTGGCTCGTATGGGTCGAAAGCCGGGCAGTTCGTCGAAGTAAAAGGCGTGGCGGTTGATTCGAAAGGTAATATTTGGGCTGTGGATCAGGGGAATGACTGGGTCGAGGAGTTCAACGAAAAAGGCGAATACATAAAAACCGTCGGGTCGGCTGGCAGTGGCACGGGCCAGCTTAAAGAACCAAAGGGCATCGCTATCGACGCTCACAACAACGTCTGGATCACCGATTTCGGTAACAATCGCGTCGAGGAGTTCAACGAAAAAGGAGAATTCGTCAGGACTGTCGGATCGTCGGGCTCGGGCAACGGACAGTTCGCGGGGCCGCGTGAGCTTGCCGTCGACCGCAGCGGCTACGTGTGGGTCACCGATGCCGGCAACAATCGCGTTGAGGAGTTCAACGAAAAAGGAGAATTCCTGAAAACCTTCGGTTCGCTCGGGACCGGCAACGGCCAGTTCAAAGAACCGAAAGGCATCACCGTCGATGCCCAGAACAATGTTTGGGTTACCGATGCCGAAAACAACCGGATCGAGAAGTTCAACGGCGCCGGGGAATACGAGACCCAGTTCGGCTCCGAAGGGACCGAACACGGACAGTTCCACGAACCATGGGGCATCCAGGTCAACGCACACGGAGAAGTTTTCGTCAGCGACACGAATAACAACCGGATCGAGAAGTTCGCGCCGGCGGCTGGTTCAGAAGCAGGGCACACCGAGACTTATTGCGCAAACGTCCTCGACGAGGTCGAAAAGACCGTGGACGCCAGCGGCAACGCGACCGAAGCGTCATATAACTCGTTCGGTAACGTGACGTCGACTACGGCTTCGGCGCCGGGTAACGGCGAAAGCGGCAATGTGGAGAGCCTCGGTTATGACAAAGCTGGAATCAACTTGGAATGCGTCGTGACAGGCACCTCGAAACTAGAATCTTCCTGCCCGTCCTCGCCGAACAAATCGTTGCTGGTGACGAGCTTCAGCTACAAGGACGAAAAGAACCCGTTTTCGGCTACCCAGGTTCAAAACCCCGAGAGCAACAGCGTATTCAGTTGCTACAACGAAGGCCATCAAGAAGGAAGCAAAGGCCCGGCGTGCCCGACCACGGCCACCGGCCCGGCGGGCAGCCTCCAAAATAAGAACGACCAGCTCGCGACCGAACACGAACTGAAGTTCTCCTACAACAGCAACGGCACGATCAGCGCCTCAACCGACGCCGACGGCCACACTACCGGCTATGAATACGACACGAACGGGAACCTGAAGAAGATCACGCCGCCGACGGGCTCGACCCTGGGCTCGACCACGATCGCCGTGGACGCGGACAGCCGCCCTCACGTTGTCACAGATGGGGCGGGGCACATCGAGACGATCACCTACGACAAGCTCGATCGCATCACCGAAATCGCCTACACCGGGACGGGCACGGCAAAGACCGTGAAATACGAATACGACGCCGACGGGAACATCACTATGCGCGAAGACCCGACCGGCACGACAAAATATACGGTCGATCCGGTCAATCGTGTCACCAAGGAAGAATTGCCAGGCTCGCTTAGTAACAGTTACGAATACGATGCTGCCTCGAACATGACCACGTTCACAGACGGCGGTGGCACCACGAAATACAAGTACAACGGCTTGAACGAGCTGGAATCGATGCTCGAGCCCGGCGAAACCAAAGAAACAACCTTCGCCTACGACAACGACCATCGTCTCAACAAAATCACCTACGCCTCCGGTGCGAAGGAGGTCTACAAACTCGAACCGACCACAGGGCGTCCAGAAACGATCACCACCGAAGGCGTCACCGGGACCACCGTCCCCAAACTGACCTATGCGTACAAGGAAGGCGAAAACGATGCGAGCCTTGTCCAGAAGCTGACCGAATCAACCGGCAACACCAGTACCTATTCCTACGACCAGTTGAACCGTCTAAAGAGCGCGGTGACGACAGGGACCAACCCGTCGCTCTACGAATTCAAGCTGGACGGAGCGGGCAACCGCACCCAGCAGACAGTGAACCCCACCGGCTCCACCGGCGGCACGAACACCTACTACGTGGCGAACTCCGGGAACCTGCTCGAATGCCGACAGACAGTCGCACCGCCATGCAGCAAAAACAGCTCCACTGAACTCTCGGCCTACACCTTCGACGGCGCCGGAAACGAGACGGCGATCACACCGAAGAGCGACACCAGCGGCACGACGTTCGCCTTTAACGCTGCGAGTGAGCTCTCGAGTCTCACACCGTCCGGTAGCGGAGCGCAAGCGCTCAGCTACGGCGGCACCGGGCAAGACGACCTGACCGCCCTCGGTAGCACAACCACGCTGCAGAACAGCCAACTCGGTCTAACCCGCGAAGTCACCTCAGCCGGCACCAGCTACTACGCACGGACCCCCAATGGCCTACTGATCGACCAGCGCACACCGTCCGGGCACTACAACCCGCTCCGCGACGCGCAGGGCGATATCATCGCGCTCGTGAACTCGAGCGCCAAAGTCGAACGCACCTTCCGCTACGGCCCCTACGGCGAGAACACCAAAAGCGAAGGCACCCAGACCATCCCCTACCCCTTCGGGTTCAAGAGCGGCTACCGCATGCCCGGAGGAAACAAAGGCGAAGGCAACGTCACCAACGCGCTCTACCACTACGGTCAACGCTACTACGACCCGACGACCGGACGCTGGACACAACAAGACTTGACGGAACGGCTTGGGAGTCCAACACAGAGCAATCGCTTCACGTTCGTCGGAGGCGATCCCATCAATCTGAGTGACCCGAGCGGCCAGAATGCCATTGCGTCGGGGGCTATAGCCGCCGGTTCCTGCGGTGCTGTCGTCGCTACTGGAGGTTGGGCGGCTGTCGCTGCAGGAGCGGTGTGTGCCGGCTCGACATGGAACTTTCTCGAAGAAGCAGAAGAAGAATGGTTCTAGCATCGAGATGCCTCAGGTGACGGCTAGACGAAAACGTCTGCTTGTTGCCTGCGCGGTCCTGATGATCGTGGGCGGAGTGATAGGCCTCGCGAGCGGCGGCCGGACCACTGTTGCTCTCGCGGTCTATATCAGCGCACCAGTCTTGGGAGTTGTCATCTTCTACCAAGCGCTCCGAAAGGCGGGACACGACCGGGATCCCATGTAGGTTCGGTGGCCAACCGCCGATCCCTGACTGTGGTCTGCGCTGGTTGTAGTGCTCGAGCCAGTGCGGCAGGGCTCGCTCGCGGTGGTGGTTTGAGTGGTAGCTCATGCCGTACACCCGATTTCTGCTCTCAGCCACAGCTACAGCTACCTCAGTGGCACAAACGACACGCCGCTGGCCTTCGAAGACGCCTACTCCCAACCCGGCACGGCCAGCAACACCACGAAATATGAATACGATCCGCTTGATCGCCTGACTCAAGCGACTACGACAGGCACCAAATCGCGTCTACCAGCAAGTCAACCCCACCGGATTCACCGAAGGAACCAAAACCTACTTCAAGTACAACGCGGGTAACGAGCTTGAATGCCGAATGAAAACGAACGAAGCCTGCTCCAAATCGAACACGAGCGAGATCTCGGGCTATGCCTATGACGGCGCCGGAAACCAGACCGCGATCACCGGATACAACGATCCCGCGAGCACGAGCTTCTCCTACAACAACCTCAACCAGCTCAAAAGCCTCACTCCACCATCCTCCGCCGAACAGAGCCTCACCGATCTCGGCAGCGGCCAGAGCAACCTCGTCGCGCTCGGCTCAAAAGGAGACGTCATCGGCCTACTCAACAGTAGCGGAGCGCTCGTGCAGAGCGTCCGCTACAGCCCTTACGGGGAGAACACGACCGCGAGCGGCAGCGCCTCATACAGCGCCACAAACGACGCCTTCCTCTTCCAAGGCGGATACCACCTCGCCGGAGGCAACGCTGGCACTGGCAACGTACCCAACAACCTCTACCACTACGGCGAACGCTACTACGACCCAACAACCGGCCGCTGGACCCAGCCCGATCCGGCGAGTGGCACGACCGCCTTTGCGTTTGCCGGGGATGATCCGATCAACGGCACGGACCCGTCGGGGCAGAGCTTGGTATGTGACCTTGAATTCAACTGCGAACTGTTGCACAAAATTGTGGCTTATATCCAGCACACCGGCGTCTATCACGCGGTCGCCGAAGAAACGGTGTCATGGAGTGAATTCGTGCATCGCCTCCAAACCGCGTTCCATGTAGGGAAAGCGGTGTTTGGGTATGGGAAATGTGCTTACGAACTCGCCAAGGGAAAGGGTGCTTGCCCGAATCCGTAAGCAGTGTCACCTTGGCCGTCCGAGACGAGCTATGGTGGGCTTTGTACTACACAGGTGCTGTGGTACTATCGGGCATTGCGTTTCGCGGCCCGCCGTCGCCGGTCGACCTGTCCGCGACGGGTGGTGTCGCCATCGACGCCGATCGTAGAAAGCGAAATGCGCCAGTGAGCTTTCAAATACTGCGGCGCGTTCGCTCGATGCTGGCAATGCCGCCGGCCGCTGATCGAGAAGGAGCAGTATGAGCGGCGCGATCAGCCCGGGCGCGGTGATTCGTCGCACGTGCAATGTGTATCTGGATCAATGGCGAGTGTGGTTGCCCGCCGCTGCTGGAGTGTTTGGCGTTACAGGGATTCTCGACGCGATCGTTATAGCCATTGCGCCTGACTTCGTGTACGGCACGTTTGTAATTTCCGACGTCGCGACCACGCTATTCACAGGGATGGTGGTCGGGCTCGTCGCCGATCTTCAAGTTGGCCGGCACGAGACAGGCAGCGGCCAGCTGTTGCTGGCCGTGAAGCCAGCCGTGGGTAATCTTGTCCTTGTGGGGATTGTGGCTGGTGTTGGTGTGTTTATCGGGTTCATCTTGGCCATCGTTCCTGGCCTTTGGCTCGCGACGATCTGGTCTGTAGCGGCGCCGATCGTTGTGATGGAGCGGCCGGGTGGTCTTCGGGCGCTGGGGCGCAGTCGCGAGCTGGTGCGGGGCCACGGACGGCAGGTATTCAGTGTGGTCTTTGTCATGGTGTTTCTCGTAGGGCTCCTGACCTCTGGTCTTGATCTGGCCGCGACCTCCGTCGGCGCCGGTTTCGGTGTCGCCATTCGAGTGATCACAGGGATTGTGGCGAGTCCGTTGGCGGCGTTTGCTGCGGCGGTGCTCTACTTTGAGCTGCGTGGTGCGTCCGGCACCGCAGGCACACACGACATTGCCGGATCGGAAACGACTCGATCTGGCACGCGGTGATCCTCATTGGGTTGCGTAATCAGCACGCCTTTCTTTGACGGTGACCAATCTCGGTAGCGGCCAGAGCAACCTTGTCGGGGCTCGGCTCACACATTGCAGAACAGCGCGCCCGGACTCACGAAGCAGGTCAACGAAGCCGGCACCAGCTACAACCCGATCTATGACGCCCAAGGAGACGTCATCGGCCTACTCAACAGCGCTGGTGCGCTTGTGCAGAGCGTCTGCTACGGCCCCTACGGGGAGAACACCACCGCGAGCGGCAGCGCCTCATACAGCGCCACAAACGACGCTTTCCTCTTCCAAGGCGGATACCATCTCGCCGGAGGCAACGCTGGCGCCGGCAACGTGCCCAACAACCTCTACCATTACGGCGCACGCTATTACGACCCGTCCACCGGCCGCTGGACGCAGCCGGACCCGGCGAGTGGCACGACCGCCTTTGCGTTTGCCGGGGATGATCCGATCAACAACGTCGACCCGAGCGGAGAACTGACGCTGCCGTCTTGGTTCGGGAGCCTTTTGAAGCACGCCACAGGTGTCAGCATTCTGTGCGCGACATCGGAATTTATTCGCTGGATACGGACGCATGAAAATGCCTACTACAACCTTCACAAAGGGCCGAGCCTCGGCGAAGGATTGCACTTCCTCTTTGACTGTAGCTGAGTGATCTGCCGATACCGGACTAACGTGTGATTGACTGCTTGCTCCGCTATCCTTTCGGCTCGTGTTGGCAATTGAGGCGACCCCTCCCCGCGCGATCTGCGAGGTGTTAGTGCTTCCTGAGCCGCGCGGCACGGTGGCAGGCACCACAAAGTTCCGGATGATCGAGCACTTGCAGAGGACGCTATCTGCGACAATAAGCGCATGACCCACGAAACGGGTGCTGATGACCGTGAAAGCCGGAAGCGACGGATACACACCACCGGTGTCAGACGTATCGCCGGCAGCCGTCGTGTGCGGAAAGGTGCGAGCGCGGCCGTAGTGCTGGTCGGAGGCGGGCTGCAATATGCCTACTCCAACACGAAGCACCCGCCCACAGTGCTGATTGTGTGGGAGTGGATATTTGGGGTCGTGTGGGGGATACTGATCGTAGGACTCATCGTCTACTCGGTGAAAGCTGTGCGCGAGCGATTCAGACGGCGGCAGCATGGCGGCAGGTGGTAGGCTTCGTCGATGCCGTCGTGGTCATGCGCTGATGGTGAAGCCCTCGTCGCCAGATGGGGGCTGCGATCTCCACCAAGGCTCGGCAAGGCAAGACTGCGGTACGCAGCAACCACTTGCAGAAGTGAAGGGTGCCAAAACCCTGATCTGCTTTGATTTCCGGCCGTGGGCGGGCTTTGAGAGCATCGCGGGATGCTCTTCTCCTTCATCTACGTTGCCTTCGTCTCGGTTGCTGAGGCTGCTGCTTGGTGCCCGCCGGCCCGCGCGGAGGTCAAGGGCATCGAAGCCGGGCGCTTACTGTCAGTCGATATCGGTGGAGAAGGGATGCTCGTTTTGTAGTGGCGTCCCGCCGGTAGGGGACTATCTGCATTTTTTGTGCGCTGATTTCGCTGGCTGGCCTCGTGGTCGGCATCCTTGCTCACGGCCCCCTTGCGCGCTGCCGGCGTCGCCTTGTCTACTGGCTTCGCGGGAAGTACGGAGGCGGCTGGTGGAGTAGCAGGCGTCAGGAGCGCGGGCTCCAGCTAGCCCAGCTGTTCCCAAGCACTGCATGACGGGCCTTGCGTCTTGTGCAATGCTCGCCCACCTCGGACCCCCCGACATGCGGATCGCGATCTCCTACGCGTTGCACGGCGGCGAGAGCGTGGAGTTGCCGATCGCACCCCTCGACCTGGCGGCGGTGGGGGAGCTGACGTTCGAGCCGGTC
>Ga0075522_10003765_pt1 | contig 11016 bp, 12 predicted proteins | sample NGEPerA_FD_74796 | JGI IMG/M metagenome (GOLD analysis project Ga0075522, IMG submission 74796) | Arctic peat soil microbial communities from the Barrow Environmental Observatory site, Barrow, Alaska, USA - NGEE PermafrostL2-A | ecosystem: Environmental > Terrestrial > Soil > Wetlands > Peat ... | reverse complement strand
TGGCGCGCCCGGAGAGATTCGAACTCCCGACCCCCTGGTTCGTAGCCAGGTACTCTATCCAACTGAGCTACGGGCGCGCTGAACGAAAATGCCATGCCATGGACTGCGGATCCGAGCCGACGGCGAATCAGTATCTTACTGATAAATAAGGACTTTCTCCATGGTCGCGTATCGGCAGTTCCTGGACGCCGCCGGCGAAAAATACCCGCCGCACTGCGGGCGCGCATCCTACCATACCCACCCTGCCCGTTCGGCCCTCGGGAATGCGCGCCACATGATCGCTATCCATCAAGCCACCATCCAGGATCTCGATCGGCTCGCGCCCCTCTTCGACAGTTACCGTCAGTTCTATGGACAAAAGAGCGATCCGGAGGGCGCGCGTGAGTTCCTGCTGGAGCGATTTCGTCATTCTGAATCGATCATTTTCATCGCATCACGCGACGGCGAGGCGATCGGATTCACCCAGCTTTACCCAAGCTTCTCGTCAATCGCGATGGAGCCCCTCCACGTGCTGAGCGACCTTTTTGTTGCGACCGAGGCACGCAAGCTCGGCGCCGCCAGATCACTGCTTAAGAGCGCCGTCGAATTTGCCCGCTCCGTTGGCTCGCGCCAGCTGATGCTTCAGACCGCGACAACAAATGTCGCCGCACAAGCGTTGTACGAATCTGCCGGTTGGCAGCGGGACATGGCGTTCTACGTTTATGAATTCACGAGTGCTTCGTAGTCACGCGATCGAACGCGCTCAAGTCCGCTCGAGTCCCGCGCAGCGAAGTATGAGTGGCATTGATTGAAGCGAATTGGCATTAACCAGTTATTTGAGAGCAACTTTGTTTACGTCTTATAGAGTATACAAATGATCGTACGGATCTGGCATGGTCGAGTGCGCACCGAAAACGCCGATCGCTATCGCGCGTTCCTAAACGCGCGAGCGATTCCCGATTACGGCTCCGTCCCCGGCAACGAGGCCGTGTACATCCTCGAGCGTAAAGAAGGCGACGAAACGCATTTCGTAACGATGACGTTTTGGCGCGACGAACTTGCCATTCGACAGTTTGCGGGCGATAGCATTACGCAAGCCAAGTACTACTCGGAAGACAAGGATTTCCTGCTCGAGTTTGAACCCGATGCGGTTCACTATGAAGTCGTCGGATCTTCGACTGCGTCAAGGACATGAGTCGCTGATAGTGCACGGAATGCCGATCGTCAGCGTACCTTCACCTGGGCCATCGCGGCGCGCACTGTTGAACCACTACTTGCCTACAATGCTATCAGCAGCTTGGCCAATAGCCTCAACGTACTGAAATCGGACAATTTCATACTTCGACAGGCGTTCATTCTGGAGATCCTCACATGACCGACATTCCCTATCGTTCCGTCCTCATAGTCGGCGCCGGTTCCGGCATCAGCGCGTCGCTTGCGCGCAGCCTCTCAAAAGCTGGATTGCGAGTCGGACTTGCAGCGCGCGACGTCAAGAAGCTCTCGGCACTTGCGTCCGAGTCCAAGGCGCAGACGTTTGCGGTTGATGCATCCGACCCTGCCGCGGTGGCACGCCTGTTCGAGGATGCGGACCTTAAACTTGGCGAAATCGACATCGTCATCTATAACGCAAGCACACGCGCGCGCGGTTCCCTTCTCCAGCTTGATCCCGAAGACGTCAGAGGATCGATCGAAGTCTCCGCGTTTGGCGGGTTTCTCGTCGTTCAGCAGGCCGCGCGGCGAATGGTTCCCCGCGGCCAGGGCGCGATCTTATTGACCGGCGCGAGCGCAAGCGTCAAAGGCTTTGCCCAATCTGCTGCCTTCGCGATGGGAAAATTCGCGCTGCGGGGTCTTGCGCAAAGCGCCGCACGTGAGTTCGGGCCGAAGGGCATTCACGTTGCTCACTTCGTAATCGACGGTGGAGTGCGCAGTGCCATGCGACCGGACGAGGGAGATCGCACACTCGATCCCGATGGAATTGCCCAGACCTATCTTGCTGTACTTAGTCAGCCGCGCAACGCGTGGTCGATGGAAGTCGAACTTCGACCGTGGGTAGAGATGTTTTAGGCGTGGCTCGCTTGAGCTTTGTCTGTGGGAATCGGCAGGCGGAATCCTGACGTGCGGACAGCGCTCTCATGATTCGCGAACAACAACGATGTGCACCATTGGCGCGGCTCACCACATGTGGAGCGTGAACGCAGTCCTCACCGAAGTGCGGCGCGATCTCTGTCCCGTAGCGCGCGGCGGTGAGATCCCGCAGCTCCTTGCCACCGGCGGCCTGGACGTAGAGTCCCTGAGTGTCCGGCGCTGCTTTGGTGATGATATTAAAAACGCCATTCACGGCGTTTGCGCCCCATAAAGTGCTGCCCGGCCCGCTGATGACTTCGATGCGATCAATGTCCGCCAATAAATAATCCTGCACGTTCCACAGGACTCCCCCGTAGAGCGGCGTGTACACGGCGCGGCCGTCAATCAGAACCAGAAGCTTATTGGCGAGGTTGGCGTTAAAGCAGGCGCTGATCGCCCAGTCGTGCGAATTTATCTGCGCCACCTGCAGATTGTCCGCCGGCGCAGCGCCTCCGGAATGCTGGTGGCGCCGGAGCGGCGAATGTCATCGCTCGTAATCACCTGAATGGCGGCCGCCGCACGCAGTAATTTCTGCGCTGCTTTGATACCGACGTCACTTCAAGATTCATGAGCTCTTCCAAGCTCAACTGCTTGAGGTCGCCCACGGATGGCGAAGCGTCGGGGTCGGCGAACGTCGGTAGGCTGACATTTGCCAGCAATAAACATAACAGCGCAACACCGCGCCTGCGCGCAACGCCGGCAAAATTGCCTGCAACCTTGGAAAGCGGCAGGAATCTGCGTGCCATAGACACGGGGCCCTGCAGCTGGCACCGCATGCACGAATCGCGTTTAGCGCTACATCGCGGCGCTCACAACGCAAGATCCCCGGCCGGTGGCGTATCGCAATAACTGCTGGAAAGTACGAGGGGCACGATGCTTGGTTCCGCGGATTACGTCACGCGCGTCACACTTGCGCGGCCGCGGTGGCCGAAAATATTAACCATGTCTCAATGCAAAGATTGCCGATGTGGGGCTTGCAACTTGCAGGAAAATGGGCGCTGTTGAGACAAATACGAGCGGACAGGAAAGACTTCGGGCGTTCGGTCAGACAACCTGGGATTGCCCGCGCAAGAATGCGAGCACCATGGTCTCGGCTTTGCGGGGCGCGGAGGTCTTAAGGCTGCCGTTGAAAGTCTTGTGGATGTCGCCGGCGCGCCAGCTGTCGAACACAGCCGGATTGATATAAGACTTGCGACAGACGGCCGGAGTGTTGCGAAGTTCTATTGCCACCTGTTTGACCACATTGACGATTTCACTCTTGAGCGCGCTCTCACTCGGCGGCTCGGGCAGCGGGGTGCGCGACAGTAACGTGATGGCGTGCAAGCTCGCACCCCAAGTGCGGAAGTCTTTGGCCGTAAAGTCATCCCCCATCGCATCGCGCAGGTAGTCATTGACCTGACCTGAGTCGATCGGACAGCGCTCGCCCTCGTCCGTGATGTATTGGAACAGCTGCTGGCCGGGGATCTCCTGGCAGCGGCGTACGATACGTACGACGCGCTTGTCATCGATCAGAATCTCGTGCGGTACGCCGCCTTTGCCGCGGAAGTTCAGGATCGCGCGGCCATCGCGGACGAACGTGACGTGGCGGTCGCGCAGCGTCGTCAGGCCGAAACTCTTGTTATCGCGTGCGTATTCGGTGTTACCGACACGAATCCGCGTCGCGTCAAGAAGACTTACCACGACCGCCAGAACCTTCTCACGCGGCAGACCCGGTAATGCCAAGTCGCGCTTGAGCTTGCGGCGCAATTTCTGCAGCGCTTCGCCAAACGACACCATGCGGTCAAACTTGGCGCTGTCGCGCACCTGCCGCCAGTCGGCGTGATAACGGTATTGCTTGCGGCCGCGCGCGTCGCGCCCGGTCGCCTGCAAATGGCCGCGTGCTTTGGTACAAATCCATACATCACGGTACGCAGGCGGAATGGCCAGTTTTGCGATTCTCTGCAGTTCCCTGCCGGATGCGAGCGGCTCGTTCTCAGGCGTCAGGTAACGGAATCCCTTACCGGCTCGCTGTCGGCGAATTCCAGGTTCAGTGTCCGAGACGTAGAGCAGGCCGGCCTCATCGGCCATCTGCGCAGCTTCAGCTGCGACGCCTGTCAGGCTCTCGATTGCTTGGGGAGATCGTTCGCTCATTGGCTGATTCTTAGCTCAGTCGAACCCGGCGCGCTATGGGCGTTCCCTCACACATGCGCCCACACGCGCGTGCGCAAGATCCAGGTGTGACGTGCCGCACGGTATACCACCGTAAATGAGTTTGTCTGCCACCTGGGTGAGGCTTCGGTGCAGTAGTCCTACTGTCTGACGCTAAGTTAAGTCTTTCTCCTACGCTCCTGCGCTGCGCGCGCCGCGATGATCCTCACCCGACTGCAACAACCAATACGGGGGCAACCGATGGCACGTTCCACAGCAAGTTCGAAATCCAAGCCGAAATCACCTGCACGCACCGATGCGGTCGCGCTCTTGAAGGCCGATCATCGCCAGGTCGAGGAATGGCTCGAAGAGTTTGAAGGTGCCCGTTCTTCACAGAAGAAGCAGGCTCTCGCCTCGCGGATCTGCGCCGCGCTGCGAGTGCATGCAGAGATAGAGGAAGAGATCTTCTACCCGGCATTTTTGAAGGCAACGAAAGATAACGATATCCATCACGAGGCCATCATCGAACACGATGGCGCGAAAAATCTGATCGGCGAGATCGAAGCATCGGACCCCTCGGACGATTTCTTCGACTCGAAGGTGAAAGTCCTGTCTGAAATGATCAAACATCATGTGAAGGAAGAGGAGCAGCCGGACGGCATGTTTGCTGAGGCAAAAGCCTCCAAGATGGATCTTGAAGAGCTCGGCGCCGAACTCCTCAGCCGCAAACAGGAACTGGAGGGCGAAAAGGCCGCCGCATAAGCTGATTGCGAGAGACTCCATGCCAACTGTCCCCACACCAATCTGCGGGGACGGCTTTCGCCGAAGGGAACTAGCAGGCTAACAACGTGATGCACGCGACGCCATTGCGAGTGCTGTCAGTCGTGGGGGGTGACGAGTTGCCTCTCCATCATGAGACCAAACGAGCTCGACCGCGTCGAGCCTTTATCGCCTGCCACTTGCGACGTGGCGGGTATCCGGAGCCTCGCATGTCAATGACGATAACGATGAAGACCATCCCCAACTCGCCTCTCAAGTACGATCGGTCGTTCGAAGTTCTGGAGCAAGACGAGGCCGAAACGAATGCGAAACTGATTCACACGCTGCGTGGTATCCAGCAAACGGTATATGAAGATTCGGGCCACGCTGAGCGTGCTGTGCATGCCAAGAGCCACGGCATCCTACGAGGGCAACTACGTGTCGCCGAAGGCCTGCCCACGCCGCTCGCGCAGGGCATGTTTGCGAAGCCCGGCGTCTATCCGGTCGTGATGCGTTTTTCGACCATCCCCGGTGACGTGCTCGACGACAGTATTTCGGTCCCACGCGGACTTGCGATCAAAATTGTCGGCGTCGACGGCGCACGTCTGCCTGGGTCGGAGGGCGATGTAACTCAGGACTTCGTGCTCGTCAATGGTGCGGCATTTGGCAAACCCACCGCAAAATCGTTTGCGACGGCCCTTAATCTCGCCGCAGCCACGACGGATAAGGCGCCGCGGCTCAAGAAGGCGCTATCGGCCGTCCTGCGCGGGGTTGAAAAGATCGTCGAAGCCTTTGGTGGCAAGAGCCCGACGCTGATCAGCATCGGCGGCCAGCAGGAGACGCATCTGTTGGGCGATACGTATTACAGCCAGGCGCCGCTCCTATATGGGGACTACGTGGTGAAAGTTGCACTCGCACCTGTATCGTCCGAGCTCGCCGACCTTGCCAACACGCCGCTTGACTTGAGCGGCAAGCCCAACGGGCTTCGCGACGCGGTCGTCAATTATTTTCGTGCCCATGACGGCGTCTGGGACCTGCGCGTACAGTTCTGCACCGATCTTAAGACGATGCCGATCGAGGACGCATCCAAGGTTTGGCCAGAGGAGCAAAGCGCTTATCTGAGCGTTGCCCGGCCGCACGTCCCGGCGCAGCACGCTTGGAGCGATGCCCGTGCAAGCGCCATCGAAGACGGCATATCTTTCAGTCCCTGGCATGGTCTAGCGGCGCACCGACCGTTAGGCTCGATCATGCGCGTGCGCAAGAGCGCATACGAGGCGGCGGCCCGCTTCAGGGCCGAACGCAATCAGCGCGCTATAGTTGAACCCAAGAATCTCGATAATTTCCCCGACTGAGGGCCCGCTCGTCGCGCAGCGAATCTCGCTGCACGTCAATGTCAAATACCGGCTTCAGGCTCGGTCATGGTCGCAGCAGGCGTGGATCTGCGGTGCAGCTTCATATTCATCGTGGCGGCGCACGAAGTCCATGGTGGTCGCTTCATTGCGGCCCTTTGGGGCGCGGTCCAGGATCATGAGCGTACCGATCAGCTCCTCGTCACCCCGCGCGAAGCTCGAATAGGTGTGAAACACCTGTCCGGCGTCGTCTTTGTAAAAGGCGCTGAGACCCGGCAGCTCATCGTTAGCGTCAGCTGCATCGATCTGGGTGAAGTTGTAGAAGACCTTGCCGCTTGCCAGTTCGTGTTGCGTGAAAGAGACGTGATAGTCGAAGTTGAAGTCCGAACCGTTGGAAGACACCCAGGGGAAGTGCCATCCCATGCGCGCCTTGTACGCCTCGATTTCAGAAAGCGGCGCACGGGACACCGCCGTCCAGGTGACATCGTGATGCTCGAGATGAGGCAGCGCACCGTCAATATGATCCACCAGGAACGAGCAGCCCGGGCAGCCGGCGCTCCAACCGGGACCAAGCATGAAGTGATAGACAATGAGTTGGCTGCGTCCAGCGAAGAGCTCAGGCAAGGAATTCCGGCCGGCAGGCGTATCGAAGACATAGTTCTTGTCGACCCTCACCCACGGCAACGCCAGGCGCTCGGCATTTACTTTGTCACGCAATCGCGTTGCCTCCTTTTCCTTGACGAGGAGCGCCCTGCGCGCTGTGAGCCATTCTTCGGATGATACGATGCGATGCGGCTGCATACTCTGTCTCCTCTGATGCAGGCGAAAGCCTGCTGGTCGGTGCTCATCTTGACAAATACGTTGATATCAACTTATATAGCGTATGTCAATTTCGGGCAAGGTGGCGTTTGCGACCACCGAGAAAGTCCGCGACCAGTGCCTGTGCCTGCACGTGCAGCGGGCCGCGCGCGCGCTTGCACGTCGCTTCGACGACGCCTTACGGCCTTGTCGTTTGACGAATGGTCAGTTTTCGCTCTTGATGGCGCTCAATCGGACCGACCCGCCGAGCATTGGGTCGGTCGCCGCGCTCCTTGCCATGGATCGAACAACTCTGACTGCTGCGCTGAAGCCGCTTGCGCGGCGGCGGTTGCTTAGGATCAGCGCTGACCCCAAAGACCGACGCAGTCGGCTGCTCGCTCTGACCTCCGCAGGGAACGCGGCGCTTGCGAGCGCGGTCCCGGTGTGGCAAAGCACGCATGCGACGCTTGAAACTCTGCTCAGCGGCGCAGGCGTCGGCAGTCTTCGCAGAAAACTGCGCGCGCTGTCATGACTTCTGGGCGACGCAGAGAAGCAAATGGCGTCAGAACGCTGATGCAGATCCATTATCTTTCGACCCACTTTCACATCTGCTCAACCGGTATGCCGTGATGAATGCAGCTATCGATCATCGCAGCGTGATGATCGTATCCAGTGGCAGCTGCAGATCTCTGGTGAGGTGCACCAGTCATCGCAGCGGCTGTGCCACTAACCTCACTCGGTGCGCGATACCAGAGCGCCGCCTGCAATAACGGGGGTTACGAGATCCGGTACAAAGTCCTTTGATGCGTAAGACTTGGTCGGTTCAGCTCCGGGCCAAGCGATGCCCATGACATCGGCCATCGAGTAGAAAACGTTGTGAGTACGAATTTCTTTGACAGAGTTCTGCAGCAGAGCTTGCACCTTGTCCGGATGTGCCTCGCGGTACGCGCTGTTCACCCATACGAACGCGGGAATCTCGAACTGGTGCTTCGAATAGGTGCCGCTGCCATGACCTGACCGCCCGTCGAGCATAAACAGGTCCTCGCCGTGGTCCGAGATATAGGAAACGGTTGCCGGCACCGTCAGTGCGCGAGCCTGCTCGATGACCTGAGCGAGAAACCAGTCGGTGTAAGCAACACTGTTGTCGTACGCATCGACAACGCGCTGATCGGGCTTACCCGAAAGGACCGATAGATACGTAAGCCCTTTTCCAGAACCAAAATGCTCGAATTCCGCGGGGTAGCGGGTGTCATATTGCCAGTGAGAACCGATGACATGCATGCCGATGAAGCGCGCTTTGCCGCGACGCTCGATTTCCCGTTTGAGCTCGGGAAGCAATTTCCCATCCAACGGCAGATGGCCGTCAACGACGGTCGCTATGGCTGGCGGATACACCATGCGGTCAGCGTGAATGCCGGTTACGAGGGATATATGCGGGTCTTGGTTCATGAGCCACGCCGTCGTGTATCCCGCCTCTTGCGCCAGATCCACGAGGTTGCCGCGCACCGCCTGCATATCGAAACGATCCGGGGAAATGCCGGTCAGTAGTATCGGCACTGCGGAGATCGTCAGATTCGCATCGGCCACGGCGTTCTGAAAGAAAATCGCCTCGCCGCGCAGTTTGACAAGATTGGGGGTCGTGTTGCGCGAATAGCCGTAGACCGACCATGAATCACGACGCGCGCTCTCGCCGATAATGAGGATATGCACCTCCTCGCGATTAACGCGGGCGGCGCCGTAGGGAACCTTATGCACGACGGTGCCATCCACGGTCGCGTTTGCGTACTTCAACGGCCCGGCGATAAACATTGCCGTACCGATGAGCGGGTTCACAGCCATGCCGTCAATGAACGCTGCCGGGTTCTGAGCGCTATAGGCACTCAGGAGTAGAACCGAACCAATGAGGCTCCAGCGAACGTAAGGATTGTCACCGGAGGATATCGGGCGTGATGAAGAGCGCCCCGCGAGAATGAGATAAACTGCTCCAAGAACGACTCCTGCCAATAGCAGTCTTTCGCCTTGCCAGATGCTCAAGAAACCCCGCACCTCCTGCCAGGAAGAAGTTGCAAGGACAAAAGCAATGAGCTGTCCAGGGGGAGTGCCGAACGTGACGGTAATCGCCACAAAGGTGATGCCCAAAAGAAAGACGGGAAACTGCAGCAGAAAAAATCGTCGCCAGGTTCGAGTGACGAAGGCGAACAGCCACAGCTGCACAGCGATGGACAAGACGAACGCGGCGACGCTCTGCGATCCCTTGATCCGTTCGAGCCACGTCCCGAGTGCCAAATACGGCAGAGACAGAAGGACCCAGATCGCAGCGAGGCGAATCGGCTGCGATTGCATGCGCGTTTCCATGCTCTCATCGTAACCCAGAACGCCAGTCTCGCTATGGGTGAAGCCTCGCGCACTTGACAAGTGCGCTTTGCGAATCGAGCTCTGCACTTTCTCAAAGGACGTCGTCCGTGGCCTACCTTCACTCTTAATGCCAATGCTGAGCTCGCAAGCTCCGCGGGCGTCTGCGGCAAATCATGACGCCGTTCGACCGACCCCGCGAGACATTCGCGTTGTCGCGTAGCGTTTGTTACTCACAATCCTGACAAAGAATCGCTTTAGGACTGAGCGTCGTTATTGGGCGGATACGATTTTGGCACTCGCTCGGTTTGATTGTTGCGCTGCGTTATAATTTGACAGCGCGCAGCGCTTGATTTTGCCACCGAAATACTCGCCGGTGTATTGACGTCCTTAGGTGCACTCCTATACTGGCACTTCAAAAATAATCACGTGATTCGCAACGACTATGTAACGGCTTGGTGATCAGAGCGACCAATACAATCAACGAGGATCCAATCATGAAACACAAATTGACCGGCGCTGCACTTGTTGCGGCATTGGGGTTCACTGCAGTATCGGCGCACGCAGGGTGTGCAGACCCCCGGATCGTGACTCATCAAGCCGGAGTTAACCTCGTCCCACTCGGTCTTCAGAGCGCGAAGCCGACGAGTTCGTCCGTTAAAAGTAGCGCGGGCGGCAGCATCGTGGGTACGTGGCGCGTGAGCTATACATCCGCAGGGGCACCGTTCGCAGACGCCTTCATCCAATGGCATAGCGACGGCACGGAGTGGGAAAATATCGACCTTCCTATCCTGGGCGGAAATCTTTGCTTGGGATCATGGAAGTCTGTCGATTCTACCCACGCGTCCCGATTTCACGTCGGCTGGTCCTACACGGACGGTACGCTGAGCGGATACTTCACTGAATCCGAGATCGACGAGTTGTCGAACGACGGTAACGGCTACCATGGTGTCAACGACACCAAAATCTATGACCTGCAGGGCAACATGTTGGCCGAGGTGCCGGGCACCGCGGTGGCTTTGCGTATCCAGGCGCCTTAGGTTTCGGCGCGCCGTGCCGACCGCACTGCCGTTGTCTGATCCCCGGCCAACGGCAGTGCGGCGCAAGTTGAAAGCCCTGTTCCTTCCCAATTGCGCGAACTGAGCGGCAACGCGTCAAACAGCGTTTAGCGACACAACTTCAGACGTACATCCGAATACAGAACACGGCGAGATCCGGGATCCGCACATGGGGCTGAATGAAAGGCCAGCTGCCCGCTCGATTTCGCCTCGCGCCGGGGTTTGCTAGTGCGTGTTGTTAACGATTCGAAAGAGTCGCTCCCGGAGAGTTGGTGCCAATGTCTCGGCAAAGCTGCTTGCGAGGTGATTGTCGTCGCGATAAATGATCATGCCGCGTTGCGTAGCCGGACACGAGCTTCCCGGACAAATGAGGTCGCTCATATCCAGAAAAGAGATATTTGGCAATCCCGCCGCTGCCGCCCGCTGCGCAGCAAAGGCTGCGTCGTTTAGTGCGACGGTCGCATTGAATT
>Ga0075522_10003762_pt1 | contig 11019 bp, 9 predicted proteins | sample NGEPerA_FD_74796 | JGI IMG/M metagenome (GOLD analysis project Ga0075522, IMG submission 74796) | Arctic peat soil microbial communities from the Barrow Environmental Observatory site, Barrow, Alaska, USA - NGEE PermafrostL2-A | ecosystem: Environmental > Terrestrial > Soil > Wetlands > Peat ... | reverse complement strand
ACACCCCGCTCGGCCCGTCGCCTCTCGGCGGCGAACTGGGGTCTGCTACTGGGCTCTCCGGCGATTACCCAGGTGGGACTTGCACCCACTGGTCTGGTCCAGCTTTCAGGACGCAACATGTAGCGCAGCGTACGGTTGCCTGTGGCCTGCTCGGCGACCCTCTAGCCAACGTCAGATCTTGGAGCTCCGCCGCGCTGACTACGCCGTCGTCGTCTTGAGCCCACAGACCTTCGTGAGGTACGTGTCAATACTCTTCACGTCCGCTTTGAACTGCTTGGTGTCCGCGCTGCTGAAGGCCTTGAGCTCGGTAGGTGTCAGCTTCAAGTAGTTGTACTTCACAGCCGCCAACTCAGCGATGAACTTGTTGAGGTACGTAAAGAGTGCGGTGAAGTCACCCTTTAGCTGTGCGGGAGAGTTCGCCAAGATGAACGACTCTTCGGACTTCAACTTTGAGTAGGACGCAGCCATCGAAGACGGCGTTAACGAGGATGGCGAGGTGCTCTTCGACGCGTTGTTCGCATAACTGCAAAAGACGCTCGTCCGTGGTGCGAGAACTCGAGGCGCACTCGCGGCCGAGGCTGCGCCCATCGGAAATCCAAAGGCCGCGATAACCGTCGAAAGGGCACCGAGCAAAACCAGCGCAGAGGCCCTTTTCGGCCCAACCCGCAGCTGGACAGGGGTTGCGTTCGAGAGTGATCCAAGGTGAAGGGACCTGGACATTTACGACCTCCGGGATCTCGGTGAATCCAGCGTTACAGGAACAATCTTGCGTTGGTTGTAGCCGAGAATCTGCCGTGCAGTCAATGGAAACACAGCAGATTCACATGAGAGTTTCAACAGGACGTAACAGGTCCAACACGACGAGCCCGACCGCGTAGCGCTAGTCGGCGTGAACCTGAGCGCACGTCAGGTTCCGGTCCCGAGTCGACGACTCGAGACGGTCGCGAGTGGCCGGATTGGGATGATCTCCGATTCGAGCACAGGAGCCAGACGCGCACGCTCACGAACCCAGTACGCCAAGGCATCGGCGACGAGCGGCGGGCTGTAGAGATAGCCCTGCACGATGTCGCACCCGAGCGTCGACAGCTGCTCGGCGATCGCCTCCGTCTCGACACCTTCGGCGACCACTTCGAGACCGAGATGGTGCGCGAGCTCCACGGTCGAGGCGACCACCGCGAGATCCTTCGGCTCGATGTTCAGGCTCATCACGAACGACTTGTCGATCTTTAGCTCCTTGACCGGGAAGTGTCGCACCCTCGTCAACGACGAGGTGCCGACGCCGAAGTCGTCGATGGAAAGTCGAACACCGAGGCGCGAGAGGGTTTCGAGCATCTCGACGTCGTCACAGGCCTTCCCTGGGATGTCAGCGGACTCGGTGATCTCGAGCGTCAAGGCGTTGGCGGGCAGACCGTAGGTCTCCAACAGCTCAAGCACCTGCTCGAGGATGTCAGGGTCGTCGATCTGACTCGGTGACAGGTTCACCGCAACGTTCAGGTCGAGACCGTCCCGGTGCCATGCGCTGCACTGGCTGATCGCCGCCTCAAGTACCCAGCGGGTAAGCGGGCCGATGAGCCCAGCGCTCTCCGCGACGGGTATGACCTGGTCAGGACTGATCGCCCCATAGATCGGATGCGTCCAGCGCAGCAGCGACTCGACACCGACGATCTCCATCGTGGCAAGGCGAAGCTTCGGCTGGTAGTTAAGCGTCAGGCTCGAGGTGTGGATCGCCTCGCGGAGCGCGGCGATCATCGACGGTCGGTCGAGTCGTCCGTTCTGGTTGTCATTGTGACGTGCGACGCCACCCCCGCGCTGCTTGGCTCGATACATCGCGAAGTCGGCGTGACGCAGCAGGGTCTTTCGGTCCTCGCCGTGCATCGGGGCAATCGCGACGCCGATACTTGCCCGCACATGGACAGTGGCACCAGAGATCGTGACCGGGGCGCCGATGGCACGGTCCAATGCCTGTGCCATCGCCGCGATCTCCTCGGGCTCGCGCTCGTGCGGCACGACGACGGCGAACTCGTCACCACCAAGACGCGCAACCAACCCCCGGTCGCCGATCAGGTGGCTCAGGCACTCCGAGAGGTGCAACAGCATCGAGTCACCGGCCTCGTGGCCAAAGGAGTCGTTGAGGCTCTTGAAGCCGTCCAGGTCGATAATCATCACCCCGACCGAGGTATTCGGTCGACGATTGTCGAGCGCGGCATCCACGGACTCTGCGAACAGGGTCCTATTAGCGAGCCCTGTCAGCGCATCGTGGTTCGCTTGGTGTTCTTTGATCGCCACCTCAGCACGAAGCTGGTTCAACAGATCGCTACTTCGAAGCGCCATAGCTGCCGGAGTGGCGAGCGCTTCAGCGAGGTGGCCATCAGACGCATCAAAGGTCGCCCGGTCGCTGCCGAGCCGATCCGCTACGACGAGCACCTCGAGCGTCCCGGCGACGTCCGTCGGAAGCCGAAGCGTGATCGCATCGCGGAATCCGCACGCACTTAGTGCAGTCGCGATGGCCTTGTTCTGGCTAGAACGGGGTGTAACCAAGACGTTCGATCCGGCCTCGAGGAGCTCGACGACCGGGTGCACGCCTTGGGAGATCACCGGCTGCGTCTCGCCTGCTCGGAGCGTGTGGCACTCACTTGAATCCCCGCGTGGCAGCACCAGCTGGGCCACCTCGGCGTTGAAGAGCACCAGCGCCTCATTTAGAACCGCCACGATCACTTGATCGGACTCGACGATGCCAGCGAGCGCCTGCTCGAAGTGATAGAGCTGGTTGAGGGTCCGGTGCCGAATCTGCAACCTTCCATGAGCGGCGTAGGCAAAAGCAACAGCGATTGCGACGCACACGAACAGGATCCCCCCGCCGAGACTCGCCCAAAGCATCTCGATCGCGGCCAGACCGAGAATAAAGTCGATCGCGAAGACGAACGGGAGCGTGATGGCGACCTGCGTCAGGCCGTCGGCGACAAAGCGTCCGGAAGCGAGTCCGATGACGACCTGGATAGAAACCTGCGTGACGACCACCGCCACTAGGACCGCTACCGCACCCGCGAACCAACCACGCGGCGACAGAACCGTGGCCGGCCCGAGTAACGCGTGGAACAAAATGATGGCGAGTGACATCGATAGGGCGTGCAGCGTGACGTTAAATGCCAACTTGATCGGGGCGCCGCGGTCGTACACGCATCGAACCACCGTTCCGAGCGCAGCGGCTGCGATCGCGGGCAGCACTCCAGTGAGAATGATCGCGGGAAGAATCACCACATCGGTCAGATCGAGTCGGTGAGAGCTCCCGCGAAACTCGACGTTGATTGTGGCGAAATGACCGAGTGCGAACCCACACGCAAGGAGGGGCCATGCGAGGTGTACCGGAGACGAAATGGGATGCAGGCCGCGACCGACAAACAGCCACGTCGAGACCGTCGCGCTGGCGAGCGCGACCGTGTACGCCCAGATGAGGAGATACCTTCCTGATCGGGCGGAACTGGTCTGGGGGGCGCGCATGAGCTCGGTCGTCTTAGATGTGACTAGTGTTCGCGATGTGTCTGAAGCGGTCAGTGTTCGCTTTTTCAGGGTCGCGGCTCTCGGCCGAACCCTGCTCATGGATGACCCGCCACGAGCCGAGCGCGGAAGGTCTGGGTAGCCCATGGCCATTCCCGGCGCACGCGTGAACCTCCCACGGCGTGCTCGGTACCCAGTGGCGGCACTCGGGCGCGAACGATCGGCCCGACCGCCGCCGCTGAGTTCCAACCCCTCCGAACTGCACTTCTCTGCGCTCCTCACTTTGCTTCTCATGGTCTTCGGCCAACGAGAGGGGGTGATTAACTATGCAACTCGGTACATGGGGCTGAGCACCTACCTGTTGGTAGGCATTCAATACACAACGAGGTGACGTCCCAAACGTCTGGGTGTGTAAGACCTTTTCGTTAGTTATGGGGCATCCCTCCTTATGCTGCTGGCACGGTCGGTCGGCAATTGTCGGCCGACCGTGCCTCTCTTAACGGCAGGAATGTCGGTAATTCGAAGAGCTAATTTCAAAATTCGGGATGAAGGACTTTTGCGAGCTCGACGTCACTCTGCGACATCACGAATCCATCGGCTCGTAGCCGCGACCACGATCTCCTCCCTCGGAGACGGGATGGCAGTTGTCGCGTTCTCGTTACTGGCGTTGAAGCTGACCTCGCACGCGGTGCTGATAGCCGGAGTGGCAATTGCCAGCCAGCTTCCCTGGCTGGTTGTGGCACTCCCAGCAGGCGCGATCGTCGACAAGGTGGACCGTCGACGTCTCGTCGTATCGGTGGACCTGATGCGAGCGGCGGTACTCGGCGCCGTTGCGATTGGGACGCTCACGCACCATCTCGGCCTTCCCGAGGTCTACGTTGCCGCATTCTTGATCGGAACGGGCGAAACGGTGGTGACAGCAGCAACTCGAGCCTCGATCCCGGTAATCGTGCGCGCTGAAGATGTGCCCGGCGCGAACGGCAATGTCATCGGCGCCCAGACCTTCGGGCTGCGCTTCGCCGGACCAATGCTTGGTGGCTTCGTGTTCTCGCTGGCGGCCTCTGTCCCGTTTTTCGGGGACTCGGTCTCCTACCTGTTCTCATCGGCACTTCTTCAACGGGCAATACCGGTCACAGCGGATCCGGTCCGCGCGTCGGCCGTGCGGGTCGGCGCCGATATCCGCGCTGGCCTGAAGTTCTTTCTCTCAATGCCGTTGCTCAGAATCATGGCCGGGCTGGTGGGGAGCTTCGCGTTCTGTCAGGCGATGGTCCTTGGTGTGCTCGTTATCTACGCCGCGCACGTTCTCACGCTCGGCCAGGTGGGTTATGGCGTGATCCTCGGCGTGGCCGCGCTCGGAGACGTCGTCGCCAGCCTTCTCGCCCGGCGAGTTCATGCCCGCTTCGGACCGTACGCGACCGTCGTCGGTGCCGGGTGCCTGGCGGCGGTTGGCTACCTCATGCTTGGCTCGACGTCGCACAGAGTGCTCGCCGTCAGCGGACTCGCGCTCGAAGCCGCTGCTACCGCGGTCGGCAATGTCGCGAGTCTCTCACTTCGCCACCGATCGATTCCTACGGCAAAATTCGGAATCGTGAACAACGCGATCGGCATGTGTGTAGCTGGACTCATTCCAGGTGGGGCGTTGCTCGGGGGAGTTCTGGCCGGAATTTACGGAACGCGGACCACCTTCATAATCGCCGGCGCGGCGCAGCTAGCCATGACCGCGATGCTCGCAGCCCCCCTTCGCAGGAACATCACCGCAGCATCTCGAACGAACGGACTTCAAAGGGACTTCGCAGCCACCGAGTAGGGGGGTGGCCCTTGTCGCTTCGAAAGGGCGACGTATGGATCCTGGATGAACCTCGTCGAGCGGGGGCGATTTATCGACAAGCGTCTCGATGGACTCGCCGACGATCCCCGACCTGGTGCGGTGCGCACGGTGACCGATGACAAGGTCGAAGCGGTGATCGTGAAGACCTTGGAGGAGATGCCAGGAGACGCGACGCACTGGTCGACGCGTTCGATGGCGAGCGAGACCGGGATGAGCCAATCGGCGATTAGCCGCATCTGGCGGGCCTTCGGCCTTAAACCCCACCTCGTCGACTCGTTCAAACTGTCGAACGATCCGCTCTTTATCGAGAAGGTCCGCGACGTGGTCGGACTCTATGTGAATCCGCCCGTGCGCCACGAGGCGCCACTGACCGAGTGAGGAGAAAGGACTCACTCTCGGCCTGTCGCAGCAGGTCGTGAAAGCAGGGAGCAGTCTGACCCTGGAGACGCAGGGAAGGGCGGGAAGCAGCTCCTCTAACGCCGGGACGGTCTGGCACTGCCAGACGGACCGGGTCCGGCAAGCAAGACCGGAAGGTGTACGTGTGAAGAAACCAGCGGTCGAACCCCCTCAAGTCATGAACCGGCTCCAACCTGGTGGATATGGGCCGGACAGCAGTGCACGCTCTCGGTCTTTGATGACGAGGACGACTCCGAAGCCGGTTAGGTGGGCCGGTGGGGAGGCCACGAGGAAGGCCTGCGGCGTACTCGTGGCGAGGCTGCAGGGGAACAGTTGGGCACCTCACCGGTCGATCGGTCAGTGAGTGAACGTGGGAACCATCCCGGACCGCCCTCCCCTCTGCCCAGCCAGGGCGGCGGCGGGCAGGCTCGTCGTCAGCTGATGGACCTTGGATGGGACGGAGTCCTCGTAGTAGTCCGAGCGTGGGAAAGCCACGTACATGGCGAAGGGGGACAGCATGACCGCAGTCGAGGAACTGGAATGTCAGGAGGTCGCCGGTGAACATCGACGATCCGTGGCCGGATGCCGATGAGGCCCGGTGAGGGGTACTGAAGATCCAGACCAAGCTGCACCGTTGGGCGACCGACGACTCTGATTGCCAGTTCGACGATCTCTACAACCTCATCTACGACCCCGCTGTTCTTGTGGATGCCTGGCAGCGGGTGAAGCGCAATCGAGGAGCTCGTTCGGCCGGGGTGGATGGGCAGACCGCCTATTACATCAAGGCCATCCGAGGCGAGCAGGTCTTCCTCTCCGAGCTGCGAGATGACCTCAAGGCTCGGAGGTTCCAGCCAGTTCCCGTGCGGGAGGTGATGATCCCCAAACCCGGCGGCAAGCGCCGTCGGCTGGGCATCGGAATGATGGCTTCATACTGCCTCGTTTCTCGTATGCCGTGGGGTTTGGGGATGCGCCGCCGCCTCGAGATGGACCGACAAAGCGACCCGTTCCCGGCAGGCGGCTTCGACATTGGGTCCAAAGGCGATGAAGAGTCGCCCGCTCGAGCCGCGTCGCGCCTCGACGTGATGGCGCTCGATCCAGTAATAGACGACGTTGGTGCTGATGCCGAGCAGTGCCGCGACCTCTCCGACAGTGAGCTCGTGAGCGGCCTGCGGCTCAGTGGAGTCCAGAGCATGAATATGGGCAGATCTTGCCGCACGTTCGCGACACGCCGCTTCGACACCCGGGCCGAAGGGGATACACCACTGGTCGTTCAGGCCGCGTCGCGCGAAGAGCCAGCCGCGGCTGATCCAGTGGATGACCGCACCGTTAGTGATGCCGAGCTCCCGGGCGATGTCGGCGACCGTGACTTCGCCGTCTTGCAACAGCTGCGGTTGGGGAACGCCCCGGTAGCGGCGAAGCGAAGCGACGGCGTCGTTGTCGAAGACCCGACCGGCACCGGTGAGATACCCGGCGGCATTGAGCAGCTCGGCGAGGTCGGTATTCGACAAGTTGGCGTGGCGACGGGCGAACTCAACCGCTGCCGGGTCGGTGCGTCGATACTCCGTGACCCGTAGAGGTCGGGCGACGACGATCTCGTCGGTGGCGCCACTGTGCCAGACGATCCCGATGCGTGCCTTGGCGAAGTCGGGCTCGGGCAGCAAGGTGACATCGGCGACGAGGGTGCGAAGCAGGCGTTTGCGATCCTTTGGTGTGGTGCTGCGCGCGTGCCACAACGCGGCCACGTCGCCGGTGAGCGCTTCGAGCTCAGCACGCCCAGGCAGCACCGGAGCGGCGGCCATCTCTGTGGCGAAAGTCTTCTCGGCCTCGGTGAGTAACTCGAGGCGAGCTTCCCAGCGCGCCTCGAGGCTGCGAGCAACGAGCCGGTTCTCCGGCTCGCAAGCAAGGAAGGCCCGCTCGGCACGCTCGGCTTCGTAGCGGGCCCGTTCGACGGCGAGCTCACTCGCCCGGGAACGGCTGGCACGACGCTTGGCGACTTCGTCCGCGGCGGCGAGCGCGAGGGCGACCTCGTCGGGATTGAGAGCGTCGAGAAGCGCTTCGGCCACCGCGTCGTCCACGCTCGAAGCTGCGATCGAGCGGCACGTCTTCGTCGCCATCTGGTCGGCGCGCGATGCCGAGCACTCGTAGGCGGGATGGCCGTTCGCGTGGTAGCGGGTCGACATCGGCCGTCCACACGAGCCGCAGGTGATGATCCCCTGGCAGAGGGCTGCTCCCTCTCGGGGCGGGCGAGCCCCGGCGTTGGTGGTGTTCGCCGCCAGCCGGGTGGCGTTGGCGAGGTAGTCGTCCCAGGAGATGTAGCCGGGGTGATGGTCGAAGATGACGATCGGCCACTCCGCCCGTGGGAGCTCGGTGACCTTGGTGGAAATCCTCCCTTCGGGGCTCACGATCCGGCTCGAGTGGTAGCGGCCGTAGACGTAGACGCCGGCGTAGGCCGGGTTGGCGAGGATGTTGAGCACCCGGGCGTGGGTGAGCCGTCCCCATCTAAGCTCACCGGCCCAGGTCCCGCCATAGGCGCGAAGCGGGAAGCGCCGCCCCTTGAACGCGGCAACGACTCCGTAGGCAGAGCCGGCGGAACGGAACGCCGAGAAGACATCGGCGACGGCAGCAGCGACCTCAGCGTCAGGGTCGATGATCGTGGCCCCCTCCTCGTCGTAGACGAGCCCGACCGGGAGGGGGAAGCGAAGCTCGCCTCGACCTGCAGCGGCGAGCTTCGCGCCGTTCATCCGGCCGGTGAGGAAGTGCAGCTCGGCTTCGGACATCGTGCCGGCGACCGAGGAGGAGGCGGTCGTTGAAGTTCGCCAGGTCGTAGATGCCGTCGGAGTCGACGACCAAGGTGTCGGTGAGACGGGCCAGTTCCAAGAGCCGGGACAGGTCCGCCGACGAACGAGCCAGGCGGGAGACCTCGAGGCCGAAGATGGCGCCGACCTCGCCGAGACAGACCCGGCTCACGAGGTCCTTGAACCCGCTCCGGCCGTCCGCCGAGCGGCCGGAGAGGCCGAGGTCGGCATCGATCACCTCCACCTTCGAGCGTGCCCACCCGAGGCGGACCGCTTCGTCGGCCATCCCATATTGGCGAGCGGTCGACTCGGTGTTGTTGCGCACCTGGGCGAGGCTCGACTGGCGGATGTAGACGAGACCGGTCCGAGAGAGGTGGCCGGCCGTGATCTTCTCGGTGCCCCTCATCACTGCCCGCCAACGCCGAGTCGGCCATGTTCGCGATCACCGCGACCGCCTCGGCGACGAGCGGCATTCAGCCGAGCTCCCCGCGTCGGAGCAGCTCGACGTTGATCATCGAGATCTCCTCGAGGGCGAGGCGCACCGCGCCCGACAGCGCGGCCCCCTCGCGCACCACAGCCGCAACCGCAGCCGGGACGTACACCGTCTTGGTGCGGCCCTCCTCGCGCGGCAGCACCACGTAGGTGTAAGGCCCGTGCAGTTCTCCTCTCGCACATCTGCATCCCTCCTTGCCACAGCGCCGTCCCTGTTCGACCACCGCGCCCGAGATCAGCCCTTCGACGTCGGGAAGTGAGCGGGCAAGGCTCCGTCGGCGGGCCCGCAATGCCCGACTGGTCTTCGTGGCGATCGTTGTCTTGTCGGTTGCTATCTTGTCTGTCATCGCTATACAAGATCATTACTGGCCTCGCTTCGCAAGTGGTGGATGCTCCAATGCGGCTTTCAGCTCCATCAACTCGGCCAGGCCTTCGATAGCGAGCCGGTGAGCCTGTCGAGCAGGCGCCCGATCCGTCCAGCTGACGGGCAGCGTCACGCGCCCGGCCGGACCTCCTTCACAGACGAGCACCCGCTCGGCACCGGGGCGGCTCTTCTCGAAAAGGACCGCCAGGCGTTCGCCAACAAGGGGGTGGAACGGATGGGTGACAACGATCGATTCCGAAAGCGGGCTCGACTTGGAAGGACGGGCGCTATGCGCGCTCCGTCGGCACTATCGGGGACCGGGTGGTCCAGGCCGCCCTCAAGACGGTGCTCGAGCCGATCTTCGAGGTGGATTTTCAGCCATGTTCCTATGGCTTCCGCCCCGGACGCCGAGCCCAAGACGCCATCGCCGAGATTCACTTCCTCACGTCCCGCTCCTATGAGTGGGTCGTGGAAGGTGACATCAAGGCGTGCTTCGACGAGATCTCACACTCCGCATTGTTGCAGCGAGTACGGGGTCGGATCGGGGACAAGCGTGTGCTGGGCCTGGTGAAGGCGTTCTTGAAGTCCGGGATTCTCGGTGAGGATCGCGAGCTTCGGGAGTCGAGCGCCGGTGCGCCACAGGGTGGAATCCTCTCCCCCTTGCTGTCGAACATCGCACTCTCTGTCCTCGACGATCACTTCGCCAAGGCATGGGCGGCGATGGGCGACTCTCATGACCGTGAGTATCGGCGTCGCAAAGGTTTGGCCAACTATCGCCTTGTGCGATACGCGGACGATTTTCTCGTCCTCGTGGCTGGGGACCGGAGCGACGCCGAACGCCTGCGGGATGAGACGGCAGGGGTGCTTCTCCCGATGGGGCTTCGGCTCTCGGAGGAGAAGACGGTGATCGTCCACATCGATGAGGGCCTCGATTTCTTGGGCATGCACATCCAGCGGCACAAGAAGCGAGGTGCGCAAAAACGCTTCGTCTACACCTACCCGTCGCGCAACGCTCTGGCGACGGTGAAGGCAAAAGTGCGGAGCGCGACGCGCGAGACGACGAACCAGTCGCTCGCCGAACTCTTGAACCGCCTCAACCCGGTTCTACGAGGATGGACCAATTACCACCGCCACGGGGCGTCATCTGCGACCTTTTCCTACCTGGACTCCTTCACTTGGCGTCGAGTATGGACCTGGTTGCGGCACAAGCACCCCAAGGCGACGGTGAAGGAACTGCGGCGGCGCTATTTCTCGGGATGGCGCCCTACCCAGGACGAGGTCTCGCTGTTCAATCCCGGATCGGTCGCAATCGTGCGTTACCGCTATCGGGCGAACCGCATCCCCTCGCCATGGGCGACGAAAGAGTCAGCGGCTTAGTTCGAAGGCATGGCCATGCGGAGAGCCGGATGCGTGGAGACGCGCATGTCCGGTTCGGAGGGCGGACCAGGGAGACGGGCCGGTTGTGAGACCGGAACCGCGCCCTGGCCCGACCCTACGACGCGGCCCTCGTGCTCTGCGTCGACGAGAAGACTCAAGGTCCAGGCGCTCGACCGGACCCAGCCGGTCTTCCCGATGCGACCGGGCGTTCTTGAACGCCAGAGCCACGACTACGTGCGCCACGGCACGACAAACCTCTACGCAGCGCTCGA
>Ga0075522_10003757_pt1 | contig 11022 bp, 7 predicted proteins | sample NGEPerA_FD_74796 | JGI IMG/M metagenome (GOLD analysis project Ga0075522, IMG submission 74796) | Arctic peat soil microbial communities from the Barrow Environmental Observatory site, Barrow, Alaska, USA - NGEE PermafrostL2-A | ecosystem: Environmental > Terrestrial > Soil > Wetlands > Peat ... | reverse complement strand
CAGCGCCTCGTCGTCGGCAATGAGCACGGAGGCTGTCATGTAAATCCGCGATACCGGAGGGGCGCGGGCGTAGCCCGGCTTTGCCGGGCGCAGCCCGGGGGGACCGGGGGTGTGCGAGCGGAAGCAAGCCGCACCCCCGTAAAATAGGAGGGTCCCGTTCCCCCCCCGAAGAGCTCGAACGGGCAAAGCTGGTTCTCCCTCACGCGATCTATTCCGCGATATTGGGATAGGCCGGCATTTTCCCTCACGCGGTTCATCTGACCACCGGGATTTGGATCTCGAAGGTGGCGCCGGCGCAGTCGGTGCGGTTGGCGGCGACGATGCGGCCGCCGTGCTCGAGCAAGATGTTCTGGCTGATGGCCAGCCCCAAGCCGTGGCCTTCGGGCTTGGTGGTGAAAAACGGTTTGAACAGCTCGCGGGCCCGTTCGGGCGAGATGCCGGCGCCGCGATCCCGCACCCGAATGGCCACCTCATCCCGACCGTGGCTGGGCGCGCGGGCGGCCTCCAGCTCGATGGCGCCCGCGCCGGGTGTGGTGGCCTCGGCCGCGTTGACGATCAGGTTCACCAGCGCCTGCGTGATGAGTTGAGGGTCTACCTCCAGCGGTGGAAGGTCCGGCTCCTCGCGCCGCTCGACGCGCGCGCCGTACCGGGCCAGCGCCGGCCCCGAGGCCTCGATCGCCGCGTCGACCAAGGTGCCGACGGTGGACAGCTCAATCCGCGGCGCCAGCGGACGCGCGTAGCTCATGAGGCGCCGCACCAGCCCCTCGATGCGCGAGATCTCCCGATCGAGAGCCCGCGCGGTCTCGACCACCGGCGCGCCGCCCGGACCGCTGGCGCCTTGGCGAACCAAGAGCTGCACGGCCGCCTTCATGCCGGCCAGCGGGTTCAGCACCTCGTGGGCCAGCTTGGCCGCCAGCTCCCCCACCGCCGAGAGCTTCTCGCTCTGCACCAGGCGCCGCCGGTGATCGAACAGCGCGGCGTCGGTCTCTTCCAGCTTCTCGACGATGGCGCTCACCTGATCGCCCAGCGTCTCCAGGCCCGCCCGTCCCGGGCCCAGGTGGATGCGCGTCCGCTCGGCCGCCGATTCGACCTGCACCTCTAGCTCGTAGATCGGTTTGGTGATCCGGCGCGCCCACAGGAACCCGACCAGGAGACTGGCCACGGCGCCCGCGATGCTGGTTCCGACCAGCACGCCGGCCAGGCGGCGCACCGAGCGCTCCGCACCCGACAAGGTCACTTCGGCATCGGCGCGCGCGACCCTCCCGAACTCGGCGAACAGATCGCGCAGCCGCTGCGCCTGGGCGTGGTTCTGCAGCAACGCGGCCTTGGCCTCCTCCGGGTGCCCAGCGTCGTAGAGCGCGACCGCCTCGCGTCGCGCGCGATCGTAGGCCAGGTACTCGGTCCGGATCTGGTCGAGTAGCCGCTCGGAGTCGGCCCCGCCGACCTTCCCGTGCATGCGCGCTAGCCAAGATTCGAAGGCCGGTCGGTTGCTTTCCAGCTCGGCCAACCAGGCCCGGTTGCCGGTCAGCAGATACTCGGCCACGAACCCCTTTTGGTAAAGGAACGCGCTCATCGCCGCGGCGTCGTCGATCAGCGCCAGCTGGCGGGTGACGGCCACCCGGGCCACGGCCGAGGAATTGCCCAGCGAAAACAACCCGACCGCGCAGACCACGCCGACGGCCAGCGCCGTACCGAACGACGCGAAGGCCAGTCGGACCGAAAGCGCCGCCGAGCGCGATCTGCGCATGGGCGCAGTATGCGCGCCCGGGCCGACTAGCGCACCACCAGGTCGTCGCGCCGGTTCTTGGCGTGGGCCTGGTCGTCGTGTCCGGGATACTTCGGCCGCTCGGCGCCGTAGCTGACCGTGGCTACCCGCCCATCGGGCACGCCCAGATGCATGAGGTAGGTCTTGGCCGCGCGGGCCCGCGCTTCACCGAGCGCCAGGTTGTATTCGGTGGTGCCGAGCTCGTCGCAGTTCCCCTCGATTCTGACCTCGCCGGTCCTCTCGGCACGAACCTCGGTCGCCACCTTCTGCAAGATCTGGTGCGAATCGCCGCGCAGCAGCGACGAGTCGAAGTCGAAGAAGATGGCCGGCCCATTGTCCTTCGAGCTGTCGTCGTTGACCGCCTGCGCCGGCTCGTCCCGCGGGGGGGCCGGCATGCGCGCGGCGACCGGCGCCGCGGTCGGCCGGACGGGTGGCGCTTTTTGCTCGTGCGAGCAGCCGAGCCCACCCAGCCCCGCGAGGGGAAGCGAGAGCCCGAGAGCCAAGACGGCCAAAGAACGTGTCGTGATCATGCCGAACCTCCAGGGGTTGAAACCAAGGGAACTTCCACGAACGACCAAAACTGGCTGCGCAAGAGCTGCAGGCGCTCGAACGATCCGCAGCCATTGACCGACACGAGATATTGCAGCTTGGACAGCAGGGTCGCCGGCTCGCTCCGCATCAGCAGGGTGCTCGACGGCTGAACCACTGGGTGCGCCCCCGTTCCCTCCCACACGACGTGCCCCACCACGAAGAAGTCGCCGAGGCCTTTCTGCTGCGGGTGAAATCGGGCTTCGAGGACGCGCACATGGGTGGCGGCTGCAAGCCGCGTGCCCCTCGAACTCCCCGTCTTTCGTGCGCTGGCCGCCGGCCGGCGCCGGTAGAAGATTGTGCAGGCCCGAGGTCGCCCGACGCGTTCGTTAACGACGGCGGAGGCCTTTGAGGCGTTTCGGTATCTCGTGTTATGGAATGAGCAGGGAGGCCGCCATGCAACGTTCGCGTCGAGCTGTCGGGATTGGTTTCTTCGGAGTCGGTTTTCTGGCGGCGGCGATCGCCTTCTCCGCGGTGGCGCTGGCGCCTCGGGCGGCGTACGCCGGCGGTCGGATCGTCGTGAGCGACACCGAGTTCGGCGCCTACGGATCCGAAAAAGAGATGAACGCTGCGCTCAAGAAGCAGGGCAAGACCACCCTCAAGGGGGACGGGGCTTGGACGCTCAACCTGATGGTCTTCCTGGGCGCCCCCGCGGGCGGCAAACAGATCAACATCGTCTATTATGACCTGTCGAAGAAGCCGCCCGATCAGATCAACTTCACCGAGGTGGGGGTCAAGCCCGACCAAAAGATCGTGCAGCTCAATGGCCAGGCGATCTCCAAGGACATGGGCTTCGTCAAAGGGCACAAGTACGAGATTCGGGCCACCCGCCTCATCGGCGGCAAAGAGAAGGTCTACGCGAAGACGACCATTACGTTGAAGTGACCGGCCGCGCGATCGCCCTCGCGCTGCTGGTCGCGGCGGGCTGCGCGCGCGCCCCGCGGTCGGAGCGCCCGGCGCCGGACGCGCCCTACCTCGATCCGCGGCGTCCGGCGGAGGAGCGGGCGGAGGATCTGGTGCGGCGGATGACCGTCGCGGAGAAGATCGGGCAGACCATGACCGCGGCGCCGGCCATCCCACGGCTGGGCGTCCCCGCCTACGACTGGTGGAACGAGGCGCTGCACGGCGTGGCGCGCGCCGGGCGGGCCACGGTCTTCCCGCAGGCGATCGCGCTGGCGGCGACCTTCGACGCGCCGCTGGTTCACCAGATCGCCGACGCCATCTCCGACGAGGCGCGCGCCAAGTTCAACCTGGCGCAGGCGCGCGGCGACCGCGGGCGCTACCAGGGACTGACGTTCTTTTCGCCCAACGTGAACATCTTTCGCGATCCGCGCTGGGGGCGTGGGCAGGAGACCTTCGGCGAAGATCCGCTCCTGACCGCGCGTCTGGCCGTGGCCTTCATTGCCGGCATGCAGGGGGACGATCCGTATTATTTGAAGACCGTCGCCACCGCCAAGCACTTCGCTGCGCACAGCGGCCCCGAGGCGAGCCGGCACGTCTTCGACGCGCGTCCGAGCGCCCACGATCTGGCGGACACTTACCTGCCGCAGTTCGAGGCGGCGGTGCGGCAGGGGCGGGTGGCCTCGGTCATGGCCGCTTACAACCGGCTCGACGGTCTGGCCTGCGCGGCCAACCCAGAGCTGCTGGGTGAGACGCTGCGCAAAGGATGGGGTTTTGCCGGCTACGTGGTCGGCGACTGCGGCGCGGTCGACGACATCTTCGCCACCCACCACCTGGCGCCGACGCGGGCCGCCGCGGCCGCCGACGCGCTGCGAGCCGGGACCGACCTCGACTGCGGGCACGCCTATGCGGCGCTCGGCGCGGCGCTGGCGGGGGGCCTCGCGACCGAGGCCGATCTCGATCGCGCGCTGGTGCGGCTCTTCGCGGCGCGGTTCCGCTTGGGCATGTTCGATCCTCCCGAGCGGCTTCCCTGGTCGGGCCTCGGCGAATCGGCGATCGACGCCCCCGCGCACCGCGCGCTGGCGCGGACGTCGGCCGCGCGCGCGGTGGTGCTGCTGGAAAACCGCGGTGGCATCTTGCCGCTGGCGGCCAACGTCCGCCGGTTGGCCATCGTCGGTCCGACCGCCGACGACCAAGAGGTCCTGCTGGCCAACTACCACGGCACCCCCTCGCGGACGGTCACGCTGCTCGACGGGATCCGGGCCGCTGCCCGCGCCCACGGCGCGACCGTCCGCACCGCGCGCGGCGCCACGCTGGCCGGCGCCGGCGGCTCGAGCGCGCAGCTGGCCGAGGCGGTGACCGTCGCCAGGCGGAGCGATCTCACCGTGGCGGTCGTGGGCCTCTCGCCCCGTCTGGAAGGCGAGGAGAACGAGAGTCGGTTCAATCCGGCCGGCGACCGCCAGGAGATCGGCTTACCAGCGGCCCAGGAGAAGCTCGTCGAGGCGCTGGTCGCGACCGGCAAGCCGGTGGTGGTGGTGCTCACCGGCGGCAGCGCGCTGGCGGTGCCCTGGGCCGCCCAGCACGCCGCCGCGCTGCTCTACGCCTGGTATCCGGGCGAAGAGGGCGGCAACGCGGTGGCCGATGTCCTTTACGGCGACGTGAATCCGGCCGGGCGGCTGCCGATCACGATCTACCGCGCGACCGCCGATCTGCCGGCGTTCACCGACTACGCCATGCGCGGGAGGACCTACCGGTACCTCGCCACCGAACCGCTGTATCCCTTCGGCGCGGGTTTGTCGTACACGACGTTTCGCTACGCGAACCCGGCATTCACTCCGGATCGAAAGACCCTCTCCGTCGAGGTGACCAACGCCGGCACGCGCACGGGCGACGAGGTGGTCGAGGTTTACGTCCTGCCGCACGGCCTGCCGGCCTACGCGCCGAGGCGCTGGTTGGCGGCCTTCGCGCGGGTGACCTTGGCGTCGGGCGAACGGCGTGTGGTCTCGCTCGCGCTGTCCCCGAGAGCCCTGTCGTACGTCGATGGGCAAGGCGTCTGGCGCCCGCTCACGGGCGACGTCGATCTGGCGGTCGGCGGCGGTCAACCCGATCGCGGGGGCCGCTATGCCGACGACGCCCGAGGCCTGACGGCCTCGGTGCGCCTCGGAAACTGAACGGAGCGGGGTGTTTATCGAATGAAGTAGGTGAAGCCGAACCCGGCTGTCGTGGCGGTGGTCTGCCCGCCGAGCGAGATGACCGTGTCGGCGTTGTTGTCGCCGAAGGTGATGGAGAAGCCGACGCGGCCTTCGAGCGCGAAGTTCGGGGTCAGGAAGACCCGCGCGAGAGCCCCCGGTTCGAGAGTGAACCCAGTGCCGGATACACCACCCGTCGAGCTGTAGTCGATACCGGCTAGGCCACCGAGGGAGAAGTCACTGTTGACGCCGCGGAAGAGGTGATACCAACCGCCGACGCCGAAACCGAACGTCGAGGTGGATGGCATCATCATGGCGCGGGAGATGTGCTGGTAACCCAAGATGCCTTCGATATGGAACATCGCCTGGTCGTAGACGAACTGACCACCGGACAATCCGCCCAGGGTCCCGACGGCGCCGATGCCGATGCCGGCCCCGCCACCCGCCGGCGCGAGGTACGCCGGCGGCGGCGAAGCGGCCGCCGGGGGCGGCGCGGTGTCGGTCTGCGCGAAGGCGGGAGCGGCGGCCAGGGTCAGGGCCAGACCACCCAACAACGACGGCAACAGGTACGGGGGCTTCTTCATCTGATCTCCTCGGTGGTTCGTGGATGTCCGAGGGTCGACGACCCATCGGCCCGGCCAGTATGGCGACTGCCTGGGGACGGTCAAATTCGAAGCCCGCGCGCCGAGGCGCGTTATTCGGCGCTGAGCTGTTTGCAGAACTGCTGCTCGCGCGCGATGACCGCCTCGGCTGGTCGCAGCTCGGCGGGCGACTTGCCGTAGGCGGCGGCCAGCGCGCAGTGAACCTGCGGGTCGAACGGGTTGGTCGCCAGCGACGCGCGCAGCGAGGTGATGGCGGCCGGCGCGTCGCCCAGCGCGAGCTGCGCCTCGCCCGCGATCAAATTGGGCCAGGGGAGATCGGGGTAGAGCGTCAGCACCGATCCCAGCGCCTTGAGCGCGCGATCGGGCTCGCCCAGCGCCAGGTAGGTCCGTCCCAGCTTCACCGGGAAGACCCAGTTGGCGGAAGGATCGCCGTGCTCGGGCCGTGTGCCGACCGCCTTGGCGCCTTTTTCGTACTCGACGACGGCGGCGCGCGGCCGCTCGCGGCGTAGCAGCATGTTGCCGAGGCGCAGGTAGCGATAGGGCGCGCCGGCTTTCAGGGTCGACGACAGCGCGTCCTCTTCGGCGGGGTTGCGGCCGGAGGCGATGGCGTTGGCCTTGCGGACGTGGGTGGTCGCGATGTCGATGGCGGGGAAGGTCTTGTAGTGCTGGGCGGCCATGAAGGCGCGCCATCCGCGCTCGAACTCGGGCCACCCGCCGCCCGCCGCGGCCGCCACCGCCTGCCGCGCGTCCTCGCCGGCGGCCACGCGCTTGATCGCGTCGCGCAGCGCCGCCATGCCGCCTTTGTCGTAGAGGTAGGCCACGGCGTTCTCGACCTCCGCGAAGGCCAGGGTGGCGTCTTCGGCCGAGGGGAGCTTGGCCATCGAGGGGTGCATCGCCTCGAACGTGATGAGGTGGTTGGTGCGCAGCGCCTTGGCCAGCAGGTGCTCCATGGGCGGCGGGATGCGTCCGCCCGGCGGCTCGCGCCAGCGCTGTTCGAGGAACTTGGCCAATCCCTCCTGTAGCCAGACCGGCGCGCGGTCATTGGTCAGCGTGGAGACCGCGTAGTGGACCAGCTCGTGGTTGATGGTGTCGAGCCAGGGGTAGCCGTAGGCCAGCGCGCGCGGCGTGGTCACCATCAGGCGGGCCCATTTGCACAGCGCGATCGTCCCGGTGCGCGCCACCTCCGCGACCGACAGCGACGACACCGCCGCCAGATCGGAGGGCGTGCGGTAAAACTCGACCCGGATCGGCATCTCGGCCTCGAAGCCCAGATCGGCGTGCAGCGCGGCGTAGGCCGCCTCCAGCGTGTCGCGCGCGTACGGCATCAAGACGGCATCCTCGGGCGCGTACCGGATGATGAGGTGCGCCGAGCGCTCCTCGCGGTCGTCCTTGACGGCGTCGCGGGCCGCCGTCGCGAGCTCCAGCAGCGATCGGATCTCGGGTGTCCCTGGCGCGGCCTGGGCCGCCGTCGCGAGCGCCTTCACGGCGCCGGCGTAGTCGCCGGTGAGGAACTTTTGGTAACCGGACAGATAGATGGTCTCGGGGGCGTTCGGCGCCGACTTCTGCAGCGCGGCCAGGGCCGTGGCTGCGTCGTTGAAACGCCAGGCATCCAGAAGGCCGTCTATCTGTCGAAGCGCCGTTTCCGCAGGTGAGGCGCCGGCGGCTGCCGGGGAAGCGCCGACCGCGGCCCATACCCGGTCGGTGCCGAGGGAAAGCCAAGCCGCCGCCGACATGAAGGCGATCGCGAGCAAGCCAGACGCGCGCCTCATTTGACCAGCTCCTCATAGTAGCGGCGCACCTCGTCGCGGTAGCGCTCGGGGGCCTTCTCTTTCATCGCGTCCAGGAGCTCTTGCCGCCAGGCGCGCGGCGCGCTGGAGTCGTCGGCCCCCGGGATGCGGACCGGATCGTGGTGCTGCTCGGCGCCGCCCATCGTGCGCTCCTGCATCGAGTCGCGCAGCTTGGCCAGCCGATCGGCGGCGTCGCGCTCGGCGGTGGCCGCCGGTTTGGATTCGTCGTGGCGGAGCATGTCGCCCGCCTGCTGCATGCGCGCGCCGGCCCCCTTGAGCTCCCCCTCGGCCTTCTCCATCCCGGGCATCTTGCCGAGCCGCCGAGCGGCCTCTTCGGCCACCTCGTCGGTGCGCCGGCCGATCGCCGATTGCTTCTCGGCCTGTCCGCGGGCCGCCTCCCGCTGCTCGGGGGTCAGCGTGTCGGAAGGCTTCGGCATCAGCTTGTCGAGATCGTCGGCGATCTCCTGCGCGATGGCGCGGGCCTCGCCCACCGCGCCGGCGCGCTTGTCGAGATCCGCCTCGGAGCCGGGGCGCCGCCCGCGCCGGGCCTCGGCCATCTCGTCGAGGTGCTCACCGGCGCGTTCGAGGCTGCTCTCCGCCCGCTCGGCCTCCCCCTTGGCCTCGGCCAAATCGCGCTCGGCGAACAGCCGCCGCATCTGCTTGGCGCTCTGTCGCGCGCGATCGATCTCCTCGGACAGCTCGCTCTCCGGATCGCCGGTGGGGACGCCGGCCAGCCGCTGCTTGAGGCGCTCGATCTTCTCGACCTCGCGCTTCATGAACTCGTCGAGCTGTCCTTTGAGCCGCCGCTCGACCTCGGCCTCTTGTTTCTCGGCGACCGCCTGGGTCTCCTTCTGTAACGCGCGCTCGTCCCCTTCGATGTCGCCGATCTTCTTCATGAGGTCGGCCACCACCCGGTTCTCCTGGGGGAACCGCTCGGCGCCGAAGCCCTCGGCGTTTTGATCCAGCATCTTTCGCATGCCGCGCAGATCGTCCCCCAATTGGGCCAGGGCCTTTTCGAGATCGGCGTCGTCGCCCTTCTCGATCATCTCGTCCAGCTTGCGCGCCTGTTCGGAGAGGTTCTTGAGGTCGGGCATGTTGCGCCACTCTTCGGGGACGTCGTTGCGCGCCCGCACCGCCGCGATCTTCTCGGCCAGGTCGGCCAGGCGCGCCCGCAGCTCGCGGGCCTCACGCGCGAGCTGCCGCCGGAGTCCTTCGTCCTTGGTCTTCTTGTAGCGCTCGAGCAGATCTTGCAGACGCTGGTGGGCATCGGTCAGCTCCTTGCCGAGGCTGGCCAGATCCTCCAGCCGCTGCCGGCCGATCAGATCGTCGAGCAGCAGGACGTCGCTCTCCAGCTCGGCGATCTGATGCGCGTCGGCGGTCGCCAGCTTGGCGCGGACGCGGGCATCGAGTTTCTCGCCGGTGGGCGCCTTGCCTTTGCCCTGGCCCTTGGCCGCGGCCAGCGCCAGCGCCTCTTCGCGCAGGAGATGCTCGAGGCGATCGGCGATCCCGCCCAGCGCGGTGCGCAGCGCTTTGCTGAGGACGCCGTTGCGCCGATCTTGATCGAGGAGCTGGCCCAGCAAAGCCAGGTGCGACTCCTCGGCCTCGTGGACCGCCGCCTGCGCCGCCAAGCGCTCGCCGGCCAGGTTGGCGACGGCGACGGCGACGGCGGCATTGGGCGCGATCTGGCCGGGCACCGCGGCCGCGGGCAACGCGGCCGGTCCGCGCTCGAGCCGATCGGCCAGATCGCCGATCAGCCTCTCGAGCAGCTCGCGCTGTCGGTCCAGGCGATCTTCGATGCTCTCGTGCGGGTTCTGGATGACGACGTAGAGCGTCCGGGACGATCCGACCTTGGGGCCCGAGATCCCGTCGCGATCGTGGGCCTCGATGTGGTAGGCGACCCGCTGCGCGCCCGCCAGGCCCGCCGAGGTCGGGGCCCACACGGTCCGTCCCTGCACGGCGCGGACGCCGGCACCGTCCCGCAGCGGCAGGCGCTGCTCGGGGGCGTCGCCGATCCGATAGACCAACTCCACGGCGCCGAGGCCGAAGTCGTCGCTGGCGGAGTAACCGATCTCGATCGGCCGCGGCGTCGCCAATTCGAGGCGATCGGCGGGACCCAGGATCTCGACCCGCGGTGGGGCGTCGGGTTCGGCGGTCAGGCGGTGGCTGCGCTCCTCGCGGATCGGGCGGCCGAACGGCGGCTCCAGCCAAAACCGATAGCTCCCGTCGGCGGTGAGCGTCAGCTCGGCGGTCAGCGCGTCGCCCGACAGCGGCGCCGCGATCTCCCCCAGCTCGCCGGCCTCGCCCAGCAGGAGCAGCGCTTTGCGTGCCGGGCGCAGCGGATGGGTCTCGATGCGCACGCGCGTTCCCTTGACCGCCGCGACGTCGCCGGTCGATCCCTCGACCGTCCGCGGCGGCAGCCCGGTGTACGCCGGATAGGTGTAGGTCAGGCGGACGTCGCCCACCAGCGGCGCCGACGAGACGGTCGAACCCTCGAAGCGAGACGGGTGATGCGCCAGCGTGCGCAGCCCTTGGGCAATACCCGGTGAGGCGATGGCCGCCGCGATCACCGCGGCCACGGCCAGCGCCGAAAGGCCGAGGGCGCGGGCCGCCGGGCGCATCGACACCAATCTGGCCGGCGCCAGCGGCGCCAGCCCGGCGGCCACCTGCGCGCGGAAGGCCTGCACCAGCGCGGGCGAGACGACGGTGCGATCGCCCTCGACCGGCGCCACCCTCAGCTCGACCGCCGAGAGAAGATCGCTGGCCAGGGCCGGGAAGAGGTGCCCGGTCTGACGCGCAGCCGCCCGATCGCCGCGCAGCACGTGCGCCGGTCGCAGCAACCCGACGGCCAGCGCGCCCAGCGCCGCGACCACCGCCAGGCCCGCCGTCAGGCGGGGCCAAAAGTCGGCCGGGCCGACCGCCGTGGCGGCCAGTCCCAGCCCGAAGAGGCCGATCGCCAGCAACGCGAGCGCGTAGCCGCCAGCCCGCAGGCTGGCCCGCAGCAGGAGCCGCCGCCGAACGGCCCCTAGAAAGTCCTGAATTCCGTCGCGCTCGCGCATGGCGCCCCCGCGAATCGTATCAACTAAGGACAACTGTTGCCCGTGACTCTGCACGCCGGACCCCTGCTAGTATCCGCGGACCGTGCTTCCGCCGCCCCTTCCGCCCGGTCTCGGGGGCCCGCCGTCTGGGGGGCC
>Ga0075522_10003756_pt1 | contig 11024 bp, 7 predicted proteins | sample NGEPerA_FD_74796 | JGI IMG/M metagenome (GOLD analysis project Ga0075522, IMG submission 74796) | Arctic peat soil microbial communities from the Barrow Environmental Observatory site, Barrow, Alaska, USA - NGEE PermafrostL2-A | ecosystem: Environmental > Terrestrial > Soil > Wetlands > Peat ... | reverse complement strand
GGTCGTCGACGACCACGCGCCGATGAAGGATCCGGCCACCGACGCCTCGCGCACCAAGCCGGGCCATGAGCAGTGGCTGATCTGCCTGGCCAGCTGCACGCACCTGGGCTGCGTGCCGACCTTCGCCCAGGGCGAATACGGCGGCTGGCTCTGTCCCTGCCACGGCTCGGTCTACGACACCGCCGCGCGCATCCGCAAAGGCCCGGCCCCGAAAAACCTCTACCTGATGGACTACGCCTTCCTCAGCGACACCAAAGTGAAGATCGGCTAGGCGGGCGACGATGAGCGGACCTTCGACTTACCAACCCAGGACGGCCATCGAGCGCTGGCTCGACACCCGCCTGCCGATCATCCGCTTCGGCGCCGACCTGCTGGAGTTCCCCACCCCCCGCAACCTCAACTACTGGTGGACTTTCGGCGGCATTCTGGCCTTCTGTCTGGTGGTGCAGATCGTCACCGGCATCGTCCTGGCGATGCACTACGATCCCAGCGGCGCCGGCGCCTTCACCTCCGTCGAGCAGCACATCATGCGCGACGTCAACTACGGCTGGCTGATCCGCGGCCTGCATGCCAACGGCGCCTCGATGTTCTTCATCGCCGTCTACATCCACATCATGCGCGGCATCTACTACGGCTCGTTCAAGGCCCCGCGCGAGCTTCTGTGGCTGCTCGGCTGCGTGATCTATGTGCTGATGATGGCCACCGCATTCATGGGCTATGTCCTGCCGTGGGGGCAGATGAGCTTCTGGGGGGCCAAGGTGATCACCAACCTGCTGGGCGCCTTTCCCGTGGTCGGCAACGCCATCACCACCCTTCTGTGGGGCGGCTTCTCGGTCGATGACCCGACCCTCAACCGCTTCTACTCGCTGCACTATCTGCTGCCGTTCGTGATCGCCGCGGTGGTCGGCCTGCACATCTGGGCGCTGCACGTGCCGGGCAATAACAATCCCACCGGCGTCAATGTGAAGAGCAAGGCCGACACCCTGCCCTTCCATCCCTACTACACGGTCAAGGACAGCTTCGCGGTCGCCGCCTTCATGATCATGTTCGCGGTCTTCGTCTTCTATCTGCCCGAGGCGCTGGGCAAGGTCGACAACGCCGTTCCCGCCAACCCGCTGGTCACCCCGGCTCACATCGTGCCCGAATGGTATCTGTTGCCGTTCTACGCCATCCTGCGCGCCATTCCCGACAAGCTCACCGGTGTCCTGGCCCTGGCCGGGGCCATCCTCATGCTGTTCATCCTGCCCTGGCTCGACACCTCCAAGGTGCGCTCGATGCGCTACCGGCCGACGGCGCGGATCTATTTCGGGTTCTGGTTCCTGGCCGTCGTCGCGCTCGGCTGGTGCGGCTCGCAGGAGCCCGACGGCCAGATCATCCACGGCCTGAGTGGACCGGTGCTGATCGACTACGACATCAACAGCGTGACCTGGCTCAGCCGCATCGGGGCCGCCTATTATTTCATCTACTTCCTGGTCATCACGCCGCTCCTGGGCCTGCGCGAGACGCCTCTGCCGGTTCCGGATTCTCTCTACACCCCGGTCCTGGCGACCGAAGGCAGGGCCTGAGCCATGGCCCGGCTGTTTCTCGCCCTCGCGCTCCTCATCTTCGCCGGACCGGCGCTGGCCGCCAGCACGCAGGCGCCCCCCAAGGATGTCCACTGGTCGTTCGAAGGCCCCTTCGGCCTCTACGACCAGGAACAGCTCCAGCGCGGCTACAAGGTCTACCGCGAGGTCTGCTCGGCGTGCCACTCGATGAACATGGTCGCCTTCCGCAATCTCGGCGATCCGGGCGGTCCGTTCTGGGATCCGAAATATCCCAATCCCAACGACAATCCGGTCGTCAAGACCATCGCCAAGGACTACCAGATCGCCGACATCGACCACGACACCGGCGATAATATCAAGCGGCCGGGGACCACCGCGGACTACTTCCCCGCCCCGTTCGCCAATGAGGCCGCCTCCCGGGCCAGCAACGGCGGCGCCTATCCGCCGGACATGTCCCTGCTGGCCAAGGCCCGCGAGGGGGGACCGGCCTACATCTATTCGGTGGTCACCGGCGATGGGGCGGTCTCGCCGCACGGCCTCACCGTCCCGGCTGGCAAATACTACGACCCCTACATGGCCGGCGACATGGGCTCGTTCTGGAAGGGAGACCCCAAGAGGGTGCCCGTCGGCGGCTTCATCGCCATGCCCCCGCCGCTCACGCCCGGCAAGGTCACCTTCGACGACGGCGTCAAGTCAACCCTCAACCAGGAAGCCCGCGACGTCGCCGCCTTCCTCCAGTGGGCCTCCGATCCCAAGATGGAGGAACGCAAGCAGGCCGGTCTCGGCGTGATGATCTTCCTGATCATCTTCACCGGCCTGCTCTACGCCAGCTACCGCGAAGTCTGGCGCCAGGTCGGGCATTAAGGGGAAAGCGCGCGGTCTCCGCCTGGCGGGGTTCGCGGTGGACCGCGACGGCGTCAAACCGGCGGCGGCGCGCGCAGGGTCATGGCCGGCGACGGGCGGCCGTCCTGGAGCAGGCGGGCGGTGGCGTGGAAGTCGCTCTGGCGGCACAGCGCCGGCCACTCCACCTCGGGTTCGAACCATGGTCCCAGCCGCCGGGCGTCCGGCGCCCCGACCCGGAAGGCGACCAGGTTGGCGGCGTTGGCCAGCGCCGCCTGGGCGATGTCCGGCCGGCGCGAACCGCCGTCGATCTGGCCGAGCGCCTGGTTGGCGAGCACCAGGGAAAGGCCGAACTTGCGCGACTCGGCCAGGAGTTCGGAGAGGCCCACCCCCGGGCAGGTCTGGAACTCGTCGAAATACAGCCGCGCCGGCCGCCGCCGGCCCCGCTCCCGGCCGGCTCTCGCCATGGCGGCGCCGGCGATCTGAATGACGCCAAGGGCGCACAGCAGCTGGCAGTCGAGCGTCCCCAGAACGCCCTTGGCCGCCTTGAGGATAAGGATACCGCCTTCGTCCATGATCCGCCCGAAGTCCAGCGGCGCGGCCGGCCCGCAGAGGATGCGCCGCATCGTGGCGTTGCCGGTGAACTGCGCCAGCTTGCAGACGATGTAGGGCGCGATATTGTTGAGCGCGATCTCGTCATGGCTCACCTGGGGGACCAGCCTCGCCCAGAATTCCCTGACCTTCCGGTCCGCGCAGCGCGCCACCAGGCTTCGGCGGAAGTCGTCGTCGAAGAACACGCGCTCGAAGTCGAGAATCGTGGCCTCCGCGCCGCCTGCTTCCATCAGCAGCAGCAGGGCGTTGCGGAAATAGATTTCGAACATCGGCCCGAAGGCCTCGGGGACCCCGGCGTAGAGGACGTCGGTGAGCACGCGGATCAGCGCATTGGCCACCCGGTTGCGCTCCATGGCCGGATCGCCGCCGTGGCCGGCCAGCAGATCGAGCCGAAACCGGCCGTCGGCGTCGGCGGCGTCGGCGAAGATCAGTTCGCGCCGCCGTTCAGGCGGAACCAGGGCCGCCGCGTCGTCGGCCAGATCGCCATGCGGGTCGATCAGGATCACCCCCTCGCCGGCGGCCATGTCCTGGGCCAGCAGATTGAGCAGCAGGCTCGACTTGCCCGTGCCGGTGGCCCCGATGACATAGAGGTGGCGCGCCCGGTCCCGCGCCTTCAGGACCACCGGCGCCCCCGCCGCGGTCTCGCCCAGGCGCAGGCCGCCGGCCTCGCTCGCGCCCGCCGTGGAGATCCGCTCCGGCCCCGCCGGCGTGATCTCGGTGGCGCACGGCAGCAGCGGCGGGATCGACCAGCCGGCCGGCCACAGTCCGCGCAGATCGAGGCTCTCCGGAGCCGGCGCCTCGGTATCCATCGGCCGGCCGAACAGCGCCTGGGAGATCAGGTCGAGGGTCAGCGCCCCGGGCTCGGCGGCGAAGGCGGCGCTGGCCTCGATCGCCACGCCCCGGCCGCTCGCGAGCAGCTCGGCGGCGAAACGCGACAGATCGTCGAGAGTCTGCTCCGATACCGCGCCGGGAGACCCCCTGAGCGCGGCGATCCTCTCACGCAGGCGCTCCAGGCCACGTCTGGCGCGCCCGTCCAGGCGCCAGGGCGCGATCCGCAGTTCGAGTTCCGCCGGCGCGCACGGCCTCAGCACCAGGAGCGCGCGGCCGATGGCCACGCTTCGCTCGCCGCTCGCCGGCGCCAGGACGGCTTCGCCGCCGGCCGCCGGGCCGACCAGCCGCGGGCCGCGCGCGGCGGCCGGCGCCAGGGGAACGCAAGCGGGGCGGATGTCGCGCCGTTGGGCCAGCGGCCGGCCGGCCGCCGGCGCGGCGAGATCGAACCTCGCGGAGGGAAAGGCGAAGCCGAGGATCTGGTCGAGCGTCTCCTCCGCCATCGTCTCGCCCTCGGCCGGCTCCAGCCGGACGACGCAGCCGAGCGGGTCGCCGCTGGCCCGCCAGCGGAAGGCAAGGACCAGGCTCGCGCCCGCGGGCAGCAGTTCGAAGGCCCGGCCGGCGAAGTCGGGCGCCGCCGGATGCGACGACGCGGAGGGTCCGGCCGGAAAGCCGGCCAGGGCGCGGCGAAGACAAGGCGCGGCTTCGCCGCCGCCCGCCCGCTCGATGGCCGGGAGAAGTCCGAGGATGGTTTCCGTCGAGCGGGCGTTCATGCGTCGCCTCCTTCGACCGCCCTTCTAGACGGCCGGCGCCGCGGGGGCCGGAGGACAAGATTGCGGTGCAACGTCGGCGGTCTCTGCGCCTTGGTTCGTAGCGCGGGCTTCCAGCCCGCACTTTTTTCACGGGGACGCTAGGGTCAGGGCCGTTTGGTATGAGGGCCCCGGCCGCGCCGGCCGCCGGCGGCCGCAAGATTGTGGCCGGGCCACCACCGGCGGAGATCGGCTAGGGTCGCGTCATGTCGCCTTCAGCAACCCATGCCTTCGCCCTCCTGCGTCCCTCGCGGGCCCTCGGCGCCGAGGCCGCCAACGCCGGCCTGCTCGGCCCCTACACCCTCGGGATCGAGGTCACCGAGCCGGAACTGGCGGCGCGCTGCGGCCTGGGCGTCATCGACCCGCAGCACGGACCCGCCCCCGGAAAGGGCGCCGCCATCGAGGCCGCTCTCGACTGGCCGCTTCCTCCGGCGGGCGCCCGCCTCGTCACCATCCGTCCGGACGCCGACGCCGTCGGGGCCATGGCCGTCCTGGCCCTGCGCGCCGACGGCGCCGTCCTGGGCGACGAAGCCCGCGCGCGCATCGCTCTCATCGCCCGGTGGGACGGCTTCGCCCAGGGACCGTGGCGCGATTTCGCCGCCGCCCGCGGGCCGCTGCCGCGCCCGGCCGGCACGGAAGACGTCCGCCTCTTCCCGGCCCTCTACGCCGCCATGGCCGCCGTCGCCTCCAGTCCGGCCCTCCCGCTCGACGGGCGCGTCGCCGCCTTCCGCCGCTGGCTCGCCACCGGCGCGATTCCGCCGGCCGCGCGGGCCGCCGCCGAAGCCTCCGCCGAGGCCCTCGCGCGCGCCTGGAATGAAGGCGGCCTCGCCATCGCCCGCGCCCGTGGCGCGCCCCTGGCCATCGTCCGCGGGCCGGCCCTCGGCGGCCTCGCCCTCGGCTACCGTTTCGCGCCAGTGGTCATCGCCGAGAACCCCGGCGCCGGTCCCGGCGCTGGGACCGGCGACGCAGACGGCCGCGGCGGCGCGCGAAAGGTGACCATCGCCCAGTTCGCCCCCGGCCACGCCGATCTCGCCGCCCTCACCCGCGCCCTGAACCGCCGCGAGCCCGGCTGGGGCGGCTCCCCCACCATCATCGGCTCCCCCCAGGGCGTCGGCACGCGCTTGCCGATGGCGGTCATCCGATCGCTGACAAGGAATCATCTTGTCGTCGCTTCCTTGAGGGCGAGGTGATCAGGAGTGCCGGTGTCGGCTCTCACACAGCACGTAGCAATGACTTGGCCAGACTGACTTCTGGTGCGTTCGCTCCCAGGTTTGCGAGCGAAGCCATGACGCGATCGGGGTCATCCGGATCGGGGCCGCGAACCGAATACCGCTGTTTGGTGATCGCGTCCGCCCATACCGACCCTTGCGGAAAATTTGGGTCTTCGGGTGCGGGCGCGGGCTCGGCGGTGACCTCTGAGGGGCGCCAATCGGGTGGATCGGGAAGCAGAAGGCGGGTGCGCCTGGCTTCGCCGTGTTGCTCGAGGGTCATGTAGGGCAACAGCTTGGGCGAAACCGCTTTCGGGTCGCCGTAGGCGAGCAAGAGGTTGACTTGGTCGCTGGCCCGCCATCCTCGGGATCTGTTTTCATCCTTTCCGGCCGCGAAGGTCTCCGTCATGTGCGCGGTGAAGCAATCTGCGTAGGCGCGGACCGCTTCGAGCGTAGTCGAGCCATCGGGGCGGGCCTTCGGGGAGAGGAGGCGATTGGGTTCGATCCTTGCCTCGGTGATCTGCGCGTCCACCTCGCCGAGACCAAGGGGCTTGCCCATGCCGAGTTTGTGCTGTGTCACGGGCCGATCGCCCCAGCCTGGCGCCCACAACTCCAAGGCCCAGACGATGGCGCCCAATTCCGCCGGCAGGAGATTGTGAAAACGGACGCGTCCCTTGAAGACCGCTCCCCCGTCGAGCGGATGTAGCATGACGCGCATGTCGTCGCTGCCGACGTTGTGTGCCTCGATCTCATCGCGCGCGGGATACCGTTTTCGGCCCGCCGACTGAGGCGATTTCCGCAGTCCGCCCGCCGCGCCCGCCGGCGGCGAGTAGGAGGCGTAGGGAAAGGCATCAAGTTTTCCATTGGCGCCGGGTTGCCGCAGCATCGTCGGTTCGAAGCCGCCGTGCGGAGAGGCCAGCACCACCGGGCCAAGCGCCTTGGGTTTGCCGCTGACCCATTGGGCGGTCTCTACGCTCACCCGTCCCTTGCGCGCCTCCGCGGCGATGCCATTCTTCCCTGCGCCCAATTCGGGCCCGAACAACAGCGCCGGAAGATCAAGGAGACGCGGATCGTTGTGGTCGGCGTTGATTGTCGCCAGCACGTCGCGGCGGCTGAGCGCGTGGGCGATCGGAAACATCGACGCCGTGCCGATTGCGTCGATCCCGCCGTCCTTTGCAACCAGGTAGAAAACGGGAATCCTCTCCCCCAATTTGTGTTTCGACGACCAATGCGACCAGCCGGGCAACATCTGCTTGTCATTCCGCGCGCGCCCGACATCCCAACTGTTGATATCGACAAATGTCTTCCACGCCGCGCCGACGGCCAGCCACTTGCGGCGATCGGCCTCTTCGCCGTGAAAGAAGAACTCGTTCTTTTTCGCGTGGCCCGCGGTTGGCTTGGCGGTGAACACCAGAAGTCCAGGAACACTCGTCTCGCCGGGGGCCGCCGGGCGCGCCATAGCACCGTCGCCGGGCTGGACGTGGAAACATTGGGCCAGGGACTTGGCCGCCTTTGCCAGGACACCGTAACGGTCCTCCACGGACAGCGCCGTCGCCCAGGGGTCCGGGTCAAGCTCCAGATGGCCGGCCAGAGCCTTGGTCTGAATCTTCGCCCACGTGCAGGGCTGGATGCGGATCTCCCCGAGCGAGTCCGGTGGCAACAGCCAGCCGGCCCTTACCCCGCTCATCCTTCCACGATAGATATCGGCGGCGACCGCCCGACCTAGATCGCGGAACCGGATCATCTCGTCGTCGATGAAGGCGGCGCGCCCGAAAGCGGCAATCTCTATCACCGAGCGCAGCATGCCCCGCAGGGTCGATCCGGGAATGGCGAACTTGCCGTCCGGAGTCTTATGGAAGTCGATGTGGACCGGCGCGGCCTCTCGACGCTCGCCGCCGATCAGCAGCGGTGACCGGGCTTCGAGGCGGTAGTCGAGCCAACCGGAGAGGCCGTCGGCGAGCGGGCGATCGTTCGAGACCTGCGGCGCCCACCCCGGGACATGAATCCACTTCGAGACCGGGATCATCCGATAGGGCGCGGTCATCGCGGCGGCGGGCTGTCCCTCAGGCATCGGCCGACCCGAAGCCCAGAAAGCGCGTCGCGCGGCGCACCACGGCCGGCGCGATAACGCCGGCCGTGGTGCGAAGCCCCCAATAAACGGCGTAGCGGAGCGCGGGTCCGCCGCCCGCCGCTACCAAGGTTGTTTCCTCCCTGAGCACCGGCTCATCGACGCCCTCTTCGATCTCGATCAGCCGCCATGAACCGCCGAGGTGAAGCAGGCGGGCGCTGGTGGCGCCGTCTGGCGACACCCACTCTCCATCGAGCGGGGCGCCGGCCGCTTCGCGACCTGGATCTGTCTTCCCGCTTTCCGGGCAGGTGCGCCCGACCCAGGATTCCCGGCGCAGCCACCCCGACCATCGCTCCGCCAGGGGGCGGATCGTTTCGATCGACTCCCACGTGGCGTCGATACCTCGCGGCTCAATCCTGCACGCAGTCAGTCCCGGCGCCGGGAGCAGACCTGGCGGCGGAGGCTCGAAAGAGGCCGCCAGCACTTCAGATAAGGCGGTCCAGTCTGTCGAAAGCGTGTCGATGGCGCTCACGCCGCAACCGCCCCGGGATCGGGCGGCGCGACGAGGAATTTCGTCGAACGTTCGCCTTCACGCTTCCACGAGATGCTCGAACCCTCGGCCATGACCCCGTCGCCGACCGCGTCGCCGCCCCCCACCGCCAAGCCGCCGGCGAGGAGGTCGCCGAATGCCCAGTCGAGCGCCCTTAGGACATCGTCGGGGAGTTCGACGTCGCCTCGGGGCTTGGCGAGGAGGGCGAGGTCGATCCTGATGGCGGGGCCCTTCCAGAGGCTCTCGAAGGTGAAGAATTTGCCATCGCGCACGCCGCTGGTCTGGCGGTCGAGGGAATTGCGCGGTCTCCGACCGGCGGCGCCGGAGATGGGTATCCCGTCGAAATCGACAAAGGCGTCGTCGATGAGGAGCGCGCCCGCTTCGCCGCCCTCGGCGGCCGCCACCGATCCGAATACGGTGTCCATCAGGCGCCCGCCGGGCCCCGGCCCCGCCGATGCGTCGGCGAAGGCGGCACGGATGCGCCGCAGATGATACTCGGCGCGATGGGCGAGGGCGCCCTTCAGGCCAGAGGCCGGGAACGGTGCGAGCGGCTTTTCCACGACGGACCCCGTCACGGTGTTTCCGATTTTGGTCCAGACGATTACCGGCTCGGTGAGTGGCAGCTTGTCGGGCGGCTTCTTTTCGCCGGGCGGCGCGGTCAGCCAGCGCTTGTCCCCTTCACCCATGCGCCAGAATCCCTTCGGCGCCAGGACCAGCTTGCCGGTAATCGGCCCGCGTCGGGAGTGCGCGGTCAGATTCGGCCTGTCCCACGAATCCCATTTCCCGAGGAAGTCGTCCAAGGGCGCGGAACGATAGGCGATCAGATCCTCGCGCCCCTTGCTTCCCCGTCGATCCAGGGCGCGGTAGCGCGCGCGGACCAGACGGACGGCGCCGAAGCCGCGACGGCCCGCGCCCCCGAGTCGCAGGTAGGGGCAGACGAAGAGACCGGCCAGTTGGGCCATCGCCTCCCTGTCCCCCTTCTTCGATCCGTCGTCCCCGTCGATCGCCAGCTCCAGGCTGAACCGCGTTCCGGCGGGGCAGGCGGCCCGGTCGAACTTTCCCGATGGACTCGCCGCTCCGGTGTCCGCGTCGATGGCGACATGATCGCGCAACACGGGGGCCGGCAAAGCGAGCCGCCGCAGCACCTCGTCATTCTCGATGGATCGGGTGTCGAGCAGGGTCTCGACGACGCGATCGGATCTATTGTGGGCCAGTCCGAAGGAGACTAGCAGCCGCGAGGCGACGCCGTCCTTGGTCCCGCTCTCCTCGAAGCCGAAGAGGCCCGCAGTGTCGCTGAAATAGTCTTCGTGCAGGCTCCGTAGCACCCCGGCCAGCGACGCGCCGGAGATGCAGGGAAGACCGTTCCAGTCGCGGAACAGCGGTGTGTCGATGTCCACATCGGACTCTCCCGAGGCGATCGACAGCGGGCTCTTCGCCTCGAGGGTGACGCGAAGAACGTGGCGAATGGGGGCGAGGAGGTTGCTCACGCGCCCTCGCCCTCCGTCGCGCGAAGGCGCCAGGCGGCGCGCGCGAAAATGGCCGGTTGGGGGACGCTCGCTGCCGGCATGACCGCCCCCCCGGGTTCGCCCGCATAGGGGCCCAGCAGTCGCGCCAGCGTCCCGGTCAAGGGACCCCACTCGGGATTGCGTTCGCCTGCGCAGTGGCCGTTCTTCGCGTGGCGAAGTGAGAGCGCCAGAGCGGACATGTTCGCGGCTCTATCCGCCGCCGTCGCGACCAGCGCCCACTGCGTGGCTGTTGGCACTCGCTCTCCGCGCTTCCTGGCGATAGCCAGAACCCGTTTCAAGTCGACGATGAGTTTGGCTGCCTCGATCTCGACCGTCTTGGCAGCGAGCCGGCTCTTGGCCCGTTCGCGCAGCACCGCGAGCAGGCGTTGGTCCGCCGCGCCCAGCGATGGCGTGGGTTGCCCAGCTGGTCCGCGCGCGGACTTCGGCGGCGCCTCTAGGCCTTCGCCAGGGTGAAGGGCCATCAACAGGGGCGGATTGGGCCAGACCATGCCCAGTCCGCGCTCGCGCCACAGCCCCAGGGCGTCGCGAAAATCCGACAGGGCCACCGCCTCTCGCAGACAGTACACCAGCACCGACCCGCCCTCGATCACCGCGTGCTCGCGGTCGTGGGCGTGCAGCCATCCATTGTATGGCGCGTAGCGGCGCGTACCCACGGCGCTGCGGCCGAGGTCGAGCTCCGCGGCGACCGCTCGCCCCAGTAGCGAGCCCAGCGAAGGCGCCAGATCCGGTGACCCGAAAACATCGACGATGGCCAGATCGGAGAGGCACCAGAGAACCAGGTCGCCGCCTGCGGGCGCGGCCGGTCCCGGCCACCCCTCGGTGCGCGGGTCGTCAGCCTCCTCGACCTTCGCCATGAAACCACCGCCGAACGCCTTCATCTTTGAGCGCCCGAGCCGCCCCTGGCCCGCGAGCGCGTCAGCGGCGCGGCCGGCCGCGCCGGCTTCCCCATCGATCCACGCAAGCCAGTCCTGGCCGGGCGCCAGATGCTCGTACTGAAAGAACTGAGCCTCGGCGGCCCGTCGGGCGTCCTCGATGACGG